>Ga0255347_1006720_pt1 | contig 12348 bp, 10 predicted proteins | sample wastewater_treat_2_FD_192479 | JGI IMG/M metagenome (GOLD analysis project Ga0255347, IMG submission 192479) | Wastewater microbial communities from Lulu Island WWTP, Vancouver, Canada - plant24 | ecosystem: Engineered > WWTP > Wastewater > Unclassified | place: Canada: Vancouver, British...
GCGGAGAAAATCAATAAGTTCACTGTCATATAAATTACCCCTTTTGCCGCCGCACGCATCAAGCGTTATCGCAATAACTTTGTCACTAACATTAATCCGCCTGACAACACCGGGCGTCCACATCGAAAAAATTACCGGCTTGAATCCCCTGTACTTTTCTGATACGGCATCCCTTCCCCTTTTAAACGCATTGTCGCGCTGTATATGGTCAGCGGCCGCATTCACATAAAGAGCGGCAAAGACTGCTGCACAGATTAATGCATATACTCTGTATTTCATCAGGCGGCCCATAGTCCCCACTAACACCCTGATTATTTGTTTTGTGTAAACTATTCAATAATCGGAGCGGGACGCATATTCGTCCATCAAAATCCTTCACACAAAAAAAATTTTAGACCGCGCGTATCCTGTTTCCTCTTCGAATCAGCCTGCCCGAAATTTCAAGTGAAGTTACTGCCCTGGCTATTTCGTTAACAGGCACGGAATTATTCCTCGCTATTTCATCCATATCGGCCCACGTACCGGATGCTGCCTGCAGAACAAACCTCTCGGTCCCATTGTACATCGATATTTTTTCCGCGTTAAAACTGAATTGTATATCTTCATCACCGCCCGCGGGTTCCTTTTCACGCGCGCAATAGAGCGGATCGATCTCGCAAATAAATTCATCAATATCCGATATCACCTGCGCCCCCTGCTTTATAAGACTGTTACATCCTCTGTAGCCTGAATCATAAATATTTCCCGGGCATACATAAAGATCGCGATTCTGTTCAAGGGCATAACGGGCCGTGATCATCGCGCCGCTTTTCAGGGGAGCCTGGACAATTACCGTAGCCTCTGATATTCCGCTTATTATCCTGTTCCTCTTTGCGAATACCCACGGATCGCCGGCCCTTATGCCAGGTGGAAGTTCGCTCATAACTGCCGATCCGGGCGAACTTATAATCTTTTCGTAGATATCCCTGTTCGAGGCCGGTGTGACCACATCGACCCCCTGGGGCATCACTGCGAGTGTGCTGCCCTCGGCAGAAAGTGCGCCGACATGAGCGTTGCGGTCAATACCCAGTGCGAGCCCGCTGGTTACAGTTATCCCGCGCATAGCGATTGATGAGGCGATCCTGCGCGTAATATCTTCGGACATAGCATTCGACCCCCTTGTGCCCACAATTGACACGTGCCTGCCGCCCCGGACTTTACCGCGGCAATAGATAACCAGCGGAGGCATATAAATCTCCCTGAGTAATTGCGGATATTCATCATCCCATACCGTAATTATTTCTATACCTGACACTTCACAACTGCGGATAATCTTTTCTGCTGCCGAAAAAGGATCGTCCCCATATCTTTTTACAAAGTGTTCCTGAACCTTAAGCGTCCTGTGCCTTATATTCTCCATCATTTGACTCTGCTCAACACCCATGCTGTATGCAATGCCAGAGGCCACGGGCGTTGTTAGCACAGAGAGCATCACTGAATTGAATCTTTTATCATCATCCATATTGACTACCCGTCTTTCAGTTATTTGACGCCTGCCCGCACATGCCTGACTGCAAAACGGACCGACGCGTATAAATTCTATACGTTCTGAACTCAGAACTTTTGAAAATTTTTTACCGTAAAAATTTTTTTGATAATATTAAAAACGCAATATTCTATTTTTTTTTTGACAAAAACAGCACAATTAGATTAATTTATACGATATACACCTTTCTTAGTCAGCATTGATCTGAAGCCTATTTATTAGATCATTAAACCGCGAGAAGGAGATTTGCATTAATCACCATGGCAGGAATAAAAAACAGTGTAAAATTTTTTCATTCTATCGGATTCAAAATCATGGCCGCGTATGTGCTGCTATCACTTATAAATCTCTCATTTGTTATATCAATAATATTTGAAAATCAGACAGACCTCATAAGCCGGAATGCCAGGCTCGAATCCGAAAGGCATCTTGCAGAATTGATCGAATCGATGAAGCAGTTCTCGCGTGAATCTGGAAAAGGTTCACTCTTAAGCCAGGGGGCTAAAAATGATAATTTTAAACGTTTAGTTAACCTTTTGAACAGTCTGCCGGATAACAGCTTCGTCTTCAGTGAAAAAGGTGAAATCCTTGCCAGATCGGCAGAGGGGATTGATCCCCCCGAATCATACCTTACTGACGGGCTGCGCTCATTGACAGCCATGACCTTTTCGGGAAAAAATTATTATCTGCGAACAAACGAACAGCAACAGGTTATGTACTGTTATGTGCCTCTTAGCGGATTCCAAATAGGCGACAAAATACTGCTTCTTGAAAAAAAACTTGGCGGCATAAACGAATCCCGGACCCGCCTCTATTACCAGGCGCTTTATGTAATATTCGTAGTTCTCTTTTTCCACACCATATTTGCGTTGCTGCTCTACCGGTATATAATTAAACCGATCCTTGTTCTGATTGACGGAGCGGAGAGCATCTCTGCAGGAAAGCTTGATACGCGAATACACCTCCCGGGAAGAAAAGACGAATTCGCCCGTCTTGCCCATACGTTCAACCGCATGGCAGAAACATTGCACAACAATGTGGAAACTCTTTCAGGTAAGATCAGCAGCGCCATGGAGACAATTAAAGAATGCGAAAAAAAATCCTCAAGGGACGAACTGACCGGGCTTTACAGCCGCAAGTACTTCCTTGAACGCATTGAAGAAGAAAACAAAAAAACTGATGTTACTACAGCCACTAACGGTCTTATGCTTATCCAGATCGATAATTTCAACGAAATAATCAGCATATATGGCCCCCAGACCAAAAACATGATCATTGCCGAAACTGCGAAAATAATTATGGACTATTTGAGAAATTTTGACATCGCTGCACTTTACAGCAGTAATTTGTTTGCTGTTTTATCGCCTGATATCAGCGCGCAGGATCTAATGGAAACCGCAGAAAATATCAGGCGCTCTATGAGCGAATCAACCATAATCACTGCTGACGGCGATTTTACGGTTACAGTCACCATACTTGCAGTCTGCAAAAGTGAAGGATACAAACTTGATCCAGAAGCACTGGAAACTGAAATGCTCGAAGCACGGCAGAAAGGTCAAAACCGGGTGGCATTGATCTGACAGAACTGATATTATGAAAAAATATTCAGTTACAGTATTAATTATTTCCGGCCTTCTGGGAATTTGTCATCGGCTGAAGCGAAACGTAATGCCGGTATCTTAATGAATCAATAAGATTCAGGTATTAACCCTGAAATATTTTGCAATCAAATTATTAAGGGGCATGGGTTTTGCAAAATAATATCCCTGAAACAGATCACAGCCCAGATTCAGAAAAAATTCAACCTGATCAAGTGTTTCAAACCCCTCGCCAAGTACCCGCAGGTCAAGTGAATGGGCCAGTTCTATAATATGACGAACCATCGCCTCCTTTTTGCTGTCTCCGGGGACTGACCTGGTAAAAACCATATCCAGCTTGAGTATATCAGCGGGCAGTTCCGCAAGATAAGTGAGTGAAGAGAACCCCTGGCCGAAGTCATCAATCGCAATAATAAAGCCGCTCTCCTTAAGGCGCGCAAGATTATCGCGCCCCCTGGCTATATTCTCCATAAGCCGGTCTTCGGTAACCTCAAGCATAATGCGCCTGTTCTCTATTCCATGCCGCTCCGCAAAAGATGACAGAAAGGTGCTGTACGCCGGGTCTACAAGCTGCCCGGTTGACAGGTTAATGCTGATACTGAATCTGTTTTTAATCTTTGACTCCATGTCATTAAAGGCTTTATAAACCACCATGTTGTCGATCTCTTTCATAAGCCCGGCGTTCTCAAGAATCGGCAGATATTCTCCCGGAGACCCTATCTGAGTATCGCTGCCAGTGTAACGCAGCAGGGCCTCGGCAAGTACAAGATTTTTATCCCTGTCAACAATGGGCTGGTAATGCAGAGTGAACTCGTTTTTTATAATGCTGTTTCTGAGCACATTAACCACATGAATTTTACTTTTTGTTATATCCAGCAGGTCGGGGGTAAAAACCTGGAAAGAATTTTTTCTCTTTTTAGCGCTGCTTATAACCCTGTACGCGTTGCTGAGCATTGTTTTCACGTCACTGCCGTCACGCGGCAGGCTGAGTACACCCGCGCTCGCCGTGATCATGCAGCTCATTCCGGAAATACGAAACGGATTCCTCAGACAGGTTATTAATTTCCCTGCGGTGTCACGCGCCTGCTCAATACGCTCCGCATCCCACAGCACAAGTGCAAATTCATCCCCTCCTATCCTGTAAAGCGAACTTTGCGGAGAGAATAACTCAATAATTCTATCAACAAGCATCTTCAGAAGATCATCACCAACGTTCTCTCCGTAACTTTCATTAAAGCTCTGAAAATCATCAATATCTAAAAATACAACAAACAGAGACTCCCCCGCTGTCTTAAGCCTGATCAATTCAGCCTCAAAATCTTTTCGAAAGGCTATTCTGCCCGGAATATTAAGGGAGACATCATTATAGATCAAGAACTCGAGCACGTTCTTTTCAACTTCCAGTTGCTCATCCCTTTCAATAATAATTCTAGTACTGCCCAGGTTAATAAAGAAAAGGAATATTACAAGCCCCAGGTTGAACAAAGGAAAACCTATAACACTGCTGCTGCTGCTGTTTTCAGAGGGGAAAATAGTATAATAAACATAAAATGAAAGAAAGTAGGTAATTATAATAATACCGGCTATCATGTACCTTGCCGGATACACGGCCTGACTGGACATCCCGAATATCATAATTATAAAAATGGAATATACTGCATAGCTAACAAACAGAATGTTTTTTATTACAAGAAGCGGCCCCATGCTTTCGTCATGGATCTGAATCTGGTAAAATACTTCACCACTCCCGAATAATCCCCTTATCAAAAGATCCGGATTATAAAGAGCCAGGCCTGAAATCAGCAGGAATACACCGACCGCGACTAAAAGCAATATGCTGTTTATTTTCCCAAGAAGCGCGCCCTGCCCTTTAATTCGCATAATATATACCTGAAGAAGTATGGGAAAGATCAGAACGAAAATCTCACGAAAGGCCAGAAAAACCGCCGCCGACCCGCGCAGACAAACATACGCGCAGCAGACCGCAACCAGATCGGCAATTAAATAGATCAGCATGGCACAACTGACAACAAGCGGAAAAAAAACATCTCTCTTGCGGAGAACAATATATATATAAAGAAACTACAGCATAATGCAGAGTGAAATGCCGGTAAAAAGCATAGTGAACATAATGTATAATTTCGGAATGTCTGCCATTTAATTACCCGGTTAAAAAAATCAGCTTTGAAAATTTATTAATTTTTTCTTATATCGCTATAGTCATTAAGACGTTTTTTGTAAAGAAAAATTCCTCTGTTAAGAGATATGCCCGCCCGCTGACATTGCAGAGGGGATTAACCAGAAGTAAAACCGTATAAACCGCCATTATGAGAATATTGAACAGCATCATAAGAGTATGCCGTTAACAGGACAGATATGGCAGCGGTCACGGCAGTGAAAAAAGGCTGCCCTTTCAGGCAGCCCCATCATACTCATGATCTCAATTTATAAGCGAAAGATCCCGGCCGGTAACAATCGGGATCAGTCATTCATTTTATACTCTGACTTCATGGGGTAGACCCATTTTCCCCAGACCCTCATGAACTTTTCCGTATCAGGTACTGGATTCATTATCATCTTTATACAATAAGCAAGCTGCTCGGGCGAGTTTGACTTTTTCTGATAAAGCTGAACCGCGTATTTTGAAAAATCCCTCACAAGCACATCAAAGATCATATCGAGCACATCATCCTCAACTTTCAGGATACTGGCATTTTCAATAATAAGCTGCCCGTACGCAACAACAGTCATCAGTTCACCTATAGCAAGAAGATAATCAATATCTGAACTCTGCGCTTTGTCAGGAGTTGCTTTCGCCAGGAACTCTTTGAACACAGCAATCTGCTTCTTTAAAATATTAATGTTGGGTAGATCCTTGCTGTTATACGCTATGTTATAATCATGGAACCGTATTTTGCTCAGACCGCTTGCAGGGCCCTGGTCAAGGAGAAATGCATCGTTCCTGTCATCGGTGACAGCCGGGATTTCCGGAAACTGTCCGGGATTGAAAAAATAATTTGTTATAAACTTCACAACAAGCGCCATGTTAACATGCACCGTGCCTTCAAGCTTCGGATACATCCTTATCTCTTCTGTCGCCATTTCAAAATATGGCTCCTTCTCGAATCCCTTTGCGGCAATTACATCCCAGAGAAGATTTATTACCTCTTCGCCCTCTCTGGTGACCTTCATTTTACATAACGGATCATAAAGCAGGTAGCGCCTATCCTGAGCAGAAGCAGTCCTCATGTAGTCCACTGCGCGCAGGTTAAAAAGCTTCATGGCACATATACGCAGGTATGCGTCTGTAAGGAGCTGTCTAACGTGAGGAAAATCTGTAACGTACTTCCCGTAAAGGTTCCTGTTGGCCGCATGCTCAATCGCTTCGTAAAACGCGTGTGTGACTATTCCCACCGCACCCGGCCCTAAGTTGAATTTGCAGACGTTTACGGTATTCAGCATGTTGTCCCATGCCTTCGGGCCTTTTTCTGATATATCAGCGTCGGTTATGGGATAGTCATGAACAGCAAATTCTGAAACGTAGTTCTGGTGAGCAACAACGTTCTGGATACACTCGTAGTTTTTATGCTTTGAATTTACAGTAAAAAACACATAATCATTTGTATCGGCAATCTTTCCAAATGTGGATATCATTGCAGCCTCGTTGCCGTTCCCTATATAATACTTGTCTCCGTTTGCCTTGTAGGTGCCTTCAGCCTGCGGATAGAGCATCATGTCACTGGAATAGATGTCCGCGCCATGCTCCTTCTCTGAAAGCCCAAAGGCAAAAACCTCTCCATCCTCAAGAAGCTTAGCCGCCTTATGCTTCAGTTCCTCGTTGCTCCCCATCCAGATCGGGCATGCACCAAGCATTGAAACATCCCATACATACCAGTAGGTGATTCCATAAAATCCCAACAGTTCAGCCCAGTGGAAAGTCCTGTATGTATCCCACCTGTTATCCTTTGCGCCGTACCCCGCTGGAGTGAGCAGTTTTGCGAAATATTTATGTTCCTTCTGAAAATCAACAAAATCCCTGGGCCAGACCCTGTTGTGATAGTCCTCCTTGATCTTTCTAAGTCCCTTTTTCTCGAAAAATTCAATGGTCTTAAGCATCATATCTTTCGATTCCTTGTCGGGAAACTCCACGTTGTATTTTTTTGGATTTAAAAGTAGCATCTAATTACCTCGTTGTTTATTGATAAACAAAATATGAACTATTTTGAGTTATATATCACTGTCAGGCTCAGAGCCTGCCTTAAGAATACTGATGTTATAAGAAAATGACTCCTTTGTTGTCAATATTTTTGTACCTTTTTTTATAACAAAATTCTTATAAAAGACACATATTTGCATAACACGAACGAACATCTTATATTTTGTTGAACAATATTTAAATTGATAAATTCCGTACAAAGATTGAATAGAATGACGCACCTTATAATTATTTGACCCTAAATACAGATACGGAATACTGGTTACAATACACATCCCAGGAGAAAATCGTGAAAAAACATGGGCCTGAAATATCAATTCCAGAACTTGAACGGATAGTTGCAACATATATAACGAGCAGCCACAACCTGAATTATGCCCTTAAAATAACAGGACATCCCGGCGTGGGTAAGTCCGCCATTGTAAAAAAAGTTACTGAGCGTCTCAATTACTTCTTTATTGACACAAGACTTGCATTCAAGGAGAACGTGGACCTTGGCGGATACCCTGTACCAGACAGTGAATCGGGACAGATGATCTATTACAGGCCTAAGTTTATACCCCCGGCGTCAATTCCCGAAGGGTACAGCGGCATTGTCTGGTTCCTTGATGAATCGAACCGTGCCCACCCCACGGTTATTCAGACACTTTTCCAGATAATAACCGAAAAAAAATGCGGTGAGCACATGCTTCCCGAAAAAACAGCAATTATCCTTGCCGGCAACTTAGGCGACATGGACGGAACAACAATTACAGATTTTGACGATTCCGCGCTTGACGGCAGGCTTGCGATCTTTCACCTGAAACCGTCAGCTGAACACTGGCTGCCATGGGCTTATGACACCGGAATTCACCCCTCGATTATCCGTTACATATCAATGTTCCCCGAAAAGCTATGGGATGAGCGGAATATTAATCCCAATCCACGCGGCTGGCACCAGTTATCTAATGCTTTTATTCACTCATACGCAATTGACAGCGAAGATGCACTGTCCGAATTGCTCAACACTGAAGACACCACGATTGTTAAACTCGCCGGCACGCTTATCGGAGAAATAACCGCACACGATTTTATTATGCAGATCACTTCACCCAGGATGATAACCTCGCGTGACATTCTGGAGGGATCCGAAGAAAAACTTAAACAGATGAAAAACCGCTCCATCCCTTCGGAAGATCTGCTCTGGGCGCTGAATGGAACAATCGAGATCATGAAAGAAATTGCCATTCAGGGCGGGGGGAATATCCCGGCAGCAAACCTTGTTGATCTGGCAAACGTTTTAAGGTTTATCGCGTGCTCCCGCGGCGACATAGGCATGACATACTTTTTTCTGTTGCTCAAGGAATGCGGATTATTCACCTCCATACCCGAAGCGGTCAAAACAATTAACGACCAGTCAATACGCGATGAGCTCAGGCAGAAACTTGGCAACCTGCTTAAATAACGGTGTGTGTAATGCATAAAATCGAACAGGTTATAAGTGATTTGTGGAAGAAAAGCCGTTTTGCATCATACTTTTTCCACGGCATAGACATAGTTGAAACAACCGAACTCCCCACATTCGGTCTCATGGTCTACACCTCGCGCCTCAGTCTGTTCTTTAACCCGGAATTTACCGCCCGGACAGACAGCAATGAACTGACAGGACTCCTGGTGCACGAAATGCTCCACGTTATTCTTAACCACGATCACAGAACCGGCCGCGGCCATAACATCTACCTGAGCAACCTTGCGCAGGATATGGTGATCAACTCTTATCTGACTGTTAACCGCAAAACTTTTTTTTCACGAAAGAACAGCTACGCATACAGCACTCCCGAACTTATACTGCCGCCCGGCCTGCCGGTCGTGCCTGAAAAATTTTTTGCAGAAACTGCGAATTATGACCCGGTCTGGGAGGATGTGTACACATGGCTGCAACAGCAGACACGTGATGATATCCGGAAGTTCAGCTTTAACAGCGATGGTACCGGTTCAGAGGACCCAACCCTCTCTGCCTCTTCAAGTCTGGATGAACTGCAAAATGCGCTTAACAGTCTGGATATGAGTTACGAAACAGCACCGCAGCAGCTTGTATCATTTAAAAAAAGGGATTCGCTTATATTCGAAAAACCGGATGGCGAACCGCTTTCAACCGGCGTACACATAATGAAAAACATTAATGAACTCGACCCGGCATCATCAAGGCTTAACCACCTGATGCTGATGGCAGAGAGGGATGAACTCTGCAGGGATGAGCGCGTTTTCACCGAGATCAGCAGCCTTATAAAATCCGTGACAAAGAAAAAGATGCCCCTGACTGACAGTCTCCGGAGAATGATAGACTCGACTTCACATTCTAATGAATACCAATACACCTTTCATCGTTTTAACAGGCGTTATTTTTCTCAGGGAATTTACTCCCCCGGCAGGTCTTTTAAATACAGAAACATACTGACCGTAGCCGTTGATGTTTCCGGATCAATGGTAATAAATCCCGGAGATCTGCAAGCAGCATTCGGCATCATAGAGGATCTGCTGGACCGCTTCAGGGTATTCCTGCTGTGCATTGATGAAACAGTGTTTATACCTGAAAAAAAGGGTGACATGTTTACACGGTCAGCCGGGGCAGAAAAGCCCTACGAGTACAAAAAGGGGGACTGGCGTTTTATAAAAACCGGAAGCAACGGGACAACATATTTTGAATCCCTCTTCAACAGGCACATGCGCGGGCATAAAGAGCAACTGATTGTAATAACAGACGGCTACATCTATGACCTTGACAGGCTTGAAAAGTATCACAACACGCTATGGCTTATCAGTGAAGAGAGAGATGAACCATTTGTCCCGCCATTCGGGAAAGCCGTAAGGATTGCCACCTCCAGGCCCGCAGGTCTATGCCTGAACAGGAACGGTTCGGCATGACAGCAGATGCGGTTTCAGCAAAAAAATTATACAGCGCGGGACTTGACCCCGCGGCGGACCTCGTGATCACAGGGCGCAAACTGATAGCAACCGGTGACCCGGAATACATATTCCTTGCCGGCAAGAACTGGAAAAGCTTCGATTACAATTCAGGGCTTCGCAAGCTCATTGACTCAGGCAAGAGTGAACCGGTGCACAGAGCCGGGATATTCTGGCCGTCATTTGACTATTCCGCTGGCATGAAATTCCTTGAGCAGCAGGGCAGCGCAGACTTTATTTACCGCGCCGGCCGTTTCTGGCCCGGATTTGATCACAATGCCGGGCTGGAACTGCTTGGCAAACTTAACATCGCCAGGTTTATCTATTACGCGGGCAAGGAGTGGAAAAAGTTCGATTTTAAGCGCGGCTTCGATCTTCTGCTTCAGACAGGTTCGGCAGAATTTATATTCTATGGCGGGGCATACTGGCGGGAATTTGATTACAGCAGGGGTTTTGTAAAACTGATGGAATGCGGCGCCCCCGAATACATTTACAGAGCCGGGACTCTATGGCGGGTATTTGACCACGCGGCAGCATGGCGCAGACTTGAAATACTTGTGAACCAGGCAGGTGAATGGCGCGGAAGAGCCTTTGCAAATAAAAGATGGAAGGATGAACTGGTTAAAATCTGGGACTCCATGTGGGAGGATTAACCGGTTATCAAAATCATTCCCCGGAGCTTCCATGATACCGGCCATTGTAAGTGATGCCGGTATCATGGATAGAGAAATAGTATGCGGAAATCCCGTCTGCAGTCAGATGAATCGCAGTACCGGAATAAAAATTACTTGTTCAGAGTTGAATCGAACTTCTTTATTTCAGGCACTACGCTCTTTATGTCAGTCTTTTTTAAATCCTTTACGGCATCCAACTGTTCATCTTTTTTTGCGCTTAGATCCGCTTTGATCTCATCCTGCTGCCCCTTGATATCGTCCTTTATTGCCTGGATGTTAGCCTTGTCTTTTGCCTTCTGGTCTTCAACAGCCTGTTTACTCTTTGCTCTTTCATCTATAACAGCCTGCCTTATCTCATCGCGCTGCTCCTCAAATTTACGCCTTATATCTTCCCGGATAGCCCTGATGTCATCCTTGATCTTTTTGATATTCGCCCGGTTCTGTTCTTTAAGTTCTGTCACGCTGATCGGTTTCCCTTTCTCAACATCAGCCTCTTTACCGGCTTCCAGTTCTTTGTATGTGCTGTCATCACTGCCCTGTTCCTTTACGACAACCACACCATCAATACAGGCAATATTGCTCTTACCATTCTCCTCTGAAACAATGAACTCTGTACCCCGGACCCCGGCTACCGATGTAGGCGTGCTTACCCTGAATTTCTCGCCGTCAACTAACTTGCGCGTAACCCTGGAAAACATTTTACCGTTTTCAATATAGAACTCCGAGTTCTCCCCGTTGTCTGCCACATTCCTTATAAGTTCTGTCATCACAACCGAGCTGTTTTCAAGAATCCTTATAAAACTGTCCCCGAAGTAAATATCTGCGACTGCCCTGGATCCTGTTTTAACAGTCATTCCCTGTTTAATAGTATCCCCGACCTTTGCGTCTGAGACCTTTCCGCCATCAACTATTTTAACATCACCCGCCATAAAGTTGATCAGTCCCTCAATGTTTACCGTTGTGGGCTGGTCTTTTTTACATGAAATGAAACCGGTCACCGCGGCCATCAGCATGGCAAAAACGATTATTTTTTTCACAACATCCTCCAGATTTCGCTTAATTATTTATGAACCTCTGCAGTTGTTCCATCCGACTCGATAGAACAAAAACACGCACTGTTTTTTAACTACCGGTTAGAATACCGCACCATTTTAAAGATTATTAACAAACATCAGGAAATCAACCCAATTTTACGCATTTTTTTAAACAGAACCATAAAAGCTATTAATTAACAGAGTTAATTCCTTAACTATTTTTCAGTACAACCTGAATTCAAGTTTCAAATGCGAATAGATAATCCTCCAGTAGACTTATAGGAGACCGCCAGTTTCTGGATTTTCGAGGACGGCTATTAATTTTGAATAAAATATCCTGGAATTCTTCATCTGTCAA
>Ga0255347_1006721_pt1 | contig 12347 bp, 14 predicted proteins | sample wastewater_treat_2_FD_192479 | JGI IMG/M metagenome (GOLD analysis project Ga0255347, IMG submission 192479) | Wastewater microbial communities from Lulu Island WWTP, Vancouver, Canada - plant24 | ecosystem: Engineered > WWTP > Wastewater > Unclassified | place: Canada: Vancouver, British...
ATATAATAAATACCTATTCTCTCAAAATGTCAGGTTCACTTGCGGCGTAGGCAGATTTTTGGATATTGACCCATATTATAACTGAACATGATGACTTAAAACTCCTGCCTATTCCATAGGTGATCAGTAATACCCTTAATCTTTGCTGGAGACTGATGTTCATTCTTTACCTCAATAAAATTGTGAACGAATTGAAAAATGTTTAATGGAGCGATAAATTCTTGAGTTTTTTCGAAAATGATGCTGTTTTTCTCCCAAATCTGCTTAACCGTTGTCGAATTTTATTATTATAACCTTCAACAACCGATGTTGAGATTGAAGAAACATGAGGATTACCAAGTACTTTCTCTCTAATCACACAAACAGGCGAATTTTTCTCTTTGACCCTGACCAATTGGCTATAATTCATGCAAGGTTCGCAATATAATTCTGGCAAAGATATAGTGTATTGAACATTTCCATCGGAATATATCGAAATTTTTTCATTTGGTGTTGGGAGGTTCATTAGGTCAAAAAATAGATTCAACATATCTGCGCAGGTCCTTTCAATCCTCTTTCCTGTCTGGAATGTTATAAATAACCCTGATTTTCTTTTAAAACCGGTATATGTCCAACAATCTCCATATTCTTACGGATCACTCATTTGAAGATTTTCGTTTTTTTGGATAAAACCCCAAATCTCATCCATTTCACATTCAATTGCGGGAATATCTCGGATGTAATGATCATTGAGGTTTTCTGCATGTTCACTGATGAGGTGATAATACATGGAAATTGTATCCCTGTGATGATTAATCACCCTGGATACTCCTCGAATCGATGTTTTCTCTAAAGCATGTTTTGCAATTATCAGCAATTCAGAACGAGGTAAACGAGAATGATATAGAGGAGTATTGCGTGTTTCAATGAAATATTTGCTACATTGATGACAACAATATTGTTGATTTCCCGCTTTATTGTGGCCATTTTTTGTAATATCCTTTCCTTCCTCAATTTGAAAATAAGCATAATCTGGATCTTGACAAGTTATGAGTATTAGATCTCGGTTTTTCGACCATGATTAATATTAATCTACTAATTCATATAAATATTTAGTACATAAATATTAACACAAATCTCTCAACAAGTATTATCAGATTTTTGTCAGGCCATTACACAAAATCCAGAGTACGCTGCCTCTTTATCCATAATTAGGGATCGTATCTGTTCCAACCTCTACTCAACCAAAGCATTCTCATGACCATCGGTGAGAATAACAACCATCACCTCCTCACCCTCATGTGCCCGCTTCTCAATCGTCCGGATCATCTTCCCGATTGCATCCAGGATAGCCGTATTCCCCCGGGGGATAAATGATTTGTTAGTCAAAGGTTTAACTTCAGGAACCGGCACACCCGATTCCCTGGCCCGGTACTCATGATCAAAAAGGATAACACCCATGAGTGAATTCGGAGCACTCCCCTTCCTGGCTTTGAGAAATGCATTAATGATCCGATGGCATCATCACAGATGGACTCCATGGAACCTGACCGGTCCAGAATAACGGCGAAATCAGGCCTGTCCTCTTCATCTGTGTTCACCTGGAGAGCTTCAGCCCTGCTTCAGATTCAGGGGACGATGTGTATTGTTCCACAGTATTTCCGTCAATAATCTCTTCATTCGTTGTCAAAAAACCTCATCTTCTCCTTTGCTTCCTCTCGCTTCTTTCTTTCCTTCTCTTCCCGCTCCTTCTCTTCCTGCAGATGCAGACCTAAGGCCTGATGCAGCCAGAATCCAAAAATATCCATGATCATCACCTCCTGTCAGAACACACACGAAATTGTCATCACCAGTACTCGTCCATATACCCGGTCACGGTTCAGGGATTGCGTCTGGAAACCGGTGTTCTCTGTGACTGCTCCTCCTCTTCATGAGAAAATGCCGTATTCCAGAACCGGATCAGAAGATCCCCATAAGCACCGTGGACCTCATCATCCACAGGACGGAGAAGAACCTCACAGAAATTGCGCCTTGGTATAATCTCTCCGGGATGACACCGGATGGCCTGCCTGAAATCTGTTGCTGTTCCTTCAAAATCCCTAAGAGCATATTTCGCCGGCCCCCGATTATTTCACCCATAAGTGATCCCTGAGCATTTGTCCGTCTGGTAAACTATGGCCACCATGATCAATCAGTTTCGTTATGTATATATATTGACATGTAACGGTGAATAAGGATTCGGTGGAAAGATTTTTCATAAATTTAAGAAATAAAGAAAATTAAAAAAATTTCGTTATGTGTTCACGTGAATGAAGGGTAAAATGTAAAAACTTTCCTGTTTTAAATTCAGATAATACATTTTATTTTTGCACAAAATTTGGGGATTTTCTTCGCCTGAAACACAAAACTCATGCGTTTTGCAGGATGTTTTGTTATCGGTGAACATTGGACTTTTACGATCTTCCAGTAGAGCAGGATGAGTTTCCGGTCTATCGCGAGGGCTTTTTTTAGTTGAACCTGACGAATACTGGTTTTTGTCCGGTAAGAAAAATAAGGTAATCTGATGGGACAGATGGGAGTGTCATTACATTCTGTTTGCATTAAATTATTTCAACCGCCATATATAATGGGATTATTGCAATAATCTTCTGATAAACATATGGGAAATATTTTTATAATTACCATGTGAGTATTTTCATATGAAAAAAGGATATCTGCCACAGACCGTTGGATTACTGTTACTACTAATTATTTTATTGACATGTACCGGCTGTATATCCGTGCAGAACCCGGAAATTACCGTCCAGAAAATTTCCATTACGAATGTCAGCCTTCAAAAGATGACATGGCGTGCTGATATCCAGATTTATAATCCAAATTCTATGGAGGTCCAGGTATCAGACATTGATATTATTGTATCGTATAAGGACGAAAATGCAATAAAGGAGATTGGTAACGGCAACTATGAAACAATTACCATTCCTGCGAAATCCAGTGGGCAGATTAGTATTCCGGTTATTGTAGAGAATACAGATATTATCAGTACTGTTCTTACATTCCTGAAAACCGGTGAGATGATGATAATCACTACCGGCACCGGGCACTATAAGATGATGTTTCTCGAGAATGCTTTTTCATTTAGTCATGAGATGTCCTTTTCACTTGATACCATCGAGAGTACGGTCAAAAATACCATGGAAGATCTGTTCCGAACAGCGCTGGGCACAAAAACTACGATAGAAAGGGTAGAAGATCTAAAAACCACCGTCCAGGAGGGTGTGGGAAAGATAATCGACGTTTTCACAAATGACTCTCCAAAAATTTGAGTATTCATTTTTTTCGCAGCAGAAATTGATCAGGTTTTGTTTGTGGACTTTAATTGTCCCTATCTTTTTCATTCCTTATAATAAATCCAGAGAAGAACACGTGCGACAATATATCCTCCAAACGCAAGGATTAGGCCCGAATTAAAATCCCCAAGCACAAACTGTCCAAAAAGGGCACCTCCAAGGGCTACTGCACAGACACCTAAATACCTGAAGGTTGCCCAATTGATCCTGAACTGAAATGAACCGGTAATTTTAGCCATGGTTTTTTCATCTGATACAATTTTAAGGGGTTGCAGGACGATACAGAATATTTCTGATATATGGATGGTTTATACGTGGATTCAGGATAATACATGTGCATTGTTCTGACTATTCCTTAATAATGACCTTTGCGCGTTTGGGTCCTCGGTCCTTGATGACTGAAACTGCAGCAGGATATAGATCTGCCGGACATACAAGCCTGATATCCCAGTTCCCTCCAGCGATGAAGATCTCCTTCCTGGTGTTATCAAAAATAATCTTCCGTATTGATCTCCAGGGAGTACAGGGTGCCCACGCTGACCATTGTCCCCCTTTCCATGTTATCCAGAACAGGATACGGGAAATTGTCGCTATCCAGGTGTCAAGAGATCTCTGAAGTTCGGATGGGATGATCTCGATACCCCTCTCGTGTATGACATATGTTACATCTCTTCGTCGCAGAATTCCCTTGATAAAAACCCAGATGACCAGAAAACCAAATAGAAGTGCTCCGATTAAGATGAGAAACGGACCACCTGATCCAACCCCATCTGATTCAGTACTGCTGATCCCAAAAAATACGAGAATACAACCAATGATGAAGAGGGCTGTGAGAGACAGTATTGTCCCCGGCCCTCCTTCTCTCATCGGAGCAAAACGGGGGACAGTGCCGGGCCATGATAAAATTGTCCCCTTTGGTAAGGCAGATGTTCCACTTGGAGGTTCTGGTTTTTGGGGTATCTCTTTATCTATCATTCAAATAGTAATTCCCACAAAATGATAAAGTAGTATTCTTTCAGGATTATTAATAGAGGATAGCTAATAACCCCAATTTTTGATCATTCATCGACGATAATTGCTCACATGAAATTTAATTGAAGAAAATCATACTCTCCAGGAGAGCGGACCCTTGATATTGCTTTATTCCTGCGTTTTTCTTTACAACTCAAGGGATGATTCCGAATAGCTCGATGCATTTTTTTATCCATTGAGCATTGGGTTTTACTCCATGTTCCTTCCTTTGATCGTCAAGTCAGAGCTTCATCACTTCTTGGTTTATCTCATTTAGCATGACCTGGATCTGTAGTGATAAAAGTCGCGTCCTGAATAACTCCACGCTGAATTCCAAATCCCATTTTGTCTATTTGATTTTGTAATTCTTTCCAAATTAAGTCAAGGGAATCACTTTTTATTAATCGTTCTCTGAATAGCCAAATAGTTAAGCGATCTGGGATTGTGTCTGGGAACCCTGAAAAATGACGAAAACTCATTCTGTCATAAATATTCCGTTCGATTTCATAATCTGATAATCCATAGAGATGCTGCAATATCAAGAGTTTAATCATAATATTTCGTCTAAATGGGGGCGTCCACCATCTTTTTTATTATCTTTGTAAAGAGGGGAGATTATCTCCCTGAATCACTCCCAATTGAGAGAATCACTTATATTTGAAAGTGAATCTGCCAAATGTTTGGATTTTTCATATTCTGCTCGAAATATGTAAGTACTAAGTTATCCATCAATATTATTATTCAGAGTTCTCAGATAAAAAGAGGGGGTTATTAGCTATTATCAGATGATTATTAATGATGAAATATGATCTATTATATCGATGACAGACCCGTCAGTCTTTGAAGCTGCAATTTCATCAATAACAGGACATGTGGGAGTTTTTGGCCCCACATCTTTTAAAGCATACGCAAATAAGCATGGATTTCCTAATGCGAATACTGCACACTCGATATCGATCGATTTCATCGAAAAATTAGATCCTCTATTATATTCTAATGATACCATGGTTTTCCGACTGGGCGTATCTGAAGGACAAAGGACAACAAACTTTGCTCTGGTTAAATGTAAGGGTCGGTTAAAAGATTTTTTCCTTTTCGATTCGGAAATATATGATAACTTACCAATTATTGAATTTAATATACCAAAAGATAAGAGAAAATACCTTCCGTACATTATCCTTCCAGATCTGACTGAAATTTCATTTGTTCACTTAGGATTGTTTTCAGGCCTTTTTGCAAATGCTCTCAACTTAGATAAGAAAAGAGATATTATCATACCTGCATCCACCCACTCAACATTTACTTTCTCATTTAAACCACATTCCGCTCTTCCGGATATTTTTCATCATAACAAAGGCCAGGTCGAGATCGATGCCGTCTTTCTTGAAAAAAGAGGAGGAGTTCAAACCTTATTTCTTATTGAGGCAAAAAATGGATTTGGTAATACATCACCAAAAACTCTCTCAAAACATAAATTGTTGTATCCCTTACTTTCAATTGCCGATAAAGTACCTGCAGAAATACCTATTGTTCCAATATATGTTAAAGTTCAGAAAGGAAATAACGGTCTGGTATTTAATATCGCAGAGATGAAATGTGGTGATCCAAGAGACGGGCTTATATCTATCGATGAATTACTCTTAGAAAGAGCATCGCGATATTTTTTTCCGCTTTCATTTTTGTAATTAAGAATAGTTAGAGAATCGCTTATGTAATATTGCAGTTATCTGTTTTGATGCAGGTCTTTTCATCAGTCATAATAGATCAAGCCTGTTAAGTTACCTTATGGCCCTCTATTCATTCAGAAAGGGTCAGCATTAAACCGGTTTTAATGCCCGAGGAATGCTCATTAAGTATTTGGATAAGCAATCCCATCCTGCGAATGTTACTTATATCGTGTTTTTTTCTTTTTTCCTGGATCAAAATATTTCAGGTTCCGCACACTTGGCTAAAAAGACCAAATATTTTTGTCGAGAAGTAATAATATGAGACAATAAGACTAATTGAAAAGTGAGTTCTCGAAAATCCCTTGAGATTTCCATGAGGGTGCGGAACGCGAAGGGGTACGAAATGTAAACTGTAGGTATGAACTGATACGCCGGGCAGGTCAAGGTCTTTGATGATGTGAGAATACAGATTTTCCGGGTCAAAAAAGACCACAAGGTGATGTTAGTGAATATGAGTTACAATCTGGTTTTTTAGGCATTCTGTTGCAGCTGTCATGAATACCTTTTCTGTTAATTCAGGAGAAATGAGGGTTTTTAAGTAAATTCCCTGATGTGAGTCTATAATATCTGATTGAGTTCTTCATGTGTTGAATAATCATCATCAAGAATGAGAATAACATGAACCGGATGAACTGATTCCTTTTTAAAAAAACTTACACAAAATCTACGCATTATCTTGGTGTAGATATCTGATCTGCCATTGTCTGAAAAAAGAATGAACTGGTGTTCCTGGTAATAATTTCTGTCTGTTTTAAGGAGAGATCTCGTATCATTATTTGTTAATAGGCAATAATCATGGTTCAATTGATTCAAAATTTCCGGAAGAAAAATTTCATCATATTTTCCTTTGCTGAAAAGGTAAGTTACCATTAAATACCCCGGAGGTCGAGTGAATGGTCTCAATCTCACCCTGTGCTTCTTCTCCGGTCATTTCTTCAGCAACCGGATAGGTCAGGTGCATATGTTTGTGGAGAATGATCAATCTGATATCATGTAATTTTTCAGAATATTTTGCCCGTTCAAGTATGGTTTCAATGAGGTCTGAACTATGGGTAGAGATAAAATACTGATTTTCACATGGATCTTTTATGACCTGTTCTGCAAATACATCAATAAATCCGGAATGAAGGTTGTTTTCTGGTTCCTCCATTATTATTAATCCTTTTTTCACAAGAGTGTTGAGGGCAAGGATCTCGACCAGGGCAATAAACCCGTCGCCCATTGAAGTGAGGGATCTGGGAGCAGATTCTCCTTTTAGATAAACCAGTATTCCCTTTTGAGATGATTTTTTAATATCCACAACATACGGGATCTTTTCTGATATTACCTTTTCAAATGCCTGTATCTCCCATCCTTCCATCATCTTTTCAAACAGGAGATTTATATATCGAAAATCTGATGCAGTATTCATTCTTACTGCTGTCGGAAATTCATGTGAAATTTTTTGTGGTTTTTCATATGGTTTTAGTCCAGAGATTATATTAGATAAACCCGCCATAGAAATAATATTTTCAGATTTTTTCTTCATTTTGCTGTTCAAAATTTCAGCATATATATGAGAAATATGGTCATTATCCTGAGTAAATATAATGATTTTTGGGGACTCAAATCCTTCCTGAACGATTTTCTGTTTAATATGAGAGAGTATTTCCTGTTCTACGAGAGAGATGTCTTGTGATGATTTCTTTTCTGATATTGGTGGGTATGAAAGGAATGCGTTACCACTTGAATCATAGGACGTGAATGAGCCAAATTTGTCAATATTTGACCGTAATGTTTTTAGAAAATCGGTAGTATATAGATAGTTTTCCGCATCTGTATAAATTTTATTAGAGATTATTCCTCCCAATGTACTGTCACGGTACCCCGTTTCTTCATAAATGAGAGATGTGGTAATCTGTTGATTGCCGGTTTTTATTGTTATCGAGGATCCTTTACAGCCGGTATGGACTAAATTTTGAGGATTATATTGTTTCACTCTTAAGAGATGATCCCAGATGCTTGTCCCTACGACATCTTTCATTTCACTTTGAGTCAGGGAACAAAGGGAGAGGATTTCAAGAATGGATGATTTACCCGAATTATTGGCCCCAACAAGTAGGTTAATCCGTCTGGGATGGAGAGTAAGGGTCTCAATGGCCCGATATCCCTCAATAGTGATTGTGTCTATCATATTTTGTCCCCTGGTTCAATATGAATTGCAATATATTTATAAAATTATCTCTTTGTTCTCATTTCTTTTCTCCAGTATTATCTGTTTGACTTCCGACTGAGCTGATTTCATGTGAACTAACGGATGAGGTCATATCAATTTCCTGCAGTGTTGCCTCCAGTTCTTCTATGGATGGAAGACGATCTTTCAACTCTTTAGTCAAAGCACGGGTGAGTTGATACTCCGAGACTCCCATGGGTTTATGGATATCCCGGAGAGCATATTCAGCGATTGCCTTGTTCTTCTCACGACAAAGCAAGATCCCTATGGTTGGATTATCTCCTTCCTGCCGGATGAGATCATCAACAGCAGAGAGGTAAAAATTTAATTTTCCAGCATATTCTGGTTTAAATTCATGTGCTTTGAGTTCAATGACAACATAACAATGAAGTCTGGTATGATAGAAGAGAAGGTCAAGGTAAAAGTCCTGGTCTCCGATGGTTAAGTGATATTGTCTCCCAAGGTATGCAAATCCAACCCCAGGTTCTAACAGGAAATCCTGAATATGAGTGATGAGGGCATTTTCGAGATCTTTTTCCTGGGCTTCTTTGGAAAGGGTGAGAAAATCAAAGATATACGGGTCTTTCAGTGTCTGACGAACAAGATCTGACTGAGTGGGAGGAAGGGTGAGAGAAAAATTTGTGGTTGATGCTCCTTCCCGAAGGTGGAGACCTGATTTGATCTGATGGACCAGAATATTCCGACTCCATCCATGTTCAATTGTCTTCTTCAGGTAAAACAACCGTTCCTCTGGATCTTTCAGCCGGGTGATGATCACACAGAGATGGAACCAGGGTAATTGTGCAGCAACCTGCTGCACAAATTCTTCTTCGGGGTACGCAGAAGCAAAAGCCTGCATATATTTCAGGTTTCTGACCGAAAAGCCTTTCATTTCCGGGAATTCTGTTCGAAGATCCTGGGATAACTGATCGATGACTTTTGCTCCCCAGCCGAGTTTTTCCTGGTTGGCGAGGATGTCTTTTCCAATCTTCCAGTAGAGGAGGATGAGCTCTTTGTTTACCGAGAGAGCGGCTTTGAGCTGAGCCTGACGGATACGGGTTTTTAGTTCGGTAAGGAAGGTTGGGTAATCGGATGTGGGTGTTGGGAGGGTCATTCAATTCTGCCTGCATTAAATTATTTCAACTGCCATATATAATGGGATTATTGGAATAATCATATGATAAACATATGGGATTTGTATTTGAATAAAAACCTATCTTGAGAGAATTACGAATAAAAACGATCTCAATATCCTGCTTCAGGAAGGCGAAGGGTCCATGCCTGAGTACAAAGAATCCATATCGTCTTCTTTGTCACGGGAATTCGTAGCGTTCGCTAATACAGCCGGAGGGAAAATACTCCTGGGAGTTCGGGATGATGGATCAATTCGTGGTATAGAAACATCAGGGCACGGATACAGGACAAAGCCCGGAACTGTGATCCACCTGTGAAAATTCTCCTCCATCGTATTGAAAATGTCACCATCATTACAGTCAGGGAAAGTTCCGAAAAACCGGTTCAATGCAGTGACGGGTTTTTTGGTGACAAGGGGCCGTAACCCGGAAACTGAACCGGGAAGAGATCCCTGAGTACCCGATAACTTCGCTTCGTGAAGCTATTACTAATGCTGTTATGCATCGAGACTGGTTTATCGAAGGGGCGAATATCTTTGTTCAAATTTTTTCAGATCGAATTGAAATAGTCAGTCCAGGCAGCCTTCCTCCTGGTATGAAACCAGCTTATCTCGGCCACAAGAGCGTCAGAAGAAACCCGTTAATTGCTGACCTCTATCACCGGATAGGATTTATTGAAAAGGCAGGAACCGGAATTCAGCGGATGATAGAAGAGACACGGAAATTTGGATATCCTGAGCCTGAGTTTAAGATGGACGAGTTTTTTACAGTTACATTCACTCCATCCAGGACTTCCGAAGATGATCAGCATCAGGATGTCACAAAGAGGGCACCAAGTGGGCACCAAGTGGGCGCTAAGTGGGCGCTAAGTGGGCACTAAGTGAGGAGGAGTTGAACCTTCTGAAAAATCTCTCAAAAGAGAGCACTCTGATAGAATTAATGACTTTAGTTGGAAGAACTGATCGTTCAAAATTCAGGAAAAATGTCCTTTTGCCTCTCATTCAGGAAGGATTAATTGAACTGACAATCCCGGATAAACCACGAAGTCAGCATCAGCGGTACCGTATCACTCCGACCGGTAAAAGAGCATTGGAAGAAAGTCACCTGGCCTGATAAGATCAGGCGGATCTTACCCTCTACATCCATGTAATAACTCAAAACCCAACCAGATATCACCCATACATATGGCAATGCTCATCAAGGAGGTCCATGGAAATACCTGATATCTTTACCAAGGTCTTCTTCTGAGTAATGAACCGGTATTTGTCGTTTCCAGAGGAGGTCTTCAAACTGGTACCGGTCAAATCCGGCTAACCTGCAAGCCTGGGCAGAGGTAATGATTCCCCGTTGATAAAGGCTTACTGCCAGTTCGCTCATAAGTTCTTCCCTAATGGTGTCAGGAGGCAGTTTCATATTCTGTGCAAGATATGATGGGATAACCAGTATGATATCTTCGGACATAATTAATCACGTAACTTTTCAGGTCTTTTCACGGTTAGTCATGACTCCGGGTACTTATAATACTATTGCCATAAGGGTAGGTAACTGGTGTGATCGGAGAAAAAACAGGGTGACCGGAGATGACCGGAGAAAATTTTTCTCCACCTCTTTTTTGCTCCGATTGACAAACCGGGTATAATTTGTTCTCCGTTTCTATCATTTTTACTGACCGGAGAAAATTCTCATGTGAAGATATAGAGACACATACCAGTTCATGTATTACTCTGCACCTGAATTTTTTCTCCAGTCAGTATCTAAGTCTATAATAATATTATAATTCTTAGAATACTCTTCACTTTGGGCTTCTTTGGGTGGAGAAAATTTTTCTCCACCCCCCGAAAAAAGTTCTCCGGTCTCTCCGGTAACTTGATCTGATTAACCAGTCCAGCCCATATGATCTTCACCAGGTTCATCATTGCTCCGGGTACTTACAGTATCATAGTCTTCAGGGTCGATCACCAGGGGAGTGGCAGATGTGACTGGAGTGATCGGAGAAAATTCACAGGGAAGAGAGGGGTGTATAGCATGAATAGTTCAGGTAATGTTATCAGTGAGGAAGGAAAACAAGGAGACAGATCACTGGCTGAGAAGTCTTAAAGCCACCGGTAATTTATTAAACGCAGGAGTGCCCGGGGAAAGAATCGTAAAACTTTCCGTTACATTGAAAGGAAAGAGGGTTACGGTGCAAAAAGAGTAAGCCTCTAAGTTTTACTGCCGTAATTATCAGGATATTCGATTGATATAAAATAAACTTACAGTCGGCATATCGATCTATCTGCGTTTAAGGGCAGTCACAAACTGCAAAAGGTCCACAATTCAATCCAACTCATATGGGAGAGTTCAGATATTACGACATATCTTGACAAAGAAAGACCGAAACTTTAATTCTCAGTCTACTCATTATTTACTTAACACTGAAGCATTATACTGTATAGATAAACTCCTGCTATGAAAGAAAAAACACCAGGGTCCTCAAGAATAGGGGTTCTTACATCCGGTGGTGATGCACCGGGGATGAATGCAGCCATAAGGGCCATATATCGAGCCGCATATGAACTTGGCATTGAGTTAACCGGTATCAGAAGAGGTTATACCGGGCTGGTAGAAGGGGACTTTTTCAGGATGGAACGGTCCCATGTTGTAAATATCATACATCTTGGTGGCACAATCCTTGGAACATCAAGATCAGAGGAGTTTAAATCCTGGGAAGGTCGTCAGAGATCTGCTGAAAATTTACAAAACGCCGGAATTGACGCCCTTATTGTCATCGGCGGTGACGGAACATTCAAAGGTGCTGCAAGGTTTAATGATGAGACCGGTATTCCAACGATCGGAATTCCTGGATCTATAGATAATGACATACCAGGAACAGACTTTTCCATCGGATTTGACACGGCAATAAACACCGCACTTGAGGCGATAGATAAGATTAGGG
>Ga0255347_1006726_pt1 | contig 12340 bp, 8 predicted proteins | sample wastewater_treat_2_FD_192479 | JGI IMG/M metagenome (GOLD analysis project Ga0255347, IMG submission 192479) | Wastewater microbial communities from Lulu Island WWTP, Vancouver, Canada - plant24 | ecosystem: Engineered > WWTP > Wastewater > Unclassified | place: Canada: Vancouver, British...
GTTTCCTCCTCTTTTTGTCGTCTTAAGAATGATATTGATCAGGTTCTCAATATCGATAGAGATTTCTTCATGGATCCGATTTCCGTAAGTAGCCTCCATTATTACGAAATCCGCCTTTTTTATAATAGTGGGATCCCTCAAGATCGGCTTGTTTTTCATGCCAAGATCACCGCTGAAAACAAGCTTTGTAGATTGTTCGTTTTCCTTTATGAAGAGTTCGATTATGGATGAACCCAAAATATGTCCGCCGTCATTGAAGACGACCTTTATATCTTCTCCCAAATCCAGCAGCTGATTATATAGAACCGGCTCTAAATGTCTTATGGCGATTTCAGCATCCCTTACGGTATAAAGCGGATCGGCCGATGGCCTTCCCGCCCTTTCATTTTTACGGTTCTTCCACTCTGTTTCCTTTTCCTGAATATATGCGCTGTCTCTAAGCATGACATCCAAAAGGTCCGCCGTTGCATCCGTGCAGTAGATTTTGCCTTGAAATCCGCGCTTTACCAGTAAAGGTATCCTTCCGCTATGATCGATGTGTGCGTGGCTGATCAAAACAAAATCCAGTTCGGCAGGATCAAAGCCAAAGGGCTCATGATTCAATTCATCCAGGCCGTTGCTGCCTTGAAAAAGACCGCAATCAAGCAAAACCTTCCTTTTATCTGTTGTTATCAAATGGCAGGAACCGGTCACCGATGATGCTGCACCAAGAAATTTAATTTTCACTTTTGACCTCCAAACTGTCGCTCTTGCATAGCAGGCAATACTGCCCGTCGTTTTATTATAGCATAAAATATTTTGTCGGCGCCGTTCTTTCCTCAAGTTTTGTCAAAAAAAAAGTAATTTCATCAGTTAAACACAGCAAGAATAAACACGGGGTATGCTTTTATAAAAGCATGCCCCGTGTAATCTCTGAATTCATTATGTATTTAGATTTTTAGACATAATGCTGCTTGATTTTGATATCTACCGGCTTTCTGCCTTCCTTCCATTTGATCTCGCCCGGCATGATGCAATCCTTAACGGGGCATACGTTGAGGCAGAGATGACAGCCAACGCATTCGTCGTTGATTGCAGGTCTTCTCTTCTTGTCGTCCCAATCGATAGCCTGGTGAGCCGCATCGTAGCAGGAAACATAGCATCTGCCGCAGCCGACGCACTTTTTGAGGTCGATCTTGGGAATGACCTTGAAATCACGGTTCAGCTCTTCCGCAGGGACAAGTTTCGGCAGCGCTATACCTATTAGCTCCGAAATATCTCTGATCCCTCTTTCATTCATAAAGTGGGCCATACCGTTTATCATATCCTCAATGATTCGATAGCCGTATTGCATCACAGCCGTGGTAACCTGGATATTCCTTGCACCCACCAACAGATAGTCGAGGCAGTCGTTCCAGGTTTCGATGCCGCCTATACCGGAGAGATGGACTCCCGCCAGATCCGGGCATGATGCCAGATTAGCAATAAAACGCATGCCTATGGGCTTGACCGCAGCGCCTGAATAACCGGAGATGGAAGAAACACCGTTGACCACAGGCATTCCTGTCATGTTCTCATAGTCCATGCTTGTGATGGATTTGACAGTATTAATGGCTGAAATACCCTTTGCTCCGCCTTTTATAGCGGCAATGGCGGCCGGTTCCATAACAGTAATATTAGGTGTCATTTTTGCAATAACCGGAAGCTTGGTAATATTTGAAATCGCTCTTGAGTATTTCTCGACCAATTCAAGGTTAGTACCAACATCGGAACCCATGGCATGGCTCGTCATCTGTGGGCAGGAGAAGTTGCACTCGATCATATCTGCGCCTGCCTGCTCGGACATTTTACCAAGTTCCTCCCACTCTTCTTCACTGCTGCCCATTACGCTGGATACAACCACCTTATCGGGATAGTCTCTCTTGAGCTTATAGATGAACTCAAAGTTCTTTTCCGTTGGTTTATCGGAGATTTGCTCCATGTTTTTAAAGCCGATCCAGGGGACACCTGCTTTGTTGTTCTGATCAAACCTTGGGGAACACTCGTCCGCCACAAAAATACCTATGGTTTTAAAGAAGACGCCGCCCCATCCGGTTTCGAATGCTTTTGAGACCATATCATAGTTACCTCCGACAGGTGAGGAGGAAAGGAAGAACGGGTTCTCGCATTTTACGCCCAGATATTCAATAGATAAATCTTTCTTTACAGCCATCTTATTTCACACCTTCTTTCTTTTTGAGGTAGGCAATGATGCTGTCGGCTGCATCCTTCCCTTCTTTGACGGCTTCAACTGCTGTTTTCCCGCCATTGACGATGTCGCCGGCTGCAAAAACTTTAGCAAGATTGGTCTTTCCGCATTTCCCGGCCTTGATATTTCCTTTTTCGGTTACCTTGACTCCTGCAATCGCAGCCATATCTTCAGGTTTTTGCCCTATGGCGAAAACTACCGCATCCGCCTTGAGCTTCAATTCTGACACACCATCGCGCCCTTTGAATTTCATACCCTCAACGTTTTTGCCTCCTAAGACTTCGGATGGAGCCATGTTGGTTGTTATACCGATCCCCAGTTTCAGAGCATATTTGAACTCTGTCATATTGGCAGGTGCTTCTTCGATAGTCCTTCTGTAGACTATATGTACATTTTTTGCCCCAAGGAGCTTCGCCGTAACTGCGCAGTCCACCGCAACATCGCCGCCGCCGATAACAAGTACGTTTTCTCCGGGTTTAAAGCTTTCTTTTTCGATCCTTCCTTTTTTAAGGAAATCGATGGCTGTCCAGACACCCTGCTTGTCGGTCCCGGGGATATTTGGAAGATGAGTTCCCCAAAGCCCGGCTCCGATAAAGATGGCGTCAAAGCCCAACTCATTGAGATCCACGTCTCTTCCAACTTTTGTATTGAACACGAATTTCACGCCCAGGTCCTTTACTGTTTTAATATCCTGCTGTACGACATACTCGGGAAGGCGGCTCGGCACTATTCCGTAGGTCAAAACACCGCCGGCTTTATCCTGTGCCTCATATATCGTGACCTGATAACCTTCCTGAGCCAGTTTTGCGGCACAGGCAAGGGATGCGGGGCCTGCGCCTACGCAAGCGACCTTATAGGGCTTCTTCTTCTTAGGAGCTTCCAACGTCTTCATCTTGAATGCTTTTTCCTGTTCGATAGCGAACCTCTGAAGTCTGCCTATCCGGATGGGTTTATCGATACCACATCTGCTGCATTCTTCTTCGCATAGCCGGTCATAGGGACATATCCTTGCGCAGGATCCCCCCAAAACGTTATTTTTACGAATAGTCTCTGCTGCGCCCTTCACATTGTTAAAACGAATGGAACGGATGAAGCTTCCCGGATCTGTTCCGGCAGGGCAGCCTTTGCTGCAGGGGGCGTCAATACACAGGAGGCACCTCATCGCTTCTTCTCTTGCGGTTCTGAGATTGAAGCCATAATCTGCCTCCTCGGTGTACTTCCTCTTATCTACCTTACTCAACGCATCTCACTCCTTCCTGAAACACCAATTCATTAACTTATTGAATAATTGCTTAATTGATTTGCTATCCGGTGTAACCGGTTACATCACATGATCATTCTATCACTTCTCCAATAATTTGCAAGGGAATAGGCCGAAATAATAGAAAATTTGAATAACTATTTTTGTAATGCATCCGGTTTTATATTTATGCCGTTTCTGGATCAGTCATAACCAGTCCAATCTCATTTTATTAGCTTCGCAGACAAAAGTGCAAAGCCCGCAGCCTGTGCAGCATTGTGAGTTTGTTTTGATCCCTCCGTCCTCAGTTCTGCTTAGCGAGCCGTACATGCAGGCATTGATGCACATATTGCAGTCTGCCGAACATGCTATGCTGTTGTCGGCATGAGATATCAGCGGTTCGATCTTTATCTCTTCAAATGATTTTAGTTTCTCCAAGGCCTTTCCGCATATTTCTTTCGTGTCATCTACTCTGTTTTCTTCGCCCCATCTGTCAAGTTCTTCCACGATTCTACGGACATAGTCACGACCTTTCAGCATTAGGGCTGTGCCCACCTGTACAGCTGACGCACCCAGCATTATGTATTCCAGGGCATTTTCATAGGAATCGATCCCTCCGATACCACAGATCGGTATGTCTACAGTCTGGGCTATGGAAGCCACTGAAGCCAGCCCCAGAGGTTTTATCGGTTTGCCGGAATAACCGCCGTAAGTTGGGAGCAAAGGCTTCATATTATCTATATCGACCCCCAGCACACAGCGGATTGCGTTGATAGCCGACACCGCAGCGCCGCCTGCCCGCTGAACCTCTTTTGCCACCCTGGAAAGGTTCGTAACGTTTTGAGAGAGCTTGACCATGACCGGTATTTTTACGTTTTCCACCACATAACGAGTCATCTCATACACTTCCTCCGGGTCGGAAGCCACGACCTCAAGATCTACCCCCATTGGAGTTGAAAGTCCAAGTTCGATACCGTCTGCTCCGTATTTCTCCATTTTAACAGCTAAATAAGCCAATTCAGAAGGCGTGTGGGCGGATACATTTGCAATCACTATGCCCCCGTTGCTCTTTGCTATCTCCATTTCCCGTTCCCAGCCTTCGATCTGCACATCGCTAAAAAGACGGATATTCTGCGCACCCAAACCGTCAAAGGCAATTCTGGGTTTCACATCTATTATCGGTTCGCTGACAATGGTTTCTGTGATCACTGCGCCGACCCCCGCAGCCAGGCTTCTCCGGATGCTTTCACCATCCCTGCTCCAGGGCCCGGCGGCTACGATAACAGGACTCTTTAGCGGTAAGCCTAAAAAGTTGGTTTTCATGGCTGCCTCCTTAAAAGATTTCTTTTATTCTCTCTTTATGTCCGCAGGATTTTCGTATCTTTAATTTGGATTGAAGGATTATTTCCTTCACGATTAAATCTCCGTCCTCGCCGCTCTCGATAACATCCAGCAACAGTCTGGCTCCCGAAAGGCCCATTTTATGGAGCGGTTTCGCTACCGTGGAAAGCTTGGGCACCATAAGGTTTGATATCCTTATATTATCAAATCCCATTACTGCCACCTCCTCAGGAATGTGAAGTTCTTCATCCCTGAGAGCATCTATTACCCCAAAGGCAAGCAAATCCGATGTGGCGAAAATTGCTCTGGGGCGTTTTTTCAACCCCAGCAGTTTCCGCGTAGCCACATATCCGCCTTCTATTGTGTTTTCCTCCTCAATGAGGAAGTTCTCTCTCACCGGGATACCGGCTTCCCGGAGGGCTTTTATATAACCTTCTATCTTGTTTTTATTCTCCATAACGGGTGTTCTTCCATAAACAAGAGCAATATCTCTATGTCCGCAGTTTAGTAAGTGACAAACCGCCTGATACGAAGCGGAGCAGCAGTCGATCCGGACCATTGGCTCCGGTGAATTTCCGTTATTTTCTCCAACAAGCACCACTGCAACCCCCTGCTGCTTAAGCCGGTTCAAATCATCATTGTTGAGCAGTGAGGATACTAATATAACACCGTCGACACGGCGGTCTATAAGAGTCTGTATATATCGGCGTTCTTTTTCGACCTCCCCTTCCGTTATGCAAAGGAGCACAGTATATCCCTTTTGATTTGCTACTGATTCGACGCCTTCGGCGATTTCCACATATGCCGGGTTCATTATGCTCGGTATCAGAAGAGCAAGGGTATCTGTCCTGTTAAAATTCAGGCTTCGGGCAAACCAGTTAGGTTTATAGTTCATCTCCGTCATGAGTGCCAGAATGCGTTCTCGGGTCTTGGGGGCTACGGTCCCCGGGTGGTTCAAGACCCTGGATACCGTGGCAACGGATACACCGGCCTGACGGGCGATTTCTTTGATGTTCATTGTCATTCTCCATCGACTGCAATACTCAATGCAAAAGCAGCAACAAACCGGTTGGCGGCAAGCAACAATATTATACCAAGAAAATTACAATTTTAAAAGAACTGTAAAAATGTCGGAGCAAAGCCGATGCTGCTCCGACGCTGGAGCGGGTGAAGAGAATCGAACTCTCGCCTTAGCCTTGGGAAGGCCACGTTCTGCCATTGAACTACACCCGCAAAAGAACTCGAAGATAATAATACCCTACATTCAACAGAATTTCAATATGAATTCGGAAAAATTTTCAGCTGTTAATTCCCGCCCGCACTGCAAACACTAAATGTATTAATATAAAACAGTGTGAGGGCACATATGGCATCCTTTCTGGAATATTTACAGGTCTTTTTATTTGGTGCTGCAGTCTACAGCATACTGGAGGTCCTCTTCAGGGGTTTTACACATTGGACAATGTTTATAGCCGGCGGATTATGCTTTTCCATCCTGTATTATGCATTTACCAAATTTAAGTTCCCCTTGTGGAAAAACTGTATTATAGGAGCTGCGGTCATCACCATTGTTGAATTTGTGTTCGGATGTGTGTTTAACTTGGCTCTTGGCTGGAATATATGGGATTATTCCCATTATCCTCTGGACTTTATGGGACAGATCTGCTTTCTCTATACACTTTTATGGTTCCTGCTGTCCGTGCCCATTATCTGGCTTACAAGGGGGCTGAAAAAAAGAATATATCACTGATCATTCAATATATTCTTTTGCAGTTTCCTCTCCTCTTAGGATCCGCAGCGCCCCTAGCGTCAGGGACTCCATTTCGTTTTCTCCGGGATAGATCAAAACGGGAGCTAAGAAGGCTACCCTGCTTATTATCATATCCGTAAGCATTTTAGAATAAGCCACTCCACCCGTGAGGATGATCGCATCGATAGTCCCGCCGAACACGGTACAAATATTACCTATCCCTTTAGCTATCTGATAACCCTGGGCTTCATATATCAGTTTCGCATATTCATCCCCTTTTGCTATCCTATCCTCGATCTCCCTGCAATCAGCGGTACCGAGGTGAGCTTTAAGGCCGCCGCCGCCTCTGATTTTCCTTAACACCTCTTTTTTGGTATACTTGCCGGAGTAACAAAGTTCGACAATAAAGTTAAGAGGAAGGCTGCCTGAGCGTTCCGGAGAAAATGGGCCTCCATCGTCGCTGATGGAATCCACTATCCTGCCCTTTTTATGAGCGCTGATGGATATCCCTCCTCCAAGGTGGGCAATAATCAGGTTGACATCATTATAAGATATGCCTCTTTCCGCGGCATACTTTCGGCCCATAGCTTTAGTATTGAGCACGTGGGATAAATTTCTGCGCGGGAATTCCGGCATCCCGGTAACTCTAGCCAGGTCGCAGAACTCATCAGAAGATACCGCATCGTATATATAAGCCGGAATCCCCAGAGGTTCTGCGACAGAAGCCGCTATCAGTGCGCCCAGGTTGGATGCATGATCCACAACTCTGTCGCTCTGCAAAACATTCTTCATATTCTCATTGACCAGATATCCTCCTGCGGAAACGGGAGGCAGCATTCCGCCTCTGCCGACCACAGCTGAAAGCTCTGATAAATCTGTTTTCTGCTTTTCCATTTCTGCGAGGATTGCCTTTGTGCGAAAGTCAAGCTGTTCGATCACACCGCCATACCCTTTTAGCTCTTCCGTACTATGTTCGATGTTGATGCTATACAGTTCTTTTTCGTCCACAAACAAGGCTACCTTGGTACTTGTTGATCCCGGATTGATCGAAAGGATTTTAAATGCCATTTTTCTCCCCCTTTGCGATTGCCGCTGCCAGTGCCACCGAATTTAGTTTTCCTTCGGCATTCTCTGCACGGGATGTCATAACCACGGGGTATTCGGCTCCTAGAATCAGACCGGCCATTTTGGCGCCGGCGCAATATATCAATGCTTTACCCATCATATTTCCAGCCTGTATATCAGGTACGATAAAAAAATCCGTTTCTCCGGCGATCCTGCTGTCTATATTTTTATGAAAAGCCGCTTCTTTGCTCAGCGCCACATCCATGGCTACCGGACCCTCAAGAAGACAATCCGAGAACTGTCCCTCTTTCCACATTTCGGCAATGGCTGCCGCATCCACTGAAGCAGGCACCTTCGAATCTACCTTTTCGTTGGCTGCAAGCACCGCTACTTTAGGTACGGCAATACCCAGGCGATGCAGGCCCTCCACACCGTTGGCTATGATCCTGACTTTTTCGGCAAGCCCGGGTGCTATGTTCATTCCTCCGTCGGAACAGAAAAGCAACCTGTTAAAACCGGCTATTTGAAAAGCTGCCAGGTGACTCAAAAAAACTTCGCTTCCCGTTTCCTTTTCTCCCTGAAGCACTGCCCTGAGGAATATGCTGCTGTTTACCAATCCTTTCATAAGCAGTCCCGCCTCACCGGTTTTTACCAGCCCAACCGCTTTTTGGCATGCTGCCTCCTCATCTGTCTCGTGTTCAATGGATACTGTAAATGAAACATCCTCTTCATCCAGGAGTTTTTTGATATCTTCTCTGTCTCCGACCAGAATAGCCTCTGCCAATCCCGCATCTCCGGCAGCTTTGACAGTACGGATGACCTCCCTGTCTCCGGCTGCTGCAACACTGATGACTATCGGCTTTTCATTATTTAATGAATCGCGTATGAGCTTAAAATCACCGTTCAAATTCATTCCTCCGCTACAACAGTTTTTCCATTGGTTCCTGTTTTTTGAAAGCATCCAGCAAACGAGCCGATTTGGAAACATCTCCGATCAATATCCCGCCGACAAATCTGTTGTTGACAAAATACAGTTTTTCATAAGAATTTTTTGCTTCGTCATAAATCTCAAAACTCTTATATTTTTTATCCGGGTCTTTTCCCGAATCGCCAACGGAGAATAAAGATGTTCCCATTCCGCTGAATGCGGTAGCGGGCACGATGGTCTCATATGTGACCTCATCTCCCGCCGCATTAGCCCCTGCTACTTTACCCATATCAATGGCCTGATTCCAAAGTCCATAGCTCTTACCTTCATAGACCGCACAGTCTCCGCAAGCAAAAATACCCTTTTTATTTGTTTCCATTCTCTCATTGACAAGGATAAATCGATCGGCTTCCACGCCGCAACTCTTTGCTATTTCTGTATTTGCTTTTATCCCCGATGAAAACAACACCATCTGCGCCTCAATGACAGTGCCGTCTTTCAGTTCAACATTAGCCGCCTTTTCTCCGCTGCCGGTGATCCTTGCACATCCGGTCCCCCCGTTCACCGTTATCCCTGCTTTTTCCACGATCCCGCGAAGAATCTCTGAGCCTCTGGCGTCCAGCTGTTTATTCATAAGATGTTTTGAGTTCTGTATCAAAGTGACTTCCTTGCCGGCTTTGCGGATCTCCCAGGCCGCTTCCAGACCCAGCACACCGCCCCCTATTACCGCGACCTTTTCAGCCTTGGGTAGATAAGCCTTTATCCTATCAATATCCTTAAGAGACCGGATGGAAAAGACCCCTTCCAAATCCACACCTTCCATGGCAGGCACATTTGATTCGGCTCCAATGGCCAGCACCAGCTTGTCATAATTACGGCTCTCGCCGTTTGAGAGGGTCAATGTTTTTTTCTCCGCATCTATCCCCGTTACGGTTGTGTTAAGCGTGACTTTGATATTGTTTTCTTTGTACCAGTTTTCCGGTTTGATATTAAAGGTGAGCCCTTCGACTTTTGACAAGATGCCTTTTGTAAGCATCGGTCTGTTGTAACCCGCAACATGCTCCGATGAAATCAGTTCAATATCCGCAACTGGGTTTCTCTTTCTGATCTCCTGGCAGGCACTTGTTCCTGCAGCACCGTTTCCGACGATGATGAACCGTTCTTCCTTTTGAGAGGTAAAAGTGATGTCCGGGGCTGAGAGTTCAACGAATTGCTCAGGGCCAACCCCGCAGACGGGGCATGCTGACGGCGGATTAGGGCCTTCCACCACCTCGCCGCATACTACGCACTTCCACCTGCGCTTATCTCCGGAAGGCTTCGTCGGTTCTATGATCTTGCCTGCCAGAACGGATTTGCCAAAGTTATAACCGAATTCATAGGCTTCCTGCAGCTGCGCCTGATCAGGCTTAAACTTAATTTTCAATCCCTCGCCGTAAATCTTCATCCTGAGTTGCTTCAATCTCTCAATTATATGAGGGACTCCTTCTCCGCTCCACCCGTAGGACCCGAATGCAGATGCGATCTTTCCGCCGTGTGTCCTGGGAAACATTGCAGAGGTCAAATCCCATATGGGTTTTAGAGCCTCGCCGACGATGGTTGGAGTTCCCAGAAGGATCCCGTCAGCCCAAAAGAGTTCATCAAGCACTTTTTTATTATCCGCTTCTCCCATGTCGTAGGCTTTTACATCTATGTCTCCCGCCCCACGGATGCCTTCTGCGATCTTATCGGCGATCATGCCGGTATAGCCATAGGCTGTAACGAAAGGAACCACAACGGTCTTCTTTACATTGGGGCTTGATTCGGAAGCCCACTTTCTGTAAATCTCTATATTCTTCCATGGCTTCTTGACAAGCACCGGTCCATGGCCGAGGCACACGGTCTCGATCTCCAGATCTTCTATTTTTGCAATGCCTTGAAGCATGAAGGATTTAAATGGTCCCATTATCATGTCAAAATAGTAGCGCATAGCCTCGTAGTAGTTTTCTTCCTGTCCGGCGGCAGAAAGCTTGTCATTGGTAATGCCTTCAAAGGAAAAATGAGCTCCGAAGGCATCGCAGGTAACAAGGGTCTTATCCTCAGGCACATAGGTGAACATAGTATCGGGCCAATGGAGGTTGGGAGCATGTATGAATTTCAAAGTTTTGTTTCCCAGGCTTATCTCATCCCCATCCTTTACGGCAACAGCGTTGAAGTCTTTGTTACAGATCTCTTTCATAAAGCCGATACCAGTGCCGGTGGCTACTATCTTAAGGCCCGGGTGGATATCCAGAAGCTTTTCTATGACCCCTGTATGGTCAGGCTCAGTGTGGCTGACAACCAAATAGTCGATTTCCTCCACAGGCATGACCGATTTGACCCTTTCCAGAAATTCATCGAAACATTTTAGTTTCGTCGCCTCAAAGAGTACATTTTTTTCAGATCCCTTAAGTATATAGGAATTATACGATGTTCCAAACTCCGTCTCCAATAAAATATCAAAGACTCTTAGTCCCGGATCAAGATTGCCTACCCAGTACCAGTCTTTTCTGATCTCAAGTGCTTTCATGTTATTTTCCTTTCTTTGATCAGCTTTGTTTATAGTGCAGCTTATATGCCTTCGCTGTTACCGCAAAGTATTTAATCCATATATACCCTTTTTGTGTTTATTATAACTGTTATTATCCTGCGAATCACTCCCAGTTTACACTAAATTTCCAAAAGAATAAACATAATATTCACTGCGACAGGTTCGCTGAGACGCTAATTAGCTTTGAAGAGAAATATGATACAAGTGACCGAAAAAAAGCCGCAGCTTTTCTTTGCTGCGGCTTGGTCATAGTTTGCTTTGTTCTCTGCCCTATAACTTACTTGGCGTCTGCTTTCAATACAGCGTTCAGCAAGACTGTCGCTCCGGCAGTACACTGCTCGGGGGTGGAATACTCTTGTTCACAGTGTGAAAGCCCATCCTTTGATATCACGAAAATCATTGTGGTTGGCATCATGTAGCTGGCAAACTGAGCATCGTGCCCGGCGCCTGAATTGATGTGCTGGTATTTCACATTGGCTTCTTTCGCAGCCTCTTCAACATATCCCACCAACTCTTCGGTCCAATAGACCGTATCTCTCTTCCATGCCTCTTTTATTTCGCATTTGCATCCTGCCCATTCCCTCGCCGTAAGGCTCTTTACGATTTCAAGGACCTGTTCCCTTACCTTCGGATCCTCATGTCTGCAATCCAAAGAAAACTCTACGAAATCAGGAATTACCGTATGCACACAAGGCTTGCATACTATTTCTCCCGTGGTATAAACCAATTCCGGACGTCCCAGTTTATCGATTTCCTCATGAAGATAGCACAATGCCTGGGCTGCTGCAAACAGAGCATCCTTTCTTTTGTGCATCGGGAAGGTGCCCGCATGGGCTGCCTGACCGTAGAAGCTGATCCTGTAGTTGAACATTCCCAATACGCAATCGACTACGCCCACTTCATTTCCCGCATCTTCCAAGATCGGTCCCTGCTCGATATGAAGCTCGAACATCGCTTTGTATTGTTCCGGGTTCAATCTATATTTCTTATCGCCTTTGTAGCCCGAAGCTTCCAGTGCTTCGCCGAAGGTCTTGCTCGGATCGATTACGCTTTTTGAGGCCATCATGTTTTCAAGCTTGAAGTTCTTAGCAATAGCAGGCGGAAGATAATCGTTGCATACTATGCCGGAAACCATCATTGCCGGCGGATACAGCGAGCCTTCCTCATTAGTCCAAATCATTGCAGTCAGAGGGTGTTTATGCGGGATCTTGTTCGCTACTACA
>Ga0255347_1006728_pt1 | contig 12336 bp, 11 predicted proteins | sample wastewater_treat_2_FD_192479 | JGI IMG/M metagenome (GOLD analysis project Ga0255347, IMG submission 192479) | Wastewater microbial communities from Lulu Island WWTP, Vancouver, Canada - plant24 | ecosystem: Engineered > WWTP > Wastewater > Unclassified | place: Canada: Vancouver, British...
CTATTTTCACCGGGCCGGCGCCGCAGTGGTTGCGGTGCTCGGCACAACCGACGCAACCGCGCGGGAAGCTGCGTCCGCTCTTGCTCAGTATGGGATCAACGCCGCCGCCCACACCGATTTCAACCGGATGCTGCGGGAAACGCACGTCGACGCGGTGGCCATCGCCTCTCCGGCCGCCACCCATCTCCACTATCTGCGGGAATCGGTCGACGCCGGCGTCCACGTCTTCTGCGAGAAGCCCTTCATATGGGATGAACCGGGTGATTTGACGGAGACGCTCGCCCGCATCTTTACCACAGCGGAGCGCCGCAAGGCAACCGTGGCCATGAATTCCCAGTGGCCTTTTGCTCTTCCCTATTATGAAGAGCTGTGCGGTACGCTCCGGGGGACGACGGTCGGCAGCTTTTACATGAGGCTCTCGCCCCAGTGTGGCGGGAGGGAGATGATCGTGGAAGCGGTCCCCCACGCCCTGAGCCTCCTCTATTGCGTCTGCGGCAAAGGGGACATCCGTAACCTCCGCGCCACGGCCGGCACTGATGCGATGACCGTTTGCTTCGACTATGCGGCCGCCGGTCCGGGGTGTACGGCTGAAATCAGGCTCACCCGCCAGCACCGGCAACCGCGGGATTTCTCATTCGGGTTCAACGGAAAAATCGCGGCCCGCAGTCTGGAGCTGAAGCGCTATGATATTTACTTTAATCACGAAGGCAGGTCCGCTAAAATAACGGATCCTCTGGATCTCTCGGTTCAGGATTTCATATCGTCGGTCAGGCAAGGGAAAGAGCCCCTTATCGGCAGGGCGCACATCATCGACACAACCCTGCTGCTGCGGCATATATACCGCGGTTGTGAAGGCGCGGGGTAAGAATCCTTGTTCAACGTGCACCTATTCCAAAGAAACCGGACTATGGACAAGCTCAACCACAAGGAATATGACTTCAGCACCAAGCTGAGCCAGCGCTCGGTCATAGAAAGGCTCAGGGCATACCTCCAATGGCAGCGGGGCGCGGATGGTGGAATCCCGTCGTATGGCCCGGTATCGGTGAACCTGGACCTCACCTCGGCCTGCAACTTTGCCTGCCCCCATTGCGTTGATTCAGGAATCATCAATACCGGCGAACAGCTTGATCTCAAAACCGTCTGCGACACGGTGGACACCCTGCGGTCACAGGGGCTTCTCTCGGTCATCCTCATCGGCGGCGGTGAGCCGACGCTCTATCGGGACTTTGAGGCGGTAGTCGCCCACGTCAAGAGCAGAGGCATCCAGCTGGGAATCGTGACCAACGGGTCGCGTCTGTCACGCATTGCCGCCATTGTCGATTCCCTGGAACCGGAGGACTGGGTAAGGATTTCCATCGATGCCGGCACCGAGGAAACGTTTGCCGCCTCGCATCTGCCAAAGACTTCCATAACCCTGGCAAGGCTGCTGAGGGAAGCGGAGGGACTTAAAAAGCGCAACCCCCTCATCACCCTCGGATTCTCCTTTGTGATTGTCTGGGAGGGCATCACGGTCAGCGGACGGCCGCTCCGCCGCAACATTGATGAAATGGACCTCGGGGCGCGGCTGGCCGCCGACCACGGATTTGATTACATCTCGTTCAAGCCCTGCCTCATACGCCAGCAGGACACCCAGAAGGAATCGCTGCTGGACCAGGCGGACGTGGGCGCGGAGCATCGCATCCGGGAGGCCATCGAGGAAAAGCTGGCCCGGGCACGGAACGCCGTGGGCGGGCGCATCAGGGTGCTGACCAGCGTGAACCTGCGGGCGCTGCTCGCCGGCCAGCTCGCCGAACTGAAGCATCAACCCGGCCGGTGTCACATGCAGTTTTTCAACACCGTGGTCACCCCCGGCGGCATCTTCCATTGCCCCGCCTTCCGCGGGGTGGCCAAGGCCAAGCTCGCCGGCCCCGCCGGTTATGCGGGGAAGGAGACATACCGGAAAACCCAGCGCACCCTGGCGCAATCAATCCTGAGCTTCAATGCCGGGCGGGAGTGCTCGGTGGTTGCATGCTTCTATCATCACGCCAACTGGTGGATAGAGAACTTCATACACTCGGAGAGAAGACCCGAAGATATTGAACCCGCGGAGGATGACAACTTCTTCCTATGATCCCGCTGAAGGAAGCTTCCGCCCTGTGCGTTATCCACCTCAACCAGATCGGGGACCTGGTATTTTCCCTACCCCTGCTCAAGGCCCTGCGCGACCGCTTCCCGGCCGCGCGCATTCACTCGGTGGTCAAGCCTCATTTGAAAGGCCTGCTTGCCGACTCCCCCTACCTGGACTGCATACTGGAGCGGCCGAACGGCTATGGGGCGGTCACCAAGCTGGTGAGCGCCATGCGCCGCAGCAGGTACGACCTGCTCATATCCCTCCCCCGGTCGGAGGAGTCGCTCATCATCGCGGCCCTGAGCGGCGCCCGGCTGAAGGCAGGATTTTCCCATTTTCCCTGGGACCTGGCTCTCGACGTGAAGGAAACGGTTGAAGGCCATAACAGCTGGCACAACAACCGGAAGCTCCTGCATCGATTACAAGTGCCGGTAACCAAAGACGATTACGTGGGGCTGATAAAGGTTGATTCCCGCAAAGGCGATTCCCCACCGCCGCAGGGCCGCTACACGATCATCGCGCCGGGCGCCTCCCGGCGACGGCAGATGAAGACCTGGGGTTATGAGCAATTCGCGGGGATTGCCGCGCAGCTCGGGAAAAGCCGCGGCCTTACCCCGGTGATCATCGGCGGCGATGATAACCGGGAATACAACGATCTGCTCATAGCCGCCCTTAAGCAAACGGGGGCGGGCGGGTATGACCGGGTGATTGATCTGACCGGGGCGGACCTGCGTTCCCTCTGCCTGGCCATCAAAGACGCCGCCCTGTTTGTGGGCATTGACTCCGGCTTCATGCACCTGGCAGCGTCGTATGACATTCCGGTGGTGGCCCTTTTCGGCCCGACCGACCCGTTTTACGTGGGGCCGCAGAACCGGCGCAGCCGGGTAGTGGTGGCGGAAGGCATGGAGTGCGTGCCCTGCTATCTCAAGGAGTGTGATCACCGGAACTGTATGAAGAACATCCGAAAGGAAACTGTGCTGCGGGCCTGCGAAGAAGTGCTCGACCGGGAACGGTAACCTCCATGGCGGAAGAAAAAATAATCAAAGACCGTGAAAATCTGGCACGCATCATCGAGGCGATGAAACAGCAGGGGAAGCGCATCGTCCTGACCAACGGCGGATTCAACCTGCTGCACGTGGGACACGTCAGAAGCCTCGCCGACGCCAAGCGGCACGGTGACATCCTGGTGGTCGCGGTCAACAGCGACGCCTCGCTTAAAAAACTGAAGGGAGATGATTATCCGGTCATCCCCGAGGACCAGCGCCTGGAGATACTTGCCGCCCTTTATTGCGTTGACTTTGTCACCTTGTTCAGCGAATCGACCGCCGACCGCATCCTGCTGGAACTGAAGCCCCATCTCCACGCCAAGGGCACCGATTACAGCCGGGAGGGTATCCTGGAGCGGGAAACCGTGCTTTCCTACGGCGGGGACACGATCATCGTCGGTGACCCCAAGCACCACTCGTCCTCACGCATCATCGAGACCATCCGGGGATGGAAGCAGGAAAAGAAAAGCGAGTCCTGATTATTATCCCTCGTCCCGACCCTCTCCCCCGGCGAGGAGAGGGAGATTTGAAAGCAACTGAGAGGTACCCGTGAATAAAATCCTGATCATCGACGATGACGGCCGCCTGGTGAAGAACGTGCAGACCTATCTCAAGGATTTTGACTACCGGATCGAGTTTGCCTTCAACGGTATGGAAGGGCTGCAGAAGGTGAAGGAATTCAAGCCGGACCTGATCATTCTCGACCTGATGATGCCCGGGCTCGACGGTCTGGAGGTGTTAAAGGAAATCCGCAAGGACAATCCCGTTCCCATCATCATGCTCACCGCGCGCGGAGAGGAGTCCGATATCGTCGCCTGCCTGGAAGTGGGGGCGGATGACTACCTTACCAAGCCCTTCAGCCTGCGCGAGCTGGCGGCGCGGGTCAAGGCCCAGTTGCGGCGGACCGCGCCGCGGACCGGCCTGCCTTCAACCAAAGAAAATCCGCTGGTGCTCGGCGACCTGACCATCGACCCCCTGAAGCGGGAGGTCCATAAGAAAAAAAGGAAGATAGAGCTGACGAACACCGAATTCAATCTCCTCTGGATCCTTGCCTCCCGGCCGGGCGTGGTATTCAGCCGGGACCGGCTCCTTGAGGAAGTGCGCAACCGCGAGCTGGAGCTTTTTGACCGCTCCATTGACGCGCACATCAGCAACGTGCGAAAAAAAATAGAAGACTCGCCCAAAAATCCCCGCTACATACTCACCGCCTGGGGAACCGGCTATAAATTCGGGGAAGAATGACATGTTCGGCTTCCGGGAAAGCATCTACTGGAAATTGCTTTTTTCCTTTCTACTGAGCATTGCCCTGTCTTCCATGGTCGTTTTCCTGATGTTTTCCAGCTACGGGCCCCATACCGAGATTCACCCCGCCATCAAAAAAAGCCTGATCATGGAAACCGAAAGCCTGGCGCGGCAGTTGCGAGAGCGACTGGCAGATCCGTCCGAACCGCTTGCCGCTACTGTCAACGATCTGCACCAGCAGGAAGAAATAAGCATCCGGGTGTTCGACGAAAATGGCAATGAGCTGGCGGCCGGCACCGCTGGAAAGCTGCAGGAGGTACAAACAATCTCCCCTTCATTGCTTGATGCGGTGCGCCGCGGCAGCGCGCACTTCGAAAGCATTTACCGGGACTGGCGCTGGGTCTATTCAGTGTCACTCCCGGTAACCATAGGCGGGAAGCCCGCGGTCCTCCAGTGCTACTATCCGCGCACCAAGGAGGACCGGATCATCATGCCGCGCGGGCTGGTTACGGCATTGGTATTGATTGCCCTGTTCACCGCGGTCATCACCCGCTTCCTGACGCGGCCCATTCGCGAGCTGACCAGGGCGGCGGAGGAATTGTCGCGGGGACGCTTCGGCGTTACGGTCAAGGTTCGCTCCCGTGATGAAATCAGCCGGCTGCGCAGAACCTTCAACGAGATGTCACAGCGGCTTGCCGCTTTTCACCAGTCGCGCAAGGAGCTTTTCGCCGATATATCCCACGAAATACGATCGCCTCTGGCTCGCATCCAGTCCGACGCCGAAATACTTATCGACCGCGAGATGTCGAAGGAAGAGCGCGAAGGGCACCTGAAGGCAATATGCGAAGAAGTGGCGGGCATCAGCCGGCTGGTGGAGGACCTCTCCATCATGTCCCGGATCGAGAACAACCAGCTCCGGCTCGAGGCCTCGCCGTTGTCGCTGCAAAAGCTGCTCATCCGGGAGGCGGAAAAATTTCGCCCGCAGTTGCAGGAAAAATCGGTTGCCCTTCGCCGGGTCATGCCCGAAGACCTTCCTCCGGTCATGATCGATGATAAACGCATCGGGCAGGTGATCTCCAACCTGCTTACCAATGCCCTTCGCTACACGCCCGTAGGGGGCACCATTGAAATGGGCGTGAGGGCAAACGGTAACATGGCCACGGTTTGGATCAGGGACACCGGTCCGGGCATTCCGCCGGAAGCGCTGCCCCGCGTCTTCGACCGGTTCTTCCGGGTTGACCCGTCCCGATCACGCACGTCGGGCGGTACCGGGCTCGGCCTTGCCATTGCCCGGTACTTGGTCGAGGCGCACGGCGGGACTATCCGGGCGGAAAGCGAGAACGGAAAGGGCACCTGCATACAATTTACCCTGCCGCTCGCCGGTCAGGCGGTGAGGGTATAGTGTTTGAGCGCCTTCAGCACCGAGCCGCGGATCCGGCGTGCGGAAGGAAGTTTTGCCCGCAGCCGTCCCTTATCCATCAGCGGAAGCAGCAGATCTTCACAGCTTCCGCCGCAGGCGCAGCGCCCGGCCTTGCGCGCAAAGGGAATGACCCGGTCCGCATGACACTTCCGGCAGCGCACCACCCGCTTCGCGCCGGAGTTTTTCCCCCGCTTGGCAAGCGGCTTCCCGTCCACTTCCACGATGTCCATGGAGAAGTCGATCACCCGCGCGCCGCTCACCGCGGTCCCGATACCGTAGCCGTCGACCAGTGGATTGAGCCGCAGGATGTCCTCCTCGTCCAGTCCGCCGCTCACATACAGTCGGACCCGCCGGAAGCCCCTCAGGTCAAGCTCCCAGCGCACCTCTTCCAGTATGCGCAGAAAGTTGCCGCGCCGCGAGGCAGGGGTGTCAATCCTCACACCGTACAACGCCCCGCCCAACGACTCGGCCACGCGCACTGCCTCAAATTTTTCATCCTGAAAGGTGTCTACCAGCGAGATGGTTTTTACCCTTCGGCCGAGCACCTCATGAAATGCCCGGGTGGCCTTGAGCGTGTCACCCACCAGGAGAATAAGCGCATGGGGCATGGTCCCGCTGGCTTCCACTCCGACCAGCTGAGCGCTCTTGAGCAGGGCAACGCCGTCACATCCCCCGATAAAGGCGCTGCGTTCCACCACCGGGGCGACCGCCGGATGCACCCTCCTGCCGCCAAAACTGATCACCGGACGGTTTCCGGCGGCCATTTTGCAGCGGGCCGCCTTGGTGGCAACGCCTGACGCCTGGCAGAGAAATCCCAGCAGGGAGGTTTCATAGCGGCCGAAGTCCCGGTAGTTTCCCGCTATTTCCATCACCGGCTGGTAGGCCCCGAACACCGTCCCCTCCTTCATGCAGCGCACCGACACCTTGATGCCGGAGAGGAGTTCCGCGCACTCCTCTATGCCGGCAAGGACGCCCCAGGGCCATCCGTTGGGCAGTCCCTTGGCGATAAACTCGGCCTTTACCCGCTTATCCAGTTTCAGCGCCTCGAGCACCGCAAGGGTGCGGGGAAAGTAGGCATCCGTCACCATGCCCGCCCTGATCTCTTTCGCATCCGCGGAGTGAAACATAGATCCTCCTCAATCAGATAGTATGCCGGTGCGCCGCATCAAAGCCCGGCCATCGGCGTCCACCCATAAGATTCAAGCGTCAAGCCGGAGTAACCGAGGAACGAAACGGATCTTCATAATCTTACCAATATGATAGAATGGAGAAAAGGTCAATTCAATAGTCGCACCTACCCCGCGTGATCCTGCCTCACTATTCGCGCGGCGCCGCTTGCGAACCGCGCTGCTCCGGCGCCATCTGCCATGTATCTTTCTTGTTGCCATTTGCATCTCATTATATTATAGTAGGAATCACGCTAAACCTTCGGGACAGGTTCCATGATTGTCACCATTAATCCTCACAATCCACAAAAGCGGCTCATCAGGAAGGTGGTCGAGGTGCTGCGGGAGGGAGGGGCCATCGCCTATCCCACCGACACCATTTACGGCCTCGGCTGCGATCTCTACCGCAAGGACGGACAGCAGAAGATACGCCAGCTCAAGAAGCATCTGAAGAGCAAACGCCTGAGTATCATCTGCGCCGACCTCAAGGATATCAGCAAATATGCCTTGGTTCCCAACTACGCGTACCGGATCATGCGTCATCTGGTCCCCGGGGCGTACACCTTCATTCTTCAGGCCACCAAGCTGGTGCCGAAAATCATGCTCAATAACCAGAAGTCCATCGGCATCAGGGTCCCCGATAATCCCATATCGTTGGCGCTGGTCAGGGAGCTGGAACACCCCATAATCACCACCAGCGTCACCAAGCCCGATGAAAGCCTCTACAATCACCCCGAGGAAATTGATCAGATGTACGGCAAGGCCCTGGATCTGGTGATTGACGGAGGGTCCATTGTTGCCGAGCACTCCAGCATTATCGATCTCACCGGGGACGAACCGGTGGTGGTACGAAAAGGAAAGGGTGATCTGGGTTTCATCAGTGAAGAGAAATAGCGCAGCGCCCTTTCATGGGGCATAGCTGTCATTGCACCTTCCATCCGACGGATCACTTTCCCACACCCCGCATGCACACGTCGCAGGCCCTCATCACCATCTCGCTGGTTTTACTTGCCGCCTTTTGCAGCGGCCTGCTCTTTCGCCGTTTGCAGCAGTCAACCATTGTCGCCTACCTGCTCAGCGGCATCATCATCGGCCCCCATTGTCTGAAAATAATCAGTGACCCCGAGCAGATTAACCTGCTGGGTGAAATCGGCATCATCCTGCTCATGTTCATCCTGGGACTGGGCTTTCCTCCCAAGCGGATTTTCACCATGGGGTACCGCGCGCTCATGGGCGGCATTCTGCAAATAGTCCTCACCATCCTGGGGACGATTTCCCTGTCGCTGTTTTTGGGGTGGAGCCTGGTCGTGGGCGTGTTCGTCGGCGGCCTGGCCGCTTTAAGCAGCACCGCCATCGTCATCAAGGTGCTCAACGACCTGGCGGTCATCGATTCCATCCATGGGCGGCTCATGGTCTGGTACCTGATTATCCAGGACCTGGCGGCGGTGCTCATGATCGCGGTTATCCCCAGCCTTGCCGGGGATGCCGGTGCCGGCATCCTCCTTCCGGTGATGATTTCCCTTGCCAAGGGGCTTGCCTTCCTGACCATTTTCCTGATGCTCAACCGGACCTACATCCCCCGGCTACAATACTGGGTTGCCGCGGTCGGCGGAAAAGAGCTGTTCCTCATCGGCACCATCATCTTTTGCCTGGGCACGGCGCTGGTCACCGAGTTAATCGGATTATCTTACGCCCTGGGGGCCTTTGTGGCCGGGCTGGTGGTAAGCGAGTCGGAATACAACTACCAGATCCACGCCGGCCTGGTGCCCTTCCGGGATATTTTCCTCTGCATCTTCTTTGTGGCCCTGGGCATGCTGCTGGACCCGGGCTACTTCATGAGCAATCCCGGACAGGTACTGGCCGTCACCGCCGCTATCATCGTCCTGAAATTTCTCTATACCTCCGCGGCCACCCGTATCGCCCGCTATCCCCTCAAGACCGCACTGTACACGGGCATAGGCCTGGCCCAGGTGGGCGAGTTTTCCTTTGTCATCGTCCAGATGGAGTATCAGTATCGGCTGGTCAGCGCAAATATCTTTTACCTCATCACCACCGCTTCGCTTCTGACCATGGCCATCACCCCCTTCTTGCTGAGGATATCCCCGCAGGCGGTGGAACGGTTGAGCCGGCTGCTGGTATGGCTGAAGCCGGCGGCGGAAGATGCCGCTGAAGATTTCATGCTGCCGGAAGACGCGCTCCAAAATCACGTGGTGATCTGCGGTTACGGGCCCATCGGCATTACCATCGGCCGGGTGTTGAAGGCCAAGGGCATACCTTTCGTGGCGCTGGAATTGAACGCCCAGACCGTGGCAAAGATGCGGGAATTGGGCGTGCATTGCGTTTACGGCGACGCAACCGCGCCCGAGGTGCTCAAGAAGGTACATATCGAACGGGCGCGGCTTGCGGTAATCACGCTGCCTGACCCCCTCAGCGCCGAGGCCACGGTCAAGACGGTGAGGGATCTAAACCCCGGGTGCTTTATTCTTGTCCGCACCCGCTTCAGCCGGGAGCTCGAAGAATTATATGATCACGGCGCTGATGCGGTTGTGCAGGAAGAATACGAGGCCGGATTGTCGATGCTGACCCGCGCGCTCAAGGTGCTCAAGGTGTCAGCCCATGATATTACCCGGGAGGTGGAAACCATACGGGTTGAGCGTGACGAGTTGACCAAAACCTGTGTCCTGGCGCCCGAGGCACTTTCCAAGCAGCTTGCCCCTCACCAGATTATCCTGCGGCTCAAGGCTAGATCCAAAGAGGAGGCCATTCGTGAGCTGGTGGCGGCCGCGGTCAATTCCTCCGGCGCGGAAAAACGGGAAATGATAACCAAAGCGGTGCTGGAACGCGAGCAGATAGAATCAACCGGCATTGGTGACGGCATGGCAATTCCCCATGCCCGCACCGAAGCGGTCGAAGGCATCGGCATCTGCCTGGGCACCTCATTAAAGGGCATTGATTACAATGCGGTTGACGGAAAGCCGGTGCATATTCTGCTGTTGCTGGTTGCCAACGAATCGGCCCATGATTTATATGTGCATACCCTGAGCAGCATCGCGTCGATCTTCACCGACGGACCTTTCCGTCGGGACATCATCAGGAGCGTTGATCCACCGCAGGTGCTGGCACGCATCAAGGAGAGGGAAAAAGCGCTGCTGGACCAGGCGGAATGCAGGAGGAAAAAGTGAGGGTGCAGGGTGTAAGGGTTCAGGGGGGAACAAATCCAAAGCACAAAATCCCAAACAAATCCCAATGACCAAAATTCCAATTAAGGGCAAGCTTTAATAAAACTAGCTGCCGGGATTTGGAATGTTTGAAATTTGGATTTGGGATTTGTTTGGGATTTTGTGCCTTGGATTTTGGATTTTCTCCGGCGTCCGGGATTCAGAATCTGCTCCTCTGTCTACTTAAACAAACGCATCCTCCGGGCCAGCATGATGGCCGATTTGAGATCCCGGTGGGGCACCGCATCCGGCCTTTTCGCTTTTACCAGCCGTACCGCTTCTTCAAAACCGAAGCCGACCTCGCACAGGTAACACACCGTGATTGAAGGAGACCTGCCGATGCCCGCGTTGCAGTGCACCAGCACCCGGTGGTCCACGATCATCTCCTTAATCCATGCCACCGCCTGGGGAATATACGCCGGATCGATAGGCTGAAAATCGATGAGAGGAATTTTAAGGTAGGGAATACCCTCGCGGACGGTATCGTGCTCCTCCGCGCAGTTCAGCAAGGCATTTATTTCTCCGGGCATATTTCTGGCATCGTTGATATCCCCAACTGCCAGCCTCTCTAAAATGTAATCCATCGTCTATATCCTGCAATCACGCAAGGCATTTGCGGTAGGAGCGACCTCCGCTCCAGAAAACAATCGCAGCTGAAGCTGCTCCTACCGGTATCAGGCCGTAGATAAGATATTGTCGGTAAAAACCTTTGTAGTATGAAAAGGAATGATTGTAAAGATTTAAATATCACCTGCATCGGCCTGCCGGAAATTCCTGTTGAAAAAAAAGCATGCCTCCTATATAGTCAAACGCCAATGCCGTAAAGGCGGAGCCATGAATGAACCCTATCGGGCCGGTCATCCATGTCCATTGATTCCCTCGAAGAAAAATACCGGCAGCGGCAGCGGGAGATTGAAATCGCCGGCAAGCATTTGTCCCGCTGTGCCCTGCTGGCGTCGGCCGTGCAGATTCAAATGCGCGCCATTTTGAACGAGGCCGCCCCGGGTTTCTGCGGCCCGTGCGAACACAAGTGTTGTGAGGGGTTTCCCCTGGAAGGCTGGTTTTCCTTTGAGGACTACGTGCTGTTCAGGATAAAATACGGCAAACCCGCCCTACCGCCCGATCGCATCGAGAGCGACACGGCGTGCTCGTTTCTGACCCCCGGAGGCTGCTCGCTTCCCGCTGATTTGAGGCCGTTTACCTGCGTGAAGATAAACTGCGAACTGCTTAATCATGCCCTGAAGTGCAACGGCAAGGAACACCACTTCAACCGGTTACGAAAAGCGCTTGATGCAATCCTACTTGAAGTATCGCAGCTCATGGATAAAAACAGCATCAGGCCCCGCCACGCGCCCGGCCACATCAATGATGACGCGGTTGTGTCGGCTCTAACCATGCCGGGTAATCCGGTAGGAACGGCCTTAGGCCGCGAATATAATCACACCTAAAGGTGCGCCTACCGGTTGGCATTTACCTTTCACAACCTCAAGGAGGCATGTATGTGTAAACTGATGTTAAAGGCGTTGACAACCTCGCTCATGTTCACATTTTGTTTCACCACCTGCTCATCCGCCACGGACAAGGAGAAAAAAATGGAAAAGCCGCTTAAGCCGGGTCTTTATGCCGTATTCCACACCACCATGGGCACGATCACCTTAAGCCTGTTTGAAAAGGAAGCCCCCAAAACGGTGGAAAATTTCGTCGGCCTCGCCGAGGGTACGAAGGAATGGACCGATCCGAAAACCCAGGCCAAAGTGAAAAAACGGTTTTATGACGGCCTCATTTTTCACCGGGTAATTCCGCAGTTCATGATCCAGGGGGGCGATCCCGAGGGAACAGGACGGGGAGGGCCGGGGTACCGCTTTGAAGACGAATTTAATTCGGGCTTGAAGTTCGACCAGCCGGGAAGGCTGGCCATGGCTAATGCCGGGCCCAACACCAACGGAAGCCAGTTTTTTATAACCACCGTCCCCACCCCGTGGCTGGACAACCGCCATACCATTTTCGGCCAGGTCGTCGAGGGGCAGGATGTGGTGGGCGCCATTGAGGCGGTTAAAAAAGACGGCCGGGACAAGCCGCTGACCCCGGTCGTCATCGAGAAGCTGGAAATAAAGAGCGTAAAGTGAAACACACACCG
>Ga0255347_1006729_pt1 | contig 12336 bp, 11 predicted proteins | sample wastewater_treat_2_FD_192479 | JGI IMG/M metagenome (GOLD analysis project Ga0255347, IMG submission 192479) | Wastewater microbial communities from Lulu Island WWTP, Vancouver, Canada - plant24 | ecosystem: Engineered > WWTP > Wastewater > Unclassified | place: Canada: Vancouver, British...
GACTGATAAAAGCATAAGCTATACTCAAAAGCGGCAAAAGCAAAGCTGCTTAAGTTATCTAAACCTGCTAAGCGTGGGTAAAGCATTGCAACAGGATTGCCAGATGCCGCTTGCCCTAGCGCATGGTGTTGCTCAATCAGGGTCACTTTTAAATCTCGCTGTGCCAAAGCATAAGCTGTTGCGCAGCCTGCAATGCCACCGCCAATCACAATTGCAGTTTTAGCCATGAGATGGCCCTAAAAATTTGCCGTGCAACATTTCACGCTTTTTACCAAACCCCGTGCGCTTATAGACGGTAAAGCCTGCTGCAGTAAGCCCACGCCTCACGTCACCAGCGCTGGTAAAAGTGGCGAAAGTGGTGCTCTGGTTTGATAATTTTGCCATTTGGGCAAACAAAGATGCTTGCCACATGTCAGGGTTTTTACTGGGTGCAAATCCATCTAAAAACCATGCATCAGCAGGCTGTTGTATGGTTGCAAGTTGTTCAGTTGCTTCACCAATCAACAAGTGCAGCGTTACGCGATTGTTAAATAATGTAACTATCTCTGTTCCATTGAGAAGTTTTGCATATTGCTCTAGAAAAGGGCTTATTAGCCCATTCAATTTAGGCCAATATTGCAACGCTAATTGCATATTAGCTAAATCAATTGGATATTTCTCAACGCTATAAAATTGTAGCGATGCGTGACTAGGTGCATTTTCTAGCCAAAGTTGCGCTGCACATAAAAAATTTAGCCCTGTGCCAAAGCCTGTTTCAATAATGGTAAAAGTATCGCTTGATAACGATTGCCAGCGTTGTAGCAGTTGATTGCCTTGCAAAAAAACGTAGTCAGTTTCAGCCAAGCCATCATCACTCGAGAAGTAAACATCCTGAAAAGTACTCGCATAAGGCTGATTGTTACGCCATTCGATAGTAGCATGGTTAAATTTGTGGCTTGGTTCTGTCATGCTAGCGTTAACGAATCTTGTTTAGATGCGCGGTGTAATGTTAATAAGAGTACAAATATGATGACTAATAGCTGCCAAAATAAGCTTGTGCTGCTGGTGTGGCTTACAATAAATCCTGCCGCTAATGGTCCAGCAGCTGAAAGACAAGTGTATACGATTGAGACTTGCTGCATGCGATTTGTTAAATCAAGCTCAGCACCGTGTTGAGTTGCCCAGTAAATACCGAGTGTGAGCAGACCACCCGCAATGCCCCCCAGCATAAACAGAGTAATAGCCAAGCTATTAAAACTACGGCCAAACAATAGGGCAATAGTGATGGCGATGACGCCAGTTAATGCGCATAGCGTGGTAGTCCATATCACGCCTTTACGGTCTGCCAGCCAACCAATGGCAAACTGGCAGGTGATGGCACCGACGCCTAAAATGGTTAGTAGCCATGCGACATCATCACTATCCAAACCAATGTCAGCGCAATACACGGGTAAAAAGGCCAATAATGCACCTTCCATCCAGCCGCCTAAACCCGCTATCAAACCGCCCAGTCCCATGAAATAGTGGGTTAATTTTTTTAATTTAGCACCTAAATCCAGCGTTAAATAATTGACACTGTTTTTTGTTGAATGGCGGTCGGCTGGTAAAGTGTTGGCAATGAATAAGGGTAATATAGATACAAATACGATAGCGCCTGCTATCCAAAAGGCAGTGGATTTACTTGCACTCACGCTGACAATGATGAGAGGTGCCACAATGGCGGCAATACTAATCAAAGTTTCGTGAATGCCGATAATTCGTCCACGAGCGTGTGCAGGCGCTAAGCGGTAAAGCCAAGTTTCATTGGCTATCCAGCGTAACCCTAAACCAAACCCAATGAGTGCAGAAGGTATTAACCACCATTGCCAGTGAATAAAGGGCATGCTGGCAAAGCTTAATGCGCTTACAACGAGTCCAATAGTAACCGTGTTGCGGTCGTCCAGATAACGCATGAGTGTGTTAACCACCAATAACCCACCGAGCATGCCTAGCCAAAATGCTGCGCTGCTTAAGCCAATTTGTTCTGGGTTTGCGCCTTTAGCCACTAGGGCCATTGGAATAAGAGCTGTACCTAGCCCGTATTGCCCAATTTGAGATAATGTAGAAACGGCATTGAGCGCAATAATGCTGTGGTTGCGCTGCTGTGTAGAGAGTTGCATAAAAGCCATTAGTACAATTCACATCTAAGTTGTTTGCACCTATTTTACAGCTTTAAACCTGCAATGCTAAATAACGTCTATCCCAACTGCTAACTTCATACATAAAATGCGCTAATTCAATTTCTTTAACATTAATAAAGGCGTTAATAAATTCATCGCCCAGGATTGCGCGCGCAGCTTGACTTTGTTTCAGTTGCACAATCGCGCTTTCTAACCCAATGGCAATTTGCCGTGGAAACTCATAGCCATCTCGGTCATTAATGGGTTCGGTGGGTGTGAGCTTTTCTTGCATACCGCGCAAACCGCATGCGAGTGATGCTGCCATGGCTAAATAGGGGTTAGCATCACTGCCTGCAAAGCGATTTTCTATACGTCTTGCTGCTGGGTTAGCATGTGGCACGCGTAGACCAATGGTGCGGTTGTCATGACCCCACTGCAAGTTAATTGGCGCTTGTGTACCGCGCGCGTATCTGCGCCAAGAGTTAAAGTAGGGTGCCATTAACGGCATTAAATCTGCCATGTAGTGTTGCAAGCCTGCAATGTAGGCGTAAAAATCCGCGCTTACTTCACCTTTATGGTCACTAAAAATATTGTTCCCTTTTGCATCAACAATACTCTGGTGCAAGTGCATTGAGCTACCATCGTAATCAGCCAATGGTTTAGCCATAAACACTGCGTTTAAACCATGTTGAGCGGCTATTTCACGCAGTGTATCTTTAAAAAGCACAACATCATCGGCTAGTTTTAGCGCATTGCCATGCATGAGGTTAATTTCAAACTGATTGGGTGCCATTTCGTGCAACCAAGTGTCGGTTTGAATTTCTAACGCATCAAAAGAAGCTTGTAAACTTTGCCAAAAATCACGCATTTCAGCCGTTGAATTTAAGCTATAACCCATTTGACGCTCAAGTTCAATGCCACCACCATGCTGGTTGGGTGGCGTAAATCCTAAAGCCTCTTGGCCGTCACGCTTAAACAAATAAAATTCAATTTCAGGTGCTACGATTGGCTGTAAACCAAGCGCATTAAATTGCGCTAGCACTTGTTTTAATAGATTGCGTGGCGCATGGGTGGATGGTGTGCCATCAAAATTCATGCAGTCATGCAATACCCAAGCACGTTTAGGTTGCCAAGGTAACACTTTAAATGTGCTGTAATCGGGCCTCAGAATGGTGTCGTTATCTGTTGCGCCAATGATGTGCTCATCACAATATTCACCATTAATCGTTTGCAAAATTACCGCGCGAGCAATGCGTAGCTCTTTGCCATTTGCAAAATCATGGCCGCGCATCACTTTTCCACGCAACGTGCCGTTAATAGTAGGGAACACGCATTCAACTTCTGTGATTTGGTGTTGTTTAATTAACTCAGCGACTTTTTTTAAGGATGACATTTTTAGCTTAATTATGATGGTTAATAGAAGAAGGCTATTTCATAGTAGGCATGACAAACTCAGACCCCATGACTTTATTGCTCGCAGGCCAACGTGATGTAGTGGTTTTTAATCGTGTGTAAAAGCGAATCCCTTCAGTACCGTAAATGTGATGATCGCCAAATAATGAACGTTTCCAGCCACCAAAGCTGTGAAAAGCAATAGGTACAGGAATGGCTACATTCACGCCCACCATGCCCGCCTGCACACGGCTAGTAAATTCACGTGCAACTTCTCCATCACGTGTGAAAATAGCTGTACCGTTACCAAACTCGTGGTCGTTTACTAACTGTAATGCTTCTTCAAAAGTGCTGGTGCGTACAACGCTTAGTACGGGTCCAAAAATTTCTTCTTTGTAAATGTGCATGTCTTTTTTTACAAAGTCGAACAAACAAGGGGCTAAGAAAAAGCCTTTTTCGTGGCCTTTTAAGGTGTAACCACGGCCATCAACTACTAGTTGAGCGCCTTCAGTCACGCCTAAATCAACATATTCTTTTACCTTAGCAAAGTGCTGTGGGGTAACTAATGGTCCCATATCGGCTTTTTCATTTAAGCCTTGGTCTATGGTAATGGCGCTGACTTTTTCTTTTAGTTTTTCAACTAAGGCATCGGCAATATTACCTACCGCCACAGCGACTGAAATAGCCATGCAGCGTTCGCCCGCAGAGCCATAACTTGCGCCGATTAAAGCATCGGCGACTTGGTCTAAATCGGCATCTGGCATCACAACTAAGTGGTTTTTTGCACCACCAAGCGCTTGCACACGTTTGCCATTTTGCGTGCCAGTGCTGTAAATGTGTTCTGCAATTGGGGTTGAACCAACAAAGCTAATCGCTTGAATACGCTTATCGGTCAGTAATACATCAACGGCTTCTTTATCACCATTCACAAGGTTAAATACACCTGCAGGCAAGCCTGCTTCTGCGAGTAAATCGGCAATCATCAAACTGGCACTGGGCGTTTTTTCTGAAGGTTTGAGTACAAAAGTATTGCCTGTGGCTAAGGCCATTGGAATCATCCAAAGGGGTACCATGATAGGAAAGTTAAATGGTGTAATACCCGCCACCACACCTAAAGGCTGGTGCATACTGTATGTGTCTATGCCAGTGCCTACTTGCTCGTTAAAATCACCTTTGAGTAAATGCGGTATGCCGCATGAAAATTCGACTACCTCAATACCGCGCGTTACTTCGCCACGCGCATCAGAAATGGTTTTACCGTGTTCCAAAGAAATTGCTTTGGCTAAATCATCAGCGTGCTCGTCAAGCAGGGTTTTAAATTTAAACATAATGCGTGCGCGGCGTAACGCTGGCGTAGCTGACCATGCAGGAAAAGCCGCCTGCGCCGCTGAAATGGCGGCTTGCGTTTCTGCAATATTAGCATTGCACAGTTGTGCAGTGACCTCGCCAGTTGCAGGGTTATATACATCACTCAATCTGCCGCTAGTGCCCGCAACATGTTGCCCATTAATGTAATGACCGATTGTTTTCATACGATTATTGACTCCAAAGATAAAGATTGATGCGTTTAAGTTTTACAAGGTAGTTTGCTGGTGCATCGCCCATGCTTGTTCGTTTTTAAGATAGTTTTGTGGGTTAAGGCCAACATCACCTTGGTTTGCAACATATTTAATAGCCTCAGCCAGCGTGTTAAATAGTCGGTCTAGTTCATGCTTTTCAATAGTGAGTGGTGGCGAAACAGCAATGATGTCGCCAGTGTAGCGCACATGTAAACCTAGCTCATAACACTTAAGATATACTGCAAAGGCAAATGCGCCAGCCTTGCCAGCGTTGGCAAGCGCATCAAACTCTATGCCTGCGACTAAACCGATATTACGAATATCTTTGATATTGGGCAGGCCTTTTAAACCATGAGCTAATTGTTCAAAATAAGCGCTTAAGCCAGCTACGCGGTTTTCTAATTGCTCAGCCTTGTAAATGTCGAGTGAAGCAATGGCTGCTGCACAGGCAATCGGAATAGCACTGTAAGTGTAGCCGTGTGGCAGTTCTATCGCCCCAGCCGCAGTATTTTGCATAAAGGCATCGTAAATTTCTTGCTTGACTGCAACTGCACCCATAGGTACAGCCCCATTGGTGAGACCTTTTGCGCAAGTGATAATGTCTGGGATAACATCAAAATAATTTGCACCCCATGCAGTGCCAAGACGCCCAAAACCCGTAATGACTTCATCAAAAATGAGCAAAATGCCATATTGCGTACAAATTTCGCGCAAACGCTTTAAATAACCTGCGGGCGGTACAATGACTCCCGCTGAACCTTGCATAGGTTCCACAATCAGTGCAGCAATGGTGGCTGGGTCGTGCAAGGCTAAAATGCGCTGCTCAAACTCATTAGCCAATGCAATACCGCCATCAGCAGGCACGCCTTTTGTAAAAGCGTTTTTTGCAATATCAAGCGGGTGGCGAATGTGATCAACGCCCGTTAAAGCATTGCCGAACGCTTTGCGGTTGCCTGCTATGCCACCTACCGCAATGCCACCAAAATTCACACCATGATAGCCACGCTCGCGACCAATCAGTTTGTTGCGCAAAGGGTTGCCACACGCACGGTGGTAAGCTAATGCTATTTTTAGTGCGGTATCTGCCGATTCAGAACCTGAGTTAGTAAAAAAAATTCGATTTAACCCTTGTGGCATGTATTCTGCCAGGCGACTTGCCGCCTCAAAAGCTAAAGGATGGCTACTTTGAAAAGCGGGGGCGTAATCTAGCGTGAGGAGTTGCTTGCCTACTGCATTGGCTATTTCTTCACGCCCATGCCCAGCGGGCGTGCACCATAAACCAGCGGTGCCATCTAAAATTTGTTTGCCATCAATGCTGGTGTAGTAGTTACCTTTAGCAGCCTTAAATAGGCGAGGCATGGCTTTAAACTGTTGATTAGCGGTAAATGGTACCCAATAGTGGCTAAGGTTTGGTAATGCAATTGGGCTGAGCGTTGACATGCTTATCCTAAAGTTAATTGATATTTTCACATATCATTAGGTGTTTAGTATTTTGTGTCAAGAATGGTTTTTAAATTATTTAAGCAGTTGATTTTAATTGTTTTAATTTATAAACTGTTATTGTATATTTAACACTTTAAACACTGATTGTAATAAATAGAGGTTATATGGATATTGATGTAGGTGCGAGGCTTAAAATTGTGCGTTTAAGACATGGGCTTTCACAGCGAGCCTTAGCTAAAAAAGCCGGTGTGGCAAATGCTAGCATTTCGCTGATTGAATCCAGCCAGACAAGCCCATCGGTTAGTGCATTAAAACGTATATTGGCAGGTATACCAATGACGCTAGCAGAGTTTTTTTCAGATGAATTACCCGGCATAAAAAGTGAGGTGTTTTATCGCGCTGAGTCATTAACAGAAATCAGTGCAGGCGTTGGTATTTCATATCGGCAAATTGGTTCAGCAAAGTCTGGGCATATGCTACAAATTTTGTATGAAACTTATGAAGTTGGAGCTGACACTGGCCTAGTAATGTTGCAACATGAAGGTGAGGAGGGTGCTGTTATTCTTTCTGGCCGATTAGAAGTTACCGTAGGCGAATCAACACGAGTATTAGGAGTTGGTGATGCCTATTACTTTAACAGTTTAGAACCGCATCGCTTTCGTAATGTGGGGCATGAAAAATGTACGTTAGTCAGCTCATGTAGCCCACCCACTTTTTAATAACTAGCAGATTCTTTACGCTCGCTTAGTTGTAAGGCAAAGTTTTCTTTAACTTCTTCCATCACAATGTAGCTGCGCGACTCTTGCGCACCAGGCAATGCTAGCAAAATATCACCTAATAGCGTGCGGTAATCAGACATTTGCGCTATACGCGCCTTAATTAAGTAATCAAAGTCACCAGACACTAAATGACACTCTAGTACGCTAGGCAACTTAAGAATTTCTTGTTTAAATTTGCTAAATATAGCCCCTGATTTGGTTGAAAGTTTGAGCTCAACAAACACTAGTAAACCTAAACTAAGCGCATGAGGGTTTAAGCGGGCGTGATAACCTAAAATAATGCCTTCTTTTTCAAGATTTTTAACCCGCTCGCCGCAAGGCGTTACAGATAAACCCACACGCTCAGCCAGCTCAGTAATGGGTATGCGAGCATCGGTTTGTAGAATATCTAATATTTTAAGATCAATCCGATCTAACTCTTTAACTGCGTGGGTTTTCATGCGCATAGTTAATCCTTAAACAATTAAAATCTGTTTATTGATATTAATTTAGTTAATAATACTGCTAAATTAAATTAAATAGTTTATTTTACTAACTGATTAATTTATTTTAGTTAATATTACTTTATATATTCAATACACTATAGTGGTCGTCTACTGCTAGAGAGATTGCAATGAAAATACTAGTTTTGGGTTCGGGTGTGGTGGGCGTAACAAGTGCTTATTATTTGGCACAAAAAGGCTTTGATGTTACCGTGATTGATCGCCAAGAAGCCGTTGGCTTAGAAACAAGTTTTGCTAACGCAGGACAAATTTCACCGGGTTATTCTGCACCGTGGGCTGCGCCTGGTGTGCCGATGAAAACCCTCAAATGGTTATTTCAGCGTCATGCACCGCTTGCTATTAAGCCTGATATGACGTTTTGGCAATTACAGTGGACTTATCGATTACTTCAAAATTGCACAGCTAAACGCTATGATATTAACAAAGAACGTATGGTGCGTTTGGCTGAGTATAGCCGTGACTGTTTAGGGGCATTGCGGGCAGAATCTGGCATTACTTACGAGGCGCGCACGCAAGGTACTTTGCAGGTGTTTCGTACGCAAAAGCAGCTTGATGCTGAAGCCAAAGATATTGCTGTTCTTAGCCGTATAGGCGTGCCGTTTGAACACTTAGACCCAGATGGCTGCGCGCGCGTTGAGCCAGCATTAGCCGCTGTTAAAGACCAACTATTAGGTGGCTTACGTTTACCAGGTGATGAAACGGGGGATTGTCAATTATTTACCACGCATCTAGCCGAAAAGGCTAAAGCATTAGGTGTAAAGTTTTTGCATCAAGTTTCAATTAAGCGCTTATTAACAGAAAATGGCCAATTAACTGGTGTAGAGGTGCTGGTTGACAGCGACACACAAGTACTGCAGGCGGATCATTATGTAGTGGCCTTGGGTAGTTATTCTCGGGCGCTCATGCTTGGCCTAGGTTTACAAATTCCAGTTTATCCGGTTAAAGGCTACTCACTTACTGTACCAGTAGTGAATAGTGCAGCATCACCAGTTTCAACGGTGATGGACGAAACGTATAAAGTGGCTATTACACGTTTTGATAATAGAATTAGGGTAGGGGGTATGGCCGAACTAGCAGGGTTCGACTTAAGCCTTAACCCACGCCGCCGCGAAACTTTAGAAATGGTGTTGAATGGCTTGTTTCCAAATGGTGGTGATGTATCTAATGCCTTGTTTTGGACAGGCTTACGCCCCATGACGCCAGATGGCACGCCTATTATTGGTCAAGCTTCAGCAAGCTATCGCAATGTTTGGTTAAATACGGGGCATGGTACGTTGGGCTGGACGATGGCCTGTGGATCAGGAAAAATAATAGCCGATTTAATTGCGCAGCATAAAACGGCTATTCAAACAGAAGATTTAACTTTAAGTCGGTATCACTAAGTATGTCACGCCCAGCTATTGCAAACATCCGCCTTGGGGCTTTTCGTCGTAATTACCTTATTGCTAAGCAAATGCATGGCGGCAAAGCCTTGGCCGTTGTTAAAGCCAACGCTTATGGCCACGGAGCTGTGCAATGTGCAAATGCCATTGAAGATATTGCGGATGGCTTTGCCGTTGCCTGCATAGAAGAAGCCTTACAGCTAAGGCTTGCAGGCATTAAATTACCCATTTTACTGTTAGAGGGTTTTTTTGAAAAAAGTGAGTTAACTGAGATTGAAGAAAATCAGTTGTGGGTTGTGGTGCATGCACAGTGGCAAGTTGAAATGTTATTGATAGCTCAACTTAAAAAACCGCTTTCTATTTGGCTCAAAATGGATAGTGGTATGCATCGTGTAGGTTTGTCGCCCACTGATTATTTGCAAGCATTTAGGCAGCTGAGCGGGCATGCTAATGTTAATCATATTGTGTTGATGTCGCACTTTGCCAATGCAGATAATCTACATTCAAACCACACAACAGTGCAAATTAAGCAGTTTAAAAACACCATCGCAGATTTAAATGCAAGCGCTATAGAGATGAGCTTAGCTAACTCTGCCGCGATTTTGGCTTGGCCTGATGCGCATGCGCAATGGGCGCGCCCTGGCATTATGCTGTATGGAGCAAATCCTTTGGCGGATAGTCACTCACCATTAAGCGCTGTCATGCAATTAAGCTCTCGTATTATTTCAATTCGTCATGTTAAATCTGGGGAGTCTATTGGCTATGGCAGCTTATTTACAGCTCAACGTAACACAATTGTAGGGGTAGTGGCTTGTGGTTATGCCGATGGCTACCCAAGAAGCGCTAGTAATAACGCACCAGTTGCTGTAGATGGGCAAATCACAAAACTTATTGGCCGTGTGTCAATGGATATGCTTTTTGTAGATTTAACTGATATTAGAGATGCAAATGGCTTACCAAGCGCTAAAATTGGCTCACAAGTAGAGCTGTGGGGTGATTTAATATCGGCTAATGCTGTTGCTAAAGCCGCAAATACAATTGCTTATGAGTTATTTTGCAATGTAAAACGGGTACAATTCCACTACTCAAATGAGTAGTATTTAATCATTAATTACAAAAGGCATTCAAATGAACGTTATTCAAACTCCCAACGCACCCGCCGCGATTGGCCCATATTCTCAAGCAATTGCAATTGGCAACTTGTTATTTACTTCTGGTCAAATTCCATTGCGCCCAGATGGCACATTGAACGATGGTGATATTACCGTGCAAACCACCCAAGTGCTAGCCAACTTAAAAGGCGTAATTGAAGCCGCTGGCGCCAGCTTAGATAAAGTGATTAAAACAACCGTATTTTTGAAAAATTTAGATGACTTTGTTGCCATGAACAAAGTATATGGCGATACTTTTGGTAGCCACACACCTGCACGCTCAACCGTACAAGTAGCCAAATTACCACGCGATGTGCTGGTGGAAATTGAAGCGATTGTTGCACTGTAATAGTCCGTTCTGCCGCAGTTAATTGGTTGCAACCAGCCTGCATAGGGCGCATTAACGGAGTGTAGTGCGCCGTATGTAACTAATACCCCTACGTACTGAAGCATGCGGATAGATTAGCGCAGTTTGATTTGCAAAAATTTATCGGCAATCAAAGTGAAAACTTGGGTGCGAATAAATACTTCGTCAATAAAAATATTCCTTGGTAGACATTATGTTTTCATTTTTTAAGAAAAAACCTCAATATCCCTCATATCAACAAGACCCAGTGGGATTTTTACTATGGCGGGCAGATGAAGATTTGAGGATTACCAGAGAAGTAATGCCACAAAACTACGCCAAGCAAAAGTATGATTTAATAGTAGGAAATTCTGATAGTGCAATACGTGAAATTCTCACCAAGCATGCTTTGCAATTAAGGGCACTCAACAATCCGCCAGAAGCGATAATAGAATTGCAAATGGCACATGAGTTTTTAGACCATATTGAATGTGCAATTACTAAGGCTAATGATAAAGGGCTCATTTTACCGCCTGATTTAGAAGGCGTACATGAAATGAATTTTATCCACTCGCAGAATCTCACCTTCGCCTTTGTAGCCACCTTTTTATTAAAAGACTGGCAAAGAGCCGAGAGTTTAGCACAGGCGATGTTGCTACCGATTATTCAAGAAGAAGGCACAGAGGGCGAAAGCGGCTCTTTGCATGATGTAATTCCTAAAATGTTTGCCGCGGTGGTGCGTGGTGATAAACCAGCCTTTGAGCACTTAGAGAAACGCTTCCAAAAGGGAAAAAAACACTACCTCTTTTGGGAAAAATATTTCACCTACCCAGAGTTAATGGCACTGATATTAGCGCGAGATAGCGAAGGTATTAATCACTATTTGCCTAAACAAGAACAAAGTTACCTTCAGCGCAAAACTGATAAAAAGTTGGAAGGCTGGCATCTCTACGGATGTCAGGAAGATAACGATAGGATGTACGATGTATATGCCAGTGCCTTATGCAATTTTGCACGTTATTGTGGTCTTGATGTAACGCACTCTAGCGGGATTCTTCTTAGTGTTTGATTGTACCGTTTTGTGTAGCCTGTAATCGTAGTTCATGTGACAAAAAACGAGGTGCATTGTGCCGTATGAAAAATGTCATGTATGACTTACTCAGTAAGCATGTTTAAGCACTCATTAAACACATCAATCAGTTTGCTAACGTCCGTTTGTGTTGTAGACGGACAAATCAACATCATATTGTGAAATGGTGTGAGCAGTACGCCGCGGTTAAGTAAAAATAAATGTATTGCGCTTTCAAGCGTGTCGTTTTGGGCGGCACGTGCTTGCGCCGCATTGATGGGTGCTTTTTCACAAAATTGTAGCTCTAGCCTAGCGCCCATGCGTGAAATGTGCCACGGTATGTAGTGTGCAGCAATCGTGTTAATTAAGGCTTTTTCAAGCTGCTGTGCTAACGTTAGCATGTGTTGATAAGCTTCTTTTGTGGCTACTCGAGTAAGTGTTGCATGAATAGCAGCAAGCGTCATCATATTGCCCGATAGCGTAGTGCCTATGCCAGAGTGGCCTGCTGGCGCGTTGTCTTTTGCGGCTGTCATACGTGCGGCCATTTCGCTACTAAAGCCGTAAGCAGCAGCTG
>Ga0255347_1006740_pt1 | contig 12319 bp, 9 predicted proteins | sample wastewater_treat_2_FD_192479 | JGI IMG/M metagenome (GOLD analysis project Ga0255347, IMG submission 192479) | Wastewater microbial communities from Lulu Island WWTP, Vancouver, Canada - plant24 | ecosystem: Engineered > WWTP > Wastewater > Unclassified | place: Canada: Vancouver, British...
AAATAATCACGAAAAAAACATGGTTTATTTAGAAAGGGAATCGACGTTTTTTTGCTGAAGTCTTCTCATAGCTTCGGTTTTATATATTACCGGATATAGTTTTTCATCGTACCATAGAAGGGCAAAGTAAAGGCCGATAGGAGCCGGACTGTTTTTTTCATTTTGCTTTATCCACCGGATGGCGTTCAAACATGCTTCTTTATTTTCATGTGCCAGTGCGCAGACAGCCAGTGATGTTTCTTCAACCGTGCCGGGGATTCCTTTATCCCCACCCCAGCTGCCATCGCTGTTTTGTCGGCTGACAAGGAAATCCTGTGCCTTTTTTACCATTTGCCCGAGCTGCCGGATAATTCCGGTATCAAGATGCTGCATTGCCAGGCAGTCACTAAGATAGATGCATACCTTGGCGCTACCGTAAACCGGATTTGTATTATCCCTGGTCAATTGATTGCCAAACCATAACGGCAGCCAGCTGCCATTTTCTGATTGATTCTTCCCCAGATATCTCATGGCCATACGGATACTTCTGTTAATGGAGGCCTTAAGGTCGGATGAAAGGTTTTCGTGCAGCAATTCATTTGTTTTTGCCAGTGCCAGCAGGGCATGTCCGGTGAGGTCCGCACAACTTTTGTCAAAAGGCAGCCTTCCCCAACCCTTGCAGAATGTCGGAAAACCTCCGTCTTTGTTTTGTATGTCAATCAGCCAGCGGCACCCATTCTCAATCGCTGTGCGCTCTTCTTTGCTGGCCTGGTAGATCTCCAGTAAGGCAATAATGGCTCCAGGTGTATCGTCGGCATCAGGAACCGATCCAGAATAATTTGTCCATCCCCATCCCCCCGGAGCAGCACCGTTGAACGGATGTGTTGTTTTATACTGCAGGCTGAGCAGGTGTCTTCTGAGCAGGTTTATCTCAGATTCAGGCATCAGCTGATGGATGTATGTTCCCAATGCCTTGATGGATAGTGTCGTTACCCATGTGGATAGATCTGTGTCGATCGGCCAGCCTCCTTCCTCCCTTTGTTGCTTCCGCAGGAATTCAAGTCCTTTAACAATAATCTCATTTTTTGATTCTCCGGCTGCAATAAGGCACATGACGACAAAGCCTGTAAGGGGTATGGCTTCCAGAAAACCACCGCTGGCCGGCACCAGTCCCCTTAATTTATCAATGGCCGGCCTGACAAAGCGTTCCCTGATCATACGATAGCCGGGAAAACTTTTCCTGCGACTCCTGTGCAGGTATATGCCCACACCGATCAATGCAGGCAGAGCATAGCTCACCACGCGAAGGTTTACAAAACGGTAAAATCTTTGAGGCAGCAGGGTAAACTCAAACGGTAAAGCCGGGATCCCTGAGGCTGATGATTTGGGAATGACTCCACAAACAACCAGCATGGAAAGAATGGGAACTGAAAATGTATAATCCCTGCCGTAAAAATCCAGAATGGATTTGGTTATGGCAGAAGGATGCAGGTTGAGTCCCTTTTGGGACAGCCAGTTTTCAATGGCTGACAGAGTCGTTTCTCTATTATCGCCAGTGCCGCAGTAACTGACTGCCGCATAACACAGCAAGGTGGTGCTCATATTGCTCAGCGATTCCCTTGTGTCGCCAAAACCTCCGTCGGCATTTATATGTCTGCACAGCCATTCGAAACCGGCGGATATTCTTTCATTATCAGAAGGGTCATTTGCCTTTTTAAGTGCAACGATTGCAACTGCGGTAGACAAAGCGCTGGTGGCCAGACAGCCTGTCCAAGACCCTTCACGGTTTCTTTCAGCCAGCAGTTGCCGGCAAGCATCACGGAAGGTTGATTCTAAGTCAATGTGGTGCATTTTTATCAAATAATTAATGATCCCAGTGCAAGTAATCCATAAAATGTATATTCGATATCAGGATGCTGATCAATTGCATGTCCTGCAAATCCCCCCTTCCTGTACAAGGAATCGACATAGTTCAGGCAGTCGGGTTTTATGCTGCGAAGATCAGATCCTGTCATGTTGAGTGCATATAATGCAACAGCCGTTGACAACAGGTCGGTGACAGGTGCGGTCTGAGTGGCTGCAAAGCCTCCGTTCTTACGGTATAATGAGAACAAGACATTTTTCAGTTCACCAGACGGTTTGCCAAAACTGTGCTGAAGGACAAGCAAGGCCGAAAGAACGGAACATGGCAGTGTGGCAATATTTCCGGGCAGTTGAAGCTGCCTTGCGATCCTTAGCAAAGCTATGTTATCACGAAGATAATAAGCGGATAAAAGGCTCAGAAAGGAATTATAATACGAGGGCTGATCCTTCTTGTCCATCAGGTTTTTTCGTACGCCGTTTCTCAAGGTCAGCCTTGTGTGTTTGTCTTTTCCTGTTTTTACCGAGAGAATGGCTGCACAATGCAAATGGACTCCTTTCATGTTGTTGTTCCGTATCTCGTTTTCAAGATAAGGACCAACGGCAGCAGTATTATTCGGCATTCCCAGGGCCTCAGCCAGAAAATAACCAAACAGAGTGTAATACAGATCTGCGTTCCCGGCTCTGTCCCGGAATCCTCCGGAAGCCGTCTGGCTGCTTTGTACATGGTTCTTCAAAGCAATTGTTGCCTGATTATCAATGATCTCCAATGATTTTTTCAGGGTTCGTTCGGGACTGTTTTCAACGAAAGCCCGCAAAAAGGAAGCTGTAAACAGGCTACAGATAATCCCTGAATATTTTTCCGACAATTTCATGCAGAGCCAGTTTTAAGCCGATATTCTGAATATCCGACAGGCAGGATATGATTTGCTGCAGGTAATCCTTCAGCAACTTTGCCACCAGATCACGGATCATGTACCTGTCAATCATTGCCTGTAATATTTCCAGATCGTTACCTTGTAAAGCCTCCTCCAGTGTTTTATTGTCTGCCGAATCTATGTTTTCGGCAAGAACGGACAACAGCACGGACGGGCTTTCGAAAGTTTGTGAATGGCTACCGGGGATGAAATCATCAAGGTCATCTTTTATCTGGAATGCGAGTCCTATCAGATAGCTGAATCTGTCCAGTAGCTTGAGATTTTTTTCATCGGCACCGCCGGCGACAGCACCCAGCAGCAGCGCTACCCTGAAGGCAGCCGATGTTTTTTGCCCGAAAACAGTCAGTGTTTCTTTGAGTGACGGCTGGTGACCATCTTTCCTTGTCATCAGTTCCGTGCCCTGTCCCATCGACAGGTCTATATGTCCTCTGGTCACCACGTTAAGGCAATCGTTTATGACAAGCGGTGAGAGGCCAGAATCAATAATAAGTCTGTATCCATAGCCAATCAGCAGGTCACCGAGGTTTATGGCAACCGGGATACCATAACGGACATGAATGGTTTCCCTATCATACCTGGAGCTTTGGTTGTCCTCAATATCATCAAGGACAAGAGATGCTTTGTGAAAACACTCAACTGAAAGGGCAAGGCTATGAATAGCATCCGTATACGGATGTTGGTTGAACGACTCACAAGCAAGTATTGTCAGCAGGGGGCGGATCCTTTTGCCTCCTGCCAGAAGGACTTCCCTTACAAGATTGTCTGTGGGAGTGCCGGAAAGGTGAAGCAGCCTATCGATGAACTGTTCATTGAATAGCTCCTTAACCCTTTCACTCAGATTACTGATTTTATGTATTTTGATATCTGATCGTTGATCAAGGTAATGGATTTCCTCTCTGATCCATTCGGCATCAGCGGTTGTATCAACACAGCCGCAGGTCAGCAGGGGAATGCCGATTGCAGGCACTGTATATTTGTTCACCGATGAAAATATCTTCTGTAGCACTTCCATGCAACCCACCCCTATGATGGCATCCACCTTGCCGCTTTCAACGAGGCGGGTTGCAATTATGGTTCCTTCGGATACGATTGTAAGGTATCCGAGTTCTTCAGCCTCGCGCAGAAAGTCGGAGATGCTGCAGTTTCCACATTCACTGCAGAGCAATCCGAGTTCATCGGAGCGTCCCCTGCACAGACGGCTGTTTTTCAGGCACTGGGGCAGCATTAGCATACGTTTGTCGTAGGGTATGGCACCGACAACGCAACGCCATATAGCATTACCACAGCATACCATCACAAAAGCCTTGTAGCTACGGTCCCAATCATTGCTGGCAAGCAAAGTATTTGCAAACTCTGAAAGGGTATTGTATGAAACCGGAGGGATTGTTTTATTCAGTAAAAAATACCGTTCAACCCCCTGACGGATATCATTCCTCAGTTGCCGGTCCTCAGGGACTTTAAGCGTAAGATCAGTTTCGAACATAGTTTCCGGTTTTATTTCACCCGTAGGCTCCAAGTCCAAAAAAGGCAAACCTCTTGGCCAGTCTGTATATAATTTTTCGTTCCGGGATAATGGGAACTTCACCATGACTGGCTATTATCGGTGCATTCTCCAGGTCGGAGAGATAATGCTCACGATTGGAGGTGTTTATGGCATCGTATCTTTCGGCAAATCCCTTCAGCCATGCGGGATCTTCCATAAGCACACAGCCCCTGGTCTTACGGCGGATCTCATCCCTGAAAGCCTTCAACAGCACCGAGTTTTCATAAATGCTTTCCACATTTCCATCTGCAATGTTATCGAGTGAAAGTTGAACCACGGGACAAGGCTCAATATAGCCATAAGGATTGATATGGTGACTGAGACCTTCGGCAGCGGGACAAAAGGGTTCTCCATTTGCATGCCAGTACGAATCGATCAATACAACCGGATACTTGCTTCTTCCATTGACAAGGAATTTTCTCAGCCGCAGGATGTCGCTACTGTCAAGGGCAAGCTCATAGGTGGGCATGGTACCGGTAGGCCGGTAAATATAGTACCATATATACAGGACCCCCAGATCATGAAGTTTCCGGATAAAATCATCTGACAGAGCCATGTCAATATTTGATTTACAAATACTTATGGCTACGCCTGTAATTAACCCGTTTGTTGTTGCCGTGCTGATGGCATCAAGTGTTCTTTTGTAGATGTTATGTCCTCCACGGCGGATATCGGCAACTTTTTCATCCCCTTCAAGGCTGATCAGTAACGATACGTTGCCTGACAAGCGTAACTTCGAGGCAAATTCATTATTGAGAAGAGTTCCATTAGTGAATAGCAGAAAATAGCACTTGGGATGAGTGCTGACAATTTCAATCAACTGTTTGTGCATCAATGGTTCACCGCCAAGGATGCCATAAAAGAAAGACCCCTGACGTTTGCCGGCTTCAATGATTGAATTGACGGTAGCGGCGGACATGTATTTTACCTTGTCACCGGAGGAGACCCAGCACCCCTGGCAGCTAAGATTGCAGTCGTCGGTTACTGAAATGAACTGAAATGCCGGAAAAAATAATCCCTTCTTTTTTCTTAATCTGAATTTAAGAAAGCCAATGAAACCTTTCCAAACCATGTTGACAAGGAATTTACGCCGGCATTTGGAGTCAGCCTTTTTAAAGTTTTGATACAGTGACATGGCAGATCAGGTCTCGTTTTTGGCCGAAAGAGCATCATTTCTTTCCGAGATAGCCTTTTTCATGGCTTCTTCCCTTATGATTGATTGTCTCAACCCCCTGCGCCTTTCAAGGGCTGAAAAAATGTCATCACCAAGGCACTTTTCAATATCCTTTACCTGTCGTTGATGCTCAGCATCTTCATCAATATCATCCGAACCACCTATTGCCCCGCCGTCTACATATTTGGGAAAGACAATTGCTGTGGAGGGACAGATACGGGCGCATGCCGGACAGTTGTTCTTGCATTCCTGAGGGTTGACAACCCGTACATTTCCTTCCGTTATTTTATATACACCAAAAAGGCAGAACTCAGCACATTGTCCGCAAGCCGTACAACGGCCGTAATCAATGATGGGATACCAGGATGGCCATCCGGGATCGGCGGCAATTTCTGTGTAAACCGCATTGCTTTTATAGTTGCTGCAAAAAGTGTTGATCCTGTCAAAAACTTCGTCCGGCGACAGGTCAATCATGTTGATATGGCTGAATGTAACCGGCGTGTCGGAATCCTCTCTTGTCTGATCAAATAAAAGGTTCATTGTTCGCAAAGAACATCCGATGACTAAGTATTCAGTATTGGCAGTAAACAAATCTCTCACCAGTTCCCTTTTTTCAACAAGCACCCCGCACAGGTCGGAGAACCTGGTCACATGAACCGGCAGCTTTTTAAGATGAATATCCACAGCCCGCAGGAGCCCGGGAGAAATTCTCTGACCCCCGCAATGGCAGAATAAAATATGTTTTGGTATGATGTCGGGTTTAGCCACTATTATTAAATATTATTTTTAATCCTCAGTATACTTGCCGGAGTTTCAACCAATCATGTAAAACTCAACAGCATTGCTTTCTTCTTTTGCTTTGAAAGCAGAATTCAGGGTGTCCAACAAATATACTATTATAAAATTAAAGGGCTGATCAATCCATGTCCGAAAAGGATAAAATTCGACCTGAACACGAAAAAAATCCGCCTGTTCAGGAGACAGCTGGATTATTGCTGCCTATGGTTTGACAAAAATTGCCTATCGGCCGGTTTATTGATTTCGACATTGAAGACAATGATTGACAATTTAAACATTCCACCTCTGTTCATAATTTAACATTTGGGCAAAATATTACATGCCTTCTCAGGTTATGCAGGGGCTATGTTAAGCAAAACATGATAATTGATAACAAGGTATTTAATATTCTGAAAAGTTCACTTTTCCTTTTTGCTTGTTAAATGCCATAATCCGCAGACAGGGCATTGATAATAGCGTATTGACCTGGTAACCCGTGTTTCTGTGATGTGACGGATCATCTCCTGTGCTTCTTCAGCAGAGTAATATGCCCTTTTTTTACACAAAGGCTCAACAGGATCTATTTTAATGTTTTTGGACAGTTTGTATGCCATTTCCTGCTTCGGGTGAATTTGTTCTGCAAATTTAACTTATAATATCATTATCATTCATGATAAATATTATGTAAGGGCATAAACATTGAATAAAGACCTGAAGTTTTTTTCAGGACTTGAACATCAAATAGATTTTTTTCTTACTTTTCACCAACAAAGTAACCATCAAAGTAATTTAGACAACTATGAGCGGATCAGATAAAGAACTACTTGTTGGAAGACGTCAGGCATTAAAGATGCTTGGTCTTGGTTCTGCAGGAATGCTTGCAGGCGGATTCTCCGATATCCTTGCTGTTGAACCGGCTGACATGAAATATTCTCCGAAGCCGGTTAATACAAGCGGAAACAGCAGTGTTGCTTTCACAACCGGAACTGACAGGCAGCAGATGCTGTTTGAAGTTGTCAGACCGTTTGAATCCGAGATTAAAAAAGGCCTGAACGGCAAACAGCTTATAATAAAAGTAAATATGGTTCAGACAAATAAACCGCTTTGTGCAACTCATGTAGATTCAATTCGGGCTTTGCTTGAATATATGAAACCTATTTACAATAAGCAGATTATAATAGCAGAATCAAGCTCTGTTGTAGAATCTTCAGATGGTTTCAGGAACTATGGATACCTTGACCTGGCAAAAGATTATAATGTAAAATTCATTGACCTCAATACTGACAGCGGTTCGCCATTTTACATAGTTGACAGTAACCTGCATCAGGAAGTGATACCAGTGGCAAAAACCTATGTAAATCCGGACAATTATATCATATCCCTATCGAGGCTTAAGACACACAATCGTGTTATAATGACAGCCGGTGTAAAGAATATGGTAATGGGAGCACCACTTGTTCTGTCAAATGACAGGGCAAGCGGAAGGCACTATAAGAGCAGGATGCACTCAGGCGGAGAGCGTTTTTTGCATTTTAACATGTTCCTTGTGGGGCAGCGAGTCAGACCTGATTTCACTATTATCGACGGAGTTGAGGGAATGGAAGGAAACGGTCCTGCGGATGGAACCCCTGTTAATCACAAAATAGCTCTTGCCGGAGAAGACGTTCTGGCTGTCGACAGTATTTGCACCAGACTGATGGGAATCCCACTCGAGGATGTCGGCTATCTTAATTATATGGCCGCTGCCGGACTGGGTAATGTTGACCGTTCGAAAATAGATATCATCGGGAGGGAAGATCCTGATAAGCACATAATTAAATATAAACTCCACGATAGCATTGAGACTCAGCTTAAGTGGAAAGATCCGATGCAGCTTCTGTAAACGGAACAACTGTTGAGCATGAGAAGAACAACAGGCAAAGCAAAATAAAACCGGCATATTTCTTCATCAGGCAACAGAACCTGGAAGATGAATAGCCGGTTTTAGTTAAGGAATTGATACAGAGAAATTAATGTAGAAAAGTTACGTCTCCTGTTATATCAAAGTATTTTCCATCGGCATAACGACCGGTCACTTTCCAGACGTATACGCCCTGGATGGCAAGATTCCCCTCACCAAAGTAGCCATCCCATCCCTTGTAAACATCATTGCTTTCATAGATCAGAACGCCCCATCTGTTAAATATCTGAAGCTTATATTCAAGTACATTTTCAAAGAAAGGCCTGAACACATAATCCATTTCAGGATAAACACCTTCTTTCCATTGACCACCGGTAGGTCCTGTGCCGTTCCATTTGAAAACATTGGGGAATTTTATATCGCCTGTCTTCCATTCAACTATGATGGGGGTCTGAAGTGTCGTTGAATCAATGCAGCCTTTATTCGTTGTGACAATAAGCGATACTGTGTAACTCCCCGGTTTTTCATATTTATGGTATGGATGCTCTTCTGTTGAAGTCATTCCGTCACCAAATATCCAGAGATATGCAGAATCATGGTGACTGTAATTGTGGAAAACAACAATCTGTTCATTATTAACTACATTGGTCGGGTATGCATCGAGCATTGCTACGGGATTCTGGTAAACACTTATCGTTCCGTTATGGATATCCTGTCCGGCAATATTGAATACGGTAAGCTTGACAATATAATTACCCGGAAGATAATAGGTATGCACCGGATCTTTCTCATTCGAATACTGCTTGTCACCAAAATCCCATAAAAATGATTCTCCGTACAAACTTGAATTATTGAAATGAACAGTTAGTGGGGCACATCCCACTGTATCAGGCCTGAAATCAGCAATGGGAGGCGGAGGCATTATTACACTTATGTGGATGGTATCCTTCGTCATACAGCCCCACCTGTCAGGTATCGTTTCGTATTGAACAATATAATCACCCAGCCCCACGCTATTCGGATTAAAAAGATTGCCTGTTATGCCCGGGCCGGTCCATATACCTCCGGCAGGTGTTGCCTCAAGGGTTATCTGAGGGCCATTAAGGAACACTTCTCCAATAGGTTGGATTGTTACAACAGGTACGGGCATTACAGTAATCTGTATACTGTCTCTGTCACTACATGCCGGATTTAGTATTTCATATTTTATCCAGTGTGTTCCTACACCGGCGAGGACGGGATTAAAAGTGTTACCTGAAACACCAGGGCCTGACCAGACACCACCCTGATCTACAGCTGTCAGTGTAATGACCGGGCTGTCAGCGCATAAAGTATCAACTTCAGTTATCGTTGCATCCGGCGTTGCAACAGTGATAACCGATTCATCAGTATCTGTGCAACCGTTGGCATCCAGTATCGTATATGTTATAGTATGGTTGCCTGCATTTGCTATTGAAGGATCAAAGATATTCCCGCTTACCCCGGGTCCCGACCATATCCCTCCGGGTTCCTCGGAGAGAAGAGTGAAAGGCGGATCTGAATTACAATATATGCCTTCAGTGATTATTGTAGCATTAGGCACCGGATGAACAACAATAGTTATTTGATCCTGGTCATGGCATCCATATGAACTTGTTATGTCATATTTTATTACATGATTACCGGGCCCTGCAATTTTCGGATCGAATAAGTTTCCTGCAACTCCGTTGCCTGACCACATTCCGCCGGGTGTTGCAGCAGACAGGCTTACAGGGGAAGCATTGGCACACATGGGGGCAACAGGCGTTATAGTCGCATCGGGATACGGCACTATCAATATTCTTGCGGTTGTTACAACAGGATCGTGGTCACCATTCTGCTTATCGGAGGGTTTCCCGGGTATATTGGGATCGTCATATGGATTGCAGTAATTCCAGTTACGAATGCTTACTTCAAAATACTCTCCAACTGCCTTGTCTCCGGCTATGTATATAACATCGGACCATACACCGGAACCGGTAACTGGTCCGGTAAGTTCAATAACATTTTCATGAAAAGGGAAAGTTCTGGTTTTCCCGCCTACAGTGACAGGAGCACCTCCCATTGTATTATCTGTGCCATAGACCCACTGGATCCATCTTGTGTTGACATTCGGATTATCCTGCTCCTGCGGTGGGACACAGTTGAATAATGTAACATCCTGGAAACGCACGTAGGCGCTGTTACCAAAACAAACCGGATAGATCTCGGGATTAATGCGCATGTGTCCGCCGTTCCGATCATCAACATCCCATACTGTAACTATCTGTTCCTGAGAGGATGAGGTGCAAAGAACACCGTTTACCACAAGTGTTGCCTTGGGGTTATAATTACAGACATTACCGGCTGAGGTATAAACATTTGTTGCTATTGCCCTGAAAATACCCGGACCAATCCTTGTAGCCGGAACTGTAACAACCGTACCGTTATCCCAGTCAATCCTTATGTCTACAGGTGTTCCGGCATCGTTGACACCTGTATATGTAATCTCCCACGTGGCTGTGACAGGAGCACACAGCTTATCGGGAGTGATATTATTTGCTTTAGAAAGGATTGTGCAATTCTGTGCAGAAAGATTAATTGAAATAAGGAAAAAAATTATATGCAGAAGCCATTTTTTCATCGGTCAGGAATCTTTTTGTCCTTCGATATCTTTAACTATGCGGCAATTATTAAGAATCTTTGACTTTCATTTATCTTATCGGAAGAGAATTAATACAAGTTAATTATACTTTCCTTGTAAATGATTAATTTTCGGTCTTTTATTTCCAGATTATATTTCAGAATCACTTTTTTCAAAAAATAAAACAAGATTATGCTTATATACGGAAAAGACAGGAATTTGTTTAAATTTGGCTCTCAAATAGTACTATTAATCTATTGTTAAAATAAATAATTATTAGACAATGAAAACAAAAATATCAGCAGCTGTTATACTGTTTCTGATGATGTGTTTACCTGTTACGGCACAGACAGCAACAAAGATCGTGATTGGTCAGCAACCAATTTATAATGTTCACAGGGCTAAGGAAGCAATGGTTATTGACGGAAAGATGGATGAGCCGGGATGGAAAAATGCAGAGGTCCGCACTTTTGACAATTTTTTCAGACTGAGGGGCGACCTTGAAAAACAGAATTCGAAATTCAGGATGCTTTGGGATGATGAAAAATTATATCTCTTTTATGAATGTGAGGATACTTCTCTTATGGCACGTGAAACAAGACACGACGGTGCTACTCACATGGATGATTGTGCAGAATTTTTCTGTGTCCCTGTTGCTGATAGCGTTTATATGCACTTCGGATTTGAAGTGAACATCCTCAAAACCACTTTTGATTTTGTTGTGCTATGGAAGTATCTCGATGGCAGGACGATATTTATAAACGGTTATGACCCTCAATATGAGGTGGGAGTGACTTATGAAGGTACGATAAACGATGAATCAGATAAGGACAAGGGCTGGAAGATGGAAATGGCGATCCCTTTTTCATGTTTCAATCAGTTCAACTCACGTGTAAAGCCTGGTGCAAAATGGGCTTTCCAGGCCGTGCGTCAGGACAGGAATTCGGAAGCTGACCGCTTCAGGTCTACTTCTATTCTTTTCCCCCTGTATGACCTGAAACAGGATGTACATCAGCCTTGTCATTTCGGCATACTCGAATTTCTGGCAGATTGATTGCCATTTTATACCCGGTGCTATTATTCCGTGGTTAGAACCAGCACAACCGGAATCGTAGTGTAGCTTGTGCTGCAAGCGATTCCGGAAAAGATATCCGGCTTCTGCCGGATTATTAAAGAGATTGAATGAGATATGTCAGTTCTTTAAAAGGACAGAATACTGTTATGGTAAACACTCTGTTCCTTATCTTTTCATCATATCGCCCTGATATATCCCTGAACCCGAACCCGTAGTTTATAAGGAACTGAACATTGTTGTAAAGCTCCACACCGGCTCCCAGGTTAACACCATAGTCCATCCTTTTGAATTGCCCTAATTCTGTTCCAAATTCGATCTTATTTTTGTCATTCCCCCTTTTTGATTTTGCAGATAGCCCTATACCGGCATAAATGCCGGCCTGCCCGAATAATTTCCAGGAAATGAAATCATTTTTGAACATGCAGGTTACAG
>Ga0255347_1006752_pt1 | contig 12296 bp, 8 predicted proteins | sample wastewater_treat_2_FD_192479 | JGI IMG/M metagenome (GOLD analysis project Ga0255347, IMG submission 192479) | Wastewater microbial communities from Lulu Island WWTP, Vancouver, Canada - plant24 | ecosystem: Engineered > WWTP > Wastewater > Unclassified | place: Canada: Vancouver, British...
TAGATGATCCTATACAACAACAAAATTTAGGTTTTACTTTTTCATTTCCAGTTAATAAAGAAAGCATAAATTCTGGTAAGTTACTTGAATGGACCAAAGGATATGATATTAAAGGGGTTAAAGGTAAAGATGTTGTTAAGTTGTTAAATATATCTATGGAAAAAATAGGAATAAAAAACATTAAAATAGTTTCCTTATTAAACGATGCTGTGGGAACATTGGTATATAGAAAATATATTAATACAGATTGCGATGTGAGTGTAATTTTGGGGACAGGAACAAACGCTGCTTACATTGAGAATATTTCAAAAATAAAGAAGCTTAAGGCATTTTCTATACAAAGTAGAAAAAGTATGATTATTAATACAGAATGGGGTAATTTTAATAAATTACGCAGGAATGACTACGATAGAAAATTAGATGAAATGAGTGAAAATCCAGGAAAATATAAACTGGAAAAGATGATATCAGCAAAATATATTGCAGAGCTAACAAAAATAATAATAAGTGATTTTATTAGTAAGAATAACTTTTCGGATAACATGAAGAGTTGGAATGATAGCCAATTATTCGATGCTGAAGATATGTCAGAAATTATAAGCGATAACTCAACTGAATTAAAGTTAGTAAAAGAAAAACTACGTAAATTTAATGTTAACAATTCAGTTTTAATTGATCGAGAGATATTAAAAAGTATTTGTAAAATTGTTATGGATCGTTCTGCAAAAATTGTTGCAACTCTTATTGTGGGAATTATCTTAAAGATAGATAGAGAGCTAAACAGGACTCATATAGTAGCTATAGACGGTACACTTTACGAAAAAGCCACATGGTATAAGGATAAACTTAGAGAAAATATTGATAATTTATTAGGCGAGAAAAGAGACAAAATTAAGCTTAAATTAACCAAGGATGGATCTGGAAAAGGAGCTGCAGTAGCTGCAGCGACTGCAATAATAAATCAACAAAAATAGTTTATTAATAATTAACTCCTCCGTAAATAATTTATCCAAAATTATATTTGGTAAAGAGATTGAATTGTTAGTTATATAAAATACTTATTAAAGAATTAAAAATATTATTTTTAAACCTTATTGTGGTAGAAATTCCATGAGATATTTAAATATGTTATAATTAGCAAGTAAATTTAAAATTTTATTTTAGAAGTATGAAAATAATATCTTTAAAAAAATTTGCTGGAATTGATATAAGCTTGAACGAATCAACTGGTGAAATTAGTTTTAGTGATAAAATTAATACCATAATACCTGGCATAAGAAGAATTTCGGAAGCTGAGCCTTACTATATTGACTCATCAAGCTCTGACAAAAATATGCCTTTATATTTAATGTATAGAAACGTTGGCAAAAGAGAAGATAGTATTAATATCAAAAATTGTGGCTTAAGGTACGATATAACTGTTATTCTTCCTGGGACAATAGGAGAAGAGTATATTAAAACTATTGGGCACGTCCATCCTCTTTCTCCTTTATCTGGTTTTAAACGTACGTTTACAGAGGTTTACTCAGTCATTTACGGAAATGCAATATATATTCTTCAAAAGTTTTCACACCCTTATTTGTCTGGAAAAGAATCTGAATCAACAAAAATTATTGAGGATGTAGTAATAATCGAGGCAAAAGCAGGAGATACTATTTTTATTCCATCCCATTATGGCCACACCACAATAAATACTGGAAAAACTCCACTTGTAATGGCAAATATACTTTATGCTAATTTTAATTCTATGTATGAGCCATATAAAATATTTAAAGGGGCATCTTATTATATTACAAAAAGTAATGAAAATATATTAATTAATGAGAACCACATGTATTTTAATACTCCAAAACCGAGATTCTTAGATGCAAAGGATTTCACCCCCAAAAACTTAGATAATAATAATCCTCTCTATCTTCAATTCTTAGAAAAATTAGAAGAATTTGATTATTTGTATAGTTAATATTTACCAACAAAGTAATCTTTGCTTTAACTTTGTAACAATCAATATATTGCTATTACATGATTGCTTTAATGCTTGATTTTGAGAGATTTTTAAATATAATTTGTCTATATATATTTTTAATTGAGGAAATAAATGGAAGAAAATTTAAATAATAATGGCAATAATAATTTAAACAATAAAGACGATAGTTACAAGGCATCCAGCATAAGAGTGTTAGAAGGTTTAGAAGCAGTCAGGAAAAGGCCAGCAATGTATATTGGCTCAACTGATGAGAAAGGTTTAAATCACTTAGCTCTCGAAGTTATTGATAATAGCATTGATGAAGCAATGGCAGGCTATTGTAATAATATTGTTGTTACACTTGAAGACAAAGATATTCTTTCTGTAGAGGATGATGGTAGAGGTATACCTGTGGACATTCATCCAGAATTAAATATATCTGGAGTGGAAGTAGCTCTCACAAGACTTCATGCAGGTGGAAAATTTGATGAAAAGAGTTACAAAGTTTCTGGAGGATTACATGGAGTGGGTGTTTCTGTTGTAAATGCATTATCAGAATGGTTAATAGCTGAAGTTAAAAGAGATGGGAAAATTTATAGGCAGAAATTTGAGAGAGGAAAGCCTGTAAATTGCCTTGAAGAAGTTGGAGAAGAAAGTTTTACAGGGACAAAAATAACTTTTAAACCTGATCGTGAAATTTTTGAAACCACAACATTTGACTCTGAGATATTATTTAATCGATTAAAAGAGCTTGCATTTCTGAATAAGAACCTACGTATTGTTTATAAAGATAAGGTCAGAGGAGAAGAAATAGTATTCCATTTCGAAGGTGGAATAAATGAATATTTAACTAACTTAATTGATAATAAAGAAACCATATTACAAAACCCAATTTATTTTTCTGATGAAGGATATTCACCTGACAATAAGCCTGTTTTTGTGGAAATATCTTTAAATTACACAAGAGAATATGGAGAAAATGTAATTTCTTTTGTAAACAGTATAAATACAAGAGATGGTGGTACACATGTATCTGGTTTCAAATCAGGCTTAACAAAAGTGATTAATGAAAAAGCACTTTTGTTAAAATATACAAAAGAAGATAAGAAAGATTTATTTTCTCAAGATGACGTAAAAGATGGTTTATATTCTATCATTAACTGCCGTCTTTTCGACCCTCAGTTTGAAGGGCAAACAAAAGGAAGATTGGGTAATAACTTTGTTAGAAAAGTTATTGAAGATCTTGTTTATAAAAATCTTTCCTTTATATTGGATAAAAATCCTGAAGTGGCAAAAGCTATAATAGAGCGATGCCTCCTTGCTAAAGAGGCAAGAGAAGCAGCTGCAAAAGCGAGAGACCTTGTCCGAAGGAAAGGCTTTCTCACAAGTTCAATACTTCCTGGTAAACTTGCTGACTGTACGGAGAAAGATCCTGAAAAATCAGAACTTTTTATTGTTGAGGGAGTTTCAGCTGGAGGTAGTGCAAAACAAGGCAGAGACAAAAGGACCCAGGCAGTACTACCACTAAGAGGAAAAATATTGAATGTAGAAAAGTCAAATTTAAATAAAATTTTGGCTAATGAAGAGGTAAAAGCTCTTATAGCAGCTATAGGATGTGGCATTGAAAGAGATTTTGATTACAAAAAATTAAGGTATAAAAAAATTGTTATAATGAGTGATGCTGATGTAGATGGAGCTCATATAAGAACTTTACTTTTAACGCTGTTTTATAGATATATGCGTCCTCTTTTAGAAAATGGGAATATTTACATTGCTCAACCTCCACTTTATTTAATCAAAGCTGACAGGAAGGAAATATATGCTTATTCTGATAGAGAGCTTGAAGAACATCTCAAAAACTTAAATGGTAAAGCTGAAGTTCAGCGGTATAAAGGTTTAGGAGAAATGAATGCCGACCAGCTTTCCGATACCACAATGAATGCAAATAGCAGGGTAATATTAAATGTTTCTATCGAGGATGCAGCACAGGCAGAAATGATTTTTACCATTCTTATGGGAGAAAAAGTAGCTCCAAGAAAAGAATTCATAAAAAGACATGCACACGAAGTAACTAACCTTGATATATAAGTAGGAGAAATATATGGCAGAAGAAATCAAAAAAGATGGCGAAAAGGTAATAGAAGTAGTCTTAGAATCAGAAGTTAAAAAATCATATCTTGAATATGCAATGAGTGTGATAGTGGGGAGAGCCCTTCCCGATGTAAGAGATGGATTAAAGCCAGTTCATAGGCGAATTCTTTATGCTATGCGTGAACTTGGAAATCTTCCTAATAGACCTTTTAAAAAATCAGCTAAAATTGTTGGACAGGTTCTTGGTAACTACCATCCACATGGTGAAGCAGCAATTTACGATTCTCTTGTTAGGTTAGCGCAGGACTTTTCCATGAGGTATCCTTTAGTAGAAGGTCATGGAAACTTTGGCTCAATTGATGGTGATCCACCTGCTGCAATGCGTTATTCTGAAGTAAGGTTAGCAAAAATCTCATTAGAGCTATTAGAAGAATTAGACCAAAAGACAGTTCCATTTATGCCAAATTTTGATGCTTCTTTAGAAGAACCCGAATATTTACCAGCAAAAATACCCAATTTATTATTAAATGGTTCAAGTGGTATTGCTGTTGGAATGGCTACGAATATACCTCCGCATAATTTGAGCGAAGTAATAGATGCCTTACTTCTCACTATTGATAAACCTGAGGCTTCAATCCAAGAAATTATGCAGTTTCTTAAAGGACCCGATTTTCCTACTGGAGGCCGAATTATTGGCACAGAAGGAATACAAAGTTACTTTGAAACTGGGAGAGGTTCTGTAAAGCTTCAGGGAAAGGGTCACATTGAAGAGGCAAAGAATAAGACAATTTATGTTATTGATGAGTTACCTTACATTGTTAATAAGTCTGAATTATTAAAGACCATAGCGGAACTTGCAAAAGAAAATAAGATTCAGGGTGTGAGCGATTTAAGAGATGAAAGTGATCGTGAAGGCATAAGAGTTGTTATTGAGCTTAAGAAAGGAATAAATCCATTTATTTTTGAAAATCAGCTTTACAAACTCACTCAGTATGAAACAAATTTTGGTGTAATTATGCTTGCTCTCGTTAATAAAATTCCAAAAGAGCTTAGTATAAAGGAACTATTAAATTTATTTATAGAACATAGAAAAGATATTATTACAAAAAGAACAAATTTTGAGCTATCTAAATCTCGCGCAAGAAGGCATATACTCTCTGGATTAAAAATAGGCATTTCTAATATAGACAAGGTATTAGAGCTTATTAAATCTTCTGAAAACTCAACTATTGCTAAAGTAAAACTTGAGGAAGCTTTTGAATTGACACCTGAACAGAGCAGCGCGATAATTGAAATGTCTTTAGGTAGGTTGACCTCATTAGAACAACAAAAGATTGATAATGAAATGGATAATTTAAACAAATATATTAATTCCCTTGAAGATATAATAAAGAACGATACAAATCTTCTTTCGGAAATTAAAAATGAACTTCTTGAAATAAAAGATAAATATGGTGACAAGAGAAGAACTGAAATAATATATGATAGAAGTAGTGATTACTCAACGGATGATTTAATTCATGATGATCCTGTTATAGTTCTATTTACAAGAGATGGCTATATTAAAAGGATGAAAGAGGAAACCTACAAAACCCAAGGTAGAGGCGGCAAAGGGGTAATTGGTATTACCAAAAGAGAAGATGATGAAATTCAGGATATCTTCTCAGTAACTAATCATAAAACTCTTCTTTTCTTCACCGAAAAAGGGAAAGTCTTTTCTCTAAAAGTTCACAATATTCCAGAAGCGGAAAGAAGGTCAAAGGGTACACCTATCTCTTATTTACTTCAACTTGAACCAGACGATTCAGTTAGCACTGCATTAGCCATTTCTGATTTTAAGGAAGATAAAAGCTTATTAATGGTCACAGAGAGAGGAATAATTAAAAAGGTAGCGCTAAAAGAATTTGAAAATATTAGAAGGAATGGAATAATTGCAATAAGACTAAAAAATGGTGATAAATTAAAAAAAGTTAGAATAATTAAAGATAATGATACTGTTATTATTGTATCAAAAAATGGCTATGCTGTGAGATTCACTGAAAACTTGAGAAAAATGGGTAGAGCTAGCTATGGTGTCAGAGGAATCAGGTTATCTAAAGATGATTCAGTAGTGGGAATGGAGATCGAAGAAGAAGACCATATGCTCTTATGTTTAACAGAGAAAGGTTACGGTAAACTTAGTAATTTTAAACTTTTTAGAAAGACAAAAAGAGGCACAAAAGGAGTTAGAGCTATTAAAATTAGCAGTAAGACTGGTCCTGTAGCTGCATGCAGGTCATTAAGGGGTGATACGAAGCTTATTATTACAACAGCTGCAGGTAATGTCATTCAAATTAATACAAAACAAATTCCTAAATTAAGTAGAAACTCTATGGGAGTAAGATTGATAAGGATTGGAAGTAATGATAGAGTTATAGCTGTAGCACGTGAATCATTAGATTAACGAAAGGAGAATAGAATTAATAAATGAGCAAAAAAGAAACCGATGAATTTAAAACTAAGGAATCATTCTTAAACAGTTTTTTCAGATTAAGAGAAAGTAATTCTTCCATTATTACTGAATTTATTGCTGGTTTGACAGCAGGTTTTGTTGTTTTATTTACTTTAATTACAAGCTCTAATCTTTTATCAAATGTAGTTGGTAGCGATCAACCACTTTTTTTTGGAGTTTTTCTTCTAATTGGGCTTGCTGTTGCAGGTGTATTCTCAATAGTTGCAGGCTTTTATACAAAACTCCCTATTGTATTTTCAAGTTCCTTGGGATTTACTTCCTTTTTAACTTTAAGCTTGATATCTGTATTGAGTCTGGGGTGGAATGTTGCTATAGCATTTTTTGTTATTGAAAGTGTTGTTTTCATAGTTGTTGCTTATACTTCTGTTGGAAAATGGATAATCAATGAAATGCCATCTTTTATGAATTTAGCAGCTCCACTAGCTCTTGGTGGTATTTTAATTTTCTTTTCCCTTTTAGGGGGAAAGTTTATCTCTTTTAAGGGAGACTCTCAAATTGTATCTTTTACTTTAAGAAATCCCGAGACATTTGTATTTGTAGTTGGAATTATAATTACATTTATTCTGCATAAAGTTGGAGCAAAAGGTTCATTATTATATGGAATGGCTCTTACAACCTTGTTGGGTATGTTTTTGCCAAAAGTATCTGGTTTTAACTTAAGGCAAGCAGCATTTATTTTGGCAGGTATTATTGTTGGATGGCTTCTACTTTATGCTTTCCTTGTTGATGCAAGAAAGAAATATGCTATTGAGCTATCTTTAGGTGTGGTTATAGTTGCAATGATTATTATCCTTATATTCTTTAAGCATCCAGATGCAATAATTATACCTCCTTCAAAATTAGCTGGAACTGATGGTATATTTGCTCTACCAGACTTTAAAAATATTCCTCTTGTTCTTTCAAAACCTATTTTATCTTTAAGTGATATGTTTGCTAAATTTGGCCAGCTTTTTATTCCATTAATCTCGCTACTTTTTACTCATATAGTGATGATGATAGCACTCATAAAGTCCATATGGCTCTTCTTTGATGAGGAAGAAATATTTTCATCAAAAGAAAAAGATGTTTTAAATGGGAGATTATTAGTCACAGAGGGAACCGGATCTCTCGTTGCAGGAAGTTTTGGTTCAAGTCCTGTTTCATCAAGTTTTGGAACACTTATTTCTTTAGTTTCCGGTGGAAAAACTGGTTTAACATCAGTATTCTCAGGCATTGTAATGATTTTATCAATGTTTATTATACCCTTAGGAAGTAAAATTTTTACTCCCTATACTGTAGCTCCTGCTCTCTTTGTTGTTGGCTTGACTTTGATTTCAAAAAGTTTTCAGTTGCATAATGCAGATTTAAAAGATAATATTGTACCATTACTCTTTACGGGTATTATAGCTGCCTTTACAATGAATATTTTTCAGGGAATAGCAGCGGGGTTGCTCATTTATGTTATTATAAAACTATTACATGGTAAATATAGCGAGATAAATGCTTTCACTTGGATTTTACTGATTCTGTTCATAATAATTAGCTTTTATCGAATAAATATTCCTTTCTTAAGCTTAGGTTAGAAGTTTCTTGAATTTGAGTTTAAGTTAATTTTTTTTGTTAATTTTAAAATATTTTGTTGGGTATAATTCTTTTTAGAAAATTTATAATTAAATAACGGGAGGTAAAAGGTAATGATAAACATTAGACCATTGGGCGACAGAGTTGTAATAAAGCCAATGGAAGCAGAGGAAACAACAAAAGGGGGTATAATTCTCCCCGATACAGCTAAGGAAAAACCTCAAAAGGGAAAAGTTTTAGCAGTTGGAAGTGGCAGAATCCTTGATAACGGAACGCGTGTTCCTGTGGATGTTCGTGAAGGCGATACAGTTATTTTTTCTAAGTACGGAGGAACAGAGATAAAACTCGATGGTGAAGATTATCTTGTCGTTAGCGAGAGAGATATTTTAGCTGTTTTGGTTTAAATTTTTATGAAATTTAATATTAAACTAATATTAGGGGAGGCAATAAATGGCTGAAAAATTAATAAGTTTTGGCGAAGAAACCAGACAAAAATTATTAGAAGGTATCAACAAACTAGCAAATGCTGTAAAAGTAACTTTAGGTCCGAGAGGAAAACATGTTGTTTTAGAAAGAAAATTTGGTTCTCCAATTCTTTGTGATGATGGCGTAACAATTGCTAAGGAGATTGAACTCGAGGATCCATTTGAAAATGAGGGAGCTCAACTTGTTAAAGAGGTAGCTTCAAAAACTGCTGATGTCGCTGGAGATGGTACTACGACTGCAACTGTTTTAACTCAAGCTATTGTTAGTGATGGTCTTAAAAATGTAACAGCAGGAGCAAACCCAATTGCTCTTAAAAAAGGCATTGAAGAAGCTGTTAGGGTTGCAATTGATGAAATCAAAAGAATTAGCAAGCCGATCGAGGATAGAGATGATGTTGAAAAGGTTGCAACAATTTCATCTAAAAACACTGAGATTGGTAAATCAATTGCAGAAGCAATAGATAAAGTAGGAAAAGATGGTGTAATAACTGTTGAAGAATATGAAGGTTTTGATATAAAGGTTGATTTTGTAGAAGGAATGCAGTTTGATAGAGGATACATATCTCCGTATATGATTACCGATCCAGAGCATATGGAAGCAATAATTAAAGATCCTTATATAGTTATAACTGATAAAAAAGTTAGTTCAATTCAGGAATTCTTACCATTACTTGAGAAACTTGCAAAATCAGGAAAACCCTTTCTTTTAATTGCTGATGATGTAGAAGGAGAGGCATTAGCAACTCTTGTTGTAAATAAATTAAGAGGAACATTTAGCTGTGTAGCAGTTAAAGCTCCTGGTTTTGGTGATAGAAGAAAAGAGATGCTTCAAGATATTGCAATTCTAACAGGTGGTCAGGTTATTTCTGAAGATATAGGAATCAAATTTGATAGTGTTGATTTATCTATGCTTGGTCAGGCTAATCAAATAAAAGTTGACAAGGACAACACCACAATAATCGGAGGAAGAGGTTCTTCAGAAGAAATAAAAAAGAGAATTGAGCAGATAAAGAGACAGATTAAAGAAACAAAATCTGATTATGACAGAGAAAAACTTCAAGAAAGACTTGCCAAGCTAACAGGTGGTGTAGCTGTTATAAAAGTTGGTGCTCCAACCGAGACTGAGATGAAAGAAAGAAAACATAGAGTAGAGGATGCTGTTGCAGCTACAAAAGCAGCAGTAGAAGAAGGCATAGTCCCTGGTGGAGGAACAATCCTTGTCCAAATTTCCTCTGCGCTTGATAAATTAAGATTAGGTAATGAAGATGAACAAACAGGAGTAAATATTGTGAAGAAGGCTTTATTTGAACCTGTGAAATTGATTGCAAACAATGCAGGAGTTGAAGGAGTTGTAGTTGCTGAGAAAGTTAAAACACTTCCATTAGGTCATGGATTTAACGCTGAAACTCTTGAATATACTGATATGGCTAAAGCTGGAATAATTGATCCTGCTAAAGTTGTTAGAACAGCTTTACAAAATGCAGCTTCTATTGGATCACTTATTCTTACAGCTGAAGCAGCAATAGCTGAGAAGAAAGAAAAAGAAACAACTCCTCCGCCACCAGCATATCCTGAATACTAATTCTTAAACGATTTTAACTAACTAAGCTGATTATTAAGGGACGAGCCTTAAAACTCGTCCCTTAATTTTTTTATATAGGTGAAAGAAGGTATAATCAATGAAAAAATTATTATCACTTCTTATCTTAATAGTTTTAAGTTTTTCTTTAATGTCGTGTGATGAACTAATTTCTAAAATTTCTCACAATGTTTTAGTGGAAACTTTCACAGCTGTTTGGTTAAATAAAGATTATTATGTACAGGAAGTATTCATAAAACTTGAAAATGAATTTAAAGACAGAGTTTCCTTTATGAAATGTTATGTTGAGTCAACCGATGATCATCCTACACCACGGCTTTCTTGTACTGAGGCAGAGCAAAGAATGGATTGGTATATGGAAGATAAGAGCATACCTACTACTTTTTTTGATGGTGTTACTTACGTTAAAGGATTGCCTACAAGTACTGGAGATGATAATGTAATTGATGCAATATACAATACTTACGAGGAGATGATTTTAGATAGATTATCCAAACAACCAGATATTGCACTTCATGCTATTAGTGAATTAAGCGAGGATAAAAAGTCTGGAACTGTTAATATCAAAGCTTTAGCTTTGAAAGACATAGATAACTACAATGATTTGAGATTATATGCAGCTATAATTGAAGATGACATCCAGTACAAAGCTATTAGTGGCACAAATAATCATAAATTTGTTTTTAGAGATTATTTATCTTTAGAAAACAATGATAAAACTGATTATCTTGGAACTACTATTAAAATAAAGAATAGAAATTTTGGTCTAAAAAACGATTTATTTGAGATTTCGCTTAATTATAAAATTAATGAATTTTATAATTTGAATAATCTATCAATAGTAGTATTTGTCCAGGACAATGCGACAAAAGAGGTATTAAATAATATTGAGCTTCCTTTAACATAAATAGATGAATCACGAATATTTTATGAAAGTTGCTTTAGGTGAAGCAGAAATAGCAAAAGAGGAAGGAGAAGTTCCTATTGGAGCAGTAATTGTAAGGGATGAAGAAATTATTGCAAAAGCTCACAATGAAGTAGAGAAAACCAGCAATCAGCTTAAACACGCAGAAATCATTGCAATCGAAAGTGCATCTAATGTACTAAAAGACTGGAGATTCAACGATCTTGATATATACGTTACGATTGAACCGTGCTTAATGTGTATGGGTGCAATCTTATTGCATAGATTTAAAAGACTTATATACGGAGCTCCAAACAAAATAACAGGTGCATTTAGTGGACCTTATAATATTGCAGGATTAGAATCAAATAAAATTAAAACTATAATAATTAATGGTATATTAGAAGAAAAAGCATTAAATTTAATTAAAGGTTTTTTTGATAAATTAAGAAGCTAATATGGAGAGGTGGCTGAGTGGCTGATAGCATCTGCCTCGAAAGCAGATAAACAATTAGTTGTTTCGTGGGTTCAAATCCCACCCTCTCCGCCAATTTGGAAATAGTAAATACCTTTTCTTTTTTAAACATTATCCCCTATAAAAAGAAATTTTATATTAAATCTTATTAAATTCTAATAAACAATTTATCAATATCCTATTTCGTAATGCAACAGTTTGTTGTCATTTGAGAGATATTCCTGACATAAAATAGGGCATCTAAAATATGAGAAAATAAAACAAGTTATAACATCGATCGGTTCTTTAATGCTTAGGGGACCACTATAAAAATCGAGTCCATCTTCAATTGACCAACCATAATAGTTATTATTGTTATAATTCCAGAAACAATACCACCAATAGTACCCATCAGCTTTAGAAGGTCCGCTAATTGCTAAACCATATGTTCCTTTCGGAAGAGTAACAATTTTATCATAACTTAAACCTGCACCTTTCCGGACATTTAAGTTTGCATTAGTTGTAACAAGCACTCCAGCAATTATGTTCGCTTCATTGGAGTAATCACTTTCTCCAGAATTATTTATAGAGCTCACCTTATAGTAATACTTTTTCCCAAGAGTAATGCCCCAATCACGAAATGTTGTGTAAGCTGAATCTCTATCACCTATTGAAGAATAAGATCCACCTTCTTCTTTTCTATACATTCTATATTTGGTCACAG
>Ga0255347_1006754_pt1 | contig 12293 bp, 8 predicted proteins | sample wastewater_treat_2_FD_192479 | JGI IMG/M metagenome (GOLD analysis project Ga0255347, IMG submission 192479) | Wastewater microbial communities from Lulu Island WWTP, Vancouver, Canada - plant24 | ecosystem: Engineered > WWTP > Wastewater > Unclassified | place: Canada: Vancouver, British...
TTGGGGTTGCCCAGGGGACCCACCATGCCAAGAACATTGAAATGGCCGTGAGCAAGGGGCTGATCAAGTCAAAGTGTGAGATTGTGCAGTTTGAAGACCACGCGAAAGGGTTTCTTGGCTTGACCCAGGGGAAGGTCGATGCCTATTTCACCGATGAAAGCCAGCTTTTCGGGCAAAAGAAGAAAGCTCCCAATCCTGGCGACTGGGTGATCGTCGGCCCGTTTCTCTCATATGAGCCCTACGGCTTCATTCTTCCGCAAAATGATTCCCCGTGGCGGGATTTTGTCAATGCGTTCCTGGTTCACCTGATCAAGAGCGGGGAGTTTTACAGTCTCTATGACAAATGGATGGGACCAAAGAGTGAGGTGCCCATGCCGATGTCCGAAGACTACCAGTACTATCTGAAGGTGATCACTTTCCCTGAATAAGATCCCAACATCGACAAGTTACCAGGTGAGCGAAGGGTGAAGCCATTCCCCTTCGCTCACTCTGTTTGCGCTCTTGCTTGAGGAAGGTTTCCCCGAGCAAGCGATTCGGGAAAGCGATTGCAGCGTGTTGAATTACACTTTTGACTGGAGCGTTCTCTGGAGGGAACCCTACGGTGAATTGCTCCTTACCGGGATCTTCACTACCATCCATCTTTCCCTTCTGGCATGGGTCCTTGCGCTCGTGGTCGGAATCCTGGTGGGCGTTGCCAGAGTGCTCCCCAACCACCTCACCAGGTTGGTGGGCTTTTCGTATGTTCAGCTGTTCCGCAATATACCTTTGCTGCTGCAGCTTTTCATCTGGTACTTTGTCCTTCCCCTCCTGCTTCCCAGGCCGGCACAAAGCTGGCTGTACCGGAATGTGCCCGACCTTCCTTACTTCATGAGTGTCGTTGGACTCGGACTCTACACGGCCTCGCGGGTGGCGGAACAGGTCCGGGCCGGCCTGGCTTCCTGTCCCTCAGGGCTCTACGAGGCTGCCTCCGCCTCCGGGCTCAGCACCTTTCATGTCTATCGCTACGTCATTCTCCCATATGCCCTGAGAATCATCATCCCCCCCTTCACCGCGGAGTTTTTGACCTGCTTCAAGAACTCGGCGCTGGCCATGACCATCGGGGTCATGGAAACCACCGGTGCTTCCTATCAGATTGACTCTCTGACCTACCACGGCCTGGAAACCACCACAGCCGCCTCCCTGGTCTATATTGCCATCACCCTTTCCGTGGTCCTGTTCATGTCCTGGGTCGAAAGGAGGGTATGGTTGCACGGCATGATCGGCAGAAGGAGTTGATACCGAAGTGGATTGGAATGTCATCACGAGAAATTTTGAATTCCTCTGCGGAGGCCTTGGTCTAACCTTCCAGTTGGCCGCCATCAGTATGGTGGGAGGGCTTCTGCTGGGCATCATCCTGGGTCTCGCCCGTCTTTCATCGCGGAAATGGATCTTTGTGCCGGCCACCCTCTATGTCAACCTGTTCCGCAGTCTTCCGCTCCTTCTGGTCATCTTCTGGTTCTATTTCCTGGCGCCCTTAATCATCGGCCGACCCCTCGGAGATTTCCTCTCGGTGATCATCGCCTTCATTGCTTTCGAGGCGGCCTACTTTGCCGAAATTGTGCGCGGCGGGATTCAATCGATCCCCAGGGGGCAACTTGAAGCAGGGTATTCCCTGGGGCTCCGCTATCACCGGATCATGTTGCATATCGTCCTTCCCCAAGCCCTCAGGAATATGATTCCCCCCCTTGTCACGCAATGCGTGATCATCTTCCAGGACACCTCGTTGGCTTATGTCATCGGTCTCAAGGAATTCCTGAGGCGGGTGAGCATCACCGATTTGCGGGAGTTCCGGTCGGTCGAGCTCTATTTATTTGCTGCCCTGGTTTATCTGGCGATATGTTCCCTCGGGGCCACCTTAAGCAGCCGCCTGGAACGGCGCAAAAGCATTCATTCCGAACGGTACGGAAAGGCCATATTACCGGTAGAGGCCCCTTGTTGATCCGGATTGCTGCCGGAGCCGCCTGGCTGATACCCTTTACCACCTCGGCAAAGTCAGCGCTCCGCTCAGACAGACGTTCACCCACTTCCCACAGAAGGTGCAATTGGAGTCCTCCGGGTGCTCCCCGGGAACCGAAGGAGAGCACCCGCCCGTATTCTAGACTACCGCGAATTCATGATACTTGGTTGGATCATCCGTGACGATGTAGATCACCCTCACCTCCTCCGGGTTAAGCGCCGTGGCCTTGGGATAGGTCTTTTTCAGCTCCTCCACCCGCTTGGCGGCCTGGCCGAGAATAACGTCCCTCTCTCCGAAGACCATCGCCCCCGTCGGACAACTCAGGACACAGGACGGGAGCCGGTTATTGGTGATCCGGTCAAGGCACAGATCGCACTTGACGAGCACCTTGGTCTTCTCATCCTGGCGCGGGATATTGTAGGGACAGGCCGATCGGACGTCCTCGAACGGCGCATCCTTTGATTTATCGGTGAAGAGCACCGCTCCGGTCGCCTCGTCCTTGCTTGCGGCCGTATCGTCGCCGATGGCGTCCACACAGGGAGGTTCCACACAGTGGCGGCACTGTTCCGAAAAGAAATACCAGTACGGTTTGCCGTTGTCCTTGAGGCCTTCGGAAAAGCGGACCAGCTTCAAGGTCTGGGCCGACAGGTCCGGCGGGTTCTGAAAAGTCCCGGTCTGTTTGGTTTTGGTGCCGGGCAATCCCTTCCACTGCTTGCAGGCAACCTGACAGCCGCGGCAGGCCGTGCATTTGGAGGTGTCAACGAGTATCGATTTTCCTTTTGCCATTTCTCACTCCTCCTACACCTTGGTCACGTTGACCATGAAGGCTCGGTATTCCGGGGTTCCGGTGTTGGGGTCGCCCGCCGTTGGGGTCAGCAAGTTGGCGCTGTCCCCGCAATCCTTGGGGAAGAGCCAGCCATAGTTATAGGTGGTTCCAACCTGGTGCAGTATCTGCCCCCCAACTTTCATGGGGCGCAGCCTCACAGTGACCATGGCCACGCATTCGACCTCGCCGCGCACCGATGCAAGCTTGACCTTGTCGCCGTTCTTGATACCGCGTATTTCGGCCAATTCCTTGCTGATCTCGACATAGGCCTGTGGCATGGCCTCGGTGAGCCACGACTGCCATCTCGTATCGGCCCCCGTGCACCAGTGCTCCGTGCAGGAATAAGTGGTGCAGACGAAAGGAAATCTCGGATCGCATCCCGCTATCTTGTCGCATTCACCCTTGAATAGCCTGATGACGGGGCTGGTCGACTGAGCGGACATAAGGCTTTTCTCAAGTGGATTTTCGAGAGGTTCATAGTGCTCGGGGAAAGGCCCGTCCACCAGTCCCGGACCGAACAGGGAAGCCACGCCGTCGGGCTTCATGATGAAGGGCAGTTTGCCTTTTTCCTTGTCGGCCAGGGGCGGCCACGGCCCATCCGGAACATCGCCCACCCATTTGCCGTCAACCCACTTGAGGACTGCCCGCTTAGGGTCCCAGGGCTGCCCGTTTTCATCCACCGACGCCCGGTTGTAGAGGATGCGCCGGTTCATCGGCCAGGCCCAAGCCCATTCGGGATAGAGGCCGAGCCCCGTCGGGTCTTCTTTCTTCCTCCGGGCAATCAGGTTGGTTCCATCCTGGGTGAAACTCCCGCAGTGGATCCAGATGCCGCACGAGGTCTTGCCGTCGGCCTGCAGGTAGCTGAAGCCGGGAACGCATTCCCCCTTTTTGAAGGACTTGTCCCCAACGGTGACATCTTCCAGGAAATATCCGTTCATGGCCTTGGCCACGGCGGTGGAATCGTACATCCCCTTGGCATCCGCGTAATTCCATTGCAGATTGACAATGGGATCGGGGAACGCCCCTTTCTCTTTCTGGTAGAGGTCCTTCAGCTTCATCACCAGCCGATAGAGAATGTCGCCCATGGCCAGCGCATCACCCGGCGGCTTCTCCGCCACGTACTTCCACTGGAGCCAACGGCCGGTGTTGCTCATGCTTCCGGCTTTTTCCATTTGAGCCGCGGCAGGCAGGAGGAAGACCTCCGTTTTGACCTTTTTCGGATCCATTCCCGGCCCCTTCCAGAAGGAAGCCGTCTCGTTGTCGAAGATGTTGATGTGCACCATCCAGTCGAGCTTGGCGAGGGCCTTCCGGGTCTTGTTGGAATTGGGGTTGCTGCACGCAGGGTTCTGGCCGACACACGTAAAGCCCTTGATCTTCCCCTCATACATCTTGTCGATCTGATCCAAAAGGGTCGTATCCTGACCGTCATCGTTTTTGGGAAGGTAGGAATAGGCGAAACCGTTCTCCTTTGTTGCCTTGTCGCCGAACCAGGTCTTGAGGAGGCTGACCATGTACTTGGGCGTGTTCTGATACCAGTTGGCCGACTGGGGTTCCCTGGTCTTGGGCGTGTTCTTCGCCAGGTATTCGTCGAGTGTGGTGAGCGATGCCACCGGCGTCTTGAGATAACCCGGAAGAATGTGCGTGAGGATGGCCTGATCCGTCGATCCCTGGACGTTGGGCTGTCCGCGCAAGGCGGCGACGCCGCCCCCCGCGACACCAATATTCCCCAGCAGCAGTTGTACGATGGTCATCGACCTGATGTTCTGCACGCCCACCGTGTGCTGGGTCCAGCCAAGAGCGTAGAGGATCACCCCTGCTTTGTCTCTCACCCCCGTCGAAGAGTAGACTTCATAGATGGTCTTGAGATCTTCCACGGGAGTTCCCGTGATCGACGACACTTTTTCAAGATCGTAGCGCGCGTAATGGGCCTTCATCATTTGCAGGACGCACCTGGGATTCTGGAAGGTCGGGTCCTTTTCCGGGACCCCGTTGGCATCGAGCTTGAACGCCCAGGTCGACTTATCGTATTTCCTGGTAGCGGGATCATAACCCGAGAAGAGACCGTCCTTGAAGCTGTACTTCTCGTCGATGAGGCACGAGGCGTTGGTGTATTTCCTGACGTACTCCTCGAAGTATTTGTTGTTGTCGAGGATGTACTTGATCATGCCGCCCACAAAGGCGATGTCGGTCCCGGCACGCAGGAACGCATGGTGGTCCGCCACGGCCGAAGTCCTGGTGAAGCGAGGATCCACATGGATGATTTTTGCCCCTTTGTCTTTGGCGCGCATGGCCCACCTGAAAGTGATGGGGTGAGCTTCCGCCGCATTGCTGCCCATGACAATGACACAATCGCTGTTGCCGATATCGATGGGGTGATTGGTCATCGACCCGCGTCCCAACGACTCCGCCAGGGAGGCCACGCTCGGTCCGTGGCAGACCCGCGCCTGGTGATCGATATAGACGAGCCCGAGCGCCCTCATGGCGGTGGTGATCATCCAGCACTCTTCGTTGTCGAGCTTGGAACTGCCCATATGAGCAAGCGCCTCGACGCGGTTGACCACCTGCCCCTTGGCGTTTTTGACCATGAATTCCTTGTCCCGCACCGCTTTGATGTTCCTGGCGATCTTGGTCAAGGCCCAGTCCCAGGTCTTGGGCTCCCATTTGTCGCCACCGGGCTTGCGGTACAGCACCTTGGTCAAGCGGTGATCATTTCTGGCCGACATTTGGAGCGACGCCGCACCTTTCGCGCAAAGCGATCCCTCGTTGATCGGATTGTCCGGGTCCCCCTCGATATTGATGACTTTGCCGGTTTGGGTGTCGGTGCTGCAGACCAGCCCACAGGTCACCGCACAGTGATAGCATAGAGAGTAGGTCTGCTTGGCAGTCTTCACTTTGTCGATTTTGCTGAGCCCCTCCGCATAAGCCACCACCGGACGCATGTCGACTCCGAGCGACGACAGCGCCAGACTCGCGCCCATGGTTCCGGAAATGAAAAGGAACTCACGTCGTGTAACTCCCATCTCTTTCTCCTTTTCTCATGTGCACTCCTCAAGATACGTGCACCCAAAGAACAACGCCCAATCCTAATTTGCTTGATTCTGTGGTTGCCAATCACTGGCTGGAGTTCATATTGGACTCAGCACGCTGCTGGTTGACTCTGGAGCGGCAGATGCCCGAAAAGATGATACGAAGGTCCCGTTCGTCGATTTCCCTGAAAAGGTAATCTTCCGCTGTCTCATCCTCCTCGGGCTCTAGATCTTCATCCGCCGTCTCCAGGATGGCCTCTTGAACCGACAGGATCCTGTCGCCTCTCTTTCTGCCCTCCGGCTCCCACCCTGTGTTATGACGAATCCACTGGTCGCACTCGTCGTGGGTCCCAACGAAAAGAAAGATCAAATGGTCTTCCGCCATGACGGTCAGGAGGCGGTAGGCATCAACCAGGTCATACTTCCGGCAGTCTTTGATGCGCCCTTCACCGTAGAGGGTACTTCGGGTGAGCTGCCTGGGGCTTTTCACGTCACCACAAACCCACTGCTGAATGATGGCCTCAGCATGCTCCGCTGCGGCTTTCGCCATCCCGCCGGCCCGATCAAGGCGCTTCAACTGTCTGGTAAAACTGTTGCTGAGAACCACATGGGTAATCATGACAGCACCTCATTGCCTATTTCTTAGCCGGTGCAGGGCTGTTGAGGGTACTATGCCCGGTCCAGCTCGGCCGCAGGTAAATGAACCAGTACATGCCGCCCACCATCACGGCGCCGCCAATGATATTGCCGATCGTCGCCGGAATGAGGTTGTTCACAAAGAAATTGCCCCACGTCAGGATCGCCCCGCCATCCTTCAAGCTCGCCGCCACGGTGGCGAAATAGGTCGGATCCAGGTCCTTGATGAAGAGTGCCGAGGGAATAAAGTACATGTTCGCGACGCAGTGCTCGAAGCCGCACGCAACGAAGGCCGAGATCGGCGGCAGGATGGAGAGGATTTTATCGGTGGTGCTGCGGGCGCTGAAGCACAACCACACCGCCATGCACACCAAGGCATTACAGAAGATGGCCAGGAAAACACACTGTACGAATTCCAGACTGGTCTTGGCGATGCCGATGTTCAGAGCAGCCAGTCCCACGGCGCCGCCGCCAAACGTGTGCTGCTTGCCAAGAAAGACAAAATAGGCGGTCAGCACGGAGCCGACGAAATTGCCGAGATATACGATCACCCAGTTGCGCAGCATGGCCCCGGTGGTGATCTTCTTGTCAGCCCACGCCATCGGCATCAAACAGTTGCCGGTAAAGAGCTCCGAGCCGCCAACGACAACCATGATGAGACCGGTGGCGAACACCAACCCCCCGAGAAGACGCTGCAAGCCATACGGGAATCCCGTTGTAAAAGCCACTTCCTTGCCCGCGCTGACCACGATCTTGCCCAATCCGGCCCACACCGTGGTGGCATAATTGGCGCCCATGGCAATGAAGGCCCCGGCCAGGATCGCCAGGGCAAACATCCGATAACCGCCAAGGGACGCCTTGGCGACCCCCACTCCTTCAGCCTTCAGAGCCATGTCCTTCGGTACTAGAGCGTCAATCGATACAGTTCCATTACTCATAAAAATTCCTCCTCATGAACAGCTCGCTAGAACAGCAGCGCCAGCTTCAAAGCCAGTCCCGCAACACCCATTTGAGGATCCGCTGCAACTCGGCGGACCGGGCGTTTCCTATCCCGAAACACCCAGCCCACCTTGTGAAATGCTCCTTCCTTGAATGCTACTTAATCTTCTCGACCTTCACCGCACACGCCTTGTACTCGGCCGTCTTGGTGACCGTATCGAAAGCCGCTTTGGTGAGCCAGTTGGCACAGGCCTCCCGGAAATGGAAGGCCATCCACACCAGCCCCTTGGGTACCTGTTCCGTCACTTTGGCCTTCACCGTCACCTCACTTCGCCTTGAGCTGACTTTGATCATCTCACCATCGGCAATGTTCAACTCCTTCGCGTCTTCCGGAGAAATGTCGGCCGTTTCTTCGCCCAGGATCTCGTTCAACCCCACACAGCGGCCGGTTTGTGTACGCGTGTGGTAGTGAGTCAGGCGCCGCCCGGTGCTGAGCACGAAGGGGTAGTCCTTATCGGGGACTTCCGCCGGCGGCGTCCAGTCCACGGGAACCAGATTCCCCAACCCGCACGTGAAGTTGCCATCTTTGTGCAAGGTCGGCGTGCCCCAATGGTCCAGGGTGGGCACGGGCCACTGGAGGCCGTCACCCTGGATCCGCGAGTATTTGATGCCGGTCAGCTGCGGAGCCAGCACGGAGATCTCATTGTCCCAGAGTTCCTGGGCACTGTTGGACTCCCAATTCTGGCCCCAGCGTTTGGCAAGCTCCTTAAAAATCCACCAGTTGGGTTTGGCGATCCCCGGGGGCTCACTGACCTTTCGGACCAGGCTTTCACGCCGTTCGCTGCTGGCGAAGGTACCCTCATTTTCACTCCACGCCGCGGCCGGCAGGATTACATCGGCAAACCGGGTGGTTTCCGTGTGGAAAAGATCATTGCAGACGATAAATTCCGCCGACTCCAGGCAGTGTTCGATATGGTGGATATCCGGTTCGGTATTGGCCAGGTTTTCGCCGAAGATATAGAGCGCCTTGAGCTTGCCATCGGCGAGAGCGTCCACCATCTCGGGTATCATCATACCAACCTTGTCGGGCAGCTTGTCCACTCCCCAGGCCGCCTTGAACTTCTTTTGGGCCTGAGGATCATCCACCCGCTGATAGCCTGGAAAGAGATTGGGCAGCGCGCCCATGTCGCAGGCACCCTGCACGTTATTCTGGCCACGGATCGGGTTGACTCCGCTGCATTCGACCCCAATGTTGCCCAGCACCATCTGGAGATTGGCAGTGGAAAGCACGTTGTTCGTACCACACGTGTGCTCGGTGATGCCCAGCGTGTAAATGAGCATTCCGGGCCTCACCGCTGCCAGACGGTGCGCCACATGACGAATCATGTCCGCACTGATGCCGCAAATCTCGGCGGACCGTTCGGGAGGATATTCGAGGACCTTTGCCTTGAGCTCCTCGAAACCGACACAACAGGTGTTGAGGAACTCTTTGGCGTGAAGATCTTCGGTGATCAGCACATACATCAGCGCATTGAGGAAGGCGATGTCGCTCCCCACCTTGATGGGCACATGGAGAGTAGCGTGCTCGGCAAGACCTGTGTAACGGGGATCGACGACGATGAGCTCCGCACCGTCATCCACGGCATTCTTGACATAGGTCGCCGCCACGGGATGAGCCTCGGTCATATTGCTCCCGATCGCGATAATCATCTTGGCCTTGGCGAAGTCCTTGAACGAATTGGTCATCGCCCCGGAACCGAAGCTCCTTGCCAGACCGGCCACCGTCGGCGCGTGGCAGACCCGGGCACAGTTGTCGATGTTGTTCGTGCCCAGTACTGCCCGGAAGAGTTTTTGCATCTGGTAGGAATCCTCGTTGATGCTGCGCGAAGAGCTGACCCCACCGATGGCATCCGGGCCGTGCTTGGCGATGATCTCCTTGAACTTGTCGGCCACAAAGTCCAGGGCTTCATCCCAGGATGCCTCGCGATAACCGCCATTTTCCTTGATCAGAGGCGTCTTTAACCGTTCCTCGGAATAGATCCAGTCATAGCCGAAGCGGCCTTTGACACAGAGCCGTCCGTAGTTGGGGGCTCCATCCTCGACCCCCGTAGCCTTGACGATCCGGCCGTCCTTCACATGGAGCATGATCTGGCAGCCCACCCCGCAATAGACGCACGTGGTACGGACTTTCTCCATTTCCCACGGGCGGCCAAGTCCCTTGGCCTTTTTCGGGGTCAGGGCCCCCACCGGGCAGGCCTGGACACACTGGCCGCAGTAGACGCAGTTGGAATCCCACAGCGAGGTATTGTTGAAGGTGGTAATGAAGGAATCGGAGCCCCGTTTGGCCACATCGATTACCCCGTTCCCCTGCACGTGCAGGCAGGCCCGCACACACCGCCCGCAAAGCACACACTTGTTCTGGTCCCGGACGATCACGGGATTGGTGTCGTCTTTGGGCTTTGGCACAAACGCGGTCTTGAAGCGGCTCGTTTCGATCCCATGCTCATAGATCAGATCCTGCAGTTGACAGTCACCTGATTGTTCGCAATACAGGCAGTTGTGATCCCCGTAGGCGACCAGCAACTCGAGGACGGTCTTGCGTACTTGAACCACGCGGTCGGTGTGGGTATGGATCACCATGCCGTCAGTGGCCGGGGTGGTGCAGGAAGGAGGCAGTCCACGCATGTTCTCGATCTCGACAATACACAGACGACATCCGCCGTAATACGGCATTTGAGGATGGTAGCACAGGGTGGGGACATGGATGCCGTTAGCCCTGAAGACCTCGAGCACCGTCTGCCCTCGCTTCCCCTGGATTTTCTTCCCTCGAAAATCCTTGCCATTTACCGTTAAGGTGATGGTATCTTTATCCATTGATCCTCTCTCATCTAAGCAGTTGCGAGTGACGAGTTGTGAGTGACGAGTGATCTCTTCGGAGCCGCAGGTTGCGGAGAGCTGCCAACCCCTTGAATTGTCTCCGCTCGTCTCGCTTACCGCTCACTGACCACTGTTCACTGCTCACAGTTCACTCTTTATCAGTCGATGGCGTTGAACCGGCATGCGACGATGCACGAGCGGCACTTGATGCATTTCTCCAAGTCAATCCGCGCCACCTCTTTCTTCTGCCAGCTCACCGCATTGGTCGGACATGCCTTGAAACAGCTTCCGCACTTGGTGCACTTCTCCTCGTTCACCTGGAACTTGATGAGATCCACACACACCCGCGCCGGACACTCATGCTTCAGGATGTGCGCCTCGTACTCGTCCCGGTAGTACCGGATGGTTGAGAGCACCGGGTTGGGCGCCGTCTGCCCGAGGCCGCACAGCGAGCCCGCCTTCACATCCTGAGCCAGCACCTCGAGCTGGTCGATCTCCTCGATTGTAGCCTGCCCCTTGGTGATCCTGGTCAAGACTTCGAGCATGTTCTTGGTGCCCAGTCGGCAGGGCACACACTTCCCGCACGACTCCTTCTGGGTGAAGGTCAGGAAAAACCTGGCCAGGTCCACCATGCAAGTGCTCTCGTCCGTGACCACCATACCCCCTGAGCCCATGATCGAACCCACCTGGGTCACGTTCTCGTAGTCCATGGGGATGTCGAAATGCTGCGCCGGAATCGCCCCGCCCGAAGGACCTCCCGTCTGGGCCGCCTTGAACTTGCGCTTGTTGGGAATGCCGCCGCCGATATCCTCGATGATCACCCTGAGGGGCGTTCCCATCGGAATCTCCACCAAGCCGCTCCGATTGATCTTGCCGGCCAGGCAGAAAACCTTCGTCCCCTTGCTCTTCTCACTCCCTACGCCGGCAAACCAATCGGCGCCCTTGTCGATAATCGCCGCCAGATTCGCCAGGGTTTCCACATTATTGATGTTGGTCGGCTTGCCGAAGACTCCCTTGATCGCCGGGAACGGCGGCCGAGGCATAGGCATCCCGCGCCGGCCTTCGATGGAAGCCATGAGCGCCGTTTCCTCACCACATACAAACGCTCCCGCACCCAGCTTCACCTTGATTTCGAAGTCAAATCCCGACCCGCATACGTTTTTCCCAAGATAGCCCCGCTCGGTCGCCTGCTTGATGGCGATGAGCACCCGCTCATAGGCCAGCGGGTATTCCGCCCGCACATAGATATAGGCCTTGGTCGCTCCGAGGGCATATCCCGCGATCAGCATCCCCTCGAGGACACTGTGAGGATCCCCTTCCAGCACCGCACGGTCCATGAACGCCCCCGGGTCGCCTTCATCGGCGTTACAGATGAGATACTTCTGATCTCCGGGAGCTTTGTGGGCAAATTCCCACTTCATCCCCGTGGAAAACCCGGCGCCCCCGCGTCCCCGGATCCCCGACTTCTTAATCTCGTCGATGACCTCCATCTGGGTCATCTTGAAGCACTTCTGGATCGCCCGGTAGCCGCCGACCTCGATGTAGTTGTCGATATCCTCGGGGTTGATGAATCCGCAGTTGCGCAGCACGATCCGCCGCTGCGGCTCGAAGAAGTCCATGTCGTGGTAAGTCAGAACTTTCTTCTTGCCCTTGGGATCCAGGAACAGCAGCCGATCCACGGCCACTCCCTTGACCAAGTCGCTGTCGATGATCTCCGGCACATCCTCGGGCGTCACGTTGCAGTAGAAGGTTCCGCCAGGCTCGATGATGACCGTCGGCCCCATCTGGCATAAACCATGGCAACCCGTGAACTTCACTTCCGTCTTGTCAGCTAGACCGGCCTTCTTCAACGCATCGAGGAGCGCGAAATAGATCTTATCCGCCTTCTGCGACTCGCACCCGGTCCCTCGGCAAACAAGGAGCTGACGTTCCTTTCCCGGTTGAATCCTAATCGCCTCTATTTGCATTCAGAATCTCCGTAACTCTCTCGGCC
>Ga0255347_1006756_pt1 | contig 12286 bp, 9 predicted proteins | sample wastewater_treat_2_FD_192479 | JGI IMG/M metagenome (GOLD analysis project Ga0255347, IMG submission 192479) | Wastewater microbial communities from Lulu Island WWTP, Vancouver, Canada - plant24 | ecosystem: Engineered > WWTP > Wastewater > Unclassified | place: Canada: Vancouver, British...
GAGAACTTGTAGTTCACTAAGAGATGGGGCATATCCGTTTTTTAGAAAATAGTCTCTTATAACTCTGAGTACCAAATCCTGCTTTGCAGTGAGTATACTATCCATGGCAGTTTTATTTGTTTAATTTATATATACCGAGTATACCCTCGGTCTAAGTAACCTGCAAGTACCTGTAGTGAATGATATTGCAAATACAAAATATAACGCCTATATTTATAGTCAATATAAATTAATAAATAATTTACATATGGCAGAGGAGAAAAAGGCTAAAAAGATCTATACTCTAGAGGAAATCAAGTTTAACGAGGCTAATAAAGCCATGTCTATTCTTGCATGTATTCCTATTGTAGGATTGATCTTGTTGTTTGTAGAAAAAGAGGACAAATTTGTGAGATATATGGGAGCACAATTTACATTGGTTGGTGTACTACAATTCTTTTTCTGGATTCCAGTAATCGGATTGTTTCTTTTAGCACCTTTGACATTTCTTTTAATAATCATTGGTATGGTGAAAGCTTCACAAGGTCAGAGATTTGATATTCCTCTTCTATCTGATTTGGGACTGAAATTAATGGCTGCAATTTAAAGAATCATTGAATGTGTATGAGAAGGGAGATTAACGTCTCCCTTTTTTCTTTACGAATGGTATGATAAAATCAACTTGCACTAAATCGGGGCGTAGTTCAGTTGGCTAGAACGCTGCGTTTGGGACGCAGAGGTCGCACGTTCAAGTCGTGTCGCCCCGACCATCTTGCAAACAGTTTCCAAACTCAATACAATATATACATAGTTAAATTAATAGATAAAACTTTATGCTATTGTATATAATTCTTGGTGTCCTAGCTGTTTTAATCATTGCTGTAATTGGAATTTACAACAGATTAGCTAAACAGAAAGTTATGATTTCAGAGGCATCCGCAGACATTGAAACCTTCCAGAAACAAAGATACGACATGATTCCAAATCTTGTTGAGATTGTTAAGGGATATGCAAAACATGAACAAGAGACATTCGCAAAAGTAACTGAAATGAGAACAAAAGCAATGGGTGCAACATCTTTTGAAGAAAAAGCTAAGTTAGAGGATCAATTAAGCAACATGATTTCAAAGATTTTTGCAGTTGCAGAAAATTATCCAGAACTTAAAGCTAATACTAACTTCTTAGGTTTACAAACCAATCTTAAAGATCTTGAGGATAATATCCAAAAATCCAGAAGATACTACAATGGTGCTGTACGTGACTTTAACAGTATGATTGTTATCTTTCCAACAAATATCATAGCTCAAGTACTAGGATTTAAGGCTGAACCATTCTTTGAAGCATCAGAGGATGAGAAGAAAAATGTAGAGATAAAGTTCTAAGATAAAATATGAAGAAATTACTTGGGTACTTACTTTTTGTATTTGTTCTGTTTTCGTGTTTTGCAACCAATGCTCTAGCTCAATCAACAGATGTAATCTCTGAATTTAAATCCAACATTACATTAGAACAAAATACAGACATTAAAGTAGAGGAAGAAATTACATACTTCTTCTCATACCCAGGACATGGCATCTACAGAGATATTCCAACAAAATATAGTGTTCAACTTACACTCGCTAGACCAATAGCAATAAAATTAGATGAGCTGTATTACTACAAGAAAGATGAACCATCAATTAAGTACAGTGCTTACGAAAAAAGTCTAGAAAACGGTTATACAAGATTCAGGATTGGAGAAGCAGATACTTCAATAGAGGGAGAGTATGTGTATGTCATAAAGTACACAATGAAAAATGCTGTAAATTATTTTGATGACCATGACGAGCTTTACATTAATATTGCGGGTAACTACTGGAATGTTCCAATACAAAAACTTTCAACCTCTATTAAAGTTCCAGGAAAGATAATAAATAAAATCTGTTATACAGGCGTAAGTGGTTCTAAAGAATCAAATTGTACATTCAAGGATATTTCCGAAACAGAGACATCCATAACATTAGCAGATACATTAGATATAGGAGAAGACTTAACAGTAGCCATATCTATGCCAAAGGGTACCTTAAAAGATGTTAGAGGAGCCCAGACAGTCGCTTTTCTTCTCTCCAATATTGGTCTTCTGCTTCCAATTCCTACATTAATAGTTGGGCTGATATTAATAAAAAAGAATGGAAAAGATAGGAAATTAACTACAATTCCACATTATGAACCTCCTAAGGATATGTTTCCTATGCTTGCTGGAGCAATATATACCAAAGCTCTTACACCTAAACATATAACTGCGCAAATTGTACAAATGGCTATAGATGGATATATAAAGATAAAGCAAGAAGGTAAAAGAAACTATGTATTAGAGAAAGATCAAATAGAAAAGAATATTTCAGAGGATACTGTTAGAGCCCTATATGCTGATTTGTTTAAGGGTAAGAATGAGGTTAATATAAATGATATTCCCTCTGATTTCTATACTACTGTAAATTCATTGAAGAAAAGTATTGATACTAAATTATACGAAGAAAAGTATTTTTCCAAAGAAAGCAAGAAACTATGGAATAAATTCCTTTTCATTGGCTTCTTTGGAATTTTTGTAACCTTTATGGCTGCAACCCCTCTTGCTTCTATAGCTGCTACTGGCTGGACAATAGGTATAGCTATATCTTCAATTATTCTAGTAATCCTTACTTCGAGGATTGAATTGCGAGATACACTAGGAAATAAAGTTTTTGCAGAACTAGAAGGTCTAAGGATGTATATTAATACGGCCGAGAAGCATAGGATTGAATTCCATAATGACCCAGAAAAGTACCTTGGTGTGTTTGAAAAATTGCTCCCCTACGCTATTATTTTCGGATTAGAAAAGAAATGGGCAAAGGAATTTGAAGATTTGTACAAGGAACCTCCTTCTTGGTATGCAGGAGATATATCTACCTTCAATACATTGGTACTTGCAAATTCAATATCTTCTGTGAGCAGAGGTATACAAACTAGTTCAACTCCTCCTAGTAGTCATTCATCATTTGGTGGAAGTGGATTTAGTGGCGGAAGTAGTGGTGGAGGATTTGGTGGTGGTGGTGGTGGAAGATGGTAATTACCAATTAACAGGATATCCTTTCAATACTGTTCTGAGATATGAGTACACATAGTAAAGGTTATACATTGCTTTATTGATAGCATAGTCTCTACTGTGCATATATGTAACTCTTTTGCCTCCTAAACTCCTTTTAAATGCACTAACACCAGCCCATGGATGCTTCTTACCATCATATCCCTCTGGAACCATACCGCCAAAAAGATCTAGTGTTTTACAACCTAGCTCTTTAGCTAATTTTACACATTCCCAATACAGTAAGTATGTAATTCTGATATTCTTGTCTCTAAACAATGTATCACTCCCTGCTTGGTATATATGCATATATTTTCCATAGACAGTAGCTTGCCATATACTAATCGGTTTGTTTTGATAATATCCAACAACCATATAACAACTACCAGCATCAACTTGTAATTGTAATTCTCTAAGCAACGATTTTGTGGATCTATCTGTGTATCCCTTCTTTTGCATAGTTTGGTTGTGGAAATCTGCAAAGATATCAAATTGTGAATTATCCTTAAATATCTTTACAGATATATCAGGATTTTTGGTTAACTTGTTAATATTGTTCCTTGTAGAATCACTCATGTCATGCCTTAACTCTTCTTCTGTTTTACTTAAATCCACATATTGAGATATCATGGCATCTATGTCTTGGATCGGACTCTTTTTCATATTTAGTTTTTGATACAGTCCCTCTAGTACTTCGTTGGTAGTATACAAAGGAGAAACTCTAAACATAAAACATCCATTCTCTTGGGCAATGTTCTTACATTTTTCCAAAACTGCTCTCCATATCTCTTCGCTATTATCTTTCAACATAGGAGAGTGTTTAAACTCTAAATATTTGCCAAACAATTTTGTCTTTCCAAAACTACCACACATTACACCTTGAAACATATCTCCATTGTAAATGGCAAATCTAAAAGATCTTTCGTCTATCTCTTTCTTGTATTTGTATCTAAAACTACTTAGTAGAAATGAGTAATTGTCTAAAGAAAGAACAAGTGAATCCCATTGTGAATCGTTTTCTATTTCTAAAAATTTTAAATCTAGCATATTTCTATCTTTAAATTTTAATACTTATACCAACCTTATTTACTATTCTAGCAATATCTTTGGCAATTTCTTCTGTTACTTCAATATTTGTTGGAAGATTAATTATATATTTAGAACATAGTTCTGCCTTCATACAACTGGCTTTAATATACCCTACTCTTTCAAATCTTTCAAAAAGAGGAAACACAACAGAAGAGTACCATCTTCCACCGATTATTTTCTCTTTTGCCAAGGCTGCTAATACTTCTGCTGGATTAGAGACCAATACAGGGTATCTCAACAAACAATCTGAATGGTTATCAAATTTCATCTCTGTTTTTAGTGTTTCATCGTATACCTTAGTTATTATTCTTCTGTGCTCATCAAATTTTTTAATTTTTGGTAATTGATTGAGAAGAAGTGAAGCCTGTTCATTACTGTATTTTCGTATATCTTTTTTACTACCAATATCTGCTGAAGCCTGTTTTTTAATTTTACCAAGGAATCTATAAAAAATAATCTTGATCTTTCCAAGTGTAAGTCTTTTATAGAATGTAAATATGCTTTTAAAATACTCTTTTTTTATCTCTCCCCATCTATTTATATATTCTACATTGTATTTAGCTTCCCTTTCTGTTTGTTCAGGTATTGCATCGTAAAGGATAGAAGCCTTTTTTGAAATATTTTGGTTTTTTACAACAATCAAACCTCCTTGAGTACTACTTATGCTCTTGTCTTGGGCAAAACTAAAAAGAGCAATGTCAGAGTATTTCAAAACATCTTTGTTTGAAAGAAGTGAATGATGTGCACAATCTTCTATTATGTAAATCTTCTCTTTCTCTCTTCTCTCTTTATTAACCTCATCCACAAGTTCTCTGACTCTCTTTAGGTCAAAGATATTACCAAATGTATGTTGAATGACTATTGCTTTGGTAAATTCATTTATATTGGATTGCAGTTTGTCTAAATCTATGTTGAAGCTCTTTGGATCAATGTCCGTGTATCTTGGAGTAGCTCCTAACCAAAGAATTGGGGCTGGAACAGCTATGCAGGTAAAGGCTTGAAGTATGACCTCGTCTTTGGGAGATACCCCAACTGCTCGTAGGGCTACATAGAGAGCGTCTCGACCTCTATTAAAGAGAAATATCTTACTATCTTTAAACACTTTGGATAGAAGATCTTCAAGAACCATTCTCTCTTTTGAAATATCTAGCTCACCTTTTGTAATCTTTTTGGCAAGAAGTAAATCGTCTTCCTGTGCGTTTGGTATTGAGCTAATGAATACTGACATTAGATTTTATTGATTAAAAATAAGCAAGGAACATCATCTAATCTAATTTTATTCTTTCTCCATTTTGCTATGGATTCTGTTTTTATGAATTCATTCTCACCCATTATATTTTGTGCTACACAGAGATAGGTGTCATCTTCGCAAACAGTGAGAATATTTTCAAAAATTTTTTGATTACGGTATGGTGCTTCCATGAATATTTGTGTCTGACCTGTTCCCTTTGCAAATACTTCGATGCTTTTAATTGCCTTTCTTAAATCTCTGTTCTCCTGTGGAAGATACCCATTGAAGGCAAAGTTTTGTCCACTTAACCCCGATGCCATTAAGGCAAGGAATATGGAAGATGGACCAACAAATGGAACTACCTTAATGTCATTTTTTTGAGCAAAAATTACAAGCCTGTATCCTGGGTCTGCTATTGATGGTACTCCTGCTTCAGACATTAATCCTACATTCTTTCCTTCCATTAGAGGTTTTATCATGGCTTCTATCTCATACACTTTTGTATGCTCACTAAGTTCATACATCTCTATCTCTTGTATTTTTTTATTTAATTCTATGGAGGAGAGGTGTGCTCTAGCTGTTTTTGCATTTTCTACTACAAATATCTCAAGTCCTTTTACAATATCTAGGTATGGTGGAAGAAGAATGTCTTTCATGGGGACATCGGTTATTGGGGTTGGTATTAAGTAAAGTATTCCTTTTTGCATATTAGTATGTTCTTTCAAAATTAGTATCTATTTGTTCTCTTGTTAATTTCCATACTGCTGGTCTACCATGAGGACAACTGTATGGGTTCTCACAAGAGGAAAGCTCCTCGAAAAGGTTTTTCATTTCCTCGTAGCTTAGTTTCTGTCCAGACCTTATACTTGTGTGACAGGCTACTGTAGCAAGTATGTCTTCCTTTTTCTTGTTAAAGTCCTTCCTAAGTGTATCCAAATTGTCAGAAATTTCAAATATCTCTTTAAAAAGAGCCTCTGTATTGCCGGCAGGAAGCATGGAAGGCAAGGAGAGAATATCTATACCATACTCTTTTATCTCAAAATTGATACCTAAATCTTTAAAAAAATCTTGAAATTCCTCTAGGAATAATCTTTCTCCTTTGGAGAATATGATTGATGTCGGAACAAGAAGGTTCTGGATATCTAATGCCTTTTCTTCTCTCTTTTGGATTTTCTCAAAATTAATCCTTTCTGCAGCTGCATGTTGGTCAATTATCCAAAGACGTTCATCTATGAATTCAATTACAATATATTTGTCGAAAATCTGGAATATATTTCTAATCTCACTTTCTTCACTTTCAGGTACAGTAAGTGCTTCCTTTGAGAAAAGTAAGCTATCTCTTACAGAGCTATACTGTTTGTCAAATTTAATCTCTCGAGTACTGTAATCTGTATTTTGGGAAGCGGAATTGAAAGTTTCTCTCCTTTGAGCAATTGGAGAAGGAGTGGAATCGATTTTGAAAGAGAGCTCTTTGTTTAGAGCATGTTTAACAGCCTCTTCTATGGCAGAGTACACTCTGAATGGGTTCTCAAAACGAACTTCTTCTTTTCTAGGATGAACATTAACATCAACTAATTCTGGATTAATTTCTACATTTATATAGAAGCTTACCTTTTCTCCAAATGGTAGATATCTGGAGTATCCTTCGTAGACTGCTCGCATAATTCCTCTGTCCATAACTGGCCGACCATTTACAAACACAAGCTGTTTGGTATTCTTACTTTTGTGAGATGATGGATGCCCAGAGTATCCCTTAATTTTCATTCCATTTCCTTCGTATTTAATCTCTACTAGTTCTTCATGACCATATATCTCTTCAATTCTTTCCTTGCAAATATCTCCAGCCTTACAATTCTTTAGCGCACTTAAAGAGAGTACTTCTTTTCCATCTTTTTCAATTTTAAAAGATATATTAGGGAACACAATGAAGTAGCGATTGAGTAATTCGTAAATTTTTCTGTATTCAGTAGATGCAGATTTAAGATATTTTCTTCTTGCAGGAATATTGTAGAAAAGATTCTCAACTTTTACTGTAGTCCCTTGCTCTTTAGCAGCACTTTTTACATCACTCTGTCCTTTTTCATTTAATACTACCTGATTTCCAATTCCTTCATCTTCAAATTTAGAAATTACATGAACTTTGGATACTGAGGTTATTGTTGAAAGTGCTTCCCCTCTAAAACCCATACTGAGAAGAGTGTTAAGATCTTCTATCCTGCTAATCTTGGAGGTCGTGTGAGGAAGAAATATCTCTGGGAGATTTCTTTTTGGAATTCCAATACCATTGTCAGAGACCTCTATAAATTCAATTCCCCCATCCTTTATCTTAATCTCTATCTCTGTAGCCTTTGCATCTATTGCATTATCTACAAGCTCTTTAACCACAGATGCTGGTCGTTCTACTACCTCTCCCGCAGCTATCTGGTTGACTACATCTTGTGACAATTTGTTTAATACTGGTTTTACCATATATTCATTTTAACACATCCGTATATCTGCTAAAATCTCCATATGGCAACATTTGAATTAGAAAGTAAATATCTCGCTTCCAAAGATCAAGAAAAGACAATTTCTTCGCTACTTGAAGGCATACAGGAGGGTAACGAAAAACAGACACTATTGGGTGTTACAGGTTCTGGAAAAACTTTTGTGATGGCAAATATCATAAAAGAGCTAGGCAGACCAACACTAATTCTCTCACACAACAAAACTCTAGCTGCACAACTGTATGAGGAATTTAAAGAATTTTTTCCAAATAATTCTGTTAAATATTTTGTCTCTTATTACGATTATTACCAACCAGAGGCATATATCCCTTCCAGAGATTTGTATATTGAAAAAGAATCGGAGGTAAACAAACAGATTGAGAATTTAAGATTTGGAGCTATGAACTCTGCACTAACTAGAAGAGATACAATTGTGGTAGCTTCTGTGTCGTGTATTTACAATATTGGGAATCCAGAAAATTATGAGAACAAATCTCTTTCCTTTTTTGTTGGACAGAATATAGATCTTTCAGAGATATCTAGAACCCTTGTAGATATGAGATATAGCAGAGATTCCTTTGACTTTACTACTGGAGCTTTTAGAATTAACGGAGATATATTGGAAATATATCCTCCGTATGAGGAATATTCCATTCGTATTGAGCTTTTTGGAAATACAGTTGAAAATATTTCTAAAATTGAACCAATATCTAAGCACAAGATCTCAGATTTAAAAGAGATTTTAATATTTCCAGCTACATCATTGGTGTATTCTAAAGATGTAATACAAAATGCTATTGAGATGATACAAAATGATTTAGAAAAAAGGACTTCTTTCTTAAAAAATATTGGGAAAACAATCGAGGCTTACAGATTGGAACAGAAAACAAATTATGACATTGAGATGCTACGAGAGGTCGGATACTGCAAAAGCATGGAAAATTACTCAATATATTTTGATGGTAGAAAGACAGGAGAACCTCCATACACACTGTTAGATTATTTTCCACAGGATTATCTTATGTTTGTAGATGAATCTCACATCACAATTCCTCAAGTTGGAGGTATGTATAATGGGGACAAAGCAAGAAAGGATAATTTAATTGAATATGGATTTAGATTACCCTCTGCAAGAGATAACAGGCCATTAAATTTTAGTGAATTTGAAAAGAAGCAAAAGACTACAATTTATGTTTCAGCTACTCCTAATGAATATGAGATACAGAAGAGCAACAACCATGTTGTAGAACTTCTTACAAGACCAACTGGACTTCTGGATCCAATGATAGATATTAGAAAAACCGAAGGACAGATTGATGATGTAATATCTGAAATAAGTAAAAATGTGGCTAAAGGACAGAGGGTCCTTGTCACAACATTAACAAAAAGGATGGCTGAGGATTTAACCTCTTACCTTAAGGATCTAGATATTAAGGTTCAATACCTACATTCAGATATAGATACAATTGAAAGAGTAGATATTTTAAGAGATTTAAGACTTGGGGAGTATGATGTACTAGTTGGAATTAACCTGCTAAGAGAAGGAATTGATCTGCCAGAAGTATCTCTCATTTTAATTCTTGATGCAGATAAAGAGGGCTTCTTGCGCTCAAAAACAAGCTTAGTTCAAACAATTGGAAGAGCTGCAAGACATGTTGAAGGAAGAGTAATTATGTATGCAGACAAGATTACAGAAAGTATGAAGTATGCCATAGATGAAACGAATAGAAGAAGAAAATACCAAGAAGAATATAACAAGGAGTTTGGTATTATTCCTACCTCGATCTCAAAAGAAATTAGAGGAAGACTAGTAGAAGAAGACCAGAAAATTGTTGATAATGATGAATTTGTTGAGAAGCTAGATGCAAAACAGAAAAGATTATTGATTAAAGATTTGGAACAAAAAATGTTGCTAGCTGCAGATAGTTTAAACTTTGAGAAAGCAGCAGATTTAAGAGACAGAATAAAAGAGATTAAAGCTAACTTGTAAAATCACTTTTTGGAAATATTGTAGGCTTCAAATTTTTTAATCTTCTAGCCTTGATAGCTGCATCATTTATTGCTTTCTTGTATGTCTGTTTGGCAAATAGAAAATTGCGGGACATAGATTCGAACTATGATTCTCGGCTTCAAAGGCCGGTGTCCTACCATTAGACGATCCCGCACTACAGCCTAGATTATACAACAAGTGGTACTTGTAAATAAAATGCTCTTCATTGATAATAAATGTATGAAAATTTTCCAGAAGAAAAAACCCCTCGACAAGAATATTTACATGCCCAAAAAACACATTGAACGAGGAATTATTAAAAAAAGAAGAAGAAAATTTACACTATTTAAAAAGAATAGAAGCACAGGTGGCAAGACAAGCAAGACATTATCTAAAGGCTTCTTTACTGTATTATTAGTCTTTGTTTTTATTGGGATAGCATACCTGTCTGTTTTGTATATAAACAAACTTAGAAGCACAGACACCAATAATGAGTTTGATAACGTCATGATTATTGGTATAAACGATGTCCCAGTATTCCCAGAATCTACTTTTATATTTCAAAATACAATTGACCAGCCCTCTGTCTCTAAATTCCTAAGTGAGGGAAATTCAGCATACAGGCTTCCTCCAAATACTTCCTATTCGGAAGTTGCACAATTCTACAACAAGAAACTACCAGAGTATGGTTGGGAGTTTGTTCTCTCTGTTTCTGTAGGCTCCGAGGATATGAGATATGGAGAGTATTGGGTAAAAGAGGACAGAGGTTTAAGAATATATTCAAAATTCAACGATATCTGGTATGAAAGTATCACAGTTGAAGAAGCACGAACTGGCTTGGCACAAGAAGTAAAAGATGAAATAGCAAGAAACCTTCTCTTAGCAGATAGTGATGCACAGGATCTACTACCAGATTTCCCTTGGATAATTGAAATACCAAAAGAGTATGTAATCTCTTACTTTGTCTCTCCTTACAAAAATGAATCTGGTGTTATCTTTAAGAAACTAGGCTCAAGTGAGACAATTTCACTTACACCAATAGCGGCAAGCTCCAGTAAGGCATTTGATTACATGCTTAACGACTATGTAAAAGATTTAAACAAAAAGAATGAAGAGAAATGGGGAGTAAAGAACACATTTATCATTTCTACAAATACAGGAAATGGACTACGAGGAAGTATTGGTATGGGAGACGAGCTTAGAGAGGTAGCTGTTATCCAGAACCCATACAATGATATTGCATATGTATTGGATAGTAATATTTACAAATCTCCTTTCTTTGAGTATGTATTGAACAATCTTAAGCCTCAAAGCAAGATTAAGTACTAAGTGACTTAATTACTTCTTCTGATACTTTTTTATTTTTTATCACACTATCTATCTCTTCTAACTTTGCATTCTTTATATTTTCCATACTCTTAAATTTCATCAACAGTTTTTTAGCTCTACTCTCCCCTATTCCCTCTATTTTCAAAAGCTGAGAGCGCAAACCTTTCTTAATTCTTGCTTTCTTGTGATAGGTGATAGAAAATCTATGTGCTTCATCTCTGAGATTGATCAGAAGCTTCTCGTTTCGTATATATACTCTGTCTGTTTCTCCCTCTCTATGCATCCAGAATTCATCCTTTGGCTTAAACCCCTTTCTTTTCAACCTTTTACCTTTGCTTATACCCAGAAGAAGAACACCATTGGGAACAGCCGAAGCTACAACAGAAAGTTGACCTTTACCTCCATCTATTAGTACCACATCTGGGTGTTTACTCATCTTTTCATTTTTAAACCTTCTAGTTAAAACTTCTTTCAGCATCATTGGATCATTGGGAGTATTGCTTTCTTTAATTTTAAATATTCTGTACTCATTATTTTTAATTTCTCCATTTTCATTTACTACCATCGAACCGTATGCCTCTTGTCCTTGTATATTAGATATATCGTAGCACTCTATTCTCTCAAGTTTTGTTAATTTTAACTCCTTCCTAAGTTCTGAGAAGACCTTTTTGTAAAGAGAATCTTTTCTTAACTCATATGATTTCTCATCTTCAAAAAAATCCCCTGTTAAACTGCTCCCAAGATATTTTAGATCTGCTATCTTATCTCTTAATTCAGCTGCTTTTTCATACTGCTTATTTTGAGAATATGTCTTCATTTCACCTTCAAGCTTTTTTACAAAAGAACTTTTTTTCCCTGTTAAAAACTTAATTATCCCATCTATATTTTTTCTGTAATCTTCCCTACTGATATGCCCTTGGTATGGTCCAGGACAAAGCCCTAGATGAAAGTAGAGACACTCTTTTTTCGCTTTTTTGCATGTACAGAATGGATATATCTTTCGTAGATACGTAAATACTCGTTTTACAGATGAGCCACTAGGATACGGGCCAAACAATCTGCCACTTTTTATATTTTTA
>Ga0255347_1006759_pt1 | contig 12285 bp, 11 predicted proteins | sample wastewater_treat_2_FD_192479 | JGI IMG/M metagenome (GOLD analysis project Ga0255347, IMG submission 192479) | Wastewater microbial communities from Lulu Island WWTP, Vancouver, Canada - plant24 | ecosystem: Engineered > WWTP > Wastewater > Unclassified | place: Canada: Vancouver, British...
CGCTCCTATCGCATCCGGCATCAGCGTCTACGCCCTGAGCAAATTTTCCTGCGCCTAGTGAAATGCTAAATTTCCCCAGGGCTATGCCGCTATCGCCGATCGCTCAGTCACGTATATCTGTATACGCTCCTATCGCACCCGGCATCAGCGTCTACGCCCTGAGCAAATTTTCCTGCGCCTGGAGAAATGCTAAATTTCCCCAGCGCTATGCCGCTATCGCCTAACAGCCATTAATGTGTCAATGACGGAGGCCTGGTATGCTGTTTGATTCCCATACACATATAAATAATGAAACCTACAATGCCCGGCAAAGGGAAGAACTCATCCGGGCTATTGAAGATTCGCATCTGTCCTACGTGATGGACATCGGCTTTGATCTGGAGAGCTCTTACGAAGCGTATAAGCACGCAAGCGAACATAGCTGGTGTTATGCCGCCGCAGGCTTTCATCCCCATTATGCGGATAAAATCGCTGAAGAAGACATGGTTTTGCTCAAGGGATTGGCGGGGAAACCCAAGGTTCAGGCCATTGGCGAGATCGGCCTTGACTATTATCGAAACCTGTCGGATCCCGAGATACAGCGATATTGGTTTCGAAGGCAGCTGCAGCTTGCTTTGGAGCTTTCCATGCCTGTCGTGATCCACGACAGAGAAGCCAATAATGATGTGATGAAGATCCTGAAAGAAGAAGGAGTCTTCGGCAAGTCAAGAACAGATCAGTTCCCGAGACAAAAAGACGGGCTTCCCGATGCGAGGCTCCTCATGCATTGTTACTCCGGAAGTCCGGAAATGGCTAAGCAATATATCAAGCTTGGAGCCACCATCTCCATAGCCGGGCCCGTGACTTACAAGAATGCAAGAAAGCTCATCGATGTGGTTTTTGATACTCCTATCGAGCATTTACTGGTTGAGACCGACGCTCCCTACCTTACTCCGGAACCTTTTCGAGGCCGTCCCAATCAAGCCCCTTACGTGGAATATACGGTAAGGAAAATCGCCGAGATCAAAGGCATCTCCTATGAAGAAACCGCAAGAATCACCTTAGAGAACGCAAAACGATTTTTTAACATCTGATCATTAAAAATATTTACTTCAAGTGACAACCTTCTACAGTTTTCGAATATCTTTTTTACTATGATGAAAAAAAAGGGGTGATTCGCTGTGGAATTGTTGTTGGACAACCTGAAAAATGCCTTTTTAAAAGGCAAGCACGGGAAAATAAAAGATATTGCGCTTCCGGACAAGCATTTTCTGATCCGGATAGCGGTGTCTTTAAGCCTTGCCTTCCTGCTTGGGAGAACTGCTCTCTGCTATCCTGTAAAACCTGTTTCTATTGCGCTGATCACCGTACTGCTCATGGGAAGCAAGGCAAATATCTACGCATTCCCGTTTTTATGCATCGGCATGCTATCCGCCGCGGGGACAAGCTATGATTACCTGGGAGATTTGGCGGCACTCCTTATTTGCGTGATCGCTTTCCTTTTGCCCGGGGTCAGAAAGTTTCCTACGGCACTTCGATCGCTGGTGGCGGCAGCGATCATGGTTTGCGTGAAAGTTGTTTATTATATATGGGCGGGGCTGCTTTTTATATACGACGGTATGTCTATGGCTCTGGATCTGCTTATATTGTTTGCACTGATTTATGTTTTTAAAGAGTTCTTCCGGATCCTGGACAAAGGGATAGGCTCTGATAGAAATCCTCTTGAAACTCTGATAGTGCTTTCTGTCATGATATTGCTTACCGCAGGCGGGTTTGGAGTAATTCAGGCCGGTCCCGTTTCCCTCCTCGGCGTGGTCGCATTTTTTATAACTTTGACTGCAGGATATGGGGTAGGGCCGGCGGGAGGAGGACTTGTGGGCATCGTCGCAGGTTTTATTATTATGCTGATGGCTTATGACACCCCTGCTTTGGCCGGTATTCTGGGATGCTGCGGGGCAGTTGCAGGAATATTCAGCGAAAGGCAAAGGTTGTTTGCGGGGATCTGTTTTGTCGGAACCGCTCTCAGCTTCGGTTTGCTCAAAGGATTTCCGGAATTATATACATCTATATATGTGCCGGTCATAGCCGCAATAATATTCGTCCTGCTGCCGGGAAGGCTGATGGACCAGCTGATAAAGCTCCTTTCGCTGCTCAGGCAGGATGACAGCTTTTATGAACTCACAGCAAGAAAGAAAGTTAAAGAACGTCTTGAGGAATATGCCGCCCTCTTTTCAAAACTGGCTCTTACCGGCGGCATTGCCGGCTCATATCACCCTGCAAGGGATATAATGGCACTGCAATTCAAGGGTATGTCAAGAGCCCTTGAAAAGATGGCCCGGGAGCTGTCATGCGAGTACCGGCCTCTAAAGGCAAGAAGCCGCAGATATGAACTGAGGACCGGAATGGCCAGCTATGGGAAAGAAGGCAGGATCTCCGGGGACAGCTGCCTTTGCGCACCCGTCAGCGAAGGCGAGTTCCTGATCGCATTGAGCGACGGCATGGGGCAGGGATTAAAGGCAGCCGAAGAAAGCACCGTTACCGTTAATACTCTTTTCAACCTGGTAAAAGCAGGCTTCGAGGTGGAGCTGGCTCTTCGTATGGTCAATTCCATACTTTTGCAAAAGTCCGATGATGAGATTTTCTCGACCCTGGATATGGGCTTTATCAATCTTTATACTGGAAGAGTCAGGATATTCAAGATAGGAGCCGCCATCAGCTTCATAAAGAGGGCAAACGGTGTTAAAGCAATAAAAATGTCTGCACTCCCCTTGGGCATTATCGAGAAGGTTCCGGTGGAATCCATCTCCATGCAGCTTAAAAAAGGGGATGAGCTCATCATAGTGTCTGACGGGATAACTGAAGCGGAGAAAGGCACAGACGGCCTGGAATGGGTCAAAAGTGCCATTCTTGAGATCCGGTCAAAGGATCCCCAGACTATGGCGGATCTGATCATCAACCGGGCTGTCCAAAAGTACGGATTGCGGAAAAAAGATGATATGACGGTAATCGTCGCTCTGGTACAATAATACGCCCTTATCCGATTTTCTTATGGAGTTTGAAGCGGGAAAGTGCTATAATTTATTTGGTGCAGAAGACATTTAAGAAAAGGAGCACGGACAGGGTATTTTATGAGTAAATTCATTGATCACTATAGGATGCTGCAGGTGCATCATGAGGCGGGTCAGGAAATCATCAATGCGGCATACCGATGCTTTTCAAAGATGTACCATCCGGATGTGAACGGCGACAGGGCTGCCACAGAACAAATGAAACTTATAAATATCGCCTATAATACCATCGGAAATCCCAGAAAACGCAGAGATTATCACAAAGAATGGCTGGAATGCCATAACGGCAAAATCGAGAACGGCCTTGAAAACATATATCCTCCGGTTAAAAATGAAAAAAGTGCGGCGGAGAAGTTTTACGAAGCCGCAAAAGCCGAAGAGGAATTAGCCAGGGGAGTTTTAGAAGGCTTTTTCGATGATCTCATTAAAGAACAATGGGAGAAATCCTACAGAAAGCTGACCGCTGCGGACAACCGCAACATACCGTTGGAAGAATACATAGAGTGGAAGAGGATCGTATCCCAGCTCTATAAGCTTGGCAATTATAAAATCGATTATTTCAGCACCTATGAAAACTGCGAATATGCGGGAGGTAGCTACCCAAAAATCCTGCATTTTTCGGTGACCCTTACCGAAATGGAGATAGTTACAGGCAAGGTAAATCAGGAACAGACTCAAAAGTATGTTGCTCTTGACGGTGGAGAATTTAAGGTTTGCCTGGGCTATTCTGATCTGAAACCCAGTATACGAAAGTTCAAATACCTGGCCCAGGCACTTCCCAGGACCAATAGGGATGAGATAATAGCTAAGGCCCTCGACAGCATCGATCCCCTGACGGGCATTTACAGCCGCAGGGGCTTTATCGAGCAGGCGGAAAAGGAGCTTATAAGGAGTTCCAGATACGGCAATCCGCTGACCCTTGCCACTGTGGAGATCAGACCGGAAAAAGATAAAAATGAAGTTTTTTCAGAGGAGAAGGACGGGATGATCTCCCTTATCTCCGAGACTCTCAGCGGAAATATCAGGAAAACCGATATCATAGGAAGATGCGGCGATACGGCCATAGCTGTTTTATTTACTGAAACCAAGATCGAAAAAGCAAAGAGCATCACTATAAGGCTTCTTGAATCAATCGAAGGAGAAGAGGCGTTGCGTTGCGGGATCTACTGGGCCTGTTCCGCATTTATAAGCGGAGATGCTGAAGAGCTGCTCAGCGAGACCTTAAGTCAGGCAGTATTGAAAGAAAAGACCGGCGGAGAAAGCGCCGGAATCAAAAAGCTTGGGAAATACGAACTGTCGGATATATTGGACTTTAATAAAAAAGGGAAGAACCATTTTTAGCACAGAAATCGGTATTATTTTTTATAGTCAAACAGTCTGCCGCTTTGGTCTGTCTGATCTCCGTAACCGTAATCGGTGATCCTTTTCTCCATGGCGGCGGTTTTTATGGATTCTAAAGTTTTAAGCCGGATATCGCTGATGGATGCGGCAATATCTTTGTCAAGAGCCAGTATGAGGCTTATCATCTGATCTATCCTATCCTTTTCATCCTCAGTGCAAGAATGGGCGTCTTCGCTGCTATAAGCCTCCTCCAACTCCTGCAGATCTTCAAGGACAGCTTCTCTTGCAGCAAGATGAATGTCATAGGACTCCCAATTCTCGATGCTGCTGAGCAGCTCTTCACTTATATGAAGATACTGCTTGAGAAATACCATTTTGTTCGAATAGTAATCGCTGTGGCGGTCAGAATATATCATTTCATGCCCTTTACCCTAGCCAATTTGTCGGCTTGCCTGAAGGTGACCTTAAGCTCGTCAATGAGCCCGAGGAGCTGCTTCATCAGTTCAACATCTTTATTTGAATTGGCTTCGTATAATTTTTCAATCAGAAATAGGTACAGATCATTCAGCTCAACGGAGATGGCCTGATTCATATCCAGGGAATTGTTCAAGGCTTTTAATATTTTCTGGGCTTTTGCGATGGAGTTAAAAGATTTAACAGCATCGCTGTTTGCCGTAAAAATGGCCATGGAAACCTGTTTTGAAGCCTCCTCAAATAACCTGACCACCAATTCCCCGTTGGTAAGGGTCTGTAGAGTCTGGGATTTGTACTGTTCGTATAGATTCGCTTGCATGGTTATATCCCCTTTACTTCTTATTTATTAGAACCAAATTGCAAAAGCATAGATCCTTGTACATCCAATCTCTGCAGAGCTGTCTCCATTGCGCTGAATTTTTTCCAGAGCCGTGCCTCATCAGCAATAAGCCTTGATTGTAAAGCATCGATCCGCTTATTGGCCGCCTGTATATTTTTTGTGATATTGTTTTGCGTATCGGAGCTTGTCAGCTCGATACCGGCTAATTCTATCAGTGTACCCCGCTGGTTTTGGACACCGGTCTTCTTTGTCGCTTTCTGGATTATGTTGTTTATCTTGTGAGCCAGTCCGGTTTCTGAGTCGGAGAACAGATCAGATATTTCTGCCGCCCTTGTTTTCAATGCATCCAAAAGCTTAGCCTCGTTGACTATCTTAAGCTTGCCGTTATCCTGATAGCTGCCGGAGCTTATCCCCATGTCAAATAAGCTTAAGCCGCCGCTTTTTGCCGTGCTGTTCATGGCGGATCTAAGCCCGGAAAGGATGCCTCTTAGTACGGGATCCCCGTTCAGCATCCCCGCCTTGGCTTTAGCCTCCCACTGCTCGATCTGCTTTTCAGTCATTTCACTCTTTTGCTCTTCAGAGAGGGGCGGATACTTCGGATTGGTCTTTTCTGACACCAAGCCGCTGATAAGGTCCACCAACGCATTATAATCATCTAAAAATTTCTGTATGGTTTCTTTCAAAGAGGAAGAATCCTCTTTTATGGAAATATTCACCGGAGGTGCGCCAGCCTCAGTTTTTTGAAGGAGTTCAATGTTTACTCCGTCAATTTTGAAGATATTGGAGCTTCTTTGGATCCTTTGGCCATTGACCGAAAGTACGGCATTCTTTCCGTATTCTACTTTTGCCCCGCTGTCTGTGGTAAGCCCCAAAACAGATAGCAGATTACCCTCCGTATCGTTTATCACGATATTATCTCCGGCGCCGGCATCCTTGGCCGTTAAAGTGAAAGTGTCGGCGATAGAGGAGTAAGATAAGGTAACTCCCGCTTCTGATGCGTTGATTTCTCTCATTATATCGTAAAGGCTCTTGTCTCTTCCGATCTCAAATTCGACTGAATTGATTTTGAATTTCAATGTATCGGTATTAGGGTCCAAATCTCCCGCAAAGAAAAAGCTATCCAGGGATGAGTATAAAGAAAGCCGGCTGGACTGTTCATTGGACAGGCCCAATTTGTTTAATGTAGCAGTATCGCCGCCAACGGCTTTTACTATGATTTCAGAACCGTCCGCTTTAAAGGAAAGCCGGTCGCCTTTTATGGAGACTGTGATCAACCGGTCCTCCGCGTTCGTTGTTCCGAAGGCTTTATCTACAGCCGCCTGAAGCGCACTTTCAAGACCTGCCGAAGTCGGATCGGAATTGACGCTTTGAATGAAGCTCTCGTCAAAGGTTATCGTCCTGACCCGGCCCTCCAAGGTCAGGCTTATGGATTTACCGCCTATAGAGGAAAGCAGGGATGAAATATCATCCGCGGACAGGGAGCCGGGCGTTTGGCCGGCTATGGTGCCCCCGAGAGCTTTTGATACTGGACTGCCGCTGCTAATCTTTTGTTTTTCAGCAAGCTGCGAAACGTAATCGATAACTATATTGCCCTCCATAGCGGCAGCAGTGCCTATGACCGATACGGCTGAGGACGAAGAAGTAGCTTTCGCAGTATTAAAGAAAGAAGAGCTTCGAAAATTAGTTGCCGAAAGAACATCCAGATAAGAGCTTTGAAACTCGCTGAGAGCTTTTGTTACAGTCCTGTATGCCGCTTGCTTCCATTCAAGCTTTTGGACCGCCTGCTGTTCTTTCAGGATCTTCTGCCTGCTTCGAGTGGTATAGCTTTTAACAAGCTCATCTATATCCATGCCGGATACGAGACCGCCGAAACCGGTCTTTGCCGACAGGCTGGACAGTGTATTAATAGTAGCCATGCCCCGCACCTCCTATGAAATATATATCGGCAGAATCATGAAAAACTTTAGTTTTTTAGTCTGCTTTTCGATATATGGAGGGTCTGACAGGTTTGAACTTATGCCGAAGCCCGGAGAGGGATTCGCTGAGCCCGATAAAGAGGTAGCCGCCGGGTTGAAGAGCGTTATAGAATTTCTCTATCAGCTGTTCCTTGGTGGGTGAGTCGAAATATATCATCACATTTCTGCACAGGATCACCTGAAAAGGTTTTTTAAACGGAAAAGGAGAAAGCAGATTAAAATTGCGGAAGGTCACGTTGCTGCGAAGGACGTCGGAAACCCTGTGGCGATCTCCGTCAAGGGCAGTAAAGTATTTTTTAAGCCATCTTTCTGAAAGTCCGTTCAACTCCTCTTTTTTATAGATGCCTTCTCTTGCAGTAAGGAGGACCTTGTTGGATATATCGGAGGCAAGTATGGTGCTGTCCCAGTCTGCCGCATTTGCCCCCAGGTAATCAAGGGTGATAATGGAAAGAGTGTAGGGTTCCTGGCCGGAAGAGCAGCCGGCGCTCCATACGCGAAGATCTCGGGTTCTCAGGGTTTTATCGATCCAGGGCAGCACCGTCTCTCGGTAAAAATCAAAATGATCCCCCTCTCTCATGAAGTATGTATGATTGGTGGTCAATTTGCTGATGAGGACGGTCATTTCATCACCGGTCTTATCATTCATTGCGTAGCTGAAATAATCCTTGTAATTGTCAAAACCCAGGGCGGTTAGATGATTGCTCAATCTCCCCTCGATCAGAGACCGTTTTTTAGAAAGGTTTACCCCGTAATTGTCCTTGATATGGGTCATTATTGCCGCAAATTCTTCATCCGTCAGGTAAATCAAAAGCCTTGTCCTCCTATCATATCTTTACTATATATTAATCGACAGGATAATCATAATTATTAGCGATATAACTGTCAACCGGTATCATAATAGAATCTGTCCAAGGAGCTGCCGCTATGATATACTATTTTCATTAATATACTAATAGGAAGCTTTTTTACCGGCAAGGAGGGCGTTGTGGCAGAAGTAATTAAAATAACATCCCCCGTGGAGGTCAAAAATAGAATACAGAATATGCCCAAGGCCCAGTCAGCCGATGCCATTTTCGATCTGACCGATCCCGAGGGGCTTTCAAAAGACCCCGGTAAAATCAAAAAGGCCGAGGAAGAAGGCCCCAGGCAGGAGCTCCTTAAAAATCTAAATAAGGAGATCTATCTGCCTTTGCTCAATCAGACCAAAGTCCAGGCTGACAGCATGAGGAGGCTCATACTTTACTCAAAGCTCTTTGAGATATCCTCAGGGGTGATCACGGAAGATTTTTTAAACGAGCTGTTTGTCCTGCCCAAGGAATTACTGACGGAGCTTTTAAAAAGGGAAGAGGCCGCAACGGTTTTTAAAGGCGATTTTTTTGACGCCTTACGTGTTCTCGTTAAAAGTGAGAGCCATCCGAAGCTTCAGGATGCAATACTTACAATACTGAAATACTTTGACTGTTATGTTAATCAGAACAACTCGCTGCAATCCGTATTAGTGCGAAGCAACGATCTTTTAGGACTTCTGCTGAAGCAGGACAGGCAGATACTGGAGCAGCAGATAAATAAACTGGAAGTTCTAATCGATACCGGGAAAGACAATTATAAAGAAATAATAAAGTTCCTGAAAAACGAATTTGTACCGGTTTTGAGAGGGATAGCCGCAAACTACTCCCCTTCGGACAAGGTATACGATCAAATGCTATCTGTGATCCACTACATAGTAAGGTATGATAAGGCGGATCAGAAACTTCTTGAAGATGCCTTCCTGCATTTTGCAGAAGAGCTCAAGCCCCTATTTTCTCATCTGATGAGCGAAGACATCGCAGACATGAAGGAAACATTGCTTTCTGACGCAAAGACGGTAAAAGCCGAGGCTGATAATGCCGGAAAAGCTAAAGGGATCCATGAAGCACCGGATGGGGAAAAGGCTGAGGAGAAAACCAATATATATATAAATGAAGAAAAGGATACGGCGGAGCTTCTTACAAAGGCTCTGAGCAAAGAAAGTCCGTCCAAGATGAGCAGCGCCGCACAAAACCTTCTATTATATATGGTACAAAGCGAAAGCCCCATGCTTCCGCTGCTGCATTTCATGATCCCATTGAGGTTTCTCGGGGAAGACACCTACGGTGAGTTTTTCATCGATAAGGAATGCAAAGAGAAAAAGGGAGAGGCCGGGCAGGCAACAAATATCTTTTTTACAATACAGTCGGATCTTTACGGGACCTTCGAGGTGGATCTGCTTGCCAAGGATCGCAATATCGAGCTGGACATAAAGTGCCCCAAGGAGCTTATAGCATCAGTGAGGGAAACGAGGCAGAGGTTCAGGGATACCATAGAGGGGGCAGGCTACAGGCTTGCCGGCTATCAGGTGGGAGAGTATACGGAAAGTAAAACCATCCTGAAGCGCTTCCCGGAGCTTATGAAAAGAAAGGCGGGAATAGATGTCAAGATCTGAGAAAAAAGGAATAAGCAGCGATACCTTAAGAGTTGCCGCTTTGAAATATGACCAGAATGTGAACGGCGCACCCTGTGTGGTCGCAGCGGGGACTGGCCATATGGCTCAAAGGATATTGAAGGTAGCTATGGAAAACGGCATTGCAATCTACCACGACGACAGTGCCGCTACGCTTTTATCCAAACTGGAAGCGGGACAGGAGATCCCGCCGGAGCTATATCAGATCGTTGTGGATATCTATATCTCACTCCTTGAGCTGGCGGAAGAAAACCGAGTATAATCGGCCATATGTAATCGGCAGCATTGTATTTTTCCCGGATCTTTAATATAATAAAAGTGCGAGATAGGGCGAACAGAACGCTTTAATTAGTACCCCCGCCCCCCATTACGCTCAGTTGTGAATGACAGAACAAAAGGCAGGTTGTATTATGTTACCGGAGAATATTGGGAAGTTTTTTTGGGAGTACAAAGGGATTGAAATCGATGAGAAAGAGAACTGGTTTTTTGTTATTGAACGATTATTAGAGTATGGGGATATAGAATCGATTAGATGGATGCTGACAAACTATGATCAGAAGCAGCTGACAGAGGTAGTTAAAACCAGTCGCAAGATTTCAAAGAAAACGGCTTCGATTTGGCAGAACTATTATGATCTGCCTAAGGAGGAGATAAGATGCATGAACACATTATGTCAAAAGACAGACATGACCTTCTTGGCAAATTAGAGTCAAGCTTTATCGAAGACTTCTATTTGGCAGGGGGAACGGCTTTAGCTTTGCAGCTTGGACACCGCTGGTCAGAAGATCTAGACTTTTTTACTAAGACTAGGTTTGACTCATTTGAACTGATTACAAGGTTGTCAAAATTAGGGGAGTTCACTTTAACAGGGCAGGATGACACAACAGTTCATGGGTTAATGGGCAATATCAAACTGAGTTTTCTTTACTATCCTTACTCACAACTAGAAGGGTTTCATATTTATAAGGGGATTAAAATAGCACATATAAAAGACATAGCTTTAATGAAGATAATTGCTCTGATCCAAAGAGGCAGCAAGAAGGATTTTATAGATTTGTTTTTTATTGAAAAAGAAGGAATAAGGATAGAACAGATTATGGATCTGTTTTCAAAGAAGTTCTGCTTTGCTTCATACGAACCTATGCTGATTTATAAAAGCCTGGGTTATTTTGAGGATGCCGACAGGGAAATAACGCCAAAAATGTTTATTGATATCTCTTGGGAAAAAATTAAATCCTATTTTTCCAATCGGCAAAAGGAATTACTTGAAGAAGAGTTGCAGAAATTAGGCGATTGAGGACGGGGTGTGTCAAAACCCCCGTCCCCTTGATACTACCCCTTGATACTATATGCAGAAGCCACCCTTGCGGGTGGCTTTTGGTATCCCTTTCGGGAAAAGGTACGTTGCCTTTCAAGATCGGGTCTAAATAATTTACTGCAGCAGCTGGAGCACGCTCTGGGGCTGCATGTTGGCCTGGGCCAGCATCGCCTGGGCTGCCTGGGAGAGGATATTGTTCTTTGTGAACTCCATCATTTCCTTGGCCATGTCCACGTCTCTTACCCTGGATTCGGAAGCGCTGAGGTTCTCCGAAGTGGTTCCCAGATTGTTGATGGTATGCTCGAGTCTGTTCTGGATGCTCCCGAGTTTGGCTCTTTCCGAGGATACCGTCGATATGGCAGTGTCGATATTGGTGATAGCGCTGTTTGCAAAGGCTCTGGTGGATACATCGATACCGGCAGCGGTCACCGCATTATCGGTAAGGGCTCCGTTTGCGAACAAAGCCTCCGAGGCCATATCGCTGGTGGCAGCTATTGTAAGAGTGGCCGCCCCATTCAGATCTGTGGCTATGTCAGTGGCCAGGGTCAGGGACATTCCTTTGAAGTTTCCTGTGTTAATAGTGAGGCTGGATGCCGTTCCGTCAACACTGACTGTCTGAGTATGGCCTATGCTGCTTGTGATCTCAACTCTTGCCGACTGGCCTGCGACCTTATCAACACCTTCTACACCTCCGCCGGCCACTGTTGCCAAACCGCCGGTAGCGATGCCGATAGTACCGGTTATAGCCAAGGCGTTATTGTCGTTGCCGTCTTCAAGCCTGCCCGTGATATTGACGCCATCTCCTGCTTCCGCTGAACTGAAAGTGAAGTTTGCAAGAGAATCGTCTGCCGTTACAACATCGGTCTTGTACGCCGTTACTGCATCCAGTATGGCTTGTGCTGTAGTGGCGGCGGTTGCACCGTTTGCAATACCGATGCTTACTGCTTTAGCTCCCGTTACACTTGCTCCAGCCACTCCGCCGGTATTAACCGTTACGGTCACACCGTTAAAGATGAAGGTCCCGTTGGTGTTATCACCTATTGCAGTCACGGCTCCGGTATTCCATTGGGCCGCAACCGGTGAAACAGGGGTGACTGCATCGGTATAGTTAAAGGACAGGACGGCTCCGTCTACGATACCGGTCCCGAACTCACCGGTAAAGGCAGAGCTTGCGATGTTTACGGCACTGGCCGTTCCGTTTGCGGAGGCCACGACATCTCTTGAAATGCCCAGAGATTTAGCGTCCATGGCGCTGATGTCTAAAGCGACGTTCTGGCCGGCATTGGCGCCGATATGGAAAGTGCTCCTGC
>Ga0255347_1006771_pt1 | contig 12268 bp, 11 predicted proteins | sample wastewater_treat_2_FD_192479 | JGI IMG/M metagenome (GOLD analysis project Ga0255347, IMG submission 192479) | Wastewater microbial communities from Lulu Island WWTP, Vancouver, Canada - plant24 | ecosystem: Engineered > WWTP > Wastewater > Unclassified | place: Canada: Vancouver, British...
GGTGAGGTTGTTCGCCTATTAAAGGGGATCGTGAGCTGGGTTTAGACCGTCGTGAGACAGGTCGGTTACTATCTAATAGGAGTGTCAGGAGTCTGAAGGTAAGAATGAAATAGTACGAGAGGAACTTTCATTCGGCGCCTCTAGTCGATCGGTTGTCCGACAGGGCAGTGCCGAGCAGCCACGCGCCAAGGGATAAAAGCTGAAAGCATCTAAGCTTGAAACCCGGCCTAAAAAGAGACTCCGTTGAAGGACACCGGTAAAAGACCGGTTTGATAGACCTGGGATGTACGCACGAAGGCAACGACGTGTTCAGTCCGCAGGCACTAACGTCCGAATTCCCCAGTGCTCGCCACGTCAAACCCAGACGAAATCCTGAGTGCAAACCTTATATCCTATCCTGTCCTACAGAATAGGGTATTACGACAGAGACATCTCTGTCGTCCTACACGACCATTGCCAAGGTGGCGGAGCGGCTACGCGGTTGACTGCAGATCAACTACACTCCGGTTCAAATCCGGACCTTGGCTTTGGGTAATTGCGGCCATAGCAGTCGGGACACACCTGGACCCATTCCGAACCCAGCAGTTAAGCCGACTCACGTGGTGCACTGTACTGAGGTACGCGAGTCCTCGGGAACTGTACCTCGCTGCAATTACCCTTTTGCATTGAAATTGGTACTTGTTTTTTATTATTTGTTGATGTGAAGAGCGAAGGCTCTGTTCGCATAATTAATAGGTCTTAATGTAATTCGGATAATGGATAGCCTCCGTGAAACCAGATAAAACATGGAGGAAGGAACTCATGAAGTTATTGAAAACTGGAGTCGTCCTGTTGCCTTTATTTCTGGCAGCAATAGTGATGGTTCCTGGTGTGAGTACAGGGATCGTGAATACAATCCCCCAACAGGCATCCGATCAGTTTATGGAATGGGCGTATTCCATGAACGGAAAAGAAGTGACACCGGCCAGTGCCTGGAGAAAAGGGTTCTGGGATATTGGGCAAATCTCTCGGATGGACAGAAAACCTCATATGCTGAAATAAAAGTTTTACTTCCGGACTTTCACAAATTTGAACAGGATACCAGTGCAGTATCGGCCTTAGCAACTGATGCATCCTCTCAAGATGAAAAGGCAGCCGCAGTAATCGCATATATGTCAACTGCAAATAGCGCTACCTGAACTATTCCTTAAACAATTAACTACTGGGCAAGCACGGCAAATACCTGCAATGGAGCATCATGTCCCTCCCCGGTTACGAATGTAATTGCCGATTTTATGAGGTAGAATAGATCCAAATGGGTCCGTATAGATAGTGGACAAAAATCGGATATTATTCCTCGTTTGTTGAACTCTGGAAGACCCCAGCGTTTCTCATCCCAAATAAGCCCAGATTGAGCTCTTTTTACCGAAGAAATGCCAGTTAAATCAGGTTCCATGGGAAATGATGTCCACCCTTTTGGAGGAATATTGATTAAATTGACTATTTTCTCAAATAAGCGGTTTAAATTAGTTTGAAAACCTGCTCTTTGTTTGCGTTTGTATGGGCTTTCAATATTGAGAGGTAGTAATGGCCGGACCAGCAGGTCGATCGCCACTGTGCGCAATCCGTGAGGATTACCCAAGAAACAATTATTGTCGGTTATTTTGTCGAATAAACCCTTTAAAAGGTTTAAAAAAAGCTTGGAAAAGACCTGGAACTCGCACGGAACCCTCTTTATGGCAGGTGGTTAATATTTGAAATTTTGAACCCCGAAATTCTTTTTCTTTCTGCCGCAGAGTTATTAATAAACAACCTTACCATTAAAGATGTTGCCTTACGGACGATGATCAGGAAGGAAAAGTTGCCATGTTGCTCGGGATGCCCCTGGAGAAGGGGAGATGGATGCTAGTTGGTGCAGGCCTGATCATCAATCTCTGCCTCGGGGCGGTCTACTCGTGGAGCGTGTTTGTCAACCCACTCATCGAATATTTCTCCACTGACTTCGGACAGACCATCACCGCAAATGACGTGCTCCTGCCCTATTCGGTCATCCTTGCAGTATTCTCAGTCACCATGGCCCTGACCGGCAGGTACGTTGAGACCCACGGACCGCGGAAGATCACCATCGCCGGCTGCATCCTGACCGGCCTGGGCTGGCTGCTTGCATCGACAGCCTCAAATGTCACCATGCTGTCTGTCATGTATGGAATAATCGGTGGCATCGGTATCGGGATTGCCTACGGTGCAACGGTCGCTGTCGCCGCCCGGTGGTTCCCTGATCGGAGGGGGCTTGCGGTAGGGCTGACCGTGTTCGGGGTCGGCTTTTCAGCGTTCATCACCGCAAACCTCGCTGGATATTTCATTGCAGTTTCCGGGGTTATGACCACCTTCCGGATCTTCGGGATCGGGACCATCATCGTCACCGTTCCACTGGCACTCCCACTCATCTTCCCGCCAGCGGGGTGGAAGCCCTCCGGATGGAATATTTCGGGAGAGAAGAATAACTTCAGATGTGAGTGCAACCGTTCTGAGATGCTAAAGACACCTGCATTCTACGGGCTCTGGATGTGTTACTTCATCGCGTGTATCGCGGGGCTGATGGCGGTTTCCATCTCGAAACCGGTTGGAACGGAGATCGTAGGAATCGAGACCGTCCTTGCGACAGCTCTCGTGGGATTCTTTGCCATCTTTAATGGTGGTGGGAGGCTGGCATTCGGATTTCTTAGCGACCGGTTCAACCCGGGGAACATAGCTGTGACGACCTTTATCCTGATAGCTCTGGCCTCCTTCGCCATGTGGCAGGCACCTGTAACCGTGGTGTACATCACTGCCTTTGCTGTACTCTGGGGATGCCTTGGTGGATGGCTCGCCATCGCCCCGACAGCCACGGCAAGCTACTTTGGGACAAACGACTACCCGAGGTGTTATGGTGTGATCTTTCTGGCATTTGGTGCAGGGGCAATCACCGGCCCCCAGCTTGCAGGATTCATCAGGACAACGACGGGAAACTACCTCGGGGTGTTTCCCTGGGTCTTTTTTCTGGCAATCATCGGCATCATCCTCGCATTCACCCTTATGAAGCCGCAACATCTCAAAAGATCCTGAATTGACAGGTACCGTATTTATGCAGGCACGGATTGTACATCGAGCGTCGCGATTCGGTCGTCACCAGATGACAAATCGATCAGGCTGTTTTCCTCATTATGATGCAATACCGGGGGGAGCGGGCAGGAATCCTGGACGATTACTAGAAAATTTTTATTCGTTCTGAAACAAAAAAACATCATGAAATGTAAATCAGGTCTTCTCGCTGTCATTATCCTTGCAAGCTGCCTCGGTTCTATTGTGTCCGCCGGGTGTGAAAGCTGCAATGTAAAATATTTGCCCTGGGGATACAAATCAGGACCGCCGGATTACAGTAAAAATGCATACTGGGGAATGTCTGCCGAGGATATCAGTGGCTCTGCCGAAAATTCCCGCTCAAACCCGGATTCGATGAAGACAAAATATGATACGATGCCAGTACTCGTATTGCCAACCTCCAGTTCAGACAGATTTTCGAACCTTCCAAAAATTCCAAGCAAAAAAATCGATCCGGTTACGAATTTCTTTGGGGAAAAATCATCTGAAAAAAGTTACCCGGGAATAAACTCCGCATACGGGTCACTGGTAACACCAGGTAGAAAACGAATCATGTAATCTTTTTTAAAGGGAAACTGGGGCTAAACCATCCTTTTACCGTCTTTATCCCTTTGATCTCCTGGTTTGTGTGGACATTGTCCAGAGCAACGCTCACATCCTCCAGAAGATGAGATATAATGTTCCAGACGGTTAGAATGAGCACCTATATCGATCAGTCGCTTCCCGGTCTCTTATCGATTCCCTAGTGTAGCACCCGTATTGATCCCGGAAGGGATTTCCAGCATTACTTCAACCGGGAGGATCAAATAATCTTTAAGGTTGAGGTGTCATGGTACTACACGTTAGGTGAGGGGCGACATGAAACCGATACTGTGTGCCATAACCACTTCAATTATCATTGGTATAGCCACTCTCCCAATCCTTGCTCCTGTATCTGCGGCAGGTAACTATGGGTTGACGAGTCCGGAACTTACAGGATTGCAGAAAATGTACCCTGGCTTCGAACCGGATGCCAGCTCTTCAACCACGAAGTCCGGAGTCCTCCTGCAATCCCGCCTCGAATCCGGTGTAAAATCACAGGCTCTCCAGGCCTGGAAGGACCAGACCTATATACCCACACTGCCGGAAACCTATACGCCCCCGTTGCCGGGCAACGGAGTCCACAAACCGACACCTGCCCTATCCCCGTCACCAACGCCAACCCTGGAATTCATCATATCCGATCCTTCGAAATATACCCCCGGTTACAGCAAGGAATCGCTGTTGACTAATAAGTATTCGTCTGAAAAGGCCGCGATGCTGAATTCCAGACAGACCCCGACGGAGGCAAAAAATCCCGTTGCACCGGTTTCAGCAAGCGGGAAGAATGTGGTTCAGGCCAATAACCAGTTTGCCCTGGAATTCTATTCCCGGCTCATCAAGGATCCCAAACAGGCCGGTAAAAATATCTTCTTCTCGCCGTGGAGCATATCGTCTGCCCTTGCCGTCACCTACGAAGGTGCGCGGGGGCTGACCGCCAACGAGATCCAGTCGGTCTTCCATTTTCCCGTTGATGCAGCAACCCGGCAGAAGGGTTTTTCTGAGATCACCGGCGGGCTGAACAAAGGAGGGTTGGGCTATACCCTGCGAACGGCAAACGCACTCTGGGCAGATAAGAGACACTCGTTCCTCCCGTCTTACACAGGGATTGCGCGCAGTTTTTATTCGGCACAAGTCACCAACCTTGAATTCATCGGCTCCCCGGAGTCTTCCCGGGAGACCATCAACCAGTGGGTCAAAGAGCAAACCGCAAACAGGATCCAGAATTTGCTGCCGGAGGGATCGATCCATCCTCTTACCCCGCTGGTGATCACCAATGCGATCTACTTCAAAGGGACATGGGACAAGCAGTTTGAAAAGAAAAACACCATTGAGGAAGATTTCAGGATCAGTCCATCGCAGACCGTCCGTGTCCCGATGATGCAAAGCACCGATGAATACTGGTATGCCGAGACCGGGACATTCCAGGCGCTTGGCATGCCGTATGCCCACATGAATGGGAAAGAACTGTCCATGCTTGTCATCCTGCCCAGGGATGATGACTTGGAAGCGGTAGAGTCCTCCCTGACTCCCCAGGAAGTGTCGAAAGTTCAGCAGGCGCTCGTCTACCATCAGGTGAAAGTGTATTTCCCGAAGTTCAAGCTGGAAACAGAGTATAGACTTGGGGATGCCCTGATAAAGATGGGGATGCCGACCGCGTTCTGTTCATATGCCGATTTCTCTGGGATGGATGGAACCGGGGAATTGTGGATTGACGAGGTCTACCATAAAGCGTTTGTCGATGTCAACGAGGAGGGTACCGAAGCTGCAGCTGCGACGGCGGTTACGATGACTATGGCCTATTACTCGGACTTCGAACCAATTCCTGTATTCCGGGCAGATCATCCCTTCATATTCTTAATCCAGGACAATGATACCGGGAATATCCTCTTCATGGGACGTGTGGTGAACCCGAACGGGTGAACTATCCTGGCCGGTTCTGGCAGGATTTAATCATCGTTCCAATTTTTCCCGGCTCCGGGCAAACGTGCAAACACCAGCCAGAGAACCATGCGCCCCCCCTTTCCCGTTCCGAAATCGAATCCGAAATGGTAATACCTTATCCACTTTGACGCTGATATCCAGTTCCCAGTTCAAGGAAAAAAGTTCCACCCGGGATACCACATGGCCCAGGATTAACAGAAAAATATTTAAGCCAAGAATTAAAGTCAATTCTGACCATCAATCAAGGTGGCTCCATGAAATGGGAATTGGCGGTATCACGAACCCCTCATGTGACAAAACCTTAACCATTTTTCCCATTTCATGTAAACCTGATTACATTTTGAGGAATTCTTTTCTCTACCGGTACCATACCTGCCGTGGTACAAACATTTCAAGGACATCCGGTTCGCTCGAGTCACCTGTTACTGTCACTTCAAACCCCTGAGCTGGAGGCATTCATCAGCTCCAACATCTCCCCAACTCATGGCAAATGAGAGAATTGTTATAGACGCATCTCCCCCTACGATTCAGAATCGTGAGCAGTTCCAGGTTCACACCACTTTCAGTTACAGGAAACCTGCGGGGAATTATCGAACCCCGCGGAGGGTTCTGGAGGGTTTCTCCCTGTCGTCAACGGGTTCCGGATACCATGGGTATGGACAGTGTTGGCGGAAAACTCGTTCATTCGACCGAAAGCGATATTGTTCTACCTCATTGCGCCCGGATGCCGATGTTGACTGGTTTCACCAAACCAATTCCTATGTTGCACGGTGGTGCACACTGCCAATTCTCCGGCATAGCATCGTTTATCATCGCAGTATACCTTCCGTCTGGTACGAGCAGGATTCTGGGGACACTTCAGGAATTCCCAGCACAATTCCCCGGAAAAGCCGAAATAAAGTGAAAAAAAAATGAAAAAGCAGAGATAAATCTTCATTACGGCTTGATTGCAGCCTTCACCTTGGCCAGGATATCCGGAGGAAGAGGGTCCATGTTATGGACGGCCTTTGCATGTTCGGCGATCTTTTTCATCAATTCAGCCTCGGTGGGAGCAGAGGTTTCGAACGAACAGTTCTTAGCAATACATTTAAAAGACGGCATTATAGCACCAGCTGGGTAATTATCGTGTAGCTACTTATAGCTTTTTTTCATCCCGGGCCACAGTCCGGGTTACCCAATTGAAAAATGAATGGTTAGAGAAGTAATCTCACACCGATCGTGCGGCGAGATACACATCCTCTTCTTTGAGAGTTTTTCGTCCTGCGTGCATGGCGAGCTTGGTTGCCTCCCTCGTGAGATGGGCAATGTAGTCTTCTGCCTCTTTCAGCAAAGCTTCTGCACCATCATGGCCAACACGCTCTGCTCCACTCTTTTTTGCAATTCGTACAACTGCAGCAATAGGTAAATCTGCCACCTTGATTACCTCATTATATACCGAAGAATTTTGATGTATTTATATATTTTCATTCTCTGGCCCCTATACACTGTGAAATAGGAAAATCGTGCAGGTATGTTGCTATGTTCATTCAAATCTTGGGGGCAATTCACCGCTTGAAGGGAACTTTCTGAGAATTATTATTAAGAGCCGGATCACCTTCCAACCTCTTTGCAGATTATGAACCGGGATTTCATCTTTTAAGGTTACCGATTGGAAGTAGTAAGTAACCACAGCACCGTTCATTCAAATGGCCCGGCATGTCCCTGGCCAGCCTTTCCCTGGATTAGCCTTCCTGGCATAGCCAATCCTCTATGCCTCTGAAGCTTTATGGAAAACCACTCGCGCCCTTTCGGGGGTATACCAAGCGCACACCAAAAGAGATCCGTTGAGGCTGGAGCCTGAACGCATTGAAAATCCGGGATGCAACACCCGGTTCGTATTCCGTTTCCTGACATGTGGCTGGATACCCTGCCAAACGGCCGGATCGAACGTGGCTCCTGCCACGGTCCGGGTGCTCACATGGAAGATCACCTATCATCCCGTTGTGAAATTGTCCCGATGTAATCATGGACCGGGAGGGAAAAGACGGCAGGCCGATGCCACGCCACTGGTGAAATTCTCAAGAAACCCTGCACACATCCCGTATGCCGAAATCACCGTTTCCCGTGGAACTTTTGGCACACCGCAGGTGAGTAAACGGATATTCTTCGTATCAGGGGTCACCTTCGTTGCCTCAGAGTCGCGGTAGGGATAGATGGCGATGATCTGATTAGCGGCAGTGAGAATGACCTGATTTTTCGAAAGCACCACCGGTTTTTCCATTCCGATTCCACGAAATTGCTCCCCTTCCGCAGCAAAGCGCATCGCCAGTGGTCCCTGCAGCATGTCAGCATCAAACGCGGCGATTGGTATCCCGGACCGGACTGAGGCCAGGTTGTAGGCATCGACCGCGGTGTTTATGACCGGGAGCCTCCCGCCGGAAAGGATCCTCCGCACCAGGGCTTCAGAGGCCGGGCGCGTCCTGGTAGGGTCAAGGCCCACGCTCCAGAAGAAGTCACGATACGCCCGGAAGAGCGGCTCATCCTTGATCCGTTCCAGGGTATACCTAACACTTATCTCTCCGACAATTTCCTGCTTCAGGGCTTCGAGCCTGGGATCCAACCGGGTGATGTGGACGGACCGGACATCCCCTCCGGCCACGCAAATCCCCGGAAACGCGGCCATGATCTCGTTTGTAAAATCCATGGAGAGTATTCGCAATATCATGTAAAATATACGGGCTGGAGGGTTTATGCTGACAGCCCGTGGATCCATTCCAGGTGGTTCTAAGGGTTCGGCATTAGAGTTCATGTTCCTCGTTATAATGCTCAAAGCTTCGGAACGATTTCGTTGATCTAGTCCAGTTTTTTTTCAGATAAAACCAGCTGACAGCCAGCAGTGACTTCGCATGATTCTTAATTAGAAAATTGACCCACCTGGCCTCTGCTTTTCCCGAAGTCCTGACCGGTCATTGATTCACTTCGGGCGGTACATCGAGTTGTTCAGCGATTCATTAATCTTTCGCTGGACGATGAGCCAGAGGACCGGTACAACGACCAGGATCAAGAGGGCAAAGCCAATGGCCGTGTAAAGGAGGAGATTGAAGAGTGTATGCGCTGCCATGGCAAGGAACAGCCCGCTGAATATGACTGCGGAACGGCGCGATGCCGGCAGAAATCGCGCCTTCCCGAGCGCATATCCCCACATCGCCGAGAAAAGTACGTGTCCCGGGACGGAAATGAGGGCACGCACGAGGCCGGTCTGGACAGCGAGCTCGATCGATGTCTCGAGTGCAGAGAAGACATAGATGATATTTTCGAGGGTGGCAAATCCCAACCCTACCGCAGCGGCATACACGATCCCATCCACCGGTTCATCAAATTCGGCGGATTCGTATACCGTCCTCCGGACCACCAGGTACTTGCCCGCCTCTTCGATGACCGGGGCGATCAGGACAGTGATGAAAAAATCGGTAAAAAAGATGGCAAAGACCCCTTCGATCAGGGCTACCGGTATCGTAACGGCGATCCCGAAGAGATACACCATCAGGGTCCAGGCCAGGGGTTCGGGCTCATAGCGGTCCTTCTGGTAGAAGTACCAGAGCCAGAATAACGCCGGGGCTATGGCGAGCATCAGGAGGGGGGCGGTCGCCATACGGACATGAGGTTGAACCGGGCCCGTGATAATATGATATTGTCGCGGGCTCCACACCTGCCGGCGCTCAGATCCACTGCCGATCCCGGAAATATGCGAGCATTATCGCCACGATCGCAATCATGATCCCCCACACTGCATAGTAACCGTATTCCCAGTAAAGTTCGGGCATGTACCGGAAGTTCATACCATATACGCCGGCCACAAAGGTCAGGGGAATGAAAATGGTTGCAATAAGGGTGAGCACCTTCATTATCTCGTTCATCTTGTACGAGAGGCTGGAGAGGTAGATATCGATCATTCCGGAGACCATGTCCCGGAACGTTTCGAGCGTATCGATCACCTGGATTGCATGGTCGTATACATCCCGCAGATATATACGGGTGTCATCCCTGATCAGCGGGGAATCCGACCGTTCTAGGGTAAGGATCATCTCGCGGAGGGGCCAGACCGATTTTCGGAGAAAGAGCATATCCTTCTTCAGGCGGTTGATTTTCGGGAGGGTTTCCTGGGTAGCATTGACCACCAGCTCTTCTTCGAGCGCCTCCACCCACTCCTCGATCTTCTCCATGACCAGGAAGTAGTTGTCAACGATGTTGTCGATAAGGGCATATGCGAGGTAATCCGGACCATTCTTTCTCACCCTCCCTCCGTCTTTCCTGATCCGCTCCCGGACAGGGTCAAACACGTCGCCGATACTTTCCTGGAAAGAGATGAGATAATTTTTCCCGATGATGAACGAGACGTGTTCAACTTTTATTTCACCGATTGCACCCGGTAGCATCAGCATCTTTAAGTTGAGGTAGAGGTAGTCCTCAAGGTCTTCCATTTTCGGACGCTGGCTGGTGTTGAGGAGGTCTTCCAGGATGAGCGGGTGGATCGAGAAGTATCGCCCGATCTTCTCTATAACATCAGTGTTGGCGAGGCCATCGATGTTGATCCAGGTGACCGTTGACGTGTCCCGGTAGGGGAAACACTCCTCGATGGCCCCCACTTTCCGTTCTTCGACATGGTCAGCATCATAATCGATAAGCGTGATCTGGACCCGTCCGGTCCTGGGTTCCCCGTCGAGGTGGAGCGTTCCGGGGGGCATCCCGGCTTTCTTCGATATCTTGTGCCGATGGCGGGACATGGGTGTTCTTCTGATCAATCAGTATGGACAATGAGCCAGTTAATGATTGTGCGATAGATAACGTAGTTCCTGACACTTCTGGCTTAACCGATCAGGATCGCGGTCATAGGTCTCCCGGCTATACAGCCCGGGAATTGATGGGGATGGTCCGGCAGGGGGACACCCCCTGGATGATCCAGTTCGAGAGTGTCTCTTCTCCACCCATAACTGGGGAAGAAGAGCGATCCCGTGAAAGACGGATTCGTTTTTCGCCCTGGTGGCAATTGATACCTCTTTTTAAGCATTCCGACCCATGATCAGAACGCCTGCGGGCACGCAGGTAACGGTGTATCCAAAACCAGAGATTTCCATGATCGTCCCCTTTGTCCTGTTTATTATCGGCCTCGCACTGCTCCTGAAAGGAGCCTCGGTAGCAGTCCGGGGGGCAGAAGGGCTCGCAACCCGTTTTGGAGTTGCACCGGCAACCATCGGGTTCACGGTCATTGCCTTTGGCACCTCACTCCCCGAACTGGTTGTGTCAACCGAGGCGTTCGTCCGTGGAGATGCCGGTATCGGGTTTGGTAACATCGTGGGAAGTAATATTGCCAACATCGGCCTCGTTCTCGGCCTGATCGCCTTATTGGTGCCGGCAACATGCTGCAACGTAACCTCACGGAGTTACGTTGCCAAAACGATCTTCATTGTCCTTGCAGCCACGGCGGTTTTCATCCTGTTCTCAATGCGGGGAGTGCTCGATTCCCTCTCGGGGATAGTGTTTCTGGGAATATTTATCGCAATCCTCTTTTCGCTTTGGAGGTCAGGGCCCGAGGTTGACCCCGTCCCTGATGAACAAATCCCCTACCCTCTAGCGCTAACCGTGGGAGGGCTCGCGGCGGTCATTCTCGGTGCCCACCTGCTCCTGACCGGTGCTGGGGAGATCGCACTCGCATTTGACATCTCCTCCCTGGTCATCGGGCTTTCTATGGTAGCTCTAGGGACATCGCTTCCGGAGCTTGCGACCTCGGTTGTAGCCGCCATGAAAAAGAGTCCCGGTGTTGCCATGGGAAACATACTTGGCAGCAACATTTTCAACCTGCTTTTCATCGGGGGGATCAATTCCCTTGGCCACACGACCCCTGTTCCTGTAAATGGAAGCCTGGCGGCCCTCTGCCTCTTCTCCATCGGCCTTATCCCGTTTATGATTGCCCGCCCCTCATTCATACGGGTTTTTGGGGGGATTCTGGTTGGAGGTTATATCATCTATATCGCATTCCTATTCCTGGCCTGAACGACGATTACCTATGCCAGAATTCCACGAGCCTATACTAGGACCAGGGAACCGGTATCGTGGCCGCAAATTGCCCCAACAACAACGCTCTGAAACCCTCGCATTCCTTTTCCCGTTCCTTTCAGGGAGACTCCGAACGTACAGTTAACAATAGCCAGGAATAAGAGGGAGTTAACCAGGAAGATGAGAGTTGTGAGAGGCATCTGCGAGAGGGACCACGGGCGGCTTCACAGATAACCTCAATGTGATCTGTAAGCTCCGGGAAGCTGAACCTGAGATCTATGCCCGGTACAATTGTTGAGACAAAAGGTTTCCGTTTATTCCTCCCATTGATGCGAAATTGCCTGAATAATATATGAGAAAACTATCGTTTAATGCCTGCTCCTCCGGATGACGCTAATCGTCCAACAGTATCCAGAAACGGTGCGAATTAATTGCTGCGATGAACATTTATGGAGGGTATTAATATTGGCATTCACGAACACCTAATCATCAGTAGGGGCCTGGGTGAACCATGCGACGGCCCGCCTGCACCCCTACGACCCGTAGGCATCAGAATAGTTGGTGTTCCTCCCTATATTCTTATGCCTACTCC
>Ga0255347_1006772_pt1 | contig 12266 bp, 8 predicted proteins | sample wastewater_treat_2_FD_192479 | JGI IMG/M metagenome (GOLD analysis project Ga0255347, IMG submission 192479) | Wastewater microbial communities from Lulu Island WWTP, Vancouver, Canada - plant24 | ecosystem: Engineered > WWTP > Wastewater > Unclassified | place: Canada: Vancouver, British...
GGGGGTGCGGCTGCCGCTTTCTGCTTCGGCCGGGGGGCAGGTTTAGGGGCGGGCTCAGGCTTCGGTTCCGGTTCGGGCTCCGGTGCTGGCACAGGTTCAGGTGCTGGCACAGGTTCTGGTTCCGGCAACGGCACAGGTTCAGGTACAGGTACAGGCAACGGCTCCGGTTCCGGCTCTGGCTCGGGTTCAGGCTCTGGTTCCGGTTCCGGCTCCGGTTCGGGTTCCGGCTCCGGCTCGGGTTCTGGTTCTGGCTCTGGGGTTGGCACCGGTTCTGGTTGCGGCTCGGGTTCGGGGGGGAGAACCTGCGTGGTTTCCGGCACGGCGGCAGAGCCAGCCGAACCGGGCGCGTCCTTGTTATCGTCAGCCAGCGAAAGCTCGACCGATGTGATTGTCAGGGTGGGGGCGGTTTCATCCGGCGGTGTCTCAAGCAGCAGGTAGCCGACCAGCAGCATTCCCATGAAATGCAACAGGGCGGAGAGTGTGATTCCGAAGATTTGTTCATACGAGGGCATCTGTCTCTGCCAAACCGGCATCATTGGTTCTCTGGTTGTGCTTCTGACGCGCTGCGTTTGCCGGTTGCCTTGCCGCTGACCTGAAAGGCGACACGGTCCACGCCACCTGCTTTCAGCTTGCCGAGCAACTCGATGCCGATGCCCAGAGCCGCGTCCTTGTCGGCGCTGATCAGCACCGGCGCGCCGGTTTCCTGCCAAAGCGCGACAGCGGCGCGCGAGGCTTCGTCGAAAGCCATCGGTTGCTTGTTGACGAAAAGTTCGTTGTCTGCGGAGATGTTGACAATGATCTGCTCGCCTTTTAGGTACGAACCGCGGGCGGCGGGCAGGTCGACCTTCAAACCGCGGTGCACGGACATTGAGAATATCGAATAAACGAAGAACACCAGTATCAGGAACATTACGTCCATCATCGGCAATAATTCGATGCGGGCCTTGCGGTCTTCATATCCTGAACTCAGACGCATTTGAAAGTCCTTTGCGCAGGCGGTCTGGCCGCCTACTTCTTTTGGCTCATGCCGTGGTTATAGGCTAGCCCGAACTGGTGGGTAACTTGCTCCAGCTCGATGGTGCGCCGTTTCAATTGCGACACCAGAAAGTTGAAAGGGAAAAGGCAGGCGATGGCCACGATCAGCCCCGCTGCGGTGGTTATGAGCGCCTCCGCGATACCCGCTGTAGCGCCTGAGGGATTTTCGATGCCTTGGGCGTTGAGCATGTTGAAGGTATTGATGATGCCGGTGACGGTGCCCAAGATGCCCAGCATGGGGGCGACGGTGATGGCGGTGTCGAGCAGAGAGAGGTTGCGCCGCAACCGGTTGAGCTCCAACTGCGAGGCGGCCTCGAGAGTTTCCTGAAGGCCGGTCTCGCGGTTCACGAGGGCGCTGGTCAGCACGCGGCATATCGGCGACTCGGCCTTGCAGGCTGCGGCAATGGCCTCTTCGTACTTGCCTTCCCGGCACAAGGCGAGCAGTTTCTTCTGCACCTTGCGGAAACAGAAGTTGGCGACATTGTATTTCCAGAAGGTGAAGAGCCGTTCAAAAGTTACGGCCATGCCGATGATCGAAAGTATCAGGATCGGCCACATGACCGGCCCGCCCCGGTCGAACAACGCGAAAGCGGTGCCGAGAAGATCCCGGGGCAGTTCAGGCGCTGCCTGCGCCACAAAGTTGAGCATAACGCCCCCATTTCTTTACTAAGGTTAAACGCTGCGGATCACATCCGGTTCAAAGCACCTTCATTTTCGGCAGGTCTTGAATGTCCACGCACCCGACTAGTAATCCCTGGGCGTCGACAACCGGCAAGTCGTCGATCTTATGTTTTTCAAAAAGCCGTAAGACATCGACCGCCAGCGCCGTGTCCGTGACAGAGATCGGATTGCGGGTCATCACCGACGCGACGGGACGGTCAAGGATATTTGCCCCTTCGGAAAGGTTGCGGCGCAGGTCGCCGTCGGTGAAGATGCCGGCGAGTTTGCCGTCGGGCGCGGTCACCAGGGCCGCGCCGCTTTTGGCGGCGGTCATGGACATCACGGCGTCCTTGATCGTGGCGTCTTCCGACAGGCGCGCCAGATTTTGCCCGCTGCGCATGATGTCGCTGACGCGCATGACCAGCGCTCTGCCGATGGCGCCGGCAGGGTGCAGGCACGCATAGTGCTCCTTGTCGAATTTGCGCGTTTCGATCAGCACCATGGCCAGCGCATCGCCGACAGCCATGGTTGCGGTGGTGCTGGTGGTGGGGGCCATGCCGAAGGGGCAGGCCTCTTTGTCAATGCGCACAAGCAGGACAATGTCGCTGAGTCGGGCCAGGGTGCTGTCGGCATTGCCGACCATGCCGATGATTTTGATGCCCAGACGGCGCACTGCCGGGATCAGCTTGATGATCTCGTCGGATTCGCCGGAAAAGCTGAGCGCGAGCAACACGTCGTTGCCTGCGATGATGCCTAAATCGCCGTGCATGGCTTGGATCGGATTCATCACCACGCTGGTAGAGCCTGTGCTGGCCAGAGTTGCGGATAGTTTCTCCGCTACGTGCAGGTTCTTGCCGACACCGGTGATCACCAGCTTGCCGCCGTTGTCCAGCACACGGGTGATGCACTCCACGGTCGCGATAAAATCTTCTCCGAGCGCTGCCTGCGCGGAGCGGAGGCCTTCGATCTCGGTTTCCATCACCTGTCGGGCGCGGGAGAGAATAGCCGCTTTGTCCATGATTCCCATTTCGACAAGCAGTTCCCTGAGGCTGCTTTTCAGATTTAATGATCGTTCGACGGGCGCAGGGTGTTCCGTCCGTTAAAAAAGTTATTTAAGTTTAACCTAATGCGGGCGGAGCCCGCAACCCAAAAGGCTGTGAGGATGTTAGGCTGTAAGGCTGTGAGGATGTGAGGCTGTGAGGCTGTAAGGCTGTGAGGCTGAAAGAGCACACGGCTTCCGCATCCGTTCGCTCCGCCGCCTTCCCTGACAGCCTTAACCCCTCACAACCTTAACCCCCGATGCGGGCGGAGCCCGCAACCTGAAAGGCTGTGAGGCTGTGAGGCTGTAAGGCTGTGAGGCTGAAAGAGCACACGGCTTCCGCATCCGTTCGCTCCGCCGCCTTCCCTGACAGCCTTAACCCCTCACAACCTTAACCCCCGATGCGGGCAGAGCCCGCAATTTGTTTTTATCGCGCTTGTCGAGCCGTAAGGCACTAATGCACTAACGCATTCGCGCACTAATGCACCTCTCTCCCACTCTTCCCTTTACACTCGTGCGCGATTTTGATTAAATATGCTCGTTTCTGATCGAAAACTAGCGTTTATGAGAAAAACTTCCTTCAAAGAGCTGTCGGAAGCCCGTCGGCGCAAACTGCGTAACCTTGTGCGGGAGCGCGGGATATTGCGCGTGGAGGATTTGGCTTCGGAGCTGGACGTATCGGCGGCGACAATCCGCCGCGATCTGGCGGCACTGGAAGTTTCTGGCGGCCTGCGGCGCATCCACGGCGGGGCTGTGGCGGCAGAGGGGCGCGAAGAGGAGCCGTTGTTCGATGACAAGGCCGCAATCGCCGCGCAGGAGAAGCAGTTGATAGCCGAGGCCGCGCTCAAGCTGGTCGGCCCGCGCGATATCGTGTATCTGGACGGCGGCAGCACGATCTTGGCTTTGGCGCGGCTGTTGACGTCATTCACGCAGTTGACAGTGGTAACGAACTCTTTGCGGGTGGCGCAGGTTTTCAGCGGCGGCGGGCCGCGCATGATCCTGACCGGCGGGGAGTGCCGCTTGCTGAGCCAGACTTTCGTGGGGCCTTTGACGCGGGCTGTGCTGGACAAAATGCATGTGGACACGGCGTTTCTGGGCACGATCGGCGTTTCGGCTGAGCTTGGCATGACAACCACTGATCCGGCCGAAGCCTTCACCAAAGAGGTGGCAATGGAACGCGCGTCGCGCAGGGTGTTGCTGGCCGACAGCTCAAAGTTCGGCAAGACCAGTTTTGTGAGGTTCGGCGAGATCAGCCAGCTAAACACCCTGATCTCCGACAAGCGGATGCCTGTGGCGCAACGCAAGGCTTTCCAGCGCGCGGGCGTTGATCTGATTTTGGTTTGAAAGTATTGGAAAATCGTTGAATAACAGAAAAAAGGAGCAACAAAATGGCTAGCAACAATTATCTGAGCACATTGGAACCGGCGTTCAAGCCCAAGGTTTTCAATCTCGGTAAGATACCCGCCTATCAGTACAAGGGCGATCTGAAGCAGGAGCTTGAAGCCGGAAACATCACCGCGCAACAGGCGGTCAACGTGTTGGAAGACATGTTGTCCATCCGCGAGTTCGAGGAGATGATCGTCAAGTTGCGCACCGGCGCGTATGAGTCTTGCAAAGGCTACGAGTACCGGGGCCCCACGCACGTTTCCATAGGCCAGGAGGCCACGGCGGTAGGCTGCTGTGCGGCGCTGGCGTATGACGACTACATCACATCGACCCATCGCGGTCACGGCGACTCCCTGGCCAAGGGTTGCGTTGCGATCCGCGGGATGAGCGTGGAGGAGCTTAAGGCGCGTATTCCCGACTGCACTGCCGACAAGAAAAAGGATTTGGTGGAAGCGGCGCTGGAAGACCATGTTTACCGTGCCATAGCCGAGCTTTTCGGCAAGGAGGACGGTTATTGCAAGGGCCGTGGCGGCGGCATGCATATAGCGGATTTCAAGGCCGGGCATCTCGGCGCCAATGCGATCGTGGGCGGCGGCGTGCCGATCGCCACTGGTTCGGCGATCAGCTCGCGTTATTTCAGGAACGGTAAAGTAACCTGCTGTTTCGCCGGTGACGGCGCTTACGCTAACGGCGTGGTGCTGGAGTCGCTGAACTTCGCCGCCATGGGGCAGTTCACCGACAAAAATTACACCAAAGATCCGTATGGATTGCCGATCGTTTACGCCATCATCAACAACCATTACGGGTTTACCGGGCGCACGGACGGCGAGGTGTCGGGGACCAAGTGCGTGGCGCGTCGCGCTGCCGGTTTCGCCGACAACAACATGCACGCCGAGGTGGTCAACGGCATGGACGTGCTGGCCTGCATGGATGCCATGCGCCGTGCCGCCGAAATCTGCCGCAAGGGCGAGGGCCCGGTTATGCTCGAGTTCGACACCTACCGCAACTATGGGCACTCATTGGGCGATCCGCGCTTTGAGTACCGCACCCGCGAGGAGGAGGCCGAGTGGAAGAAGCTCGACCCCATCGCTAACCTTGAGCAGCAACTGTTGGAGAACGGCTGCATCACCGCGAAAAAGCTCGCGGCCTTGAAGGAGAAGGTGGCGGACCGCAACGCGCGCATGGCGGCCAAGGCCGCTTGGTCGCGCGATCCTGATCCGGCTGACGTGATCAAATACATGTACACCGATACGCGGGTTGAAGTTGTGCCGGAGAAATTCGCGTCGCCCAAGACCGAAGGCGAGTTGCCGGTCATCAAGCGTACCGAAGACGGCCAGATCACCTACAAGGACGCCATCAAAGAGGCGATGATCGAAGAGATGCTGCGTGATAGCCGCGTGGTGCAGTGGGGTGAGGACATCGCTGAATACGGCGGGGCTTTCAAGGTTACAAAAGGCCTGATCGACGCTTTCGGTCGCGATCGTGTTTTCAACGCGCCGATTTCCGAGGCGTGCATCTGCGGCACGGCGGTCGGCGCGGCCATGACCGGCCTGCGCCCGGTGGTGGAGCTCATGTACATGGACTTCGGGCTGATGGCTTCCGATCAGATTTCCAATCAGGCCGCCAAGTGGCATTACATGTCCGGCGCCAACATCGAGGTGCCGTTGGTTTACCGCGCCTCCGTGGGCGGCGGCAAAGGTTACGGCGGACAGCACTCGCAGACTCTGGAGTCGATGTTCGCGCACATCCCGGGGCTTTACGTGGTGTATCCTGCCACGCCCGCCGATGCGAAGGGCATGCTCAAGAGCGCGATACGCGACAACAACCCGGTGATGTTCGTCGAGTCGCAGATCATGTACAACCTCAAGGGCGTCGTGCCGCAGGAAGAGTACCTGACGCCGCTGGGCAAGGCCGACATCAAGCGTTCTGGCGACCAAGTGTCGATCGTCATATGGGGGCCGATGCTGTACGAGGCGTTAAAGGCCGCAGACATGTTGGCGGAGCAGGGTGTCTCGGCTGAGGTCGTGGACATCCGTTCGCTGGTGCCGCTGGACATGGAGACCATCTTGGCTTCGGTGCGCAAGACCGGGCGTTGCGTGGTAGCGAGCCACGCTGTCGATATCGGCAGCTTCACCGGCGAGATCGCTTCGCGCATCATGGCGGAGGCCTTTGATTATCTGGATGCGCCGGTGCTTAGGGTGGGGGCCAAAGACGGCATCGCGCCGCAGGCCTACACACTGGAAGACGCCTTCCTGCCGCATGACCGCGATCTGGTGGCTGCGGTGCAGCAGTTGCTGTAAGAGGAGTTGCGGGTAGGCCTAGCCCGCAACTGAAGGAAGGTTCGGATATGTAGCCGGTGCGGGCTTGCCCGCACCGGCTTATTTGGTATCGGTAGGGACGGCTCGCCGAGCCGTCCGCGGCGGTTTCGGGGAAACCGCCCTAACACCAGTCCGCGGCTCGTGAGGACACTCGCCCTCCAGCGCGAGGTGCCGGACGTATTCCCAAGAAACTCCTAACTCCTACTTCTGCGCATAGTACGATAGCGGTTGTGGAACTTCACGTCATTTCCCGTTTAGCGGAGGTAAAAAACGGCTGACATCAAAAGGTCCAGTAGCGGTCGGGGTGTAGGAAGAGATAGGGCGGGATGCCTAACACGTCGACGTGAAAATCCTCGAACACACCGCGTGCCGGGCGCGCAAACGTGATCCGCCAGAGCCCGCCCACCGCACCCTCGCCGCCAGTTGCGGTGTAGCGCTCTGGTTGCGTGATCACATCGTGACTCCAGACCGTGCGCCCGGTCGGATCGTACACCGTGGACTTGACGCCTTCACTACCGCCGCCGCCGCTCACACCGAACGCGAAGAGAGCGGTTCCCTTAGGCACCACAGCGTAGAGACTGCCGGTGCTGGCAATCAGGCTTATCGATGTCTTGGAAGTGTCGAATGCGACCGGCACGGTGGCTTCGAGCAGGCTGAAGGCGTTTGCGCCGACATTGACCTCCAGCGTGTAGAAGCCGGCAGTCTGCGGCATGAAGCGCAGCTCCGCGCGCTCGCGGAAGGTCGGCATCGGAACGGATTTGATCACGCGGCCGTCGGCGGCGCGCACGATCAGCGGCTTGGCGGCTGGCGCGTAACGTCCGACCTGCGTCTGCTGACCCGCGAACACCACCTCCGCGCCGGCCTGCGCGTGGAACAGATAGGTGCCTCCGTGCCGCAGGCGCAGGGGTGTGAGGCTTTGCAAGCCCTCGGCGTTATCGACCACGCGCGCCGACGTCAGCGCGGGGGCGACGCGCGGCACGCGCACCGTGAAGCGCGGCGGAAAGGTCTGCGCGATCCATGCCGGAGTGAGCACGATCCGCTGTTCCGCCGTTCCGGGCTGCCGCAGCGTGACCGTTCCGCTCAGGTCGGCGACCGGATCGTGCGCATCTGTGCCGCCGCTCTGGCAGACGATCCACGGACGCGCGGCCGGCTGCTCGATAATCACGTCATTGAAGCGGATACCGCCGACCGAGCGCCGATCCCTAATGTGCGAGCTAAGCTGCAGATCGGCGAAGGCATTCGTGTCGGCTCCGCAACCGGCGATGACGCAGCGGTCGAGTGTCAGCGCCATGCCGTGCGCCGGCTTGCCGGCGATCAAGACCGCATTGCGCCGCGCCTGCTCGAAGCGGCACCCCTCCACGGTCATCGTGCCGCGCACGGCATCGGTCTCCGCATTGCCGGTGATCACGCGCAGTGCGCTCCGGTCGCCGATCGAGCGGCAGTTCTCGAGCCGGATGGAAACCGGCTCGGAGGCGGCGGTCAGATACGGCATGGCGAACAAATAGCCTTCACCGAAATTGTTCTCGGTCAGGCAGTTGCGCATGACACAGTTTTTGAGCCGCTCGCCAGCTTTGTTCGGCTCGAAATCAATGCCGGCCGCAGGCGGCGTGCCGGCCGTGTCACGCATCACCGTGTTTTCGATCAGCAGGTTTTCGGCGGAGATCACACTGATGCCCTGGCGGTAGTTGCGATCACAGACCACATCGCGGATCAGGATATCGCGGTTGGGCCAGGCGTCCCTGAGGCTGCCGAGGTAAATGCCGTCGCCGCCGCTTTCAGCGAGCGTGAGACCGATGACCCGGATGTTGACGCTGCTTTTGATCGAGAGCGTGTGACGCCATTCGGCGCGCACATAGGGCGGTGCGTCGTAATCGGCACGGCGCATGCGCAGCGTCGCGCCCGGTCCGCGCAGCGTGACGTTGGTGACGCCCGCGAGGGTGAGCAATGCGGCGACCTTGTTGGTGAAGGCGCCCTTCTTGGCCAGCACCTCGGTGCCGGGTTCGAAGAAGATCTCCTGGTCACTCACGCCGGTCAGCCGGTCGGTAATCCACGGTGCGCCCATGTTGTCGACAATCAGGCGCGGCACGCGCGAATGGATCGCGGCCTGCAGGGCGGCGGTCGAATCCTGCGGATCGAACCCCCACCACGAGGCGCGCGCCTCCTTGAGCGTGCCGTCCATAACCCGCGCGACCTGCTCCGGATTCGCGGCGAACGATCCCGCCGCGCAGAGCGCCAACCCGATAAAGAGTGTTGTTTTCATACAAATGTTCTCCCACCAGCATCCCATATTCCGCGCACAGCGCGGCCGCTCGGCTACTGCAAAGTCCTGACGACGCGTAATCCTCTGTGGCCGCCCACGTTATCTTGAGCGGCAGAGTTGCGATTTGACGAACGGCATCGGTCCGCAACTTGATCATAGGCTCCGCCCCGAGCAAGGCGGTAAGTGCCCGAGGGCGGCCCTACCGGATCCTCAACCGCATCGGTGCCTAAGGTGTCTGTGTGCCAGTCCAAGCACCATTCATAAACATTGCCGTGCATGTCGTACAGACCCCATGCGTTCGGCAGTTTGTCGCCGACCGGTTGTGTGGTCGTCGGGGGCGTGGGCGTGTTGAACTTGTACCACCCCAATGCGTTCAGGTATTTATTGGTGTTCCCGTTATTGTCCTCAACCGCCCCGGTGTATTCCGCATCCGCGTTGCCGTCGTTGAAGACGGTCGTGGTCTTGGCCCGGCAGAGGTACTCCCATTGCGCCTCGGTGGGAAGGTCGAAATCGGTGATGCCGGTTCTGGCCCGCAATCTGCCCATGAAAGAGTCCGCGTTCACGGTTCTGTTGGACGGCCAATCCACCGCCGGATCATCCGCCCCCTTCGTTCCCGTTGGATCCTCGCGGATCATGAAATAAGAGACCGCGCGCTTGGCCTGCGTATTTCCGCCTGTTTTTCCCATGACATGGTTCCACTGCTGCTGGGTCACCTGGAACACGCCGGCATACATGCCCTTGGTCAGAGTCACCGCACGTTGCGTAAATCCGTCCCCGCCCATCGTATACGAGCCCGCCGGCACACGCCGCAGCACCAGTTTGTCGGTCTTGTAGATGTCGTTGGTGGTCACGCCGGTCCAGATCACGGACTCGACCGCCGTGCCCCGGTTCGTTACCGGATTGCGCACCCACGCGCCCCAGAGTCCGTTCGTGAGGTCCTCTTCGTGAACATACTCTATCTGTCCGTCCGCGCCCGCGCTCTTGGTCAGATCCACGATCATATAAAGAGGGGCTTCGGTTGGCGTAAGGCTAACTTTGAACTGCGTCATGACCTCGCTGTTGGTATAAGCGGTCTTAGCGGGATCGAACACGATGCGACGCACGCCTTCCGTCACATCGTACAGGTGTCCGGAAAAGGCGTTGGCGGGTATGCTCAGATATTGGGTGCCGTTGAAGGCCTGCACCTGGATGTCGTAGGCGGTGTCGGGGTCGGCGCCCAGCACGTAATCGATATCCACCAGTCGGCTCCAGGGCCAGCGTTGGCGCACCGTTATCTGTCCGATAGACGGCCCATCCGCCATGGCGCTAAGGCAAAAAATGCCGCACAGGCAACTTAAAATTGTTCCGATGGTTATTGTTTTCATTTTGATTTCCTTTTAGTGTTGGTTGGAGTGTTTGTTTAAGTTCGGTATCAACGCAGGCGGATGATGGTTCCGCCCGGAACGTATGTCAGTGTCGCGTCCCAGCCGTCTTCCGCCAGAATTTCCGGGAAGGTGAGGGCCAGATTGAAGGTGCCGTATCCCCATCCGCTGTTTTTCAGCTTCCAGCCGTAGTAGCCTGCGGCGTCGGCGAGCGTGTTGGTCTGGGTTTTGCCGCCGTTCTTAGCGATCACGATCTCTCCGGAAACGGCTCCGTAAGTCGCCAAAGCCCATTCAGCGTCGTACGGGATCACCACGTTGTCCGAGACTTTAGACCATTTGTGGTTGTTGGGCCCCGGATCCATAGTGGTGCCGCCGAACGAGCCTTTGAGCACGGCCAGTTTCGCGGTGTGCGTCTCTAGCAACTTATTGGAGCCGTTCCGGAACGAAAGCGTCAAAGAATAGACATCCTCGTTTTTGGGTGCGGCTGATTCAAACGCTCGCCACAAGTAACCGGATGTGCCCGGGGAGAAGTTCGTGCTCAAGGAACTGTTCATGCCGTTTACGGACAGTTCGGCTGTTGCCGCGCCTTCCGGCCATTCCCAGTTTAGCGGCACTTCGTTGGTGTAGACCGTCGACCAGTGCCGGTTAAGGTGAGGGGCGAAGAAGATCCGGGCCGGTTCCGAAACGGCTCCGGCGCCTCCCGCTCCCGTCAGGGTTGCCGCGGCCAGCAAAGCCCCGACTGCGCTTTTGGTTGTCATTTCTGTTTTCTCCTTTTTTACGGGCCAACCACTGCTGACCCCGATTGATTTGGCATGTGTCTGCGGGCGCACCCACGCCTTCTTAGTGAAAGGGATGCGCTGGGCATCGGCATATATTCTTGCGATCCTTTGGTTCTTGCGCCAAGCCTCCTCTGGCAAATAACGTTCCGCCCACAGGTCAGATATCATGGCGGCGTTTTTCAAAGCCTGACCCGGATTAAGCATGGTTTTTGCGAGGCTGGTTGATGACAAAAGCTGTTCCGCTTCCGGCCAGTCCGCCGCAATCTTGACCGCGCTTCTGCCGTCGCGCCGCGCCCGTGCGCCCTCTCCATTGCGGCAGATGTCAACCGGTTCGCCGCAGGCTTCTACCACCTGAACCTCGCCCTTGAACACGAACACGTCAGAACCCTTATCCGTGACCGTCACGCTGAATAGCGCACCGTTGTCCCACATCTCCAGATCGGGCGTGCGCAGAGTGAAACCGCCATGTTTCCACGGGATGTCGGCCAGCATACACCCGGAAACCAAGCGCGCTTTCTTAGGTGCCTTGATCTCCAATTCTAAAGGCCCGAAAAGGAGCAACTCGATGCCGTCGCCCAGCCGCGCCTTGACCTGCCCGTTAGACATGCGCATCGTCCCCGGCAGCCGATTCGGCACTTCCAGACCGCGCGAGTTCCATTGTTGCAGGATCTCGACCGGTGCCGGCTGCCGGGCGACTGTCGCCTCTTTTCCCGCTGCCCGCCAGTCGCCGGGTTGCCGGCCATAAGCAGCCAACCAAAGCCCGGTCACGACCAGTGCCACCGCTGCTGCCACCGCGACCATGACCCTAAGGAAGGCCGATCTGGTTGTCCTCTTAGTGCCGTCGTTAATGTCGCGTCCGAACTTGTCGGGCACGGCCGTTGCTGACGTGGTTTCCGTAACGGCATGCCTTGCGGAAACTGGTTGTGCGTCATGGATGTCCACACCGTCGGCAATGATTGTCAGCGCGGCATGCAGGTCACACTGGACGATATAGTCTTCCAGCAGATCAGGATGTTCATGCATTAAAAGACGGAATTTTGCCAGTTGCTCTAGATCGGCCTTGCCGTCCAAGACCGCGCCGACAAGCTCCTCAAATCCGGCAGGAGGCAGATTCATAAAGCCTCCTTGGCGAGTTTGGATTTGACGCATTCCGACAATATTTTGCGGATGCGGTAGAGCAGCGAGGCTATGGCAGCGGTGGAACAGGCGAATCTTTCAGATAGCTTTTGTATTGAAAGCCGTTCGAAATATTTGGCGGTTATCAGCGCCTGCTGGTCAGAATTGAGCTTTTTGAGGCAATCGTTCAAAGCGTCCAGGCGCTGGTTGCAATTTTCAGGGCGTTCCGCATGTCAAGTCACGGCTCCAGGTTAACACTTGGTTCTTGATGGTTGGTTGATTCTGTTGGAACATTGATGTGCTTCCCTTCAA
>Ga0255347_1006779_pt1 | contig 12260 bp, 10 predicted proteins | sample wastewater_treat_2_FD_192479 | JGI IMG/M metagenome (GOLD analysis project Ga0255347, IMG submission 192479) | Wastewater microbial communities from Lulu Island WWTP, Vancouver, Canada - plant24 | ecosystem: Engineered > WWTP > Wastewater > Unclassified | place: Canada: Vancouver, British...
TCTGAATTTTCCAGAGGGCCTTACCGTCCGGCTGCGCGGCTTGCAACTCGCCCGGACTGCAGACCAGGCGCAAATCGGGCTCCGCGGCAAAAGTCAGAACAGCCAAACATCCAGCGCAAATAGTGGTGACAATATGACTCTTCACTGACATGCACGTCTCTCTTATCTGAATGTGCCACCACCGTCTGAAATGATACTGAAAAGGGGTGAAAAATCCAAATTCCTGTCCGCAGCATTCTAAAGCACGCTGGCAAAAAGACTTACGTCTAGCCCTGGGTCCGAATTGGCGGTATTCGACGACGGTAGCGGGCCGGCGCTATATGTCGGTGGAGGGTTCAGACTTGCTGGCGAAGTTCTGAGCGACGACTTCGCAATATGGCGCTGCGCGCCGAACTACCTGCCCGGCGACGCCAATTGCGATGGGGCAGTCGACACGTTTGACATCGACCCGTTCGTCTTGGCGCTGGTTAATCCAACCGCCTACCGGGCGGAGTTCCCCGAATGCCTCATCGAGAATGCCGACGTTAATCACGACGGCACGGTGAATGTGTTCGACATCGACCCGTTCGTCGCGCTGCTGACGCAGGCGGGCTGACCCGGCCGGGTAACAGACAGGGTTGATGCTGGCGGAATTACTTATATAATTTAATCTGAGCCAGCATGGATTTCCGATGGAACGAATGGAACCTTGAACATGCGTGCCGCCATGGCGTAAGCCCACGCGAAGCCGAGTTGGTTGTCCGGACAGCGCGCCGCCCATTCCCAAGGCGTGCGACGGATGATCGGTTTTTGGTGTGGGGGCGAGGAACAGGCGGACGCTTGGTACAGGTCGTGTTCCTTATTGATTCCGAATATTCGATTTACATCATCCACGCACGGCCACTGACTGAGCGCGAGAAACGCAGGTTCCGCCAGAGATCATCATGAATCGCACCAAGAACAAGCCCGAGAAGGCGAAAGCCTCCGACGCTGCCAGGCTCCAACAACTGACGGCTGACTTGGACCAGGAGTTCGTGGCCGACAAGTTTGGCCCCTTGGATGCTGCATCCCGCCAAAAGTGGCAGCGGGCCAAGCGCAAGCGCGGCCGCCCCGTTCGCGGCGAGGGGGCGCAGGTGATCTCGATCAGCATTGAGCGCGGACTGTTGCGGGCGTGCGATGAGCTCGCCCGTCGAAAGAAGATCACCCGCGCCAATCTGGTCGCCCGCGGGCTGCGCGCTATCCTGGCGGCTGAGGGGGCGGCGGTCCTCACTGATGTCAGGTGAATGCACCTGACATCAGTGAATCACCGGCACATGAGCATTGACTCCGGCTGAACTGCGGTCGAGTGATAAAGTGATAAGGTGATAGGGCGATAAAGGGCTCCGGCAAACCGTCCCTATCACCCAATCACCTTATCACCTTTTCGCGGCCCGCTCGCTGGCGCGCCTGCTGACCAGGGCGCTTCGGGCACGGCACCCTGCGAGCGTCAACTCGCACGGCGGGCGGGTTTTGCTTACGATCCACCAGGCCGACAGTGATTGGAGCATGGATGCCCAGAACAAGATCCCGGGCATGCCCGCGCTTAGAGCTTGGGCATGGCACCCCGAATGGTAGTCCGCATGGCGCCGCGCGCGGGTTGAAATCGCAGGACCGGCGCGGGCGGCAGGCCGGCAGGGTCGGGCTGTTCGCCCGGCTCGACGCACTGGCCCGAAATCTCTGGTGGACTTGGAACAGCACGCCCCAACGGCTGTTCGCCGCGCTCGACCCCGTGCTGTGGGAGGCGACGAATCATAACCCGATCGCCACGCTCGCCCGCCTCTCCCCCGACCGTCGGGCCGCCCTGCTCAACGACGCGGACTTCGCAAGCCTGCTCGGACGCGCCGAGGCGGAACTGAACGAATACCTCACCGCCCGCACCTGGTTCCAGCGCACCGCAAACCGCCACGATAAGACCCTGCGCGTGGCCTACTTCTGCGCCGAATACGGGCTGCACGAAGCGCTGCCGCAGTATGCCGGCGGCCTGGGAGTTCTCGCGGGCGATCACCTGAAAGCCGCCTCGGATCTCGGCGTGCCGCTGGCCGCGGTCGGGTTGCTGTACCGCTCCGGTTATTACCGGCAATCGTTCGACTCCTCCGGCGCCACCCGCGTCGCCTACCCGGAATACGACTTCTCGCTCCTGCCCATCAGCGACACTGGCCGGCAGGTCGCCGTGCCGCTCGACAAACGGCTGGTGCACGCCCGCATCTGGCTGGTCCGGGTCGGCCGCGTTCCCCTGTATCTGCTCGATACGGACGTGCCCGAGAATCAGCCGCGCGACCGGGCCATCACGCGCGTCCTCTACGGCGGCGACCAGGTGAAGCGCATTCAGCAGGAGATCATCCTCGGCGTCGGCGGCGTGCTGGCGCTGCGCGAACTCGGACACGACCCCAACGTCTTCCATATAAACGAAGGCCACGCCGCGTTCTGCACCCTCCAGCGCTTGCGCGAGCTGCGGCAAGCAGGCTGGCCGCTCGAAGCCGCGGAGGAGCGCGTCTGGCAATCAACCGCCTTTACCACGCACACGCCCGTGCCCGCCGGCCACGACCGCTTTCCGCCCGAAATGGTGCTCCGTTGGCTGCGCCCGGTCATCGCCGACATCGGACTGCCGCACGACGCCTTCCTGGCCCTCGGCCGCGAGCATCCCGAGAGCCGGCGCGAGCCGTTCTGCATGACTGTACTCGCGCTCGGTCTGAGCCAGCGCACCAATGGTGTGTCGCGCATCCACGGGGCCGTGTCACGCGCGATGTGGCAGAACGTTTTTGAGGCGGCCCGGCCGGAGGACGTACCGATCGGCCATGTCACGAACGGCGTACATGCACCGACTTGGCTTGCTCCGGAGATTGAACCGCTGTACCAGCGCTACCTGCGGCCTCGCTGGGTCGGCGCCGGTCCTGAAGACGATTGGTGGAAACACGCCGCACGCATCCCGCCCGCAGAGCTATGGCGCGTCCGCACGCTGCTGCGCCGCAAGCTCATAGCTTTCATCCGGCAGCGCTTACGGCAGCAGATCGAGGCCGGTTTCGGCTCACCGAAAGAGCTGGCCGCCGCTTACGAGAGCCTGGACGAGAACGCCCTCACGATCGGCTTCGCCCGGCGCTTCGCCACCTACAAACGGGCGACGCTCATCTTCCGCGACGTCCGCCGGCTGGCCGCCATTCTGAACGACCCACGGCACCCGGTTCAGCTCGTATTCGCCGGCAAAGCCCACCCGCGCGACGTCGCCGCTCAGGCCTTCGCCCAGACCGTGTGGCGCTATGCCCGCCGGCCCGAACTCCGCGGCCGCATCGTCCTGCTTGAAGAATACGATATGAACGTCGCGCGCGCGCTGATCGCCGGCTGCGACGTCTGGCTCAACAACCCGCTCCGTCCGCAGGAGGCCTCCGGCACCAGCGGCATGAAACCCGCCCTGCACGGCGGGCTGAACTGCTCGGTCCTCGACGGCTGGTGGGCCGAGGCATTCAACGGACGCAACGGCTGGGCCATTTCGCCTGATAAGGACGTGGACGGCCGGGAAGCCGACGCGTGCGCCGCCGCTCTCGAACAGTGCAGTCTCAGTCGCTCGCATTCGCGGCGCACTGCCGCTCAGCTTGACCGGCGTGACGCCGAAACCCTTTATGAACTGCTCGAAACGCAAATTGTCCCGCAGTTCTATGACCGGGATCGCACCGGCATTCCACAGCAATGGGTGGCCCGCATGCTGGAGTCCATGCGCAGCATCTGCGGCCAGTTCAGCGCAGCGCGCATGGTCGGCGAATACGTTCGTGATTATTACCTGCCGGCGCTGGAGGGCTGACGGGTCAGTGCAGCCTTTGGACGAACTGGGGTTCGCGCAATGCTATTCGACATTTCTCCACTGGTTACCGAATCGATGGCGATCTGGCCAGGCGATGTTGTCCCGCACCGGGAGGTGCATGCGGACTTTCGGCACGGCGAGCGGGTCAGCTTGTCTGCGTGGCGCAGCAGCGTTCACGTGGGGGCGCACGTCGATGCCCCAAGTCACGTGAAAGAGAGCGGCGCCGCGATCGATCAACTGCCGCTCGATACGTTCGTCGGTCCCGCCCAGGTGATCGCGCTGCACTTGCCGCCGCAGACCGCCATTGAGCCCGAACATCTACCGGCGCGGCTGGCTGCCCCGCGCGTCCTACTGGCGACCGGCAGCTTCAATTACACAAAACCATTTGATACCCGGTTTATCGGATTATCGGCGGCGGCGGTCGATTACCTGCACGAGCGCGGTGTGCTGCTGGTGGGCATCGACACGCCGAGCGTGGACTTGTTCACGGCTACGGATCTGCCGGCACACGAGGCACTGGCGCGACATGAAATGCTCGTCCTGGAAGGCTTGGACCTGTCAGGTGTGCCGGAGGGTTTGTACGAACTTGTAGCGCTGCCTCTGCGCCTCGCGGGATTCGAAGCCAGCCCGGTGCGTGCGGTTCTACGGCGCTAAATTCGCAGTGAACGAACGACTAGTGGGTTGATAAGTCATTTATCGCACCGCCTCTCGCTCACACAGGGGTTACGGTGATTGTGCCGTCAGCAGGCGATAAAATTGACCCTGGCGAATTCTTGAGCTATACTTTCCGTTATCCGGTGCTGAACAGCGTATCTCCATCGTGGGAGGGAGTGCTCTCGCGTGCCTTGGTTGTGTGTGGCGACCGGGTGCTAGTCGCAGCCGTTGATGCATAACCCTCTTAGAGACAAAGTCTTAGAAGCGGTCGATCTGGTTGAGGTTGTAAGCGAGCATGTCTCGCTACAACGTCGCGGCAAGGAGTTTATCGGCCTCTGCCCGTTCCATCCGGACCACAGCCCGTCCCTCCACGTCAGCCCGGCCAAACAGATTTTCAAGTGCTTCGCCTGCGGGGCCGGGGGAGATGCGATTAAGTTCATTCAGATGCGGGAAAAGTTAGGGTATCGGGAGGCCCTCGCTTTGCTGGCCCAGCGTGCCGGCATCAGTTTGCAGGTTTCAGAAGCCGACCGCGCCGCCGATGCCTCGCGCGAGCAGTCACGCGGAGTTCTATCCTGGGCGCGCACGCATTTTCAACGCAATTTAGCAGCCGCGCGCGGCGCCGCGGCCATGGATTACGCGCTGAAACGCGGGCTTTCGCGCGAGACGATTGAGAAATTCGGACTCGGCTTCGCCGCGGCCGCCTGGGACGACCTGCTGATGGCCGCTAGACGCGCTGGGGTGGCGGCCGAGTTGCTGAAACAAACAGGGCTGGTAACGGCCAACGAATCGGGGAAGGTTTACGACCGGTTTCGCAATCGGCTGATTTTCCCGATTTGCGATAACCTAGGTCGTCCGGTCGCGTTTGGGGGGCGAGCGCTGGACGACGACCCGGCAAAGTACCTGAATTCGCCCGAAACGGCGTTATTTAGCAAATCACGCGTTCTTTACGGCTTGGACGTAGCCCGCCGAGCCATCGCGGAACGGCGGGAGGCGGTGGTTGTAGAAGGCTATATGGATGCGGCTTTGCTGCATCAGTTCGGTTTCGGGCACGTGGTGGCCACTCTCGGGACCGCGATGACCGATTCCCACCTGAAGCTGCTGCGCGGAGTCGCGGATCGGATCTACCTTTGTTTCGATAGCGACCAGGCCGGCATGCGGGCGGCGGACCGCGCGGTCGAGGTTTCGCTGGTCGGCGGAGTCGAGGTTCGCGTCGTCATGCTGGAGGGGGCCAAGGACCCGGCCGACCTGGTGGTTCGGTCGGGCGGCGAAGCTTTTCGGACGGCGTTGGCGAAGGCGGTCGACGCGCTACAATTCAAGTGGTTACAGACAGTTAGGACGTTCGGAGATGGGGGCTTGGGTTCCCGGCGAGCCGCCGTGGAGTCGCTGATTGAATTCATTGCCAGCCTCTCGCCAAACGCCGGACCGGGTCCGCTGGAGCAAGGACGGTTGGTGCGTCGACTGAGCGAACTACTCGGCCTGCCCGTCGAGGCCGTCTACGAGAAGCTGGCCGCCGGCCGCCGGCGCAAGGTTACTGGCACAGCGGATGCCGCCAGCGAGGACAGCCCGTACGCGATGGCCGTACGTGGGCTGCCGGCCGGCCTTGTCACGGCTTCCGAGGAAGCTTTGGGGCTTCTGGTGGCCGAGAGCCGATGCGTGCCCTTGATAAACGAAGACGTCGCGTATGCCTTCAGCTTGTGCCGTCCATGGGATCGGTTGTACGCAATAATCCGCGAATTGTCGGACGGCGGGGCGTACTCCCAAACGAATGTTATCGAACGGTGTCAGGAGATAGACGTATGTGATCTGGTCGGCCGTTGCAGCAGGTGCACGGCCGGCATTGAAAACCGGGAAGAAGCCTTTCTCCGCGTACGCGACCGAATCCGTTTGGAATTGGATTTGCTGCGGAGCGAGGAATTGGACCGGAAGGCAGGGGCTGAGAAGCTGTCGGCGAGCGATGAGGTTTTTGATCTGGCGCGGGGTCAGACCCGTGGCCGCGATTTCACCTTCGCAGCGTGCAAATGTTATGCCGCTCGACCGGCTTCGTGATCCATCCTGCCGAAGGGCGGGTGGCAAAGCGTCCCGCATGCGAGCGCTGCCGGGACGGGTGCTGCGTTTGAAAAGGTCGCAGCATCCGAAACGAATCCCCTTGCGGGATGAATTGGAGAACCTTAATGATCGTCGGAAAGCCCGACATTGACCCAATCGAGCAAAGCGTAAACGAGCTGATTGAGGCCAGCTTTAAGCGAAAGTACCTTACTTGGGAAGAGCTGAATGAGACTTTGCCCGATGAGGCCATCTCCCCCGAAAAGCTCGAAAGCGTCCTGAACCGCATCGAGCAGGCGGGCATCAAGCTCATAGACGAGATCGAAGCCGAGAAGATGCGCGACGCGGACCGCAAACGCGTCAGCGTGCTGGAGGGCGGCGATAGCTTGGACGAGGTGACCGAGGTCGACCTCACCGACGCCGCCGCCAAGCGCATCGACGACCCGGTCCGCATGTACCTCACCCAGATGGGTGAGATCCCGCTGCTGGCGCGCGAAGAGGAAATCGCGCTCGCCAAGAAGATCGAACTGACGCGCATGGCTTTCCGCCGCAAGGTGCTCGAAAACGACTTCTGCATGCAGCAGGCGGTCGACACCATGCAGGCCGTGGCCGACGGGCGCATGCCCTTCGACCGCACCATGAAAATCTCCACCACCGAGAGCATGGCCAAGAGCACGATCGTCAAGCGCCTGCCGGCCAACCTGGCCACCGTGCGCAAGCTGCTCGAGTTGAATCAATCCGACTGGCAGACCGTCCGCGATAACCGCACGCCGGCCGCCGTCCGCAAGATGGCCCGCGACCGCATCGCGCAGCGCCGCCGCCGGGCGGTCACGCTGCTCGAAGAGCTTTCGCTGCGCACCAGCCGCATTACCCCCATGATGCGCAAACTGAACGGTATGACGTGTAAAATGGAGGCCCTGCAGCACGAGCTGAAGACGCGCGGCAAAACCCTTCCGCCCGAAGAAGTCGAGGCGATGAAGGACGAATTCAACGGTCTGGTCGACCTGGTGATGGAATTTCCTGAAGACCTGCGGCAGCGCGTCAACGCCAGCCAGCGCGTCTTCGGTGAGTACGAAGAGGCCAAGCGGCGCCTGGCGGGCGGCAACCTGCGCCTGGTCGTCTCGATCGCCAAGAAATACCGCAACCGCGGCCTGTCGTTCCTGGACATCATCCAGGAGGGGAACACGGGCCTGATGCGGGCCGTGGATAAGTACGAATATCGCCGCGGGTACAAGTTCAGCACTTATGCGACCTGGTGGATTCGCCAGGCGATCACGCGCGCCATCGCCGATCATGCCCGCACCATCCGCATTCCGGTGCACATGATCGAGACCATGAGCAAGCTGCGCAACATCAATAAGCGCCTGCTTCAGAAGCTGGGGCGCGAGCCGACGATCGAGGAGATCGCGGCCGAGGCGAAGATGCCGGTCGGCGAGGCGCGGCGGGTGATGAAGATCAGCCGCCACCCGATCTCGCTCGACCGTCCGGTGGGCGAGAGCGAGGATTCGTACTTCGGCGACTTCATCGAGGACGAAAAGGCCGAAAGCCCGGTCTCGACCGCCTCGAACGACATGCTGCGCGACCGGATCGAAGCGGTGCTGAAGACGCTGACCTACCGCGAGCGCGAGATCATCAAGTTGCGCTACGGCATCGGCGACGGTTACACCTACACGCTGGAAGAGGTCGGCAAGATTTTCAAGGTGACGCGCGAGCGCGTGCGGCAAGTGGAAGCCAAGGCCATCCGCAAACTGCAACACCCGGTCCGGGCCCGCAAGCTCCAGGGCTTCCTGGACAACGCGCGGTTTGGCACGGCAAGCACGTAGCGTGTAGGGTGATAGCGACGGATCCAGGGATCTAAGGATCGAGGGATCAAGAATGCAGGGCCGGGGCGTGGCGGCCCGGAATGCCGCCAGCGCCCTACCACCCGCGTAGTCGTCCAGCGAAACCTTGAGGGATCGAGGGATCGAGGGTGCAAGGGGGCAAGAGGGCAAAGAATCCGAGGCCGAAGTGCCAGCGCGGGCAACCCGATCCCCCGCACCAAGCCCCCTGCGCAATCCGAGGCCGCAGCGCCAGGGTCCAAGGTAGCTACGCGAACTGCGCGAGGCGGGCATAGCCGAAACGCGGACGCGCTTAAAAACGCGGCTTTTGTTCGCGGCGGGGGAGGCGGTCTCATAATAGGCCTCGTATTTGAGTTGGATTGGCAGTTTGCCAGTTTGCCAAGTCTGGTCGGCCATGGGCGAAAAAATCGTTGGTGGCTTTGCGCCAGGGGCAGGTTGCCAGATTGCCAAGGTTTGCGCGCTCGAATTTGGCAAAGTGCCGCGCTGCGCGAGAGCAGGAGTGAGGTGAAAGGTGAACAGGAGAGGGGGAGAGAGGCGGCGCGAGATAGCAGGAAAAAGGTGACGCCGCTGCGCGAGAGCAGGAGAGAGGTGAGAGGCGAACAGGTGACAAGGGCGGCTGCGCGCGGTGCTGGCCCAGGTGATCAAGCGGTCTGATAAAAAGGCCGCTAGGATGGCGTACTGGGGGCAGGTGATCAGATACCCATGCTTTTTGTGCACTCGATTTTGATAACCTGAGGCGCCGCTGCGCGGAGAGAGTTGATAGGTGAGAGGTGAGCAGGTGAGAGAGCGCGGAGAGGGATGATAGGTGACAGGTAACGAGGGGGCACATTTCGAATGCCGCATAGTGGGTGCCTTTCTGCGCGCCGGGCGCGGTTCTGCGCGCTTTCCTAGATATCATAGGACGGGTATTCCAGGGGGGCGCCGGGGGGCTTTCGGCTGCGGAAGTGGATTGTTGGCGGTTGGGGGTGGTTGCGCGGCACGGAGAGAGTTGTTAGTTTTTAGTCTTTAGTATTGGCGGTGGGAGCGCGTTCGGGGCGGGGATGTCGGGGCGGGTATGTAAGAACACTGAGGGCATGATTGATTGAACCGCAGAGGACGCGGGGGACCGCGGGGGAAGACCGGTTTGGACGGGGAGGGTTGTTAGATCCGGCGGGCCGGTGCCGGCAGGCGTTAGCGGCTGCGGCAGGCCGTCCGGGAGTGCTCCCGGCGGGCCTGCGCCCTGCGAGTCGGGCGGGTCGGACCCGGCAATCGAAATGACGGCATTTGCGGATCGTTGATCGGCGTGACAATGCCGGCCGCGCCTTCCCCGTCGAACGCAATTGTGCCGCGCCGGAACCGGGTCAGCCCTTGACACGGCGTCGCGTGCGAAGCACGCGGATCGCTTCGCGATCCCGGCCGCGAAGCGGCCGGCGCCGTGTCAAGGGTCAGCCGGTGCCGCTGGTCGTACGAATAAACCTCGTTGCGATTGGGCCGCTCGAAATCCTGCTTGAACAGCCGGTTGCCGACCGGATCATAGCCGTAGGCCACGTCGTAGAACGGATCGAGCGCTGCGCCGACGTCACCGTGCTGAATCTGAAGCAGCCGGTTATTCAGGTCGTAAGCGAACATTGACGCGGCCCCGTTGCTCAGCGCCGCCGACTCGCGCCGGTTGCCGTCATCGAACGTCCACTGCACGCCGTTGCCCAGGCCGTCGAAAACGCCTTGCGGCCGCGTGCGCGGACCGATTAGCCCTTCTTCACTGCCCCGGAATGAGGCCATTTTCGCCGTGCAGAGTCAAGCGCCTCTCCACATTCGGGGCAGCTCCCGGAAACGTTGCCAGTCAGATCGTAGCCGCACTGCGTACATCGACCCGCGCGGCGACGCCGCAGGCGGCTCAAGGCGACCAGGGGCCAAGGGGCGCTTCCGATCATGAACACGAGAGCGAAAAGCCAAAGCGGCGCTGTTGTAGTGAAGCAGAGGTAGTCATCTGCCTCCTCAACTATGACCGTACTGGGCATCCTCCACTGAAAATGGACCAGAAACAGGGGAGATCGGGGGCCGGATATTTTTCGGCTGGAAAAGCGAACCGAATCGTAGGTCCATCGCCCCGGGTTCGCCCGCTCATCGGTCAGAAACAGTCCGCCATGGAACGTAAAGACGCTTAGAAGCGGAGCGACCTTATGGTCCTCTCTCACATATTCAACCTCGAGCCGGTCGCCCGTCGAGTAACTACGTATCCACAGGAGAACGCTGACCAGACACAAGACTCCACTAAGTATGCTGAGCCAGCGCATAGGGCACATTTCTGTTCAACCTCGCCCGCCGGACGGCTTTACCGCTGACGCAGGTTCTCAGAAGTCACATAGAACACAGGTCCTCGACGCTTCTCCAGTCAGCGAGCCCTGTCTGGCCAAGAGGAAAAGTCACCGGAACTGTCCGCGTCCCGACGCCGTTTTGTGCGATCTTGTCCACGTTCAGTGTCACCATTCCCATACTGTCTACCAACAGATGACTGGTTTCAGAGCCTCCGGAGCCCACTTCTTCACCAGGTCGTCCAGCCGGCGCGCTTCATCATATGCCTCGTCTGCCTCTTGCCTTTCAGACGGTGTCAACGGCCCAACGAAGTTCCTCCAGCGCCACCACGCAAGCCATGCATCGTGGTAGGCTTGTAGCAACAGCGGTAGCCATGGGTTGGGAGCCGCAACAACAGGCGGCATGACGTCATGCTGTTCTAGAGGCCAATCTCCATATTTCCGCCGTTGCTCTTCACCTTTGTTCCTTCGGTGCTCATTCTCTACGCTTCCCGCATCTGTTTCTGGCTCCCTCTCACTCTTGGGCTTCGGCCCGTAGATGCCCCGCGCCGCGTGGCGCATTTCATGAACAAGCGCTGATTCCGGATCCCGCTTGACGCCGTCGTCGTATGTCTCCTCCCTATTGGGATCATGGCTGATAACGGCTACCCGGTTGCTAATTTTCATCGCCACGTTGCCGTCGTTAGGACCGACAACCACCACGACGCCACCCTCTTCATCTTGGTTCAGCCTTTCGATGTCTTGAGCGCCCCGGCCCATGCTGCCGTCAGGGTTGCGCCGTGTCCGGGCATCTGCTAGCTGCCGCTGCGCCTTGTCCATATCGTCAGGCGTGGAACCGCGACCCGGTTGCCACCAGATTTTGAGACCAAGGGGATCCGTCCAGTAGAGGGGGTTCCCGAGAACGTAGGCATACAGACTGATTCCGTTTACATACCCCAGCGGATCGCGCTGCATCCAGCGCCCAAGTTCCGGCGAGAAGCTGCGGAACGGGAAGTGGTACATGCCGACGCTCGCATCGTAGCGCTGGCCGGTCCAGGTGAACGGATTGCCGTAGGCCGAGGTTCTTGCGCGCATCCATGCGCCCGCGCCACCGCTACCGATGGCCTCCCACGTCTCGATGTACGTCTTGCCGTACGGGTCGTAGTCGTAGCGCTCCACCAGCTTCGCCGGAACCGGTTCCGGCGTCGCATCCGGATCGCCCGCATCCACCAGCCCGACCACGCTGCCCAGGGCATCGTGCACGTAATGCAGCACTTCCTCCGTGCCCGCCTCCACGTCGCCCGCGGCCGTGAAGTCGAACAGCGCCAGCGGCTCCGGGAATCTGTCGCCCCACAACACCTCGCGCGCCAGCCCCCAGTCGCCGCCGTCGCACGAGATGTACTCCGCAACCGCGTTCAACCCGGAGTAAATGTGTCGCGTCTGAACCGTCACCGGCCCGGCATCACCCGTACACGGATCGACCGCCACGCCGTACTCCGTGCTCGCGATCCGCCTTCCCAGCGCATCGTACTCGATCTCCAGCAACGGATTGCCGTCGATTTCCGCGACAGCCGTGAGGCGATTCTCTTCGTCGTACTGATACCGCCGGGCTGACATCAGGTTGCCGCCCATGACGTCCACGAA
>Ga0255347_1006780_pt1 | contig 12254 bp, 10 predicted proteins | sample wastewater_treat_2_FD_192479 | JGI IMG/M metagenome (GOLD analysis project Ga0255347, IMG submission 192479) | Wastewater microbial communities from Lulu Island WWTP, Vancouver, Canada - plant24 | ecosystem: Engineered > WWTP > Wastewater > Unclassified | place: Canada: Vancouver, British...
TTTGAGATCATCAGGCTGAATTTCGAGAGCGAAGAGCCCATCCTCAAGCCGGAGGATATTCTGGGCTTCCGGCCCAGCTTTGAGATCGTGGGCGATATAGCCCTGATAGGGGGTGGGGGAGAGGATGGGGGAGAGGATGGAGGAGAGGATACAGGAGAGGATGCAGGGCATGAGAGGGCAGAGGCGGAGGGGGAGAGGGTGGCTCAGGCCATCATGGCCTGCAACAAGAGCATCAAGACGGTGATTGCCCCGCTCTCTGATGTGGAGGGGGAGTATCGCACCCGCCGCTTCAGGCATGTGGCAGGAGAGGAGAGGACCACCACCATCCATAAGGAGCACGGGATGCGCTACCGGATCGACCTGGAGGGGGCCTACTTCACCCCCCGCCTGGGAACGGAGAGGTTGAGAGTAGCAGGACTGGTCGGGCCGGACGATATGGTGCTGGACATGTTCGCCGGGGTGGGGCCCTTTGCCCTGCTCCTGGCCAGAAGGTGCCGGTGGGTGGTGGCTGTGGACAAGAATCCCGTCGCCATCAGATATCTGCAGGAGAATGCCCGCCTGAATAAGATCGAGAACATCGATATCTTGGAAGGGGATGCAAATGAGATTGCACTGCAATACCAGAATGCTGCCGACCATGTGATCATGAACCTTCCCCATAGTGCATCCCTCTTCCTTCCTGCGGCCATTGGGGCGGCGAAGGATGGTGGAACAGTCCATTACTACTGCATTGCGCCAAAGGAGGATCTCGGCCGGGATGAATTGCTGATCAGGGAGGCGGCAGAGAGGCTGGGAGCGGGAGCGGAGGTGCTCTACTGCAATATGGTGAGAAGCTATGCCCCGCACAGGCATAATGTGGTGATAGACTTCCGGGTGTGTAAGTCTGCATATTCGGATTAATATTCTTTGGTCCTTTTCTGCGAGAATCTCCCTTTGTGCCTGGTGTCATTGTGATGAGGCTCAAGCATTCCGGTTTCACCACAAAACAGCATGATTCTTTTTTTTGAAGGCACAAAGACGAGATGGGCAGCGGCCCTCGGGTTTCACCCATAACTGCCAGAGCCAACAGTAGAGCAGGCCGACTTATTACTTATTGCCCGATCCGAGAGCCACATCGGCTTTGTCTATTGCTGAAAGCAGATTTCTCTGTACCTGCAGCTTCCTGGATTTGGGCATCTGCCTGGATCGCGCTCATAAAATATAAGGTCCTGCTTGCCGTCCCTCTCCTCAATGAACCACTGCCTGACCTCATCGCCGATGATGAAGAAATCCCTCTCAATATGGGGAGTCGGATGATTTTTGGGGAAGCTCAGATAGACTGTGCAGCCGATGTTGATGGGAACCTCATAAAGGCTCTCATAGACCAGAGCATAGCCGGTGGCAGAAAGGCGGTGAAAATCTCTCTGCTGCCCGGTCTTGAGGTCGCATATCAGCATCCCGCCCATATTTATGGCATCAGCAGAGAGGTTACGGCTCAGGCCCAGATACTTGCCATCCAGCTTATGCTCCACCACAAAAGGCAGAGCGTGATTGATCAGAGAATCATCGCTCAGATACTTGTACTTGGAGAGGTAAGAAAAGATGGAGGAGACAATTCTGCTCACCTCGAATGACCAGAGCTTTCTCAGGTTATCGCTGACGCTCTTGCCGATATTTTCATATGAAGAGCATTTTGCCTGTGAGAGCTGTTCTGCAGCCTCGACTAAGGCATCATCGAGGCGCCCCATCAGGATATCGGAAAGCTGAGCACAGATATTCATGCCTTCCTTATAGATTAGCCTCTTGGCAGTGGGATAAAGCTCAGCCATGGCCTGATGATAGATGCGTCCTGCCACCATCTCCTCACTCGCCGGGACGCTGACCTTCTGCACATGCCTCAGATAGGTGTCCCGACCGGTCTCGCAGTATCTGTCCGAGATCTCCCAGACGGGCAGGAGTATATCATGTGGCGGCGATAGCTCAGAGCAATGCCAGTTCCAGCCCCGGAGTTCCTCTGCTATTCCGCTCTCCCGAGAGCTCGGGATGAGCTTTTTTAAGAGATATTTCCTCTCTTCTTCGGAAAAGAAATACATATGCCCTCCAATAATATACTAAATCAATTTATTATTTCTCTGGATTTGGTCTGGGTGAGATGTGTCCGATGCAATACTTTCTATATTCGCAATCTATGCACCGGGAAGAATTCCTCGTTCCCGCGGGCTCAATCTCATCCTCGATTATCTGAGCTATCTCCCTGATGACCTTCAGAGTGCGCCTGCGGATCTCGTCATCTAAGTCAATCCGCACATTGATAGGATCCCTGCTGTAATGGATGAAACCCCGCCGGACTACAGTCTTGAAGCTCTCCTCCACCAGGAGAGCATAAGCAGCGAGCTGATACTTGTGGTTTAGCTGGACGCTTCCTTTATGAGAGTGGCCGAACTTGTAGTCCACAGGTATGAACTCTCGATCAGTTCTCACCAGGTAGTCTAAAACTCCCCTTAATCCGAGGGTACTGCTCTCCAGTTCCACCCGGAACATCTTCTCTGCACCGTCCAGCTCCGGATCATAGAAGATCGCCCCCTTGCGCCGTTTCTCCCTGGCGGTGATTGAATCATGCTTATCCTTACCGGTCTTCAGCTTCTCATCAGGGGGCTTGGGAATGTGAAGGACGTGGTCGAAGTAGATTATCTTTGGGCAGTAAAGGTACTGCTTGACATCGCTTACTGTGATCATCTCTCATCTAGAAGACGGAGACGTCCTCCTCCTTAACCTCATAGATCTCGCCGATGCTCTCTTTCAGGGAGAAGCATTTTCTGCACATGGGATAGAACTGGATGTTTCCCTCTTTTCCCTGCATCATCCTCTCCAGGCGCAGGCGGAGCTTATCTTGGGTGTTGTGATTCAGAACGCCCCAGAAGGCGCTCTTCTGGATGCGGATGCAGCCGTAGTCCAGCAGCACCTTGGCCACACGGGTCCTCAGGCTGTTCTCACTGATATCGTAGATGATTATGGTGTCCACCTGCTACCTCCGAGAATCACCTCAATCTCAATCACCATCGAGGGGTGAATGGCTCGTAGCATGGTCTCTCCCCGCGGAGGAATGTTGCTGCTGCTGATGCCTGAGAGCGGATGATGTTTCTTAAGATCTGCCTCTTCTCCCGATAGGTTATGCTCTCATCAAGCCGGCCGTAGAATGCCGATGAGGCGATCTTTATGCCATCCCTGGTCATGCGACAGTCGTCCTGGAAGTGGCCGGGCTGCATCTCTTTAGCCAGGCTCACCACCACTCTGTCCACCACTAAAGGTCTGAACTCCTCCATCATATCGTAGACCAGCTTCTCCTTGCCCGGCCGGTCGGCATGCAGAAAGCCGGCATAGGGGTCCAGGCCCGCATAAAGGGTTGCTGCCCAGACCTCCTGCTCCAGAACGTAATAGCCGAAGTTCAGGAGAGAGTTGATCTGATCCCTGGCTGCAGGATAGTCCCGGCCGGGGAAGCCCCAGTCGTCCGGGATAAGCCGGGCCCAGGTCCTCCAGTAGATCTCTGCTCCCATTCCCTCCACCCCCATGATCTCTCCCCGGACAAGCTCCACCTGCCCTTTTATGAGATCCAGCCTGGGGATCAGCTCCTCGATCCGGCTTGAGTTCGCGCGAAATTCTCGCCATAAGTCCTCCTTTTGGCCTTTCCATTTTTTCGCGAATGATTTCAGGAGGGAGGCCTGATTCTTCAGTTTCCCCCGGACGAAGGAACAGGCCAGATCGGTTCCGCGAGAGTCGTTGTAGGCATAGTACTGCTCCCTTCTGGTCCTCACTGTGCCCCCCAGGCTGGCGGGAATGAGCCTGGCCAGGGGCTTGCCGTAGTAGCTGGCGAAGACCACCTCAACCCCCAGATCGTCCGCCATCTGAATGGCATCGGAGGAGACGGAGATGCCACTGCCCAGGACCAGTATCTGCTCTACCCCTCTGGCAGGAACGAGCACATCGGGCAGATCCCTTCTGGTGATGCGAAACTGCTCGCTGGATTTGCCCAGGAAGGTGCCTCGGTCGGAGAGGATGATGCGCGACATTTGAAGAAATATTGGTTTCATAGGGGATATTACTTTCGGCGGACAAGGGGAAAGTTTTATTTGGTTTCATGAGCAAGCTGAAAACAAAACTGTTAGTCATGCAAGAATAATAAAGCAGTAATATGGTGTGTAAGATGCTAAAGTATACTGGGCACCCATTATTCGATGTTGGAGCTGCTACCATCTTGGCATTCTGCCAGACTCCATTAAATCACAATAGGGAGATCTCCGATCTCAATGAAGCCGACTTCGACAAGATGGCTGACTTTATATCAAAAGAATATATTATCAATCCAATGAAATCATTTTTGACTGTAGCATTTCCCAACTCTGGTTTCACTCAACCCGCATTCGAAAAGACCCCTGAAAAAAGATCTGAATACGCCAAACTTGTCACAAGAAGCTTTCGAGGTGAAACAAATTCAGAAGAACGTTGTGTGTTTACTGGAGAGCCAACAATTGGACTAGCATTGAGCGACAAAGAAGGGTATCCCCCTGGAAGGGTATTCCGGCAGCATTTGCCTCTTGTCTTGGGAGAAGGTCAGATCAATTTTTTCTCTGATGGAGATTCGGGCTTACCTATATCGGGCAAGGCTCTTTTGTGCATTCAGGCTATGCCACTGGGCTGCGCCAAATGTGGTGGCAAGCTTCTGGCAGTTCATTCTGATAACTCCGAGATAATTGAACTTTTTGCTAGAGAATTTCTCAAGAGAAATCGGAAGGCACTAACCTTAGCACATGAGCAAAATGAAAGCAAGCTTCCCGAGGCAGGTCCCGCCAAAACCATTCTGATAGAGACATTGCTACTTGCAGATGAGGAGCGCTACAATGCTGAAAAAGAACATAATCCTGCATCTTTGACCGCATACCACTTCAGCAATTTCGGTCAATCCAATCCCCTTGATGCACGCAATCCACCACTTGAGATCTATCATTTGCCCATGGATATATTAGATTTTTTATGGTCTATTAAAAGTCGAGAATACAAGTCTGAGTGGGATAATGTAGCAAAACGCGCCTGGCAACTTGCCCGCCCAAAGAAAGGCAAAAAAGAGAAAGGGGAGATGCAGAAAGAAGATACATTACGTCGTCGCAATTATATTTATGAGGATCTTTTCCGGTTGCCGCAAGAAGCACCCAGGTTTGTGCGCAGCTATTTTCTGCGCATACCAACCAGAAATGCATCGAGCGATGATCCCAGACGAGCTTACTCACTCAAGGATGATGCAAGTCTTGTATCATGGAAACTCACTGAGCTTTTCTTGAAGAAGGTGATGCATTTGAAAGAAAGCCGAATTAATCGTATTCGTGAAATTGGCGATCAGTTAGCTGATTATATAAATGAAGAGAATGATAAAAAATTTTTCTCGACATTCTATGGTGAGCAGAGTCGCTATGACGTTATTCGCAATGCTTTGATTCGTGTAAATCGATATAGACTCAAAAAGGGCAAACCTCCAATTATCGGATTCGATCCTTTTGTGGAGGTGTTCGAGGATCTGGATGATAATGGTCGATCTGATTGGCGCCTTGCACGCGATCTAGTTCTCATTCGCATGATTGAACGCCTCTACGATCTAAAATGGATCGAAAAGAATGTCGGAGAGATGTCTGAAGAAGACAAAAACGATGATGTGTCAGAATAAGGAGAGCTAAATTATGACCTACGTGACAGGATTATTCCTAATCGATGCGAATGCATCTGCATTAAATAACCTCGGAGCCATTGAAGGAGAGCGTTATGATAATAGTACTGGCGTCAAAGTGATTCGAACCAATGAAGGCTTCTATCCTTACATTTCCGCTCAAGCATTCCGCTATTGGTTAAGGCAGACACTCCAACAAAGTGATTTTGGCTGGAAATCGGCTCCAGTTTATCGAGAGGAAAAGATCGCATACACAGATGCTAATCCAATCAAGTGGTGGGATGATGATCTCTTTGGATATATGCGAGCACCCTCTAAACGCGAATCTGCAAAAGCAAAAAGGGAAGCTGACTCTTCAAGAATGGGCGAGACAGAAACAACAGATACAATCACCCGCACTTCGCCTTTTCGTGTGAGCACGCTCGTATCAATAGCTCCAGTGCGCCCCACTAACGACTTTGGTGTCATGTCCAGACAAGATGGCGATCCAGTGCCACATGAGCATCAATTTTACCGTACTACTCTTCAGGGATTATTCTCTTTGAGCCTTAAGTCGAGCGGCACTTTCTGGTATAAAAAAAAGACGGGATTCAGAAATCTTGATGATGTCAGAATTGATCAGGCAAAAGCAGAAAATTTAGAGCTCCTTGAGGATGAAAAGGCTTACCGTCTGCCAAAAGATCAACGTCTACAGCGCATAACATCGCTATTTGAAGGGATGGCCAAGATAGAGGGTGGAGCGAAGCTATCAATTCATTATACTGATGTTTCCCCCGTTGTAGTAATTCTTGCAGTAACAAAGGGCGGCAACCATATCTTCAGCCATGTGATTGGTGAGAATAAGGGACGGCCTGAGGTTAATTTAGAGGCGCTAAAAGAATCATTGCAAATCTTCAATGATGAAATAGTATCGGATATTTTTATAGGATGGGTTCGTGGATATTCTGAGGAGGAACGAAATAAGATCGAGGCTTTCGCAAAAACTGCAGAGGCTAAAACTGAAAATGGAAAGGAGATAAAACTGAGCCATCCGCGTGAAGCCTTTAAAAACTTGATTGCAGAAATGAAAAAACCAGAAAACTCTGTCTGGTTAGAATGAGGGTCTCAGATGAAGGTATTAAAGGTAGTAGCGGAAGGATTGACGACATCTTTCCGCTACCCTCATTTCATGCAGGGCATCCATCCTACTTTCGAAATGCCACCACCTGCAACCATTTATGGGCTTATTTGCAGTGCAATGGGCGAGTGGATCGAGCCAAATGGGATAGAGTTTGCCTATCATTTTTCGCATAAAGGCTCGTTTGATGATGTTGAACATATTCACGTACTGGCGCCGTCCACTGGAGACCTTCCTGGAACGAAGACTCCAAAGGTTCTGGCGGGTACAGTCAATCCTTTTAAGCGAAGTATGCTTTTCAAGCCCAAATTGGTGTTATACTTAAATAAACCTGAATGGCAATGCGCTTTTAAAAGCCCATTCTATCCAGTGGTTTTAGGACGATCACAGGATTTATTTTCGTATACCAGCGTTAGCGTATTAGAACTGGAAAAGGCGGAGAGAGCCTATTTTGAACACACTATTGCGCCTTACAAGATGATGCTCAGGATGGGGCGAGGGTACGTAGCATTAATGCCTCGATATCTCGACTATGCAAACGGCAGGCAGCCAACCTTTGCAAGGTACGTGATACTCAACCGCCGTATAAATAATACGGAATTTATTCGATACGAAGATCATCCAGAGTATAACAATTTCTTGATCGATCCCACTTCGCCACAAATAGAAAATGCTCATCTTGGATTGTGGTTCCATAATTTTGTTGGAGAATATGATGATCAGCCGAGTTTGGCCTGATGGAATGAGTGACATCTGGGCAAAGAGTGCTTTGAAGGGGCGGGATGAAAAGCCAGAGCTTCTGACCCAACATACTTGGAGCCTGCTGGAGAGATTATCAGAGACAATTTATTTGCGCCCAAATTTGCCAGAGCAAATTGGCTTTCCAGATCTCTGGAACTGTCTTTTCTGGGCGGGTTTTCTTCACGACTTTGGCAAGGCTGCAAAGGGTTTTCAGGAAATGTTGCGAGGTGGCAAGCGTTGGCCTCATCGGCATGAAGTGCTGTCGCTAATGTTTCTTGAATGGATAACTGAAGGGTTAACTGATGAAGAACGCATTTGGGTGGCAGCAGCCATTGTTTCACATCATAAAGATGCAAAGGAGATTCAATTTGCATACAGCGAAAGGAGCGATCCTTATAACAATTTTTTGGCTAATATGGTTGCAGAAATTGATGATGCTACATTAATCGGGATGTGGGATTGGCTGATAAAATGCCAGCAGACTTGGATCGATGATCTAAATCTCAATAAAAGAGGAATAAAAGCTATTGCTTTGCCGCCTCAGTCTGAGGCAATTGGCATCATAAAAAGTCAGGGTCCAGCAAGCATCCGAAAATGGCTAAATACATATCAGCGTTGGATCAGAAACATCGATCGAAGAGGGGAGCAGCCTGTTTTCATAAGCACGATTGCATTGAGAGGGTATATCATATCTTCTGACCATCTCGCATCTGCTCACACAGGAGAATTGCCTTCATCAAACCTGGCTGGACCCGATAAATTGCTAGAGCTGTGGAGCTCTGCAGCAGGAGCGTCTTACAGTCCCTATTCTCATCAAACAGATTGTATGAAATGCCATGGATCGGCAATACTGATGGCGCCTACAGGTAGCGGCAAGACAGAAGCATCATTGCTTTGGGCAGTAGCTCAAGCTGAGAATGGACAACCGGTTCCCCGTCTTTATTACACCTTGCCCTTTCAGGCCAGCATGAATGCCATGTATGATCGTTTGAATAATTCAAAAAATGGTGTATTCCCTGGTCAAGTTGGCCTGGAGCACAGCAGAAGTACATTAGCATACTACAGGAGAATGCTTGAAGATAAATCTCCCGAAAAAGCCGCACGTTCTGCAAAATGGCTCAACAATTTAGCCCGTCTAAATTATTACCCGGTTCGTGTTCTAAGCCCTTACCAGATTCTGAAAGGGCCTTATTGCCTAAAGGGATATGAATCATTGCTCTCAGATTGTTTTAATGCAGTATTCATCTTAGATGAAGTTCATGCCTATGAAGCTAAGCGATTGGCATTGATCCTCGCCACTGTAAAATATCTCAGAGAAAATTTTGGTGCCAGATTTTTAGTAATGTCCGCAACTCTGCCAAGCCTATTGCGCAATCGTTTGGAGGATGCCCTGGGAGAATGTTCCATGATCCATGCATCGGCGGACTTATATGCTAGATTTCAGCGCCATAGACTCGTACTGAGGGATGGTGATCTGCTAAGTCCAGGGATATTAAATGAAATCGCCAAGTCTATCCAAGAAGGACAATCCATATTGGTATGCTGCAATACGGTTAGGAGAGCGCAGGACGCATATACCGAGCTTAATAATATACTAAAGAAATCAGGTTCTGAAGTTGAGATCGTCCTGCTTCATGGTCGTTTCAATGGGAAGGATCGGCTGGACAAGGAGACAAAAGTGCGCCAGGCTACTGGATCGAATTCTAGCCAAAGAGAAGCGATTTTACTGATAGCAACACAGGTCGTCGAGGTCAGCCTGGATATCGACTTAGATGTGATTTATACGGATCCTGCTCCGCTAGAGGCATTGCTGCAACGTTTTGGACGGGTGAATCGACGGAGATTGAAATCGTTCTCGCCGGTTTATGTCTTCCGAGAGCCTGCAGATGGTCAGATGATCTATGATGAAGCATTGGTACAAGCATCATTGAAAGTCCTGGAAAAAAATAACGGTATGCTTATCGACGAAGCCAAACTGTCCGATTGGCTTGATGAAATTTATCAAGGCGAAATTGCAGAAGATTGGAATAATGAATACCAGGATACGTATAACGAGTTTTGGGAAGGCGTTCTGCTTAATCTTCGTGCCTTCAATTCAGATGAAGGGCTAGAGGATGAGTTTTATCGAGCGTTTGATAGTGTTGAAGTATTACCTGCATGTCTATCGAGCGAATACGACAAAGCTCTTGAAGACAGCCCATTAGAGGCAAGCCAGATGCTTGTTTCAATTCGATGGAGCCAGTTTATGCGATTAAAGAATAAAGGACAGGCCCACGAAGATGATGATAGAAAGATAAAGATTGTTGATGCCGATTATAGCTCAGAATTTGGCCTTGACTTGAGGCGCAGTTAGAATAATTCGGTTGTCTGTGCTCATCCCCCTCCCGGTGCTTCAATTCCCTTTTCGTCGGGATGAGCTTTGCAATCCGGCCACATATAGGCCACCCAAGCCTCCTGCCAGGAGCCGTTTCAATTCCCTTTTCGTCGGGATGTGCTTTGCAATTCTCCTGAATAAGAGACTGCCCGGCAACTTCCTCACGGTTTCAATTCCCTTTTCGTCGGGATGTGCTTTGCAATTATGGCATCGATCCCGTGATTCATATCGCCTTGAATCCGTTTCAATTCCCTTTTCGTCGGGATGTGCTTTGCAATGGTACACTCATTACTGGTCCTCCATCTGGGATATTAGTTTCAATTCCCTTTTCGTCGGGATGTGCTTTGCAATATCGATGCCGGCGCACCACAGCACGCCGAAGTAGCAATATTACGTTTCAATTCCCTTTTCGTCGGGATGTGCTTTGCAATAATGGCCGGGCGCGGGCAAAACCTCCAGGCTTGGAACGATGTTTCAATTCCCTTTTCGTCGGGATGTGCTTTGCAATACAAAACCAAAAGTGAACGCCATTATTAACAGCCAAAGTTTCAATTCCCTTTTCGTCGGGATGTGCTTTGCAATGCCATAGATACCGCCCATCATCCCCTCGTGGTACCTGTTTCAATTCCCTTTTCGTCGGGATGTGCTTTGCAATGTTGAAGTAAAGAACTTTGTACGGTCTTATACAACTGAGTTTCAATTCCCTTTTCGTCGGGATGTGCTTTGCAATCGAGCACCTGGGCAACATCCGTATAGCCTTTGGATCCTCGTTTCAATTCCCTTTTCGTCGGGATGTGCTTTGCAATTCTTGTAGATACGGAAGACGTCTGCGGCAAGCAGGTGTTTCAATTCCCTTTTCGTCGGGATGTGCTTTGCAATGGTACCAAGAGGTTTGCGTGATCAGCCTTCAGACCATCTGTTTCAATTCCCTTTTCGTCGGGATGTGCTTTGCAATAGAGTCTCTCTTTATCCTGCCGATTGGATATTTCTGTTTCAATTCCCTTTTCGTCGGGATGTGCTTTGCAATCGGTCAATTCCAAGGGTTCAAGGACAATGGCGGATCATCCAGTTTCAATTCCCTTTTCGTCGGGATGTGCTTTGCAATTGACTTGATAGTTGGCGTGTCTTCGGGAACGCCAATTCATGTTTCAATTCCCTTTTCGTCGGGATGTGCTTTGCAATCACCAGAGTTGGTTTCATTTGTATGCCACTGGAAAAAAGTTTCAATTCCCTTTTCGTCGGGATGTGCTTTGCAATATAAACTTGAAAACTGGATACATCAAAAATATTCGCGTTTCAATTCCCTTTTCGTCGGGATGTGCTTTGCAATTGACTTGATAGTTGGCGTGTCTTCGGGAACGCCAATTCATGTTTCAATTCCCTTTTCGTCGGGATGTGCTTTGCAATCACCAGAGTTGGTTTCATTTGTATGCCACTGGAAAAAAGTTTCAATTCCCTTTTCGTCGGGATGTGCTTTGCAATTAGGTGGTGCACATAAACATTCTGCGAAAGGAACAACGCAGTTTCAATTCCCTTTTCGTCGGGATGTGCTTTGCAATAGGAGCGTAAGCTTGTTGACAAGATAACTCCAGATTTGGTTTCAATTCCCTTTTCGTCGGGATGTGCTTTGCAATGTAGTTCGTGAACGCTGGGCCAATTTCGACGGGAAATGTTTCAATTCCCTTTTCGTCGGGATGTGCTTTGCAATAATAATACAATCTGTCACATCGCGGCAATTGTTGGGTCTAGTTTCAATTCCCTTTTCGTCGGGATGTGCTTTGCAATGACTTTGCCAGACGCCAGGTCGCCAACTTTGTAGACGAGTTTCAATTCCCTTTTCGTCGGGATGTGCTTTGCAATGCTAAATGCGGATACAGTTCAAAATATGTTGGACCGGTTTCAATTCCCTTTTCGTCGGGATGTGCTTTGCAATCGCATAGACGCGCGGGGGTTCCAGGCCTGCAAGTGCAGTTTCAATTCCCTTTTCGTCGGGATGTGCTTTGCAATTCTTCGGCATGTGGGCTAAGCACATCGTCTCAATTCGTTTCAATTCCCTTTTCGTCGGGATGTGCTTTGCAATTCACAGGTAAACTCTGAAGTAACATCAACATTACAAATAGTTTCAATTCCCTTTTCGTCGGGATGTGCTTTGCAATACAATTGGCGGCATTTGTTACCCTCGGGATGGAGAGGTTTCAATTCCCGTACGTGTTTAGCTGGCCAGCCTTATGGTTAGCATTTGGAGGCAATCCAATCCTCTCTGTCCCCATGTTGTCAGCGCCGTCATGATCAGCTCGTGAATAGCAGTTCCCTTGCTATTTCTCAAAGTT
>Ga0255347_1006787_pt1 | contig 12243 bp, 11 predicted proteins | sample wastewater_treat_2_FD_192479 | JGI IMG/M metagenome (GOLD analysis project Ga0255347, IMG submission 192479) | Wastewater microbial communities from Lulu Island WWTP, Vancouver, Canada - plant24 | ecosystem: Engineered > WWTP > Wastewater > Unclassified | place: Canada: Vancouver, British...
AACGTATTCCTGCTATGTGTGCCGAAGATATTTTTACAGGAGAAGCAGATATTTCATTAGTTCCAATAGGAGCATTTCCTATTCCCGAAAACACAAGAATTATTAGCGATTTTTGTTTGGCAGCAAAAAATAAAGTTGAGTCAGTACTTTTGGTATCGCAAAAAACTAAAGAAGAAATTAAAACCATAATTTTAGATTATCATTCACGAAGTTCGGTAAAATACATTAAGATTTTGGCTGAAAAATTTTGGAAAATAAAATATAATTATCAAAATGCTGACGGAAATTTTAAAGATTTAATAAAAGAAGATACTGCCGCAGTAATTATTGGAGATAGAGCTTTAAATTTCCGTAATTCCATAAAATACAAATATGATATTGCCGAAGAATGGTTTAAATTTACAGGTAAACCAGCGATTTTTGCCGTTTGGGTTGCAAACAATAAGGTGAGTGATAGTTTTTTAAAAGAGTTTAACAAAATTTTGAAATCTGGATTTGAAAATCGAAAGCAAATTGCCGAAAAAAATAAACATTTATATCCAAATTTCGACTTAGTTAATTATTTAACAAACTGCATGGATTATAATTTTGATGAAGATAAACAAGAAAGTTTAAATATGTTTAATCAATTTTATTCTGAAATTTTAAGATAAAAGCTATATTTGTAAATTTTGTGAAAAAGCGATTTTAATTAAAGAAATATGAATTTACAAATTAAAGATTTTGAACCAAAGCACTACGAAGAAATGAATGTCCTGTGGCAGTTGACCGACATGGGCGGAGCTTATCGTGGAGATAATTTGGAAATAATTCTTAATTCAATAAAAATGGGCGGTGCCTTGTATCTTCTTTTTAATGACGATGTTATGATTGGCACTTCATGGATTACAAATGATGGTAGAAGGCTTTATTTGCATCATTTTTGTATTCATCCCGAACTACAAGGCAAAGGATTAAGCAAATTATTAATGGACAAATCTATGGAATTTGCCAGAAAAGTAGGTTTGCAAATAAAATTAGAAGTTCATAGAGAACATGTTGTAGCCCGCAATCTATATGATAAATATGGCTTTAAATATTTAGGAGATTACGATATTTTTATTGTTAGAGAATATTAATGCCTTGAGAAAACAAATTTTAAATTTAGCTTACCCTGCAATTATCAGCAATATTACCGTACCTTTAGTAGGTTTGGTTGATATAGCTTTAGTTGGTCGTTTAGGCTCGGCGGCTTATATAGGCGGTGTTGGTTTTGCAAGCGTAGTTTTTTCTTTTATTTATTCGGGCTTAGGTTTTTTAAGAATGAGTACAAATGGACTCACAGCACAAGCCTATGGAGCTTCGAATTTTAGAGAGGCAAATTCAATTTTAATTAGAGCAATTATTCTTGGCGTTCTTAGTGGGTTGTTATTAATAGCCTTGCAAACACCGTTAGAAAGACTTTTAATAAGTATGTTTGATTCTTCGCCAGAATCTTTAAAATATGCTTCTGAATATTTTTATGTACGAATTTATGCAACACCAGCAAGCTTAGCAGTTATTGGCTTTATGGGTTGGTTTGTTGGAATGCAAGACACTAAAACGCCTATGTGGGTAACCTTGATAATAAGTCTCGCAAATATTGCTTTTAGTCTTTTCTTCGTAATTTATTTTAAAATGGGAGTAAGAGGAGTGGCACTTGGAACTGTTGTTGCACAATATTTGGGATTGATTTCTTCAATTTTATTTTATGTAAAAAAATACAAGTCTTATTTGTCTTATATAGATAAAAAATCCATTTTAAAATTTGATGAAATAAAGAAGTTCTTTAATATTAGTAAAGATATTTTTGTGCGTTCTATCTTACTCACAGGAAGTTTTTTCTTATTTAATATTGTTTCTGCCGATTTTGGCGACGAAATCTTAGCCTTAAACTCTGTGATGTTACAGTTTTTATGGTTTTTCTCATATTTTGCCGATGGTTTTGCAAATGCAGGCGGTAGCATTGCCGGAAAATATAAAGGAGCAGCAAATCCAAAACTTTTAAAAGAAACAATAAAAGAATCGTTGAGATTAGGACTGTTGGTAGCTATTATTTTTTCTGTTGTTTATGTGTTCTTTTCTAAACAAATTGTGCAAATCTTAACCGATGATATTCAGGTCATTAGCCTTTTCGAAACTTATCATTTTTGGGTTTGGTTAATTCCAATTACAGGTTTTGCAGCCTTTATTTATGATGGAATTTACATCGGAATTACAGAGTCGAAAATAATGAGAAATGTTATGATTATTTCAATTTTGATAATATATGTTCCACTTTTATTTTTAGCAAAACATTATATTGGAAATCATGGAATGTGGGCAGTGCTAATTTTAATGCTTTTAACACGAGGAATTGGACTGAAAGTCCAGTTAAAAGTTAAAAGTTGAAAGAGGCTGCGCGTAATCAGTTAAAAGTTGGAAAGGGTGTAAAATTATGGTTATGGAAAAGAAAAAAATAGCAATACAAGATACTTATGGTGAAAGATTTCAGCATTGTTGGGGTTGTGGACCAAAAAATGAAGAAGGTTTACATTTAAAGACTTATCCGAATGAAGATGGAAGCCAATGTATTTGTAGGTTTACGCCAGCAAATAAATATACAGGTGGAGTTCCAGACAATCTTTTTGGAGGCATGATAGCGGTTATTTTTGATTGTCATGGAACTGCTTCTGCTGCTTGGTTTGCTCATAATAAAAAAGGACTTGAACTTACAGAAAATACTGTAATAGGGCGTTTTGTTACAGCAAGATTAGAAATTGATTTTAAAAAACCACTTCCTATGAATGAAGAAATAACAGTTACCTCAATACTTGAAGAAATTGGAGAAAGAAAAGCTATAGTTAATATGAAAATGGAAGCCGGCGGACTCGTTTGTGCTAAAGCAAAGATGATTGCTGTTAGTTTATAAAGTTCGTAAAGTTCATAAAGTTTATAAAGAAGGCAAGTATTTGATTGTCAATAGTTTGTCCGTAAGGGCAACACAATGAAATCAGTTAAAAGTTTGTAAAGTGGAGTTAGTTTGTGGGTTTCGTCAAAGTTTAAAGAATTAATTATATCCATTTTTAACTCATTTTTCAACTTTTAAGAAAAATTAGTCATAAAATATTTTGTTCAAACCCTTAGCTTTTTACCAAGTCATAATATCCTCAAATCTCTTAAACTTCACACTTTACAAACTTTACAAACTCTACAAACACTTTATTAAACCTGAAAGCATTTTTGAAACTTCTTCTGACATTGCAAAAAGTAATTTAAAATCATCATCAGATATTTTGTTTAAATCTTTTGCTAAATATAGCATAGAGCGAATTTCGCCACAAGAACCTTTGGCTATAAATAAAAAATGCTTAAATTCGTTATTGCTTTTACGTTCAAACCCTTCAGCAATATTATTCATTACAGAAATAGAAGCACTTTGTATTTAGTTTTTAAATTCAAAATCTTTACTTTCTTTAAATAATGAATATACTCTAACTGTTAAATCTTTAGCTTTTTGCCAAGCCATAATTTCCTCAAATCTGTTAAACTTCATACTTTAAAAACTTTATATACTTTTAACTTTACGAACTTTACAAACTTTACGAACTTTATGAACTTTCAACTTATTTTGAGCAACCTATGTTTTCAAACTTTTCCTGCCACCCTTCCTCAGCATAGCTAATTATTTCAGGACATTCAGTGCCGAAGGAGTAAAGCTTTCCGTATTTTATATCTTCTATAATTAATTTTTTGATAGGATTAATTTCGCTATCGCCAAGTGATTTGTGAACAGCATGAATATCTTTGCAAAACAATTTTCTTCCTTTAAAATATCCGTTTCCTACATTGTAAATATATGCGTAATTACATCTGCCTTCAAGTTTGTAGTCGCCTGTGGAGGCATGACTTCTAAAATACAAACTGTCGCCACTCAAAATCATGTCTGTAGTTAAAATTCCTGCCCAGTTTTGTATCGAGAGAGTATTAAAATATAAACTATCTAAAGTTTTTAAATCGCAAGTTTCGTTTATTGTAATTTCTTTTAAGTTAGGACAAGTAATGGTTAATTTTGGTTTAATTCTTTTTCTTAGCCATTCGCAAGTGTTTCTATTTTCTAAAATCAATTCCTTGCCTTCAATTTCGTGACTAATAAATGGAATTAAATTTTCGCCACAATTAATACTTAAAATATGTTCGCTACCAGTGATAAATGTAATTTCAAAATCGCTTTTAATTTGCACTTTTTTAAAATCATCTAAATAGATTTTTTCAGTTGTAATTTCGCCAGTAGATTTCATACAGCGGTTTTTATCGGTGTCGCAAGCATTAAAGCCTAAACTAAAAACCACAATTATTAAAAATAAATATCTATATTTTTTCATGTATTAAACTTAAAAAATTCAATCGCTAAGATAATATTTTTTAAATTAACTTTATATTGTTAAAAAAACAAAATAAGTCAATCGTTTATTTCGTTAAATCTTAGCATATTGCAACTAAAAATATTGAATTATGTGGAGAATGTCTTTTGTAATTTTTTTAACTTCTGTACTTTGCTTGGTTACCACTTCTTTTAACTATAAAACCAACGATTTTCCAACAAAGAGAACAACAAAACCACCTTCGTTTTTAGACGAAAATAATCCTTGGGTTGATTCAGTTTTTAATACTTTAACACAAGATGAGAAAATCGCACAGCTATTAATGCTGCCTGCATATTCCAATAAAGGCAAGTCTCACGAAGAACATATTTTAAGTTTAATAAAAAATTATAAAATCGGCGGTTTAATTTTTATGCAAGGCGGTCCGCATAGGCAAGCTGTTTTGTTGAATAAATATCAGTCAAATTCTGAGTTGCCACTTTTAATTTCAATGGATGCGGAGTGGTCTTTGAGCATGAGATTGGACTCTACCGTGCTTTATCCACGGCAAATGATGTTGGGAGCAATTCAAGATAATGAGCTTATTTATGAAATGGGAGCTGAATTTGCTCGACAGTTGAAAAGAGTAGGAGTTCATGTTAGCTTTTCGCCTGTTTGCGATGTAAACAACAATCCACTTAATCCTGTAATTAACGACAGATCTTTTGGCGAAGATAAGTATAATGTTAGCATAAAATCATATTATTATATGAAAGGCTTGCAAGACAATGGAGTTTTGGCTTGTGCTAAACATTTTCCCGGGCATGGCGACACTCATGTTGATTCTCACAAAGCTCTGCCAGTGATTAATCACAGTTTTCAGCGTTTAGATACTTTGGAGTTGTACCCATTTCAATACTTGATTGATAAAGGAATTGCTTCTGTTATGGTGTCGCATTTATTTGTTCCTGCAATTGATTCTTCCAAAAATTTGCCAAGTTCTTTGTCGCCCAAAACAATAAACGAACTTTTAAAAACCAATATGGGATTTAAAGGTTTAGTATTTACTGATGCTCTTAATATGGGCGGAATTACCGGAGGTTTTAAAGCTGGAGAAGCAGATGTAAAAGCACTTTTAGCAGGAAATGATATTTTACTTTTTCCAAACGAAGTTCCTTTGGTTATTGAAAAAATTAAACAAGCAATAGAAAATGGCGAAATTTCTCAAGAAGAAATCGATAATAGATGCAAAAAAGTTTTAATGGCTAAATATTGGGTTGGCTTGAATAAAATTGAAGAAATTTCTTTAGAAAATTTGCATTCAGATTTGAACAATACAGAGGCTTTGTTGATGAAACAAAAATTGATAGAAAATTCCTTAACTTTAGTTACAAATAAAAATTCCTTAATTCCTTTACAAAGATTAGACACATTAAAAATTGCAAGCATAAGTTTTGGTTCTAATAATATGAGTAGCTTTCAAAATCGCTTAAAATATTATGCCGAAGTTGATGAGTTTAATTTTGAAACTGAAATCAAAAAAAGTGGTAGTCAGGGTTTTAAGGCAAAACTTAAAAAGTATAATTTGTTAATTGTGGGCATTCACAACACAAATTCTTTAGCATCTCGAAAGTTTGGAATTTCAAAGCAAACAACTGAATTTGTTGATGAAATTTGTGCAGAAAACAATGTGATTTTAGACTTGTTTGCTAATCCTTATGCTTTGGCTTATTTTAAAAATGCTGAAAAATGTGCTGCAATTATTGTTTCATATAACGATTGGACATTGACAAATGATTTGTCGGCTCAGTTAATTTTTGGTGGAATTCCAGCTTTAGGACGTTTGCCTGTGAGTGTAGGAAATAAATTTTTAGTAAATTCGGGTTACGATACTAAGAAAATTAGATTGAAATACACTTCCATTCCCGAAGAAGCAGGAGTAGATTCAGGAAATCTTTACAAAGTTGATTCTATGATGAACGAAGCAATTAACGCCAAAGCTTTTCCGGGCGGACAAATTGTGGCAGCAAGAAATGGAATAGTTTTTTATATAAAATCCTTTGGCTATCACGATTATTCAAACAAAATTAAAGTAAATGATTTTGACTTATACGATTTGGCTTCGGTAACTAAAGTTGTGGGGTCTGCACCAGCACTTATGAAACTTTATGACGAAAAGCTATTTACTTTGAACGATAAATTATCTAAACATATTCCAATTTTACAAAATACTAAAAAAGCCGATTTTGAAATCTTTGATATTTTAACCCATAGAGCAGGATTCAAATCTTGGGAAGCTTTTTTTAAAAAAACTATTAAAAACGATAGTATTCAAAATTTAATTTATTCAAAAGAAAAAGCAGAAAATTACAATACAAGAGTTTGCGAAGGTTTTTATATTTTAGATTCGTATCGCGACACAATTTTTCAAGACATAATTAACTCGCCTCATAATAGATACGGAAGATATGTGTATTCCGATATGGGATTTTATTTTTTTCCAGAAATGATTAAAAAATTTAAAGGAAAATCTATGGACGAGTATTTGTACGACGAGTTTTATTCTCGTTTGGGAGCTTGGACTTTGCGTTATTCGCCATTAGAAAAATTTTCAAAGAAAAATATTACGCCAACCGAAGAAGATAATGTTTTTAGAAAAGAACAATTACACGGCTATGTTCACGACCAAGGAGCTGCTATGTTGGGCGGAATTTCAGGACATGCAGGTTTGTTCGCTTCGGCTAACGATGTGGCAAAAGTTATGGAAATGTTTATCGAAAAAGGAAGCTATGGAAATTTCGATTATATAAATTCTGAAACTATAGATTTATTTACAAAATATCAATTCGATTCACTTATAAACAGAAGAGGCTTGATTTGGGATAAACCTGTTCCAAACGATACAACAAAAGGATTGGGTACTGGTTCTTCATCAAATTTAGCTTACGGACATAGCGGATATACAGGCACTATGGTTTGGGCAGACCCACATTATGATTTTATTTATGTTTTCAATTCAAACCGTGTGTATAAAGATGCTGAAAACTGGAAAATTTTAAAACTAAACACTCGAACTATTATAGAAGAAATTTTTTATCAAGCAATAATCAAGAAAAATCCAGATTTGAAATATGTAAAAAACTAAATTCTCTGCTAAAAAAATCAGAAAATTAATTATTTTTGTAAAAATTTTAAAATGACTGATAGTTCCAGATATAATTTGCGTGGCGTTTCAGCCTCTAAAGAAGATGTTCACAATGCAATTCGTAAAATAGATAAGGGATTATATCCAAAGGCATTTTGTAAAATAATTCCAGATATTTTGGCTGGCGATGAAAACTATTGCAATATAATGCATGCCGATGGAGCAGGAACAAAATCTTCTTTAGCTTATATGTATTGGAAAGAAACAGGCGATTTGTCGGTTTGGAAAGGTATTGCAATTGATGCAATAGTTATGAATATTGATGATTTGCTTTGCGTTGGTGCTACCGACAATATTTTGCTTTCTTCAACTATAGGACGAAATAAAAATTTAATTCCCGGCGAAGTTATTTCTGCAATTATAAATGGAACTCAAGAGTTTTGCGACGAAATGGGCAAGCATGGCATTAATATTGTTCTTACAGGTGGCGAAACTGCTGATGTTGGCGATTTGGTTAGAACAATAATTGTTGATTCAACTGTTACTTGCCGAATGTTGAGAAAAGATGTAATTACAAACGAAAATATTCAAGCAGGCGATGTGATTGTAGGGCTTTCTTCAACTGGTCGTGCAAGCTACGAAAATTTTTACAATGCAGGAATGGGAAGCAATGGATTAACTTCGGCTCGACATGATGTGCTTGCAAATTATCTTGCCGAAAAATATCCCGAAAGCTACGATAATGCAATGCCAGCAGAATTAGTTTATTCAGGAAAGAAAAAATTAACAGAAAGTTTAGAAAAGCCTTATTCAGATGTTGGAAAAATGATTCTTTCGCCTACTCGAACCTATGCACCAGTTATTAAAGAAGTTTTAAAGCATTATTCTAATCAAATTCACGGAATTATTCACTGTAGTGGCGGTGCTCAAACAAAAATTTTAAATTTCGTAGATAATCTTCATATTATTAAAGATAATATGTTTGAAGTTCCTTTGTTGTTCCAAATGATACAAGAGCAAAGCAATACAGATTGGAAAGAAATGTATAAAGTCTTTAATATGGGACATAGAATGGAATTATATTTGCCCGAAAACATTGCTAATCAGGTAGTTGAGATTAGCAAAAGCTTTAATGTTGACGCAAAAATAATTGGTAGGGTAGAAAAGAGCGAAAGCAAAAAACTTACAATAAAATCCGAAAAGGGCGAATTTATATATTAAGAGACAGATTATGGCAAACGATTTAATTTTAGATAAACTTAGAGATGTAAAAAAACGATTTTTAGAAGTTGGAAATCTATTAACAGATGCAACTATAGTGTCTGATATGGATAAATACATCAAGCTAAATAAGGAATATAAAGACCTTCAGCCTATTATTGAGGCTTATGATGAATATGTTTTAATTATTTCAAATATTGAAGATGCAAAAAACATTTTAGCTGATGAAAAAGACTCAGAATTGCGTGAAATGGCAAAGATGGAATTAGATGATTTGCAACCAAAATTAGAGCCTTTAGAAGAAAAAATTAAATTATTATTAATTCCTAAAGACCCTGAAGATGATAAAAATGCCATTATTGAAATTCGTGCAGGTACAGGAGGCGATGAGGCAAGTTTATTTGCAGGCGAGCTTATGCGTATGTATGTAAAATTTGCAGAATCGAAAAATTGGAAAACCGAAATCACCTCATACACCGAAGGAACGGTTGGTGGTTATAAGGAAGTAGTTTTAAGCATGACAGGCAATGGTGTTTATGGAATTATGAAATATGAATCAGGAGTGCATCGTGTGCAACGTGTTCCACAAACCGAAACTCAAGGACGTGTTCATACTTCTGCTGCTTCTGTAGCTGTTTTGCCCGAAGCCGATGAGGTTGATATAAAATTAAATCCTGCCGACATTAGACGCGATGAGTTTTGTTCCTCAGGACCAGGCGGGCAGTCGGTAAATACAACATATTCAGCAATTCGTTTAACGCATATCCCATCAGGAATAGTTGTTACTTGTCAGGACGAAAAATCTAAGCTTAAAAATTTAGATGTTGCAATGAAAGAGCTTAGAACTCGCTTATATAATTTGGAACATCAAAAATATCTTGATGAAATTGCCAAAAAGCGTAAAACTATGGTATCAACAGGCGACCGCTCAGCAAAAATTAGAACCTACAACTTCCCACAAGGACGCATTACCGACCATAGAATTAATTATACCATGTATAATTTGCAAAACTTTATGCTCGGCGAAATTGGCGAACTAATTGACCACCTAATTATGGCTGAAAATGCCGAAAGACTGAAAGAAGCTAATGAGGAGTAGGGGGGGTAACGGTTTGGGGGTATGAATTAGTGCGAGATTTTATAACTTTTGCCTGTCCCGCGGCTATGTATAGTGAATGTACTCATGTTCAATTGACCACATTGTCCTGCATTACTTATGACCGCGTGTTATGTGGAGTATTTATTATTCATCTCTATAATCATCAAATCTAAAAAGGTCTGAAATATTTCTTAAATCTTGCTTGCTGTTAGTAACTCCACCAACGGAAACTGTCAGAACTCTCGAAAGGGTAGTGTCCTAAAAAGTGTGTATTTTTCATTCCTCATTCGGGATATTGTGTAGCGTAGCGGAACAATGTCCCGAATGAGGAATTATTTTTCTTTTTAATTCTTCTACATTCCGAAACGCTGCTATTGGATATGAATATGTTGTATTTTCTCTTTCCATTGCTACTGCTCCCATTAAAGCAATTACAGATTCAGCTGAAGGCATTGCTCCTCGCATTTTTAGTACTCGCTTATAATCCCTGTTAAGTCTTTCATTCCAATTATTACTATAAATCATACGACGTATCTCTTCGGGATACTCTAAATATGTAAAATAACCTATATTACGCATATCTCTATATTTCTTTATTGAGGGATATTTAGTTGCGTAATTATCCACAAAGGTACATAATTTATTAAAACCATCAATAGGTTTAAGAATTTTTGTTTCCATTTGAAAAATTTCATTTAGTTCTGCTGATATTTTTTCTTTTAATTTGCAAGGGAAAATAGACCTTATATTCCTCTTTAAGTGAACTACACATAATTGGTGTTTACTGTTAGGATAAACACGTTTGACTGCATTTTCAACACCCGAAAGAGCATCGGAAACGAACAAACCAACGCTTTCTACACCACGTTTTTTAAGCTCTTGCAACTCTTGTTCCCAAAGCAAAGCTCCTTCTGTAGGATGATTAACGACAGCCAACACTTCACGAGTTCCGTCTTCTTTAACTCCTATAAAACTATAGTAGCCTTCTTTGCTAACACTTTCATCGCGACGAGTGTGAACAAAAACTGCATCAAAATAAACAACCAAATAATGAGATTCTAAACGACGCTTTAGCCATTTATGAACATTTGATTTACTCTCTTTCATTAAATAGCTGATTTGCTGTTTGCTATAATCTTTACCATATACATCCTCAAAAACAGAGCTGACTTGCTCGGTAGTCAGTCCCTTAGAATATAAACTAAAGATTAATTTACGACGTTCTTCATCTTCATCGCGTATAACGGCAAGAAGAGAAGGATAAAACATCCCACTACGTGTGCGAGGAACTTTTAAAACCAATTCTTTAGAATGTGCCATAGCTTTACAATAGCGATAGCCATTACCATATTCATCAGGATTCTCTTGCTGATGTAAAGAGCGCTCTGCTTTCATAAAAGCATTTAATGTTAAATTTAATAGCAAATTAGTTCCACCTTTATTTGCTAAATCAAATAAAATTTCCGAAATTTGTTCTTGTGTAAAGTTCATTTTTTGTTATTTTTTTTAGTTAATTTCAAATATAATAAAAATTTACTTTACACACTTTTTTAGGACAGTATCCTTCATCTCCAAAAATGCCGACTACACCTTTGGATTCTTTATGTTGATTCGTTAATCTTTTTGATAGATTCTTTTTAGCCATATTTTTATTCCACTATCTTTTTTTTGCAAAAATACAAACTTTATTCTATCGCTAAAAAATACAATGCAATATCTCCAAGTTTGCAGTGCTGTTTGTTTTTGCTTGCAGGTAACGGTTTCGGGCTTTGCGTTCGGGCGGGTTTCGGAGCACAAAACTGTCAACCAGCACTGCACTTGAATAGAAGCACAAAGCTCCAAGTTTGCACGTCACCCCGCCTGACGCAAAACCCGTGTTGGCAGTAGTGCTTTTAGTTCCTCTTTGCAGCATCTCTTATGGCTTGCTCCAAATTGTCTCCCTGCAATTCATATTTTTCCAATTGAGCTACATTATCTTGTCTGATGTGTAGTTGTCCTTCATTGCCCTTATTACCTCTGTGTTGACCTTTTGAGTAAGATGGATTTTCCAAGACTTCTTTACTGCTCATAACCCAAAGGACAATTTGGTCTCTGTAAACAGCAACCCAAATAAATACGTCACAGCATTGTGGTTTTAGCTGCTGAAAAATTCATCAAGAAGTTTTTGTCAGTTTTTCTTGAAAGAGCTTTCATATACAGAGGTTCTTCACTATCACTATCAACTGCCCTTGATGCTTTAACCTCAATTCTTATTCCGTCAAGCCATAAATCATAGTCCCCTGAGTAATTCGGGTCAAGTTTTTTATTGGGACTTTTTAGCTTAGAACACTTGCCCTGAACATAAGTCTGTGCAAACTTTTCACCGAATCCCCTTGGTGCAGATATTTCAAAAACCTAAAGGTTTGGATTTGCACTAA
>Ga0255347_1006795_pt1 | contig 12237 bp, 15 predicted proteins | sample wastewater_treat_2_FD_192479 | JGI IMG/M metagenome (GOLD analysis project Ga0255347, IMG submission 192479) | Wastewater microbial communities from Lulu Island WWTP, Vancouver, Canada - plant24 | ecosystem: Engineered > WWTP > Wastewater > Unclassified | place: Canada: Vancouver, British...
CCAAAAGGTGCTTGCCAATTGCTGCCAACGACAAAGCAGCCTGCACAAATTGCACAGACTGCTTTTGGTTACTACATAGATTATTTTTGTTTTTTGCGCTGTCTACTTGACAGGGGGCGGGTCATAATTCTCAGGGGATTACTTATTATCTTTAATTATAATTTCAATAGCTTTAGATACATTGTCAGGGAAAAAAGAAACATATTCCGCAATCTTTTCTTTCGTAATGTTTCTTTTCTTAACATATTCCGCAATAGTAGCTCTCTTCTCATTATCTTCACAAAAAAAAATCAGGCATATCATTGATAAGTTCCAGAAGGGCAAGAGTACTTGCATTATCCTTCGTTACCTCGGTACGAGCCTTCTTGACAACGACATCAAGATAACCGACCTTCACAATGCGCTTTCTGGTAGATTCCTTGTTGGTATAAACCGTTTCCCTTGAAACCACCTGTGTAGTGAGACCTATGCGATTCATCAAGCCTATACCGCCGTAATATCCGTAAACTGTGATTCCGTCAGTAATATACTTCCGCTCGATTACGTCTTCCGCACAAAGGACGCTTGTTCCGAGGACTGTCTGAGTTGGGATATAGTAAACACCTTTATCGAAGAGTGCAAGCTCTCCGCTGTCACACAGCTTGTTCAGCTCCTTTAAGAGCCAAGAAGATGAACGCTGCTCATATTCGATACTTTCTAATAGTATAGGAGTGTTCTTGCCATATTTTTTATCTAAATACTCTATAAGCATAGTATCACTTCCTACCGAATATCCTCGCAAAGAAACCTCTACGCTCCTGCTGCGGCTCCCGTGCCGGTTCTCCTTCGTCGAGATCGGACACGTTTTCCGCTGCCATAGCACCTTCCTCAGAGCCACCAGAACGCTCCGTAAGCCTTTCCTGTATCGTGCCTGCGTGTAATGCTTGTGCAGCCGTCAACGCCGATACAAGCGTCGCCTGTTGCTCCTGTGAGGCTTTTAGCATTACCGTCAATTCGTCAATCTGTTTATCCTTGACCGTCAACTGCTGTTGCAACGTATCTACGGTGTTTTGTAAGGTTACTATCAACGTGTTGACATCAATTTCGCTGCTTGTTTCATCAACATTTTTCGCTTTGTTTACAGTAGTTTTGTCAACGTTTACACCTGTTTCGTCAACCGTTTCGCCTATGTTTATGGGCGTTTCGTCAACCGTTTCGCCTATGTTTATGGGCGTTTCGTCAACGGTAGGGCGTTCAGGATACTGCTCCTTGATACGCTGTTCCAGTACATCATCGACGTACACAGTGCCGTTGACGGTCTCCGAATGGTCGGCAAGAATAGCCGACAGCTCCGCACTGCGCTTCACACGCTGCCACACAGCTTGCTTACTCACACGCAGCTCGTCCGCTATCTGCTTTATCGTCTTGCCGTCCATATCATCAGCTCCCTTACATTTACTAATATGCCACCTTACATTATAACACAGAAGCCGTCACAGGTCAAGGTTACATCAGGTTACATCAGGTTACATCAACCGTTGTAACCGCTGTATACCCCGAAAATACGTCGTTTCAAGGGCATAGGTTACAACGTTACATCGAAAATGCTATACCTTTCCTAAAAAGTACATAATACTGCCCTTTTCTATATTTTTTTCTTTTTTTAGAAAAAATCGTTGTAACGTTGTAACCGACCATGAAAAAACAACGTAAAATAGGGCTTTTTAACGGTTACAACACTTCTAAAAATCGTTGTAACCCGTTGTAACCGTTGTAACCTCACAGGACAAAATAAGGGCGGTCACGACCGAAGCCCTAACCGCCCGTGTGATATTGATTAACTGTTTCTGCCCCACTGACCGCCGCCGTTCTGGTTGCCGAGCCACTGATGATAGGGCAGTTCGTAGCCTCTGACTGTCTTACCGTCTACCTTGACTACCTGTTGCTCGAAACCGAGCTTCCTGAGTACCTGTCCTACCTGATTTGCGTTGATATTCCTCAGCACCTCGATATTCTGACGAAGGAACTCTGTTGCTGATGTGAGCTTGTGGTGCAACTCGTAGCCGTTCGGAACGTTGTTTTCGAGGTCGTCGATGATGTCCTCAATCTCGACCAGACCCTTCATCGGCTTGGTGTAGCTGCCGTTCCGTTCCGTGAGCTGTTCCTGCTCTTCCTGCGTCAGTCTGAAACAGTTAGCGTATGTATAGCCGTTCTGCAAGTCCTCGTCTACGATATGCTTTACTTGCGCCCAGAGCTGTTCGGTGTTGAACGGCTTAATCTGCTCGTCATAGCTGACTTTGAGCCTTTCAGGAAGTCTGATAGTTCCCCAACGACGGTTGCCCGTCTGGTCGAGCAAGAACTGTTCATCGTTGACCGTTCCGCAGAATGATGTGATACGAGGGTATCTCTCTGTTGTCCTGCCGTATGGTACACGGTATTCGTCGGCAGCAAGTGTCATAAACGCCTTTACTTTGTCGAGGTCTTTCTTCATCGTAGAGCCGATTTCTCCAAGCTCACAAATCCAGACCGAAGTTGCCTGAATGATACTATCCTTGTTATCGGGGTTTACGCTCTTACCCTCGCCATAATACTTGTTGTCCAGAGCGAGCTTTTCAAAGAAACGTGTCTTTGCAGCTCCCTGACCGCCCATAAAAACGAGCGCAAATTCGCTTGAAAAAGGACTTTTGGGAGAGTTGTGGAGCATACAATAGCACTGTTTCAGCCATTTCGTGATAAGAGTTCGGCTCAAAGTGTCGTCTGCGGATATATGCCACATATCGAAAATCTGCGCCAAACGGTCAACTCCGTCCCATACTGCGTTATCAATGATGTTGAGGATTGCATTGTACTTTGTTCGACCGCTTGCAACTCTCATACAGTTGCAGATATTGTCAATAGTTGCTCCCTTGTAACCGAGGGGCTTTAAGATACCCTGCAAAATCGTAGGAGCGTTGTTCGGCAGCATAACGGGATTTTCGATTTCCGAGAAGCCGAGATAGAGCATTTCTTTTTTTATTTCGTCCCATTGGAAGTCATAACCATACTCTTTGCAGAACTCGGTGAATGTATCGACTGTCAGGAGTGGTTTCTCGTCGCCGTCCCCGTTGCTCTGACTTTCGCCCTTCTTAGGCTTGTCATAGGCGTTCGGCTCGTACAGCAAGCGGAAGTCCTTCCACCCCTTATCTTTGCAGGAGTTATGGAAACAATGATAGCACAGCGTACCGTCGGCACGTTGTATCACAGCAGCGTCCTTGCCTGTGTGCGTCGGGTCGAAAGCGCAGCCGTTCTGGAGGTAGTAGTAAACGTCACTCCCTCTGACTTTGGTTTCCGAAATGCCTATATTATGCTTTGTAAAGAAGTCCTCGATGTTGAATGTACCCTTTTCGTCGGTGGCGTTGTGAGCCTTATGTGTTACATAAGACTTATCCGCAGGAGAGAGCATTGCAAAAGCCCCGTTTGTAGTAGCTGTGTGCTGTTCCTGAGTTTCTGCGCTCTTAGTATTTGCTGTGCAGTCCTCGATAACCTTGAACAGCAGCTCGACAGGGATAGGCTTTACACCGTCGTTCGGAACATCTGCGATAGTAGACATTCTGTGAGGACGTTCGGGAGTGTCAGCTCCCTTCTGAGCCAGAGACCCCCAGAGTTTGCAGATACGGGACGGATTGAAGTTTACCACGTCAATCTTTACACCGTCGTCACTAAAACGTATACTGAGAGCTTTCAGCACATCTTCGAGCATTTTGACGTTTTCCTCGTTGTTTGCAAGGCTTTCAAGGCGATACAGCAGATGAAAGCCGTTACCGCTCATTGCTACGATAGGCTCATAAAAGCCCATAGAGTAATAAAGATAGTCGTATACTTCGTGAGCCTTTGTTTCAGCTCTTTGCAGTTCTTCGTCATTTGCACTAATGCCTGTCCTGCGTTCGGGGTCAAAGTCGATGAAGAGCCAGTTAAGGCAATCAATGTCCTTGTCTGACACCGTGAGTGCGCCCTCGATGAACTTGTCGTGCTGTGCGAGGCTGTAACAGTCTTGCACAGGGGGATTGAGCGAGATATAAATGGTCGAGTTTAACGCAGCGTCGTCCTTCTTGTAGCCTGCCTGATAGTTGCACATAGCCTTAACAGCGGTCTCAGCCGAGCTGAATATACCGCTTGCTGAGTAATGCGGATTTTTGCCGATAAGCCGTATCTCGAACAGCTCACCGTCGGTCGGGTGCAGAAGCTTGATAGCTCTCTTGCACACTTCGGGGTCGATTTTAAGTTGCATAAAAAAACTCCTCTCGTTGTGATTTTATACGAGAGAGAGTACCATACAATCAAATATAAGCATAGATAACACCAAATACATACAGTTATCCCGTAAAAAACCGAAAAAATAGTTGACAACAGTCACTGTTCTGTGTTATAATGCTAATAGACTTTAATGAGAGTATGGGCTTTCTCCCGTACCGTAAGAGCGTAGTTACTACCAACAACTATGCTCTTATTTTTTTGCTTCTTTGGCTTTCTCAGCCTCAATGTACTGCTCTAATGCGAGCTGAATGATGACCGACTTAGTGAGCTGACGCTCTTCTGCGAACTTTTCAAGCTCTTCGACAGTCTTGGTCGGAATAGTGATTTGCAGTTTCTTTGTCTTTGGATTTGACATATAACCGCTCCTTTCAAGGCTTGTTTCGTTTACGTTCTCATTATACACCAAATAGATTGTCTCGTCAATCCCTCAAAAGAAATTTTGTCAATATATAGGGGCAAAAATGATATGTATAACTATATACATAGCATTTGAAAAAATTTGAGTGATAAGGATTTTTTGGTGATAATAAACAAAAAGTCGAATATCACCTATTTTTATCGAACACACAATAGATACTCTCAGGGAAGAACATTGGGAAACAATCATCGTCAAGCTGCATATCAACCCTGCTTGTATCGGTATCGGTAATAGTGTAGATATGACCGTGAGGCATTCTGTCCCAAATACCGACGTGTATCTCTCTGCGTTCCTCTGCTGAGAGACCGTCTGTGAGTCTCACAATGCACTGTAAGCCGCCGTCGTCCTCTGCATCAGCGTGTATGTACCACAGACCCGTTACAACGTCACTGTAAGCCTCTGAGAGCCACTGAGCGATATTCTGGTAGTCGGTGTACAGCTCTTTCCCGACCACATCAGGGGTCAGGTAGGGGATAGTGTCGATAAAGTCAAGCATTTTCATATAATCACTCCTGTTCGGGTAAATCGAGCTTATTCACTATGATGTAATCGTAATTATATTCATTGACGACCTTCAAATCAGAGATAGGCTCTTTGTCAATGTAGTTGGGTGACACAATCCAGTATGACGCAGCATAAACGCTTTCTTGGGTTGGGATAATGAGCCTAACGCTAAACGACATTTTACCAGTGACTTCATCTGCGACTATCTGCAAATTGCAGTATTGCCATTTTTCTTCTTCATCAAGGTGATTGTACAGCAATACATCATCAATGAATTTACAAATAAGGATTTCAGCGACAGAGAAGGGGGTAGAAACATCGAGGTCAGTGTAAAATGTGTTGTCGTAACTTGCTACTCTCTTCCCAATACCCCCACTCTTGTTGCGTTTCTGTTCGGCGTTGTAAGTCTGACTTGCCCTTAGAAAATTGACGGTCATACATCATCATATCCTTTCTGCTTTGTTTCCTTCTTCAGTAAAGGTGTTTCGGAAGGCTTTTTTTGCTCGTGGTGGAGCTTCTTGTCGTCGTAGCTCTCACCGTTGCCGATGAACTTGCTGAACAACGCATTGAACCGAGCCGATGTCCGTCCATACTCAACGAAAGTCTGTACTTTCTGTAATGCCTGTTGTACCCGCTTTTCGACGATAACATCGACAGAGGCACGTTCTGCTTGCACCTTTTTTTCTGCCTTTGCAAGACAGTTTTCTCGTTCGGTAAGCTCCGCAGCAGTCGCCTTTTGGCTTGCTGCTGTTTGTGCTTGCTCCTGTGATGTCCGAGCCTGTTGAGCTGCTACCTTTTGTACTGTCAGCGTCATTTCGTATTCTTCTTTATACGCCGCAAAGTCACGCTCATACTGTTCCCAAAGTGCAAGGTCACGATAGTAAGCTGACATCGCTTTATCGTAATCAGCACCGACCTCTTTTGATTGCTTTTTACGCTCAAAGAGACCGAGGTCACGATTGACGCTATTGCTGATAAATTCTTCTCGTGATATTGCAATTGGTGGTGTTGGTTTACGGTCAAACGGCTTCTTAGGCGGTGGCGGTATCTCTTGTTTTCTGACAAGTTCTTCTTCTGCTTGTTCCGTCCTTTTCTGAATATCTGAGAGCTTTGCCTCGGAGGTCTCTATTTTTCCTTCGAGGCTGTCTTTTTTAGCTGTCAGCTCAGTGATCTCACTCTGCAATTCAGCCGACTTTTGCTCGTCAGCTTCACGTTGCTTCTTCGCCTGTTCCGTAGCCTGTTCCGCAGCTTCACGCCTTGCTTCTGCTTCGGCGGCTGCCTTATCCATATCGTCCTTAAACTTCTTGCTGCCACGTCCACTTTTCTTATCGGCTCTCTCTTGTCTGCGCTTCTCGTTATACTCACGGTAAGCCTTCTCGCCATGCTCTTCTCTGATTTTCTGTGCCTCTTCAATATCGTATGCGTCGCAATCGTCTATTTCCCAACCTTTTTCACGCAAGTATTTGGGCATTTCACGGTTCAGCTTGTCAAGAAATTTTATATCGAACAGTTCTTTTGCACAGAGCCGTCCGTCGTCAGTCACAGGCTGCCAGAAGATGTGAATGTGAGGGTTAAGCTCGTCCCAATGTATGACAGCAGCTTTTACGTTGTCCTTGCCCACAAGTTCCTTGAACTTCTCGAAACCGTCAAGCAAAAAAAGCTCCTGTTGCTCTCGTGTAAGTGTTTCCATAAATGCCATAGGCGGCTTTATGATTGCGTTGCACATAAGAACTGCATCACTCTTTATTTTTGCCATTAACTTTAACAGCGGTTCACCGTTCTTTTCACGTTCCTTGTTAATGATTGCAAGTGCATCTTTGTCTCCTAATTTCTTCTCACCCGCAATTTTACGCTGACGGTTCAACTCCCGTATCAGAGGACGGATAATATCATTGTTTTCTTTGACTTCTTTATTACGCTTTTCCACCCAATCATCAGAGTATTGTATCAACTCTTTTGCTGATGTGATAGTCTTAATCTCACCGTTTATATTGCATGGAAGGTACTGGTTCGTATGGGTCAATTCTGGGTTGATGTCAAGGTCTTTTCCTAATCGCTCAGACAGAGCCTCTTCTGCAACCTTTGACAAATTACCGCTATGCCTGCCGCCCTTTCCTTCTGCGCTACTTAGCTTTATTGCTGGCATTCCTATCGTGAACCCCATATCCTGCACTCCTTCCTCACATAAGCTGCTTTTCTTGCTTCTTGCCGCAAATGCGGCGAAAACGTCTCTTTGGCTCTTTGCGCTATTATAACATATATTTCTCCGTGTGTCAAGCGCAAGTATGAGACCTCAGACCTGCTACACTTCACCGCACTAAAGTGCGGTTCGCTTCACAGGTCGCACTGCGCTACGCTTCGTTTGAGGTCGTCTGCCGACGGCTTCAAGAGGTTGTTCCCCCTCTCGAAACGCTTCCCCTTGCGCCGTCCTGATTACTACAATTATTTCAATAATTGCATTGTCATTTTCAGAACGGCACTTCGTCGGTATTTTCGGCGGAACGTGTCATATCGTTCTGCGTGAAATCCCTACGATAAAAGCCGCCGAAGTATCGCTGACACCACAGCATAATATTTTCATCGAGGTCGTTGTAATCCCCATAATGCTTTTGTAAAATCGCCGCCCACTGTTCGCTGAAATTGCAATGCTCCGCCATAAAATCTGCTATGTTGTCATACTCTGTTTCTGCCATAACGATGAACGCATTTTTTATTGTCGGGTCTGTGTTCCAGAGTGCCGCCAGCTCCTTGTAGCATTCAAGAAATATCTCGTGATTTGCGTGGTCTATCTGTCCGAGCGGAATGTTTAGGAAGTTGTCGATGTGGTGGCTGTGCGTGATACCAAACGGCTTAACTGTGACCTCTAATTTACCGCTGACCTCTCCGAAATTATCAGGTGTGAACTGGATATTTTCTTCATCGTCCGTGATGAAAATATCCTCGCACCACTCCTTATTTTTTACATCGTCCTTTGCCTTTTCGAGAGCGGCTTCACGGTCGATACACTGTAAGAAGTCCTCGACGGTTTCACCGCTGCCGACACGATAAGAACAGCAGTACCAAACTGGATAATCTTTACTCATAACATACTCTCTTTCTAAATTTATTCCTCGTCGCCCCATTTCCATTCGGAGCTGATATTCTTTTTCTTAATCGCTCTTTTGGGGAGCTTGCAGTCGTTGGCGAAGTAGGAAGGTCTTCTCGTATAATCTGGTATGATGTTTTCAAGATTGTGTTCCAATCCTACTCCATGAAGAAGTTTGATGAACGTGAGCAATCCGACCTTACCGCCTTTCTCAAAGTGTGTGATTGTTCTTTGACTTACTCCCGTTTTTTCGGCAAGTTCTTTTTGCGTAATGCGAGCTGAAATTCTGTGCTGTTTGAAACGTGCTGCAAGTTCTTTCATAGCTTCGTTATTATCTAAGTCATTCGTAATTACCATACCTCATAACTACTCCTTTTCTGACACATCATTGGGGGGAATTTGTAAGCCCTCACTTTCAAACTCACTTCTCAGCTCCGCTTTGTACTTGTAGTAGGTCTTGCGGCTCACTCCTGCGGCAGCAGCACATTGTTCATCGGTCAGAGTGCCGCCGAACGTTTTACAGCTTGTGCAAATAACCTTCTTAGCAGCAGCAGCCTTCTTCACGTTGAGCTTTGCACCCTTGCGCTGTCCTATCTGCTTACCGTTGCGTCTGGCTGTCTCAATGCCTTCTGCCGTCCTCTGATGAAGGTCGTCAACCTCTTTCTGAGCCTGTCCGAACGCAAGCTCTATCTGACGAACAGCAAGCCTTTTCAGATAAGCATTCACGCCTTGCAGTATAAGGTCAACGTCCTCACCAGTGAGCGGAACATCACGGCTCAGAGCCTGCTTGTAGGTTTCCGTATTGATGTGAGGCTCTTTGAGGAACACAAGCTCTATGCCCTTGTCGTAAAGCTGCATATACAGCTCTACGCCCTCAGCAGCATTACGGCTCATACGGCTCACACTGTCAAATACGATGATATCACCGCTCAGAGCCTGTTTCAACAGCTTGTCAAGCTCTTTGCGCCCCTGTACCTTTGTACCAGTGTACGCCTCTTTGTAGATGCGAGCTGTCGGGTACTCCTTGATGATGTTGCGCTCCTGCCTCTCGATGTTCTGGGTCGGTCGGGAGATACGGCAGTAACCAAATATCCGTTGCATTATATCCTTCTCCTTTCGTGGTAGATTTAACGACCGTTAAATTTACCACTTTAATTATACCACAGAATACGCCTTGTGTCAACAGATTTACTACTATTTTATGATACTTTAAATTTACCACTATTTTGCATAAGAAAAGAGCGTGACCGTAGCCACGCTATAACTATTTAATTATTTTACACTCAAATACATGAATATCGGCAGAATATTAACGATAATATATAATGTTATTGCTGGAAGTACTATTATAATTCCTGCTGCTATTAAGTTGAAGCAATATATATTTCCGCAAAGATTTTTACTAACACATATACGAAAACTACGTTCTTCTATCATATAATAGATTGGGGAAAATATGAAACAGATTACAAATACAGGAAGAAAAATAACTGTAGCTACGAAAAATATGAATAAAATAGCACATAACAGAACAAATAATACACCTAAAAACAAACGCATTAAGATAAATACAACAGAAAGTAGAATTGCTGCTCCGAACGAAATATCATATTGTATATTAATATATAAACAGTCAAATACTCCCATAGTTATTAGCGATAATACTAATATCGCAAGTAGAAATTGCCCTATTCCGCCATCGAGAAAATCAGGAAGAAAAAAATCTGGATAGCGTATTCCTTTTCTACTATCATAAAAACCGCCTATATTTGCACCACTAAAAAATGAGAGAAATAAAAATAATACTCCGAGACATAAAGCGGATACTAAGACGATGCAGCCTATTGTAGTAATCTTTTCTTTGGCAGCTTCACCATATTCATTACCTTTTACTATTCCTAAAATAGATAAGATAATCTTTCTACATACATTCCATAACTCAATAAAATATGATTTAATATAATCGGGAAAACTGAATGGCATTGCTTTTCCTTTCAAATGTTATTCCTCAGTATACTTGATTTTCAGATAGCTTTCGTAATCGACAAACAGGTACATTTCCTTTACTTTGTCGTCTTCGTCATAGGTAAGAAGCAGTGCGCCTTCTTTGTTCGCATAGTAAGTATAGCCGTTTGTATTACCGCCTGCTCCGTAGAGTCCTTCGACTCTTTCTTTACTGTCACCTATCTTGATGCCTGCAAACGTGACACCTAACTCTTCGGGAGTATCTTCATTTGCATACAGACTTCTTATAAGGTAATAGCCTTCAGGCTTAGACAGGTCTACATCATCAGTTGACGGACGGCTTCCCATTACCACAGGAACAACCTCTACATACACGCAGCCGTCAACGCCTTCTGCACTGTAACCATTGCCATAAAAGAATACATCGTCATTATCATTACTGGGATTGCAGTGTATCTTATCTGTCTTCTGAACCTGAGCGCAGTCCATAAATACATCAAGGTACTTGTCTATGTAAATATTGTCAAATTCAAAACCATTAACCTTTACCCAACGAAGTCCACTCCAATGATGATTTTTCTCGCCGTTGATGATGATGTCGTTCTCAACCTCTTCATGGGCTATATCAGACTTGTCTTTCTTATCGCTCTTATCGCCACCGTCATTCTGACCGCTGTTGTTCTTGCCGTTGCCCTGAGAACTGTCAGAATCAGTAGCAGAAGAAGTTTCCTGTTCCGAAGAGGCTTCAGCAGTACTTTCGGTAGTGTTAGAAGAGGTAGTGCTTGAATTATCGTTTGAATTGGAGTCTTCGTTATTAGTATTTCCGCAGCCTACCATTGCACCACACATTGTCAGCGCCATTATAGCCGCTATAATTGTTTTAACTTTCATGTGTATTTCCTCCGATATAACAAAAAGTGCGCAGCCGAAGCCACGCACTGCAAAAATGCACAACTCCGTTTGCTGCTACACAAATTCGTTCTTACACAAGATAAGCATACGAATAAAGAGTGTACACCTTTACCGAATGATAAAAGCGTATACTTATACCGTGTGTAAAAATATTGAATTTGTGTAGCACTTATAATTATAGCTCATTTAGTGCCTAATGTCAACTGTGATGCAAGACAAAAAGACTATTTTCCTCTTGACAAACCCTATCAAATAGGGTATAATATAGAAAAGGAGTGAACATAGTGACACGGACTTTCATAATGACTAATGAATTTGACAAGAACTGGAAAGCAATGGGGTTAAACGATGACGACCTAAAATCCCTGCAAGAAGAACTTATCCTGAATCCGACAAAAGGAGACTTAATGAAGGAAACAGGTGGTTTGCGAAAACTACGCATAGCATTTGAAGGAAGAGGCAAGAGTGGTAGCGGTCGTGTATGCTATGTAGATTTTGCAGTATATGATAAGATATATCTTATAACTGCATATCCTAAGAACGAAAAGGAAAACCTAAGTAAAACCGAAAGAAACGCAATCGCTAAGATGATAGAACAACTTGAAAAATCATTGAAAGGGTGATATTATGAACGTATACGAGAGCATTATGCAGGGTCTCAATGAGGCTATTGCTTACGAAAAAGGTGAAAAGACTGCTCGTTCTGCTTGTGTAACTATTGTTCCGCCACCAGAAGTGTCCGCTGATGAAGTCAAGGAACTCCGTCACGCTCTCAATATGACACAAAGCACTTTTGCTGCTGTTATGGGAGTATCTAATAAAACTGTAGAGGCGTGGGAGAAAGGAACTAATTCCCCTGCTGGAACTGCAAGGCGTATGATTGGAATGCTGCTTGCTGACAATACTATCCCCGAAAAGTACAATATCATATCCAGATAACACTAAATCCCCTGAGATAATGATATAATCCCCTTAAAGTAGACACACGAAAAAACAAAAGCGTGTGAAAGCTGTAAGGGGGTTATTTTATGTCAAGAGGAAGTAAGCTAACAGATGAAGAACGCATAGCGGCAGTGCAAGA
>Ga0255347_1006796_pt1 | contig 12234 bp, 12 predicted proteins | sample wastewater_treat_2_FD_192479 | JGI IMG/M metagenome (GOLD analysis project Ga0255347, IMG submission 192479) | Wastewater microbial communities from Lulu Island WWTP, Vancouver, Canada - plant24 | ecosystem: Engineered > WWTP > Wastewater > Unclassified | place: Canada: Vancouver, British...
AGAAACACATTAGTATCAGCTTTTAGGGTACTAAGTAGAAAAAGCCCAAGTGATGTAAATACCATGCCTGATGAGCTAATGTATCTGGAGTCTATTCTGTCTGAAATATAACCAGCAATTGGTGCAATTATCATTACAACGATGGGATTTGCAATTAAAATAAGTCCTGCTTTTCCTGGCGGTAGGTTTCTTAACTGGATTAAATAAAAGGGTAAAATAAATGTAACTGTAAATTGTGACATATAGTTAAGAAGTAAAGCTAAATTGCTCATAAAAAATAGCCTATTTTTAAATAATGATAAATCAAGCATTGGATGCTTTATTTTCTTTTCAAGGATAAAAAATATTACTAAGAAAATGATCCCTGCTAATAAAGAGCTAATTGTAGTTATGTTTTTCCATCCTAATGTCTCTATAAGACTAAGTGGGAAAATAATTCCAACAAGACCAAGAAAAAGGAAGATTGCCCCCATGAAATCAAATGGTAACGACTCATCACCCCTAGTAAATGGAAGTATGGCCATAGCCCAGAAAAAGCCGATAATTCCAATAGGAATATTTATGAAAAAAATACTTTGCCACCCAAAATATGAGGTTAAAAATCCGCCGATTACAGGTCCTGCTGACAAGGCAACTGAAACAGCAATTGCATTAAATCCTAAATATTTCCCTCTATCCTTTGAAGGTGTGTTTATAGTTATGATTGCTGAACCCATTGACATCAACATCCCTGCTCCTACTGCTTGAAGTGCTCTAGATAAAATAAGAATTAAAATTGTCGGTGATAAAGCACAAGATAAAGAGCCGATTGTAAAAATTATAAAACCAATTAAATAAATTCTTTTGTGCCCATATAAATCCCCTAACCTTCCATATGCTAATAACAAGCTACTGATTACTATTAAATAAGAGAGTACAACCCACTCAACAGTGGTAAGGCTTATGTTAAAATAATTACTTATACTTGGTAGAGAGATATTTACAATGCTTGAATCAAGAGCCCCCATAAAAGTGCCAATACCAACTATTATAATTAACTGGATTCTCTTTTCTTTGGTTAGTGTATTATGTTTGTCCATCTTTATTTAGTTATTTTTAAGCTAACAAGTTTATAAAACTACAATTTTTGTTATTTTATTTATTATTTCAAATAAATCAACTGGATTTAGGCATAATTTATGTAAATTGGGTTCGTGCACATAGATAAATTATAGATTATAATAAGCTTCATTAAATGATTTGATTAATATCCCCACTGTGAGAGTCAAAACTGTTAAACTATTAGGGGCAAGATTCTACAGAAAATATGGCAGGTAGGTTAATTTAAAAATTTGTAGAACTAATTATAAAACCACATATTTTGCAGAAAAATGGCAAAAGATATCAAAAGCAAATCTTTAGAAAAAAAATATAATAAATTATTAGGCATGTTGAAGTCGTTTGAGTCTGCTGGTGTGGCATTTTCAGGTGGGATTGACAGCACTTTTCTTTTGTTTGCAGCCAAAAATGCGCTTGGTAAAAAAGTTGAGGCTTTTACTGTTTCTTCTATAGTCTTTCCTGAAAGTGAAAAAATAATTGCTCAAAAAATTACAGGACAGCTGGATGTGAAACATGAGATAGTTGATATTGATTTAACTTTAAACGATGAATTTTTAAGAAATGACAGGCAGAGATGTTATTACTGCAAGAAGTCAATGTTGGGTGTATTAAAAACACTGTCAGATAGGAGAGGATTAAAGTTTTTACTTGAAGGGGCAAATGCTGATGATATTTTAGATTATAGACCTGGCATGAAGGCAGTTGAGGAACTTAAAGTTAAAAGTCCTCTTAAGGAAGCAGGGTTTACAAAAGCTGAAATTATTAACCTTTCAAAAAAGTTTAATATTTTTGATGAAAATAGGGGCTCTTTCTCATGTCTTGCAACAAGAATTGCTTATGGAATAAATATAAACCAGGAAATATTACAAAAAGTAAAACTTCTTGAGGACTATCTTAGCAGTATTGGATTTACAAAATTAAGGGTAAGGCATCATGGTGATATTGCAAGAATTGAAATAGAAGTTAAAGATTTTACGAAAATTATAAAAAATGATTTAAGGCAGGAAATATTAAATAAATTTTATGCTTCAGGCTATAAGTATGTTGTTCTTGACATGGAAGGGTTTTTGAGTGGAAGCATGAATAAATAAGAAGATCTATTAAAGCAAAGTTTGAGGCAAGATGGACAATAGGTGATTACATTTTAAATTTTTCTTTCCCAACTAAGGTAAGAGCCATTTAGGCATTTAACGTACTTAAACCCATTATTTTTAAGCAACCTGTAAGCTACATAGGCCCTATAACCTGTTCTGCAATAAACAATAATTTTTTTACTTCTGTCAACTTCTTCAATATTATCCCTTAGCTGGTTTAGTGGTATTAACAATGTACCTTCTATATGCCCTGCTTTGAATTCTTTTGGATTTCTTACGTCTAATATCTGATAATCTTTATCTAGGTTCTCATCATTTATTATCTGCCTTAAATCTTCCACATCTATAAACTCCACATCACCATTAAACAGGTTTTCTGCTATCATTCCTATAATATTTATGGAATCTTTTGCCGAGCCGCAGGAAGGATGGTAGGCAAGATCATATTTTGCTAAATCTGTTATTTTAAGATTGCTGTATATAGATACTGACATTATATCAGTCTTTTTATCAACTGCTTCCTTTCCCACAGCTTCAAATCCTAAAATTTTGCCTGTTTTTTTATCAAAGACTGTAATCATGTGTATCATTTCCGCACCTGGATAATATTCAGCATGGGATAAAGCATGCGTTTCAAGCTTAAAAGCATTTTTATTGATTTTTTTTGCCTCTTTGTAGGAAAGCCCTGTTTTGCTAATCTGTAAATCAAGGATCTTTATTATTGAAGTTCCTATACTCCCCGGAAAAATATAAGATTTTTTATTTTTTGTCTCAGCTTTATAACTACCATTTATCTCATTTACAATATTTGCAGCAGCTATTCTTCCCTGTTTGCTTGCTATTGAAGCTAGACAGAACAATTTGCTCTCTCCCGATACTAGATCATTGACTTCAACACAATCACCTGCAGCATAAATACAATCAAAGTTTGTTCTTAATTGTTCATCAACAACGATACCGCCTTTTGAACCAAGATTTATGCCACAATCTTTGGCAAGATTATTCTCAGGTTTTACTCCTATTCCCAGAAAAATGATATCTGGCCTAATTTCAATGCAGCTCGTTGTTTTTACAGAAATGATTTTTCCACTGGCATCACTGGCATATTCTTTAATACTGGAATTTTTTAATATCTTTACACCCAACTTTTTTAAATAATCCTCCGCATAATCTGTTATTTCTGAATCAAAATTGGGCAATATCTGTCCTGTTTTTTCTATAATTATGGTATTTAAGTTTTTCTCTAAAAACGCTTCAAGAAGCTCAAGTCCAATGAAACCAGCCCCTACTATAAGCATGTTTGTGTTTATTTTCTCATTGGGCACTTTACAATCCTTTTTTACTCCTCTCTTTTCTTCGGGCATCTGATTATTTAAATTTTTAAGATTATTATTTATATCTTCCTTCATATAGGTATTTATATAATCTCTTAAAACCAGTGCGTCATCTATTGTTTTTAATACACATATATTTTTTTCATTTTTAAAGAGAGGTATTTGGGCAGGACTTGTACCTGTAGCTATCAAAAGATAATCAAAGTTATCCTTAAATTCTTTGCCGTTTTCAATATTTCTAACAACCACAGATTTCTCTAAAGGATTTATCTTTATCACTTCATGAAGTATTTTAATACTTAAATTGAATCTTTTACTGAAAGATTCAACAGAATTAATTAGTAAATCATGTAAGTTGTTTATTTTCCCTGAAACAAAGTAGGGAAGTCCACAAGAAGCATAAGAGATATATTTATCTTTTTCATATATTGTTATATCAAGTTCTTCATTTAATCTTCTAAGTTTTGCGGCGGCAGAAGTTCCCGCAGCAACAGCTCCAATGATTATTATTTTCTTACCTGCCATAATTTGTTACTCCATTAAAAAGTTAATAAAATTAAATCTTAAACTAAATTTGATATAACAATAATTGTAACTGACTGCAATATATAATACGAACTAAAATGTCCTAAAATGTAGATTTATTTTAGCATAAAAGGCTGATATTCCACTAACATGATTAATACTTTGGTTCGAATTGTTGAGATGAAAGATTAAAGGATATAGACTTTGTTATATCTTGTGGAAGATATTATAAATTATTATTTTAAATTCGTGATTTCCGCTTTGAATAAATCACTATTTTATGTAACAGACATAAAAGATATTAATAGTTTCCAATCATCTATATAGGTTTAAAAAGTTTTATAATATACTTGAAATATTATATAATGATTTACAATAAGAATAATTAAAAATATTGGTGGCTTAAAAGCAACGTAAAATGGCATGATGTGGGATTCATATTTTTTTATTATGATAATATTATGATATTAAGGAGGGAAGATGGCTGATATAGATAAATTAAAAAGAGCATCATATATGTCAAAAAGAATGGTTATATTAAAGGATAGCTGTGAAACTTTAGGCATTAGGCTTGAATATCTTTTTGGCTTGTTTAATTACTATAATGAAAAGAATAAAGGAAGATGGTTCTGGCAAAAAGCTAATTTTTCAGGGGCACTTAAAGATTCCTATGATAATTTTAATAAGTCCGTGGACAAGTTTATTAAAGAGATCAAAAGTGCAGATAAGGCAATTTATGATGCTAAAATAGGTTCTTTGTCGATTGAGTTAGATGATTTAACGACAAAAATGGAACTTAGTTTAAATGTAAATAGAGATTTAGACATGGCTATGATTATAGGATACCTTGATAATAATTTAAGAGCACTAATTAATGATGGGCTTAAAGGGATGGTTTAGTCTTATTGTTTTTTTATCTCTAACAAAAATGTTTGTGAATATTTCTTTTTATTTTCAAAGTTAAAACTCCCAAAAAATTTCTGTTCTACTTCATTACTATCATTAATGATCTCAGCTGCAATATTATAAGTATCTCCAGGCATATTTATTTCTACTCTTGACTTTGGTTTTAATTTGAAAACATTACTACCATTAGCAGAATTATTAGAAATGTAAAAATTAAGGCTGCCAGCAGTACTATTAATTATTGTTAAAATAAAATAATCTTCATTCCTCGTTTTATAGTCTTCTTTTATTTGAGGTAGATTTTCATAAATTTCGTTTTTAATTATCGCTGTTTTGCAAATTGCATAATAAGGGTTTATCTCCTCTTCCATCTCGGGATAGTTTTCCAATAAGTATTCAAAAATACTGAGTGCATTTTTGTTTTCTTCTGATGTAATAAGATTTGTCCCATATTCAAATAAAATATTTTGAGGAATTCTTGAATATACTTGATCATCATAAAATTTAATGGACATATTAATACTGTTGTTGCCAGTTGATATACCAGAGTCAGAATTGGTTTCTGCTTTTGATGTAATGTTTTTGGCAAGCATATATTTGTCAAGTGCTTCTTTATATTCAGATTTTTCTATAAGATTTAAAATGTCTTTAAAATAATTATCAAAGACAAGTGGTTTGGCTTGTTCTGCAAAATCATTTTCAGGATAATCCTCTACAAGTTCAGTTAATAGGCTAATTGCTTGTTCATAATTTTTTATCTTATTATTACAATCAGCAGCTTTAAATAAATACTCAGGGATTTTATATGATGCAATAAATGCTTCATCACTATTAGGAAAATTTTTAATTATATCTCTTAAAGTGTTAACTGCTAGTATGAAATTAAGAGAAGCTGTTTCATATTCTTTATCTTTATACGAAGATTCTGCTATTTTTGAGTATGATTCTGAAAGGATTTTTTTTACCTCTAAGCTATTTCTATCTAGTATATTTTTTTCAACACATAAATTTATATATTTTATTGTATTATTATAATCTCCAGTTTTTTGATAGGCATAGACTATGTTTTTTAATGATTCTTCATAATATCGACTTGTTGAATATTTATTAATTATTTCATTATAATTTTTTATAGCTACCAAATAATTTTCAGAGTCGATTGCTTGTTGAGCTTCTCTCGAAAGGGCAAATGGGCCGTAGATACTTGATATTATAAGACCCCCAATAAAAAGCAAAAAGAAAAGGATAAATATAAAGCCTCCGCTAGCTCTTCTTGACACGTTAAAGATGGCAAAAATAAGACTCAGGATAATGATAGCAACACTTATTATAGGCAAAAGATCCCAAAATTTCCCCTTATTTATAAAGAAAAGGATTGAAAGGAAAATTATCGTTAAGGAAAATAATATAATTAAAAAAATTGAGCCAAAACCGAGTCTGCTTTTCCTATTGTATTCATACATAATTTATTAATAAGATAAAACCAAATTAATACTAATTAACTATTAATTGATGTTAAAAATACAGCATTAATTTTAATGTTAAATATATTTTTATAGTTTTATTATGATTTTAGTAAAACAATAACTTATTTTAACTTAAAATTAAAGCAATTTGTACATATTGTTTTTTATTTCCATTACAATAACATCCCAGTAGATGTTATTGTAAAAATGTTTGCCCTTTTGAACATCTATCTTTCTAAAACCACATTTTCTATATACATGAATTGCCCTTTTATTATATTCATATACAAATAATCGTATTCTTTTTAATCCAAGTTTTTTAAATGCAAATTTAAGGCTAGCTTTTAATGCAAGTTGACCATAGCCTTGATTCCAATAGCTTTTATCTCCTATGACAATACCAAACTCAGCTGACATATCATCCCAGTTAATTTTATGAAACCCGCAGTTACCTATATATTTTTTTAAATTCAAAATCTCTATTGCAAATATAAAACCAGATATTGAATACCTCATTTCTTTAAACCATTTTAGTCCTTGGGAAAAATCAAGATCGACAAAATTGCTTGAAAGGAATTGATTTACCTCGGGATCTTTAAGCCATATTATATTGTTAATAAGATCACTCTTTTTTATAGGCCTAAGTAATATGTTTTTTGATTTAATTGTCGTTCTTTTTATTTTTGCAAAATCTATCTCATTTACATTTACTACTTTTACTTCTTCTATTTCCATATTGTTTTAAAAGATTAATTTAATGATTTGTTTTTATTTTATATTAAAATCAAATATTTAAAAAATCTTTTAGATTTATTCTTAAATGCTATATAAAATCTTTTTATGTGGTTAAAATGTAAAGCAAGAGAAGATTTTAGATAGAAAATTAGTGGGTATAATTAAAGAATTAGAGAGTTAAATGCTAAAAGCAGTGATTTTTGATATGGATGTAACAATTGCTGACAGTGAAAAAATAGCTAAAAGAGTTAAAGGGAAAGAAAATGAGATTATCAATGGGTATAGTTGGACTTCCAAATGTTGGTAAATCAACTTTGTTTAATGCTCTTCTTAAGAAGCAAGTTGCAGAAGCTTCTAATTATCCTTTTTGCACAATTGCTCCAAATAAAGGGGTAGTGGAGGTGCCAGACGAAAGACTTAAAGTTTTAGCAAAGTTAACAAACAGTGGGAAAATAGTTCCGGCTGTAGTTGAATTTGTAGATATTGCAGGACTTGTAAAGGGAGCATCGAATGGTGAAGGTCTGGGTAACAAATTTTTAGCTAATATTCGAGAAGTTAATGCGATATGCCACGTTGTGAGATTTTTTGATGATAAAAGTGTTGCCCATATAAGTCCTGAGATAAATCCTAATTTTGATGCTGAACTTATCAATACAGAATTAATAATGGCTGATTTGCAGACACTTGAAAAAAGGGAGGCTCCAAAGGGTAGAGCTACAAAAGAAGAGTTTTTAATGTGGGAAGGTATTCAAATTCTTAAATCGGAGCTTTCTAAAGGTAAATTAGCAATTGATGTGCCATTAAGGGAAGAATATCAAAATGAGATAAAGAAGCTATGTCTCCTGACTTCAAAACCGATTATTTATGTAGCAAATATAAGCGAAAGTCAAATTGGCTATAAAGACGAGTTAATAAAGAATTTTAATTTCAGACCTGTTATTACTTTATGTGCAAAACTTGAGTCTGAGCTAGCTGCTTTGCCAGAGGATGAACAGTTTGAGTATTTAAAGCAGTATGGGCTTGGAGAGCCAGGATTAAATATACTAATAAAAACAGCTTACAAGACTTTAGGCTTAATTTCTTTTCTTACAACTAACGAGAACGAAACAAGAGCATGGGCGATTATTAATGGGACAAAAGCAAGAGAGGCGGCAGGCGCGATTCATTCTGATTTTGCTAAAAATTTTATAAAAGCTGCTGTAATTTCCTATGATGAATTTGTAAAGCTTGAGGGATGGGCTCAAGCAAAATCATTCGGTAAAGTAAGATTTGAGGGAGCTGATTATGTTGTAAACGAGGGTGATGTCATAGAATTTATGGTAAGATAACATAGAATGTTTTGAAGCCAGCTTTTATTAGATATAATAAGTAAAAATTTGAAATTTTAAGTTTTGTTTATTAATAATTAATTAGTAAAAGGGAAAGGTGTCAAAATGAGCGAGAAAAAAGTTTTTACTGCTGAACAAGCAAAAGAAATAGGTGAAAAACTAGGGATTGATTGGTCAAAATGGGATGTAGAGCAGTTTAGAAGAGGCATGGACGTAGAGCTTGAACATGGGACAGCAGATCCTAAAACTAATGTAACGAATGATGATCCATTAATTACTGGAAAAATTGCTCTTGCGCATTTGAATGAGTTTCCTGACTATTATACAAGACTTGATAAGATGGAAGAAGAGGCTGAAAAATACTGGGAAAATAAATAAGTAGTGAAAAATTAATGAGTATAAAATAAGATTAAACAAAGATCAAATATAGCAAATAAAAGATTATCTAATTTATGTTGAGTGTATATTATGATAACAAAATAAATCAAGTAATTTAGGTAATAATAAATAAAAAAACAAGGGAACTAAAAAATCAAAGCTAATAAGATAGTATTAACAAGATAGGATAGGAGTTGTTATATGAATAAATGGGAATGTACTGTTTGTGGTTATATCTATGATCCAGAATTAGGCGATCCAGAAAATGGAATTAAAGAGAATACCAGATTTGAAGACTTACCTGAGGACTGGACTTGTCCTGAATGTGGGGCCGAGAAAGATCAGTTTGAAGAAATGGATTAAACAAAGCTCTACACTTTAGCTTTAATAGCATTTACAGGACAAGCATTAAGGCAAATTCCACATAAAATACATTTATTTTTATCGAAGTCAATTTCATAAGTACTTTCTTTGTTGTAAAAGGCTTTAACGAAACAAAGAGAAACACATAAACCACAGTCTACGCATAAATTTTTATCAAGAATTATCTCTCTTGAAGCCTCGCTTACTTTAACGCCTTCATTTTGTAGATACTCTTTGCACCTTTCAATTTTTTCTTTTTTACCTTTAATTTCAAGAACCATTTTCCCTTCAAATTCAGGTGTTATTTCTGCCCTTAGAATGTTAAATTCCAAATCAAAATCTTTTGCTATGTGATAAACAACAGGTTTTTTTACCACATCTTGAGGGAAATTTAAAATAAGTTTTTCAGTAGCCATTAATTTCCTCCTCGTTTACAATGTTAAGAGGCTTGGTGAAGCCTTCAGTAGGTAAATTTACCACAGGTTGGGTGAGAAGAAAATTACCATTTTTTATCCAATGTTTTAGTATAGAGGCAATTTCTATTGCTTTAGGATAACTTGAGAGCGAGCCAGTTGGAACTTCCTTTTTATTAATGGTTATCGTGCCACTCCTAAGCTCTTTATAATTTACTTTTCCAAATATTGGTCTGTTTCTTCTTTGAACAGAATAATCATATATATTTGTATATACATCCTCATCCTTGACTTTTAAATATTCAACCATTTCCTCATCGATTACAGGAATAGGAATTCCTATTCCGACAAACATTGTAACCCCGTAACCTGGAAAAGTTGCAGCTTTTATAAATCTAGTGGTCATTTGTTTTAAGTTTCCAATTAATGCAAGAGTTCCTGCTCCATCAACTGGAACACCATTTGGGAGTCTTTCGACTTCTGGATTATGTTGAGTTCCATTCCAAACAACATATCCTATCCCCCCACCTAAAAATACTCTTGTCCCAATCCCAATGGTTCTATAATAAGGATCATTAATTAATGGGCTTAATTGCCCCGCACAAGAATATGTAGCATTCCCAAAATGAGGCAAAAGCTTTCCCATGTAAGTATATATAGTTTTATCGGATGAATTTGTAGCAACAGAGTAATTCTGATAAGCATTTCTTGGGTTAAAAAGATATGCTTCATTAATTGAGTTTTTATTAATAAAAGTGTTTATTTCTTTTCTTGGGTAACAATCAGTCCCATAGCCGATAGCTCTAAGTTTTATATTTTTCCCTGCTATTAAGTCTTCTATTACATATGCTCCACCATAATTCATCCCTTCTACTTCAGACAATTCAGTTCCACCGATATAAGTATCTACAGCAGCTAAACCTGCATAGGCAGGGACATCATTTAGCCACACTTTTGTCATTTTTATTGGTGGATCCGAATGCCCAAAATTTAAGATTGCTCCTGAAGAACACATAGCTCCAAAAGTCGCGGTTGTTACAACATCAATATCTCTTGCTGTTTTTTTAATGCCATTTTCTTCAGTGTAACTTATTATTTCTTCAGCAGTAAGGACAACTACACTTCCATTTTTTATTTTTTCATTTATTTCTTCAATTGTCTTTGGCATTTTTAAAATATATCACTTAAAGATAAAAAAGATAATAAAATAAAAGCTAATCTATTTATATTAAACTAAAATTTTTAATAATTAAATATTTATTTTGTTATAATTTTCCTTGTTTTCTTTATTATAAAATAAAAAGATAGGAAAGAAATAGCTTGGATAATTATTTTCTTGTCGAAAAAGCTTTGTCTAAAAATATTTTGCTTGATAAGGATGAATATAGGGTTTTAGTTTCAGGAAATGCGAAATATTCTTGGAAAATAACTTATAAATATTCAGACCTCTATATTTCTTCAGACAATGATATTTTAGATAAGATTAAGGAAAAAATTTTAAGTTTTTATGAAATAGTTGAAGATACTATAAGTAAAAATCCTTTATTTGAAAAATCTCTTAATCCTATTCAAGTACATGACTGTTGTGTGTCTTTAATAAAGGATATGTGCTCCTCTTCAGCTAAATTTAATGTAGGCCCAATGGCATCTGTTGCAGGTGCACTTTGTGAATATATTGCAAAAGATATCGATAAAAAGACCAAATATCTTGTTATTGAAAATGGGGGTGATATATATTTAAGGGCTAATAAAGATATAAATATCGGCGTGTTTCTTAAAAGCAAATATTTTAATAAAAATGATTTAATTTTTAAATTAAAAAAAAAGTACCTGCCTTGTGGAATTGCTTCTTCATCTGGGACTTTCGGTCATTCATTAAGTCTTGGTAAGGGTGATTTAGTTGTGGTGATTGCAAAAAACGTTATGATTGCCGATAGTGCAGCTACATCAATAGGTAACAGAATAAACACAAAAGATGATATTGAAAAAACCATAAATCACTTCAAGAACTATGAAGAAATCCTCGGCCTAATCATAATTAAAGATGATAAAATTGGCTTGTATGGAATTATTGAACTAATTTAGATAAAAGCATATTTTATTAAACTTGTTAATTACTATTTAGACTACAAAATATTTGTATTATTGTGGATATATAAGGATTATATCCAGTTATAAGTTATATACACTTTGAATTAATTTTCATCTTTGCCATTATCATATGAATTATCCGGTATAGCAGATTTTTTCTCATCAGGCGTTTTTTCATTAATATTTATTTCAAATATTTTTTGATCTTCAGAGATTATACTTTCTCCTTTGAAAATACCGCCTTTTTCAATTGTTAGTAAGGCATCTTTTTGAGTAAGATTTCCAGAGAATTTTCCTGTTGAGGTAATTTCAACTTCACCAGAAACAATCATATCGCCGATAAAAGTACCTGCAATAACTGCATTATTTGTTTTAACTTTTGCTTCAACCTTGCCTTCTTTTCCTATCACTATTTCATTTTCTGCAATAATTTCCCCTGTGACTTTTCCATCAATTCTTGTAGTGCCTGGAGAATAAAGGCTTCCTTCTATAATTACACCTTC
>Ga0255347_1006803_pt1 | contig 12224 bp, 21 predicted proteins | sample wastewater_treat_2_FD_192479 | JGI IMG/M metagenome (GOLD analysis project Ga0255347, IMG submission 192479) | Wastewater microbial communities from Lulu Island WWTP, Vancouver, Canada - plant24 | ecosystem: Engineered > WWTP > Wastewater > Unclassified | place: Canada: Vancouver, British...
GGCATGGTGGCCGTTCCTGCAGGAGTGCCATATTCAACTTTGGCAATCCCATACGCGTATTTTTCTGCTGCCATTTTATGTCAGTTTACAAATTTCACAAATAATCGAATGTTTGAATAATGCTCATTTAACCTTTCGTCACGGATGTATTCCTGGCTCTCGAAGTCGATCAGTATCCCGGAGGCGTCAACACGGTGAAGCAGGGCCACCGCATCGGATGTCAGGTCCGCCAGCGTGTCCGTATCCGGTATCCCAGGCTTTGGGTCGGTAACATGGACGTTGACGTTTACATGACACCGCTGCATGATGGCGCTGGTGACCGGCAGGGAGTTGATCACAACATATACGGATGGCTTCTCAGAGGACGGCTTCGTCAGCTTATACACGGGTATGGTAAGACCACCCGCCGCCGTAAGCAACCCGTAAACCCTGTTTATAGCCACGTCAGTCATTTTCATGATCTGTATGCCCCTCCCGTTATTTCACCCACCGCGTCAAAGTCAATCGTTACGCCCTTGCTGTTCATGCGCTGCTGATATTGCTTCAGCATGTCGCGCAGGTCCACGATCAGGGTGTCCGCCTGACTTGTTATCACGTTGTACCCCATACTCTCCACATAGCTTGCGTATTCCATCCCGGCCACTCCGACGAGCTGGTATCCTCCCTTTGGAACGCCTTCCAGCGCCTTTCGGGCCATCGCCCTCCCGGTACCCGTGCCCGTGACATCATGCCCGATGATCTGGCCGTTATCAAGTACAAAGTAGCCGATGGAGCTGCGAAGGTTGCTCGTTCGGTCGCGGTAGTCGCCTTTTGGGAATGCCCCGCTGATGTTAAGCGCCTGACGGGCATCTGAGACGAACTGCTCGCCGAGGTATCTAAGGATCTGGACGATGTCGTTTTCAATCCTTTCGACTACACCGGCAATGGTTCGCTCGATGTCCCTTGCGTTATATCGCGGTATCAGACCCATAGCCTTGAATTGAATTGTCCGTTACTCTGCCTTTTCAATGTACCTGTCTTGACCGACCCATTTTCAAAGGTTATTGTCACGGTGTCCCCGTAAGAAAACTCTTCGTCCATGCGCGGCATATACACTATCCACGAGTACGACTCCTTGTCCCCATCCGGACCTGTGACAACTGCGTTAGACCCTGCCGGTTCGGCTCTTCCGTCCCCCGTGAAGGTTGTGGCAGAACCTGAAGGCTGGAAATCTCCGCTGTCATCCTGGGCATAATCCGGATGACGGGTGATAAGGATCGTATGCGGGTACTGTACTACCATGCTGAAGATGCGTCTGAAACGGTGTCACCTCCGGAAGCCTCCTCACCATAACGGTTGTAGATGGCCGTCGCCCTTGAAAGAAATACCTTGCGGTCAGGAATCGACACGGAGAATCCTCCTTCTGATACGTTGGCGGACGTAGCTAAAACCATAAAAATATCGGCCTTGGCAAGTTCAAACGCCCGGGAGGTCCCAGTGTACAAATCCGTCCCGGATAACCCGCGGTCGGTTAATGCAAGGTTGAACGCATTATTCGACAGCGGGTACCCGGCTACGGTTGCTTTTATGGCGTCAAGGACTGTCATCCGTGATATCGGTTAATTAAGCCCAGGTAGAAGCGTCATTGGTGTACAACGAGTAGCACTTGTCAACCATCGGCCAGCTTGGGAAGGCGTTGGCCTCACCCTTTGTGATTACGTTTACCGGGTCGAAAGTCTTCTTCACGCTCACCAGCACGTTGCCGCGCTTACTCTGCAGGACATCCATCGGTTTCTCAACCTCTTCGGCGATAGGGCCGTTATACATGGCGCCAAGTGTGGCCTGCGGAATGAAGGTCACATGGTTGGCGTCAAACGGGTTGGCGTGGGTTGCAGTACCTGCGGCATTCTCGATGGCTACGCTGGTCTCGACGATCACCAGTTCCGGCAGACGCATGGCCTTCAGAACGCTGTTGGCGATGTCAAGGGTCAGGTTACCCAGGATCAGGCTTTCACCAGCCACGAGGCTCTTGGCCGCGGTCTGAAACTCGGTCGATCCGGTGATCAGGTCGAAGGCGTCGGGATTTACCAGAGCCTTGGTGAGCTGGATGCCTGCGGCGCGGGCTGCCTTTACCACGGCCTTGAAGTCCGCGATAGGCTTCATGGTGGCCAGGTTGGCCGTGCTCCACACGACAGCCACGGTCTTCTTGTTTGCCGATGGCATTCCGAAATCCACATACTCCTCGTTTGTGATGCCAAGCGGGTTGTTCGTGGTGGTCAGCTTGATCTTGGTCAGTGACAGGGCCTGGAGGGCGAACCATTCCATACGGGCCTGAACGGCGTCGTACACGAAGTCGATGTCATTGAAATAGTCCTCAAGTACTGCGTCATTGCCACGCAGGGCGCGGGTGACCTCATGTTCGAGGATCTCCTTTTCGCTCTTCACGCGTTTGATGGCCGACTTGGGAATGTCGAAATACTTTTTCACAAGCTCCTTGCGGGTGGCCTGCGGTGCCGAGGCGTCGAAGCTGATGACGTGGGCCGCGACGCGGTTACCGCTGTCTCCGACAATGGTCTTCCCGTCCAGGGAGTTGACGTTCTTCAGCGGGAAAAGGGTGGGCCAGTACAGCGCGGCATACTGCCGGGCATTCAGGTATGATTCGAGGCCCGCCTGGGTGAATCCTTCAATGATAGGTGTTTTCATCTCTCCTGGGGGTTAGGCGTTAAATGTGAAATTCGGAAGCAGGGCCTTTACGGCTGCGTTCACGGCATACGGGAGTGCGCTCTGACGAACGGCTCCTTTCAGGACGACGGCAACGTCGGGATTGTCATACTCCACATTGACGGTTTCGCGGACGATACCGGTTGGGAGGTACTTGTATGGCTGGTTCAGGGCCATGGTCCCGCTGGCGGGAGTGATGGCGGATCCTGCGAGTTCATCTCCGGTGCAAGTCCATGCTTCAAAGTCGATGCCAAGGGTGTTCCCCAAGGCGCGGATTGCAGTCTGGATCTCAACGCTCGGAGTGTTTTTCGTTGCTGTAGTGTTTGCAAGTGCAATACTAAGTGTATTCCCTGAGAAGGTCACAGCAAGGTTGTCGTCTCCAGCTGCGGAGATGCTTACAATTATACCCGCTGCGCGGCCGCTCTGGTCGTTAACGGTGATTGTTTTGCCCGTGGCGATGGTAACGGTAGCCGAGGCATACACGCCCATGGCTGCGCCTGTATTTACCTCGATCAGTACTGCATTGGCGGCATAGCTGACAAGGCTGGCGCCAAGGGTCAGGATGTCGTAATCCGTGCTGGTAGTGGTGTCGATGGCAGAGATGGCAGCAACGGCGAAGCCGTCGGTCAGGCTCTCCCCGACTTTGAACAGGTGGTTTTTTGCCACCCTGATGTGGGTTGCGTCAGCGCTGTTGGCAACGCAGATGGCGGTCTTGACGACCTCTGCCACCCGGTTGGCCACGTTGACAAGGGTTCCGGCTTCGACCTGCTCAAGGCCCGTGGTGAGCCTCGACTTATCCAGCCCGACCCCGCCGGGGATGTCCTCGATAATGCTGTCGAAGATCACCTTGCGGCGTGCAATGGTTTCGGATGTAATCTGCATGAAATACAAATTTTCGGGTTATTAAATCTCTTTTCCTTTCACCCCGTCGCTGGCCCCGGAGTTGCGTCGTTCGGCGATGATCTTGCCGATGTCTTCGCCCTCTTTTCCGGGTCCTGCCGGTTTCTTCGGAGTCTCGACGAATAGCCCCTGGTTGATGAGGTCCTGTTTGAACTCCACCCAGTCCTTTTCAACAGTGGCAGCCACCGTGTCAATCTCCGCCTCGCTGGTGACGGCGAGGTTAGCGTGTTTGAGAAAACTTTCGGTCACCCCCTTTTCTTTGAGTTTGGCCGTAAGTTTCGCCGTGATTGCCGCCTGCTGCTCCTTTTTCTCGAAGGTCTCCAGTTTCTCCATCATCGCCTTCGCCCACGGCGGAACATCATCCTTAGGTGGGTCTGAAGGTTTTGGAGGGTCGGCGGGTTTACGTTCCAATTCTAACTTCTGCTTTGCCAGCGCCGTGGTGACGCGGGCGTCGATGTCTCCCTGGAATGCTTTGAGGAGTGCTTCGACCCCGCCGGTGGCGGTTTCGATCTGTGTTTCTTCGGTAACGGTTGCGGCCAGGTAGTCTGCCACGCCCCCGAATGCCTTTTCACTGAACCCCAGGTTCTGATACTTGGTTTTCAGTGCTGATAAGATTTTTTCTTTCATCCGGTGAAATAATGTTTTTATGTTATGGCTCAAATTTCGTCAGAGGTTACGGTGCAATAATGTTCTTTGCCGCCGTTGTTTTGACCGTTGCCCAAATGGTCGAAATTATTGGTATGGGTTCTCCGTTGGCACCAGCCTCCGGAAAGTCTTTATCTCCCCGTCAATCGTGCCGCCCTTGAAGTTATCCTGCACCCAGAATGGCTGGCGGTTGTAACCGGCCACCCTATCCCGGTTATCCGCAACCCACCCCTTTAGCCCTTCCGGGACGTCGGTGACCTCCCCTTCGATGGGTGTGCCATCCGTCAGGCGGTCCAGAAACTCCCGCTTGGAAGGCATGACCGGCACACATATGCACATGCAGTTAGGATGCCAGCCTACGAATTTGAAATCCTTCGGATACTTCCCCGTCACCTGGTCGCATATGTCTCCGGATGGCATCTTCTCCCAGTGCTGGGCACTTAGTTTTACCTCGTATCCGAGGATGAAATCCGTGCTTTTCCACCGCTCCTGGTCGCTGGTCCTGTAAGCCATGTTGACCTCTGTGCGGGCAAGGCGGCGGGCATTCTGGATGCTGTTCCGGTATATGCCACTCCCAGGGTGGTACTCCCGTGCCGCGCGGCTCAGCTCCAGCTTGCCAGTCTTTGCGTTGCGCACCCTGCGAAATTGTTTGTCCGGCTCGTTCATCAGCTGACGGACGTCGCGGGCTATTGCCTCTGCTGGCCGTCCGGTTATATGTCCATTATCGAGGTAGTCCTCAATCAGGGCGCGGTTGGCCATGGTAAGGTTCCACACGCGGTCAGAGATCTGCATTCCGTCGTACTTTCGCTTTTGAAATGTCTCCCACGCCTGGGTGTTGCGGGCGAAGAGTCCGTTTCGGGCAACATTCGACAGTGGCATGCCGGAGATATATTCGCTTATTATTCGGTCGTTTTTCTCGTCCGCAGCGGCCCAGGCCCATGCCGAGGTATTGTCAATAAGCTCCTGCAATCGGCGGCGGAAAGCTCCCAGCACGGCAGTAAGCTCCCTGTCCAGGTCAGGGTTACGGTAAATGACACCGCGCGCAGTCAGCCGGTAACGGGCCATAATCGGTGCCGCCTCGTCTATCAGTCGCCGGTAGACGGCGGCAGTCTGCAGGTCTGTCTGCATAAGGCGGCGTATCAGCCGCCGCTCGTATATGTCGGTGATGCGTTCAGCGCTCATTCAGGTGCTGTGTTACGGCGTTTCTGAAATCATCGAATGTTCGGCAAATGATGTATCTGTTTCCTACACCCTCTGCGTCCCTCTGAAATGCGAGCTGGTGCTGCGATTGCCTCCCTGATTTACCGGCCTTCATTTCGATGCACAGGCAGGCGTGCGTTTTTGACGGGACCAGCAGGATGAGGTCTGATACACCGGCGACAACGCCCTCCGCCTTCAGTATGCAGGCAGTGCGCTTATTGCGGTGGTGCCCGTTCGGAATGGCGAACATCAGGCGTGACATGCGCGGGTATTGCAGGCGGAACCAGGTCACGCAGGCGCTTTGAAGGGCGCTCTCCGGAGAGCTCATTCGCTGCGCCTTATCCTGCGTTCCATGCGTCGCTCCTCCCTCTGAGGCTTGCTCACCCACCAGAGGAATGCGCCCCACATCACGATGTTGACAAGGGCGACGGTTATGGCTAATGTTACGGTCATGGTCAGTATGTTCCAGTTAATTCCTTTGCCACCTGTGCGGCCTCTGCGTCTGCATCCTCCTGCATCCGGTTCAGCTCGGCGTCCACGTCGCCTACAAGCGGGTTATTCTCCGCGGCGGTCTTGCGGCTTATCAGCGGTTTATTGCCGCGTGCCGTGGCCAGTATCTCTATCTCCTCCTTGTTGTTCTTTGGCAGGTACGGTGTGAACACGGGTTCCAGCCAGACGTTGTCCGCCTCTGACTCCAGCGCCGTATTGATACGCTTGCCAAGTACGTGCCGCAGCAGGTTCAGTCGCCGCTGGTACATCTCCCCGAATATCTCGATGTCGTTCTCAGCCTTGAGGTGCGCGTCGGTGAACAGCAGTTTTATGGCGAACCCTGACATCTCCCCGCCCATGGCCTGCATATCGGCAAAGCTGATGTTTGGCGTCTGAGTCATTGCGTAGATAATCTTTTCGAGGATCTCGAACTCCAGCTTTTCGCTTTCAGGAGACTGGTCCCAGGACATGTACGAAGCATCGGCGTCGCTTTCAAGTTGTAAAACCTTGCCCTGGCTGGTCTTGTCCGGGAGACTGCGAACCTGCCCCTTGACCTTTACCATCGGTGATCCGAAGTAGTCGTTGGTGTCTCCGAAGTTCGACAGTTTTTTCTCGAACCTGTCGATGACAGGCTGGACAGTAGCCCAGTCCGGTTCATCCTGATGGTAGTATATGACCGGGATCTTGCCAAGCGTCGACGGACGATCGTCCACCTCCCATCCGGTCTTTGTCTTTGTGCGGGTAACAACGCGATCCTGGGTCCATGTGTCGAAATGATCTATCTTATCCGGACCGTCCACCGTCTGGTAACCACGGGAGAAGGCAACCAGGTCTCCGGTATCATCGAATGCCGGATACAGTGTGTCGCCGTTGGACGGGCTGAGAAGCTGGACACGGAGCTTAAACTGCACGCCCGCGGCATTGTCGAGGCGTCGGCGCCAGAATGACGGGTCTTCGACGGGGTACCAGAGTTCGGCCGCCTCGCACTCGCTTTTAACGGTGCGTGCCAGTTTGCGGTCGAAATAGCGGGATTTGTTGTCGTCAAGGGTGTCCTCCACCATCTTGACAAGCGTCACCTGCTGCGGGTTGTCGTCGTAGATGTAGCTCTTTACTATGACGGGGTTGCCAAGGAGGAACCCGACTGCACGGTTTACGATGATGCGCTGGAATGGAACGGCAATGCGGTTGACAGGTTCGTAGCCTTCGGCCATGACCGGGCGCCCGTCCGCTCCGGTCTCCCCGGTGGCCTTTCTTACGCGCTTGTCGGGGCGCAGGGTGGTGTCAAATACGTCGTGCTGTCTTGGGTTCCACTGCTTTGCCAGCGCGTCCTTATCCGGCGTGGTGACGGTCTTTGCGGCTTTAAGCGACGCTATCTGCTGCTCTGGAGATAGCTTGAGGATTTCGGAAATATCCATGTCCGTGTTTTTGGCGGAAAATTACGGCCATGGTGGTTTTGTAAGGTGATGTTCCGTTCGGTATATTTCGACCTTTGCCGTGATGGTTAAAAAAATACGCCATCGAGGTTCTGGACTACTCCTCGGTCACGGTGTTCCACAACCCCGGTGATGGCGTCTGCGGCATCGTCGTGCTTGTTGCTTCCGGTCTTCAGGTATCCTGCCAAGGCGCCGTAGAACTCCGGCCACATCACCTGCCATCCTTTCGGGAAGAAAACCATATTTTGTACTGCTGCTGAATTTGTGAATATGCGTACCGCCTTGTTCTCGCTCTGAAAAAACCAGGTTATGGAGGTTTTTGTATTTCCCATCAGGCGGCACTGTGTCTCCACGGCGCGTGCGAAACTGCGCCCTCCGTTGTTACTCTCGATGGTCGCCTTTTCAATTCCGTGGCGCGTCAGCATCTCCGCAGTCTTAACCTCCGTGTATTCCATTGGCTTTTGGGTGTAAAGGACATCGGTTACGTAAATGGCGGTTTCTGTTTCTATGTAGTTTATCGAGCAAAGGAAGTCGTCACCAGTGTCTGCGGTGTCTGTGTAATTTTTGCGCGACTGGTGCCTGCTGGCCGGTATCGCCTCGTACTCCCGCAATTTCTCGTACATTAGCCCTTCGGAGGGTTTAGGATCCTGCTGGTAAAGGGATCCGAAGACGTGAGGGTTACGGTCGCGGATGACACTGAGTTTTTCCAGACTGTGCCGCTCCGGCCACAAAGGTTCCCCTTCCTCACGTTGGTCATGTTTTGTCGGGCTGCCCTCCTTTATAGCCTTGTATGTCACCACCACCCAGCCGTTTGGATTATCCGGGCCATACTCGCCCTGCACCTTCAGTAGCCTCCCTGCAAGGTCTTCCTCATGCCATCTGGTGAACACGACTATCTGCTGACTGTCGTTATGGAGGCGCGTCTCTGCCACCGTGTCATACCAGTCGTTTATCCCTTCCCGGACGGTTTCAGACCATGCGCTCTTGGCGTCCTTGTAGATGTCGTCCATGATCAGCACGTCAACGGGATCTCCCGTCAGCGCGCCACCTACGCCAACGGTCTTGAACCCGCCGCGGCGGCCAACTATTTCGCACTCGTCGGCATTTCTAAGCCATGAACCGGCGACTGTCGTGACGTTGCTGGCATTAAGGCGTGTGTCCGGGAAGATGTCGCGGTAAGGGTCGCTGTCGATAATGCGCTGTATCTCGCGGTTAAATTTTCGGGCCTTGGGTGCGGAATAGGAGACGACTGCTATCTTTTGGTCAGGGTTGTGCCCAAGCATGTAAGCAGGGAGACGACGGGTAGACCCTTCTGTTTTGCCGTGCTGAGGAGGTATGAATACCATCAGCTTCTTTATTTCCCCCTTTGCAAAGCTTGTCAGCACGTTGTAATAGTGCTTGTGAAATTTTGCTGGTACGAATGTCGGCATGGTGTACAGGGTAAACTTGAGCAGGTTCTCCGACGCATCCCTGCGAAAAACCTCTCTGGCCGTCACCAGCGCGCGATAGAGTGTTTCTATGTCACTCATTTATTTTTGATACGATTGACATGAGTTCGGCCTTAACCTGGTCGTAGGTCTTGCCCTCGTATGGTATAAGATCCTTTCCGTCCTTTCCGGTGATTTCCTTCTTCACCGGGGCATTGAATCCGAGCAGGTTCGTAAGGCTGTCCAATGCACGCTGTTTATCGTAAAGTTTTATGCGGACGTATTCCACATCATTGGTCACGCCGTCGTATGACTTCACCTTCATAACCTTCGTGCTGATCTCCTGTATGCAGGCTTTCTGGTCGTCTGTCAGTTGATTGAACTCCTTTAGTTCAATCCAGGTGTTATGGAGGTGAGCGATGCTGTTGAAGGCTATTTTTGCGTGTTCGGCGGCGATCATCGTGGCCGTTATCCCTGCTGTTTCGGCAAGGTTATCCTTCATGTATTGTATACGCTCCTGAATAACAAGTTTTAACAAGTTTTGCCTTCCTATTTCTGTTGCTGTTTTCTTGCTGTATCCAGCCTTTATGGCCGCCTTTGTGGCGTTCATTCCGCAGGCCAGGTACTCATAGCAGAATCGCTCCTCCTTCGGCGTCAGTTTCCTTTTTTGCGGCTCATTCATGTCTCCCGTATCTGTGCGCAAAGATTGATAACCTGATCCCGAAATTCCGGATACACGGCCCAGTAATTTTTGACCTTCTTGAGAAAGTACAAAATTTGGCCCTTGCTGCAGCGGATGTGCCGACCGATGTTTATCATCAGCCGGTATGGCGCATGCTCGTCGAAGTCGAAGAACAGCGGGTCTGTAAGCGTTACAACAACGGCGATGAACAGCACGCGGGAGTCACCGCGGTTGCTGGTCAGGTCGGCCCGTGTCATCCCCGTGATTTTTGTGAATCGCTCCTGAACCTCCGGGAGTTTCCGCAGGTGTTCCTCGCGCGGGTGGCGAACCCGCATCTCATTTGCTATGTACGGGTAACGGACTGCAATCCGTCTGAAACTTCGCTTGAAGTCCGTGCCGTCATCGTCTGCGTCAGAACGGAAGGTCATCGTCCTTTTCGGTATATGGGTTTTCCTGCACCGACTCCTCCTTTGGCTTCCACGTTTTGCCGTTGCCGAGGATGATTCCTTTTACTCCGGCCTGCCGCTCCTCCTTGGTCACGTCTTCGGTTACCATCCAGTCGCTGTACTTTCCGTCAGGGGTTTCCACGAGTGTGAAGTCGTACCACTTACCTTTTTCTCCGGAGTAGATCTTGCTTTTGCTGATCTTACTTACGTCGATCCTGCATTTGATGATTTTCTTTTCCATTTTGATTAGATTTAAAGTTATCTGAATTTACTATTGCTGTTGTCGGTACCGGCTTGTTAATCTGTCGGTAGAAGTCGAAGACCGCGCCGATGGTCCCTTGGTCGGCTGGTTCGCAGGCGTCCAGAATTATCGGCGGTGTGTGGCATTTACGAGGCATGAATTATTTCGCCCTCCTTTCATAATTATAATTATTGAAACTGTGTTTATAAACGAGTTGTGTGCAATACTACCATAGTGCCATTTGAGACGTATATCCTTTAATACGTTTGCAGGCTTTTTTATAATACATTGCATCAAGTTCATATCCTGTAAATTCGAGTTTTAAATTATAACAAGCAATTGCCGTTGTTCCACTTCCTGTAAATGGGTCTAAAACTTTGGCAGGCTTATCAACAAGCATATCAATTAATTTTGTCCAACTTGGTAAATGTTTCGGGCAATTATGCCACTTTGCCTCTTCTTGCATTGCAATATTGGTTTTAAAAATATCGTGTCCAATTCGCTTTTGCAGTTTGCCCCAAAACAAAACAGGCTCATAAGCATTAAAACCACCTAATGGGCTTGGGCTGTTTTGGTTTGGTTTGTGCCATATAATCATATGTTTTGGGTCAAGGTTCATCCAAAATTTTAGGTTTTTATATCCTATTGTCATTACTACCGTTTCCGAAACACGCAAAAGCTCATTAAACCAATCTTTGCACCAGTTTTCATATTCTAAAAGTGGCATTTCATCATCGTGTTCATTGTAAAGCCTGCCAACATTATATGGTGGGTCAGTAATTGCTAAATTAAATTGCTTGTCATTTAGTTTCCGTAAAGCCTGCAAACAATCATCGTTATAAAGGATAATTCCGTTTCCAAAATCCGTACTGCACACAACATCGTGTATAGTGCATGGCGGTTTATTGCCAATTTGTAAGTCTGTATCTCGTTCAATCATTATCGTTAATTTGAAGTTAATCACTCGTAATCCGCCACGACACCATACACGCAGCCGTTATAGCCAATTAAAATACTACTCATCGCTTGATAGTTCATCAATATTGCCATCTTGTACCCACGCTTCACCATCATCAACTGATATGGCGGATTTGAATCCACATTCAGAACAACACCGAACTTCTTCACCATCCGTAAAATATTGTTCAAATTCAGTATCATTTGCTTCGGGTCTATCTGATAATACCTCTAAGTTATCACCGCAGTTAGGACAACTTTCGGCAGCAATTATTTTCCATTCTTTAACCACTTTGATTAAAAATTAACTTGTTATAAATACGGTTGTTATCTTTTCCTTTTCGCATAATTGAATCCTTGCTCAAATCCATTCTCCAACCCTAAACAATAGGATTTTCCGACATCAATCATGTGCTTAATTTGTACACCTTGACTCGTCAGGACCTCATTCCTTTTTAGAAATTTAGTCCAGAATTTTACCCATCTTTTCTCTTGTTTATTCATTTTTTACCTCCTTAGTTTAGTTTTTGATCATTTTTAAGAATAGCTGATTTGTTATTCTCATTTTCTAAATTTTTTATATCCCATTCCTATCACAATGCCAACAGCCATTGCAATCACAATAAGGATTGTTAATATTAAATCAGTCATTTCTCCCCCCTTTCATTTTCCCATTTTTCACGGAGATTAGATATGTTATATCTTTTACCAGAGGGTTCATTATCAAATCTTTCCTTATACTCATTCATATCGTGCATCCTTTTGTAATTCTTCATACACCACTCCGCAAAGGCTCTATGTCTTTGGCGGTGTATGTTTTCTCCTGACAACAACTACATGGTTGGTCATTACAATTACACCTACTCCCGCATGAATGGCATTCATGGTAACACATATCATCTGAATTATCTTCAAACGCTTCAACCACCGTGTCAATGGCTTCACTTATCTTGTCTGTACCAACTGTCATCTTAAACTTTTCAGCTGTGCTTTTGTGTTGTTCCAGAACCTCAATCGCCTTTTTAAGTTTCATTTCGTTTCCTACTATTGTGTTTATATCTCTAAATTTGCATTGTATAGTTATTGCGTTTATAAATTCGTTAT
>Ga0255347_1006818_pt1 | contig 12208 bp, 13 predicted proteins | sample wastewater_treat_2_FD_192479 | JGI IMG/M metagenome (GOLD analysis project Ga0255347, IMG submission 192479) | Wastewater microbial communities from Lulu Island WWTP, Vancouver, Canada - plant24 | ecosystem: Engineered > WWTP > Wastewater > Unclassified | place: Canada: Vancouver, British...
CGGACCACTTGCTTTCTGATCTCATATTGTGTCTCTGGACTATGTTTGCGTGCGTCTGTTTTTTCCATGAAAACAATATATCACAAAAAACATATCATGGCTATATTTATTTGCCGCGGCAATAATTCATTTTCCGCCAGCACGCTGCTCAAATAATTTGCTTCGTGTGGACTATATTTGCATTGACAATAGTACCGGGTAATAATATCCATCATGGCATCAACTAAAAGAGTAAATATTTCATTTGAAGGAGTATTGATATGAGTAAAAGACTGGAGAACAAAGTGGCGGTGATAACGGGCGGAACCAGCGGCATCGGGGCGGCGACCGCCGAGCTGTTTGTCGCCGAAGGAGCCAAGGTCATCATTGCCGGTCGTTCAGTACAAAAGGGTGAGGAGCTGGCCAAGCGCCTCGGCTCAAACGCCCTGTATCAGCCGGCGGATGTCATGCGGGAGGATGACATAAAAGCACTCATCGATCTGGCCGTATCCCGCTACGGCGCGCTGGACTGCCTGTTCAATAACGCAGGCGGCCCTGACCGGGGCACATTGGAAACAGTGACGCCGGAGGACTTCAACTACAGCATGAACCTGCTTTTAGGCAGTGTCGTCTTCGGTATGAAACATGCCGCACCCGTCATGAAGGCCAAAGGCTCCGGCTGCATCATCAACAACTCCAGTGTGGCGGCGATCCGTATGAATCAGGGCGGGTACCTCTACACTGCCGCCAAAGCCGCGGTAACCCATATCACACGTGTGGCCGGAACACAGCTGGGCCCCTTCGGCATCCGTGTCAACAGCATCTCGCCAGGCGCAATTGCAACACCTATTTTCTGGGGAGGTTCGGAGGTTGCCAACACTTTGTCTGAGGAAAGCAATGCGCGGAAAATGGAAAAGCTGAAAGCGAGTCTTGCCAAAGCCACCCCCCTGCCCCGCGCCGGCCTTGATAAAGATATTGCCTATGCGGCGCTTTACCTGGCCTCGGATGAAGGCAGTTTTGTCAACTGCCACGATCTGGTGGTGGACGGAGGCAGGACTTCACTGTTTCGTGAAGGCGCTTAGTTTTGTCAGCAAAAAATATTGGCACCAAAAAAAGCCGTCCACCCGGGTGGACGGCTTTTTTGCTTAATGAGCCCTTTATTTCACCGCGTCCTTCAATCCTTTGCCCGCCTTGAAAACAGGCACTTTTCTGGCGGCGATTTTAATCGCCTCGCCCGTCTGCGGATTTCTTCCCTTACGGGCCTTTCTCTTGGTCACGGAAAAAGTGCCGAACCCTACAAGTGTGACGCTATCGCCCTTTTTGAGCGCCTTCTGGATAGCCGCAAAAACAGCACCGACTGCCGCATCTGCTTCCTTTTTCGTGTTTGTTACTTTGGCAACCTCATCGACCAACTGTGCTCTGTTCATTGGACACCTCTTTAATAATATTTTTTTGGGAAACGGATGACGGATGCTATACTTTCCCCCAAAATAAATCCATCTTTTTTTAAACTATTCCGGCAAAAATGAAGCCGTGACTCCCTGTATGGCAGGGACAAAACAAACCACGGCGCGACAATGATTATTACCGCGCCTGGATCTTGCTGTTATTGACAAACAAAGCAGCCGTTATCTTTTTACAAACAATACAGCAAAGGAGGTGTGGATCATGAAAAAACTCTTTGGAGCCGTCATCATTTTGGCTTTGGCCTTTTCTTATGCCTGTGCGCCCCGCTGGCCGATGCATCACTGGGACGGACCGGATATGATGGGTTATGGTTTTGGCTATGGAGGGATGTTTATGTGGCTGATATTTCTTGTCGTTTTGGCAGTAGCGATCTATTTCATTGTTGTGGTCGCAAAAAATAAAAACCTGGGCGGGCACGCCCCCGAGACTCCTTTGGAGATTCTGAAAAAAAGATACGCCAAGGGAGAAATCACCAGGGAGGAGTTCGACCGGATAAAAAACGATCTGTCTTAAGTGACATTACTATAAATTTATCCTTGTCACATTTCGTGGCCGCCGGTCGGTTTTTTCGCGCTGCCTGACGTTATCATGTAAGTGTGACTGTTTGGCCCTGTTCCTGAAGGGTGAACGGTCTTATGCAGATACAAGAAGATGTAGCTGCCAAAAGACAGACGCTTAACTCAAATTTTAAGTTTCCTGGCGGTGGTTACTTTTTCGCTTAATTCGTGGATCGCTTCCGGAGCTCCTCGTCACGCAGTATTTTTCGAAGAATTTTGCCAACAGCAGATTTGGGCAACTCTGCTCGAAATTCAATCTCTTTAGGAACCTTGTAAGGTGCCAGTCTCTCTTTGCAAAACAAGATAATTTCCTCTGCCGTGATTGTTTCTCCTCGTTTCGGCACAATAAAAGCTTTTACTGTCTCCCCCCGGTATGGATCCTCAATACCCAGCGTTATGGCTTCTTCAATCTTGGGATGGCGGGACAAAACCTCGTCAATTTCCCGTGGATAGATGTTAAAACCACCTGCGATAATCATATCTTTTTTACGGTCCACAATGAACAGAAAACCGTCCTCGTCCTGCACGACGACGTCGCCGGTGTGTAGCCAGCCATCTACCAGCTGTTCGGCGGTCTCCCGGGGATTGTTCCAATATTCTTTCATTACCGACGGCCCTTTTAAAAGCATCTCTCCGGGTTCACCCCTGGGAACTTCCGTCTTTCCGTCGGTCATATCGACAATGCGAATGTCGTTATCGGGAGCCGGAAGCCCGATGCTGCCGGGTTTTTTCTTGCCAAGGATGGGGTTCACAACCCCCAGGCTGGTGGATTCAGTCATGCCCCATGCTTCTGTAATAAAAACATTCATGTCCCTGAGCTTTTCAATCAGTTCGACAGGACAGGGAGCGGCGCCGGTATTAATCACATGGATTCTCCTGCCCAGGTCCACCTCATGAATACGTGGATTATTGACAAGGGCTGTCAACATGGTCGGCACTGCTGGGAAATAGGTAACTTCGCCGATCTTTTCCAAAAGATCGAATATCTCATCCACGCGAAAGCGGGGCACAAGTACCTGCGTTACGCAATTAAATAGTGACCAGTTGGCAATAAGATTTCCGTAAACGTGATAAAGGGGGATAGCGATCAAAGATCTTCGTTTTTCCGGTGGTATGAACTGCATGATGGGGAACATTCGCGGAGATGTCTGCATGACTGATGCGATCATATTAGCATGTGTCAAAACGGCACCCTTGGGGACGCCCGTGGTACCACCGGTGAACTGGATAATGGCAGGCTCGTCCGTATCGACATTAATCCGCGGTCTGCGCGTGTCGGAACAACCGGCCAGGAGTTTTGAAAATTTAAGAAAGCCTTCCGGTGTCGCGAGGTCCGCTCCTCTTGATACTTCATCAGGTTTATAGTCTACAGGGTCCGTCAAAACAACCCTCTCCACAGGCACTGCCTTGCGTAACTCCCTGATTGATCCGGCTGCATCATGTAAGGTAAACAGCGTAGAGAGGCCGGTTGTCTGTGTGATCAGAATAAGTTCTTCCCTGGAGTAATTCGGGTTCATGTTTACAATGATCGCTCCAAGCATGAGCGAAGCGTAATAGGCAATCAGATAGGGCGGACAATTGGGAAGATGAATACCCACTCTTTCGCCTTTTTTTATTCCCAGCTCCGAAAGAGCATTGGCCAGACGCATCACCAACATACGAAAATCGTAGAATGATATTTCGTCACCTTCAAAATAGATCGCTGCCTTGTCCGGCAGTGCATTGGCCGGAATCTGCAGTAACTCCGGTATGGAGATATGGGGGTAACGAATGGTGGCCGGAACATTATAATCATAAAATCTATGCCAGAATCTTTCAAACATTTGACGGTCCTCTTTTGTGAATGCGGGACTTAACTCGCGATAAGGGAAAAAACGATTTGTTTTGAATAACATCACCTAAATGCCCAGGTAGGCCTGTCTAACTTTGGGATCCTGAAGCATATCCCTGCTCCTGCCGAAAACTGCCACTTTGCCCGATTCCAGCACATATACGCGGTCCGAAACCTGCAAGGCCTTGGCGGCATTCTGTTCGACAACGATGATCGTAATACCGCGCTGGTTGATCTCTGTAATGGATTTAAAGAGACTGTCCACAATTTTCGGTGCCAGCCCCATGGAAGTCTCGTCCAAAAGCAATAGTTTGGGCTCTGCCATGAGCGCTCTTCCCAGAGCAAGCATTTGTTGCTCTCCTCCGCTTAAAGTACCCGCCATTTGCTCCTTGCGTTCACGAAGTATGGGGAACATTTCATAGACTTGGGAAAAGAGAGTTTCTATTTTTGATCTGTTCCTTCTGAAAACATAGGCTCCAACCATAAGGTTTTTATATACGGATAGTTGGGGGAAGAGTCTCCTTCCTTCCGGGCACTGCGTAATGCCAAGCTCTACGATTTCGTTCGGCCGCAGATTGTGAACATTTTTCCCCATGAATTGAATGCTCCCTGATTTAGGACGCACCAGTCCTGAAATAGCTCTCAGAAGAGTACTTTTACCGGAGCCGTTGGCTCCGAGTATTGCCACGACTTCCTTTTCTTCTACAGTGATGGATATATCCTCCAATGCCTGGGCATTTCCATAGAAGACGCAAAGTTCATTGACTTCAAGCATGATAACCTTCCCCCAGATAAGCCTCAATGACATTAGGATTTCTGCTGATTTCTTCCGGAACTCCTTCAGCTATTTTACGACCATAATTAAGGACGACAACATTCTTGGAAATACTCATAACCACACTCATTTTATGTTCGATCAGGCAGATGGTAACTCCTTTTCCGTTAATCCTATGAATGAGTTCGATCAGCGGTCCCATTTCTTTATCAGTCACACCACCCATAGGTTCATCAAGCAATAGCAGCCGTGGGTTCGTCGCAAGCGCAAGACCGATTGCCAGTCTTTTTTGCTCTTCCTGTGATATGGAATCTGCCTGCATAAAACGCTTATCGTAAAGACCGATGATGTCGGCTATTTCATCGGCCCGCTCCACACATTCTTTTTCCTCCCGGCGGGTGCGGCCGCTGCGTAAGACTGCACCGATGATGCCCGACTTCGTCCTGAGACGATTTCCGACAATGAGATTGCCCTGTACTGTATTGTTGTTATAGATTGTTGTGTGCTGAAAGGTCCGTGCAATTCCTTTGCCGGCAATCGTGTATGGTTTGAGCCCTACGATGTTTTCCGAGCCTGCGAGAACACGCCCGCTGTCCGGTTTATGAAAGCCGGTAATCAGGTTGAATACCGTGGATTTACCAGATCCGTTCGGGCCAATGATACTTACGATTTCTCCGGCCTTGATTTCAAAGGTCAGGCTGTCCACAGCACGCAAGCCGCCGAAATTTTTTGAAAGATCCTTCACTTCAAGCATAAAATCTCCCTCATCATTCTCTTGAAAACGTCTTCGCCCTCAGATTCAACAACGTTCCGACAATTCCCTGCGGCATAAATATGATCACCAAAACAAGCACCAACCCGTAGGCAATAAGCCGGAAGCCTTCGAGAAAATGAAGCAGCTCGCCTAAAATAGTCACAACAACAGCCCCGACAATCGGACCTGTAATCGTAGCGCTGCCTCCAAGTACAACAAAGAGCAAAACTTCAAATGTGACATGGTGACTGGCAATCTCCGGATCGAGAAAGCCGATGTAAACCGCATACAAACTGCCCGCGATGCTTGCAAGAAAAACGCTGACTGTAAAAGATATCAGCTTGGTCTTCATGGGGTTGATGCCTATGGAGCTGGTCAGCTCCTCGCTTTCACGCACTGCTATGAAGGATCGTCCCACCAGAGAATGTACGATTCTGTATTTTATAAAAATTGTAATAAGCAGCATTACCAGACAAAGATAGAACATCGCCGCCAAAGATGAAAAATCAATGGTCAACCCCAGGGGAAGAGGAATCGAGTCGGGGGGTGGTATCCCCATCAGCCCCCTTGTCCCTTCCGTGAGTGACTCCCATCTTTCTATCGCAATAAAAACAATCACATTGAAGCATAACGTCCCGATGGCAAAATAAGATCCTTTTGTACGGAGCGTCGGCAAACCGATCAGGAAGCCTACAGCCGATGTCAGCAAAGCACTCAGGATAAGTGAAGGCCAGAACCCGAGACCTAGTTTGAGCATCATAAGCGCAGCCCCGTAAGATCCCATACCAAAAAACGCCCCTAGGGCAAGATTGGCCTGCCCCGTATAACCCATGATCAGATTAAGAGACTGTGCGGCAATTGACCAGATACAGATGAGTATCAGAATATGCATCCAGTACTTATCCGTAACCACAACCGGCAGCAGTGCAGCCGCAACTATTAAAAGGAATATAAAGAATCCTTTTGTGAAAAATATCTTTTTCATCTGTTCCATCAGTGAGACCTCGCTCCGAATAATCCAGTAGGTTTAATGGCTAAAACACCGATTAGAATGGCAAAAGCGATCAACTCATTGTAGTCTGTACTTAAGTATGCACCTCCCAGGCTCTCCACCAGTCCGATAATATACCCTCCGATGATTGCACCTGGTATGCTGCCCATTCCTCCCAAAATGATGATGACAAACGCCTTGAGGATGACGAAGTCTCCCATTGTGTTATAGACCAGAAAAATCGGCGAGATCAGAGCTGCGGCCACTGCTGCCATGGCTGAGCCTACGGCGAAGACCAGTGTTTCCACCCGCTCCACATTGATCCCGGCCAAAAGAGCCCCTTCGCGGTCCTGCGCCAGAGCCTGAATGGTCATGCCCGCCATTGTTTTTTTGATAAAGAGATTGAGGATCACGATGAGAATGATCGTTATAAGAACGATTAGTATCCTCTGTGTGGTAACAATCGTTCCGAAAATATTAACCACCGTATCGTTAATAGGGGGATAGCGTTTGAAATCCGGTCCCCATATGAGCAACATGGCTGCCTTGAACATAAAGATGAGCCCGATAGCGGCAATAAAAGAATTCAGGTGTGGTGCATTGACCAGCGGCCGGTATACCAGACGGTGTACGACCATACCGATAATGGCCAGTGCGGCCATCGCACACAGAATCGCAATCCAATAGTTAAACCCCAGAGAAACGACAACAAGAAATGTTAAATAGGCGCCGACAGTGTAAAGAACGCCATGCGCAAAATTCGGTATATTAAGAATCCCGTATTCCAGGGTCAAGCCAAGAGCCACAAGGGCATAGACGCTCCCGACCATAATGCCGTTTATTGTCTGCTGGAAAAAAAGAGACATCCGTTTATCCTCCTTATGGGGTGAACACTACCCGAACGCACAGGATCCATGAAGTGCAACGTCCATTCCGCACAAAAAGCAGAAGTCAAACGCCGTATCCTTGCGGTCTTGCAGACCCCGGCGGCGCCGGGATCTGCAAGGAACGGGCTGATGATACAACTAATCCTTCCAGGCCGATTTCTTTCCGGGAGGATACAGTTCTTTGCCCCACACCAGGGGGATTGGATTCGTGAATTTTTCGTTTTTTACTGCTTCAGCAAATGTAATACCCAGGAGCTCTCCATTTGGCCCTAGTCCGTCTCTCATGGTAGTGGCATATTTTCCCACAGGGAGAACGTCATTGAATTTTTTGAATATGGCATGAGCATCGTCTTTTGACTGGGCGCTCTCCATGGCTTTTACCACAATCCAGACCACCTCGTAATGGGCAGCCGCTTCATAGGTCGGGACATAGTCCTGCCCGTACATCTGTTGCAAACGCTTCCCGAACGCCTGTGCAATTGGCAAAGGCCGCTTGCCAAAGGAACAGACACCAACGGAGTTATTGAGGTTCTTCATACTGGCAACTTTCGCCATCTCGTCGAGCTTTATCTGGTCACCCAGGAGAAATCCACCCTGATAGCCCAGTTCCCTGGCCTGATTGACAATCATGGCTGCAGGCTCCGAGGGACCGTAAAGATTGATTACATCCGGCTTATGTTGCAGAAGTTTCGTCAGGTACGGATAAAAATCAGTTACACCCATATAATTGACCGAGTCAGACGCAACTACCTGCCCGCCGAGCTTTTTCCAGGCAGCATCGGACAATTTCATCCACGCCACACCTGCTTCGTGGCTCCCGGTCAAATGAGCCAGCTTGTTACCAAAATCAAAGGCCACCCTCAACATCTCAACACCATAGGCCATGTCAGCCCGCGCAGGGACAGAAAAAACCAGTTTGTTTCCCCCACTGATGATATCTACATTGGTTGTGTAGCCGCTTATTAAAAATCCTTCCCGCTCATTTATCTTTTCCAGAGCAAGAATACCTCCTGCATGGGGACAGTTCACCATGACCGGCCTTTGAGATGAGAGCATCCGGCGCACATTGGCAACTGTATTGGCCGGTTTATACATATCGTCGTAAAATACGAGCTTAAGCTCGTATTTTTTGCCTTGTATGGTAACACCACCGGCCTCATTGACGTCCTCCACAGCTATCTTCATCCCTGTTAAACAATTATTGCCATACTTCGCCGCTCCACCGCTCAATGGCCCAGAAAAACCGATGTAGATTTCTCCGTCCCATTTTGCTGCAATGCCTGTTGATCCCACAAAGAACAACAAAACTACAAACGATATTACCCCGATGACACGATTTAAAAAAAACATCTTGCCTCTCATAACCACCCTCCTCTTTATGGTTTAAAACATCGTCAAAAGTTTCCGGCTGACGCCAGTTACCACATTGTTTACTCAACCTAAAAGTGATTGTAAAAGTTGATGTGTCTTTGCTGCGGGTAATTAAACCGCATATCCGCAGAGCTAGCTCCGGGATACAGGTTGCGACATTTGATTAACTTGATAGCTTCTAGCAAATGCTGGTAAACAACCTGTACTTTCTCGTAATAAAGCAGAATGGAGTAGATCGGCGCAACTCCGTAAATGGTTTTATACAGGGGACAATAAGCAACAAATGCTACTGATAGACTTGAAGGGTAATGCCGGGAAGGAAATGTGTGTCTCTTTGGCTCATCGATTGAAAGGGGCTTGGAATATTCACTAAGGCGGGAAACTGCGTAAACTGACATTTCCGGTCACCGGGAGATGAAAAACCCTGTTCAATCAAAGATCTTAATGAAATAAATCTGTTTACGACTTACGACAAACTGCCAGTGCAACATACAGTTACTGCAGACATCCGTGGCATAGGCTCGCCAGTTCGATACTGTGTAGCAAAACCAGTATCATTTTGCAAGCAATTTTATCCGATGGCGGCAGGCTTTGAAATTAAGCGATCGGGTGATATATAGCACGCCCACCGGCAAAGTTTATTTTATTTCAACTACTTTGAAGCCGTGAGTATTTTAAACTTCAGTTATCAACCCCCCGGCATACTCAAGGCTTATGGTAGTCGGTAAAGGCAAAAACCTGCCGCCTTTCCGACCTTCAGAAGTTTAATCACTTTATTATCCCACTCGTAGATATGGATTGGCGACGTAGAAACGAAAACACGTACAGGACTGTCCCTCTGTAAAGACCATGTGGGCAACGTAGACAAAAATAGAAACCATCAAATATCAAACAAAGAGCCATTTTAAATTACATATTTTCATCATGAGATGAATTAAGTTTCTTTCTGTGCCGATTTTCTGATAAGGAGAGCCAAGGACTTGCTATGACTGGGCACAAAGAAGTATTCTGGGGCTGGTATATTGTAGCGGGCTCTTTTCTGGTTCTTGCTGTAACCTACGGGGCACGCTACTGTTTTGGCGTTTTCGTCGAGCCTCTTTATCTGGAGAACGGCTGGTCCCGTTCGGTCATATCCCTGGCGGCCACAATAAACTTGTCTATCTATTCTATCGGAGCGATTTTCGTCGGTCGTCTGCTCGACCGGGTAGCGCCCCGGTGGATCATCACTTTCGGCGCCCTTTGCGCGGCGACCGGATTTATTCTCACCACATTGGTGAAAAGCCCCTTTTCATTTTATCTTACCTACGGCGTGCTGGTCGGCCTGGGAGCCGCCGGCATGGGTATTGTGGTCTGCGGCTCTTCAGTCGGCAAATGGTTCATCAAAATGCGCGGCACGGCTCTGGGCATCACCACTATGGGTGTCGGTTTCGGCACTGTGGCATTGATACCCCTGTCAGGCTTTCTGGGAAAGTATTTCGGTTGGCGCATCGTCATGCTTATTTTGGGGATCATTACCCTGGTTATCGGTGTCACGGTTTCTCAGCTGCTCATGCGCAAAACCAAGCCGGAGGATTATGGACTTGCACCGGATGGTGACAAAACCATGAGCACTGCACCTGAATGTAGGGCACCCGCCGAATCAAAAATTGCGCTGAAAATTCTTTTCACGGATTCCCGTTTCTGGACAATCGCCATTTGTCAGAGTCTGGTTCTTGTGGTCGTTATGACAGTCTTCGTGCATCAAATACCTTACGCGGTCGAAAAAACAATTGATAGCGTGTCGGCAGCCAACTCCCTGGCAACAGTAAGCCTGGTCGGATTTTTCAGTAAATTATTTTTCGGCTGGCTCTCCGACCGCCTGCGTGACCCGAAGTACGCTTTTTTTCTCGGTGTATGTTTTTTGATCTGCGGTATGATAGTTTTCAACTATGCAGACAGTATCGGCCGTTTTTACGTGTTTGCCGTGATTTTCGGATTCGGTTATGGATTTGTTGCGCCTGTGCTGCCGATTCTGATCATCGACCGTTTCGGACGACACGTCATGGGCTCAATCTACGGCCTGCTCACCTCCATTTCGGCCTTCATAGGCAGCCTCGGCCCGATACTGGGAGGGGCCATTTATGATCTGAATGGTTCCTACAGTTATCTCTGGCTGGTAAATGTCGCCATCTTATTGATTGCCTGTTTGACTATCCTGGCGTTGAAAAAAGACAGACCTGCAACATAATGGGCTGAAACTCGCCGACTCATCTGAAGCCCGGCACGTACCCTGGGAAGGGCCAAAGGCCATGGCTCCTCCTTGTATGACAGGCTATAGCCTATAGCTCGGGGTTTTACCGTACTCGTAGGCATCACCTACTGTTTTGCTCTCATTTTATCAGCATTGTCATTGCCGTCTTCCCCCTATATTCTAAAGTCAAACAAGGCCGGTTGCGGCAATCCAATCTTTTTTCACAGGAGGTGACATGATGAACCCAAAGAAAGAAGAACAAAAATGGCATGAGCTGGAATTGCGCATCAATAAAATGATCAACCATTTTATGAAAATTGACGTCCCGGCAATCGAACACAAGCCGCGTCATTTTGCCCTGCTGCAGGCGCCACAGGCTAATGAAAACAAGGCTGTAAAAAACTTTTCATAAGCGCGGATAACCAAAGTGCACACCTGGGAAGGAGGAGAAAATGATCGGAGAAAAAATTCAAAAAGTGATGAACGACCAGATAAAACATGAACTGGAATCTTTTTATATCTATCTATCAATGAGCGCCGGGTTCCATGAGCACAATCTAAATGGCATGGCCCACTGGATGCGCTGTCAGGCCCATGAGGAGCTTGTCCATGCCATGAAATTTTATAATCACATCATCGACCGGAGCGGCAAGGTTGCGCTTTTTGATTTAAAGCAGATTCAAACTCATAGGGAATCCCCCCTGCAGATGTGGAAAACAACGCTGGAACATGAGAAATTCATTACCGGGAAAATTAATAATATTTTGAAAATATCGCGCCAGGAAAATGATTACGCTTCCGAGCCGCTTCTGCTTTGGTTTTTAAATGAACAGATCGAGGAGGAAAAAAGTGCCGATGAGATTGTCCGCCAGCTTACGATGCTGGGCGACTCGCCAAACGGTATCCTGATGCTCGACAGACAACTGGCTTCAAGGTCTTTCAGTGCAGGCTCTCCGCTTGATCCGAATGAGAACAACCTTGTGGCCTGAACAAAACGAGAAAGGTTTTCTTTGCCAGAAACGAGCTTCGGGACCTGCTTTTTCAAAGGAGAATGATCATGAAAATAATCATCGTCTTTTATTCAATGCACGGCCACATTCACGCGATGGCTGAGGCGGTCGCCCATCAGGGCAGACATGTTGCACTGATTGCCAAAATACCAGCCGGAGCTCATGAGTAAATATTATAAAGAAGCTTCAAGACACAAATATTCCGACCGTCTGTGTACAACCCGAGACACTAAAAAAGATTTTCAGGAGGTGACAAGATGATTTATTTACCCGTATTCCTGTTTGCCATCGCAGCGGCGGGAGGTTTAACGCTGGTGATCATGAGGTTCTCAGGCAGAGGGTTGCCCTGGCCTGTG
>Ga0255347_1006819_pt1 | contig 12208 bp, 10 predicted proteins | sample wastewater_treat_2_FD_192479 | JGI IMG/M metagenome (GOLD analysis project Ga0255347, IMG submission 192479) | Wastewater microbial communities from Lulu Island WWTP, Vancouver, Canada - plant24 | ecosystem: Engineered > WWTP > Wastewater > Unclassified | place: Canada: Vancouver, British...
GAACCTGGGCCTCGTGCCGGATTGTGCGGCGACGCTGACGCTGGTGCAGCATGTGGGGTACGCGCGGGCGGCCGAGCTGTGTCTGCTGGGAGAAGACCTGAGCGCGGAGGACGCGCTGCGCTGGGGGCTGGTCAATCGCGTTGTGCCGGATGAGGAGCTGGCGCCGGCGGCGCGTGAGCTGGCGGAGAAGCTGGCCGGGCAGCCGCCGCGAGCGGTGGCGCTGATAAAACGTGCCCTCAATCGGGCGTGGACAGCCACCTTGGATGGGCAGCTCGAGTACGAAGCCCTGCTGCAAGGCACGGCCGCCGCGGCGCCCGAACACACGCAGCGGCTGGAAGCGTTTTTCAAGCGGCGTCCTGCGTCGGCGGGTGAAAAATAGTTCTCATGGAAGTGGGCTATCAGACAGCATCTCCGGTGCGAGCGATTCGGCAATGCGCCTCGGCTCTGTTGGGTTGGCGGCGCGCAGGGTGATTTATGTGGTCAGCGCTTACGCTTCAGCTTGTTGCGGCGGCGTGTGAAGAGGATTTGGGAACGGCCGGCGATATCACTTCGCGGCTGACGGCGGGGTCGGATCCGGAAGTGGTGGGACGTGTGGTGGTGCGGCAGGCGGGCGTGATTTGCGGCCTGGCGCTGGGGCCGGTGATCTGCCGGACTTTTTCCGAGCGGTTGAATTGCACGCTGGAATTTCGCCCGGAATCACCTGCCGCAGGCGAATTCGCCGACGGGGCGCAGGTCGAGGCCGGCACGAGTGTGGCGGTAGTGCGCGGACCGCGCTCGGGCGTACTGACGGTGGAGCGGACGCTGCTCAATTTTCTTACGCGGATGAGCGGCGTGGCGACGCTCACGCGCCGGTTCGTCAGCGCGGCGCGGGCGGTCAATCCGAACGTGAAAATCCTCGACACGCGCAAGACGCTGCCGGGCTGGCGGCAATTGGACAAATACGCCGTTCGGGCCGGCGGGGGCGAGAACCACCGTTTCGGCTTGTACGACGCAATTTTGATCAAGGACAACCACTTGGCCGACGTTCCAATCGATCGACTGCGGGATACGCTGACGCGCTGGCTGGAGCGCGTGCCGCGGACCGCGATCACCGAATGCAAAAAGGGCGGTGCGGCCGGCAAGGCGGCGCTTTCGCCGGACTTTGTGGAAGTTGAAGTTGATAATCTGGAGCAATTCGCCGAGGTGTGCAAAGTGGGGCGGGTCGACGTCGTGTTGCTCGACAATTTTTCGCGCGAGCAGATGCGGGCGGCCGTGAAGCTGCGCGATGATTTGGGGCTTAAAGGTCGGCTCGAATTGGAAGCCAGCGGCGGCGTGCGACTGGAAGACGTGGGCGAGATCGCGGCCACCGGCGTGGATCGCATCTCGGTGGGAGCTTTGACGCATTCGGCGGTCGCTCTGGACATCGCGCTTGAAATATAGCGTCGGTTGCGAGGGCGGACGTCAGCGGAAGGTTGGATGAAACGACAGAAAACTTCGCGTGCGGCCGGAGTGGCGAAAAGCGACGCCGAACGCCGCGCTCGCTCAATGACCACGGCTAAAGGCGGGGCAACAGGTCGCGAACCGCAAGCGTCCTGGATTGACCGGCATTTCACGCAACTCCTGATCGGGCTTTGCCTGGTAGGGCTGATAATTCGGTGCATTATTCTGGCCGGATACTGCGGGACGCCGCTGGCCCTCCAGCCGGTTAACGACGCCCGAGTCTACTGGGAGTGGGCGGGCGACATTGCGGCCGGCAAAGTGGTTCTGGATCATCCGTTCTTTTCCGCGCCGCTATACCCATATCTACTGGGCGGTATACGGTGGCTGGGGGCACAAACGACATTAGTCTATGTACTGCAAATGCTGGGCGACCTGGCGGCAGTGGTTTTACTGGCGTCAGTCTGCCGCGGGCGCTTCGGGGCGGGCGTGGCGCTGCTGGCTGCGGGGTTGTACTTGGCGTTGCTCGAACCGGCGTCGGCCATGTTGCGGATACTGGCCAGCTCACTACATCTAATGCTGGTTGTTCTGGTGTGGGCCGCACTGGTGCGCGTGCAGAACCGCCAGTCATGGCAGCGGCTGCTGGCAGTGGGCGCCGCACTCGGCCTATTGGCCGTGGCGTACGCGCCGGCGGTCCTGTTGCTGCCGGCGGTTGCGGTATGGTTGTTCGCGATATGCGGTTCCCGCCGTGCGCCGGCCGATGGTGTGCCGGAAGAATCAAAAGGGTGCCCGGGTGCGGCAAAAGCCGGCCTTGCGACGTCGGACGCCGCGCACACCGGGCTGATGCTACGGGTGGGTAAAGCCCTGCTGCCGGCGGTGGTGGCGGCCGCGATTATCGCGCCGGCCACGATACACAACTGGTATGCCAGCGGGGGCGGCTTTTTCCCGGTCCAGGCCGGCGGCGGCATCACACTCTTGCAGGGCAACTACGCTAATTCTACCGGTTTATATACTCCAATCCCCGGCGTCAGCGCCGCGCGCGAGCTGATGCACGACGATACACAAACGGTATACCGTGAAGCTACAGGTCGCGAGCCGCATTGGGCGGATGTAGATTGCTATTTCCGCGACCAGGCCTTGCATCTATGGCGCTCGCAGCCTGCCAAACTGGTCGAGTTGGCGGCACGCAAGCTCTACCTGTTCATATCCTCGCGGCATTACGCGGACATTTATCCGCCGACGGACGAAATGGCGCAGGGCGTGAACACACGGCTCCGCCTCACACCGCTGCCGCTGCCGTGGCTAATAGGTCCGGCGCTGGTGGGCTTGGTACTGATGCTGCGCAGGCCGCGGGCTTATGCTCCCGAGTGGATGCTACTGGCGTTGCCGCTACTGGTAGTTGTAACGTTTTTCTACTCGCCGCGCTACCGTGTGCCAGCTATTCCGATAGTTGTCATTGCGGCAGCGTGGGCCTTCGTATATGCGCTACGGAGGCGCGCACGTTGGCCGGTGCTCGGGACGGTTGTGCTGGGGCTCGGCTTGGGAATATTGCTCGAACCGGTCAATAAGCACTTCAACGTTGACCGGCCCAGCCGCACCGCCACCCTCTACAACCTGGCCTATGCCCTGCGCCTGGAACACCGGCTGGACGAGGCGATTGACGCGTTGCGCAAAGGGCTGGAAATCAGCCCGCAGGATGGCCCCGAGCGTGTCATGCTGGCAGAGGCGCTGGCCGAAGCCGGACGCCATGAAGAGGCCGTGGTCGAGTTCCGGCGCGCCCTGAGCGCGAACTCCGCGGCGGGAGAGCTGGCGATTAAACTCGCGCGAAGCCTGCTTGCTCTGGAGCGGTTAGCCGATGCCGACCAAGTGTTAACAGCGGCCGTGGAGCGCGAACCGCACAATGTCATGCTTCTGGCGATGCTGGCCAGCACGAAGTATCGCGCCGGCCAGAGCGGTGCCGCCTGCGCGTATTACGACAAAGCGCTATACCTGGCGTCAAACGAAGTGCCCCTTCTCATAGAGTACGGCAACGTACTGATTTCCCTGGGGCGCTGGGACGAGGCCCACACGCAGTTTGAACACGCTCTCTATGTTGAACCGGACAACTTTCTGGCCAACTATCGCATGGCGGTGATCGCCGGGCACGCCGGACGCTATGAGGAAGCACGGCAACGCTTCGAACGCGTTGCGAGTATTCAGCCGAATAACCACGAAATCGTCTACGACATGGGCTACCTCGAAATGATACAAGGTCACCGGGAAGAGGCGATCCGGCTGCTGCGCAAAGCACTCGAATTGAATCCTAACTACGAGCCAGCAAAGGACAGGCTGCGAGAACTCGGGCAGGGTTAACGCCGGCTAAGGCGCGGCAGGGATCGCCGCGTGCCGGACCATCGCCGGCCGCCTATACTGGCCGGCGCAACGCAGTAGCCATAGAACGTTGCGAAGCCATCGAGAAAGGAGCCGACCATGCCGCTCGTTGACCTCCGCCCGCAAGCCACTCGCCGCAGCCCCGAAGAGATGCTGGCCCACCTGGCGAGCTTCGAATTGGAACTCAAATTCTCGGCCGGCATCTGGTTCTTCTCGCCAGCCGGCAGCCGCTTCCACGCCCGCTACGGCCCTGAATTGACGATTCCGCAGCGGCTGGAGATCGCGGCCGGGCTCAAAAACTACGGGCTGGCGGCTCTCGAGGCTCACTATCCGAACGAGATCAACGAACAGAATCTCGATCTATGGCGGCAGTTCACGCGCGACACCGGTATTCGCCTGCTTACGATTGTGCCGCTGCTATTCTGGGATGAGCAGTTCGAATGGGGCTCGCTCTCAAACCCGCTCGACGCTCCGCGGCGCGCGGCGATCGAACGCACCAAGCGCGCCTTAGCCCTCAACAAAGAATTCGACACCGATTTTGCCGTCGTCTGGCCGGGCATCGACGGCTACGAGAATCCGTTCGGCCAGGATTTCATCGCCATGCGCGACCGCTTCGCCGCCGGCCTGGCTGAAGCCATGGACGCAATCCCCGGTGTCCGTGTCGCATTCGAGCCCAAGCCATATGAGCCGCGCGGCCACATTCTCTTCGGCACCACGCCCGAGGGCCTGCTACTAGGGCATCACGTTGAAGGCCTTCTGCGGAACGCGGAGAACCGGCGGCTGTTGGAAGCGGGGCATGCGCTGTGCTGCCTGAACCCCGAGATCGGACACGTGTTGATGGGGTTTGAGGATTTGGCGTACGCCTTCAGTTGGCCGCTCTCGGAGGGTCGTTTGGCGCACAGCCATTGGAACAGTCAGCCGCTGGGCAACTACGACCAGGATTTGAACGTGGGGGCAGTATCGCCGGAACAGCTCGAGGCCTTGCTCTATACATTAAAGATGTACGGCTACCGCGGGTATTTTGGCATTGACATCAACCCTGAGCGCATGCCGGTGGATGTCGCGCTGAAAATCAACTTCGACGCGATTCGGGCGGCAAACGACCGCATCAACGGCCTGGATCACGAAGCAATACTTCACGCCGTCAATCATCCGGACCGGGCGCGCGGCTGGTTGGAAGCGTATCTCATTCGCGCGCGGGCGGCGCATCCGGAGCGACTCCCGGCTTTGCCGCGCGTATGCTGATGCTTACGACCTTGATCAAAGACGACGTGAAGACGGTGCGAGATGTACTTCCGCATCGGTCCGGCCGAAGCCGGGCCTTTCCAGCCTGTTATAATCACCTAAGCGCTGCGGGCCGCCGTTGACCTGGTCGACCCGCTCCTGCGGTTTGCGGCCGAGCGTGGCCGGAGCATGTTATGAGCGCTCTCCTTTCGAGGCTGCAATACAAACGCCTTACAGGAGATTGGCTTGTGTGTCACTCCACGGCGGGAGGCGGTTGGTTGCACACGGCCTCGTACGTGCGCACGCGGGACGCCGGCCCGCGCGTGCCGCTGGAATTGGGGGCGGGGCGCAGAGTGCCAGCCGGGGCGGTGGCCGGCCTGACGTGGCGCGAGAAACCGGGCGGGGCCGGAGCGAGCCTACAGGTTGCCGAAACCACGAACGGACGGACAATATGAGCGTCAAGAAAGAAACAGTAGGAGACGGCGTTCTGAACGCGTCCGGTCATAGTTCGAATCTGCGGATTTTGGTGGTGGAGGACCATGCCGGACTGGCGCGCTTGATGGGTCTGGCGTTGGAATCCCTGGGGCACGCGGTCCGAACCGCGGGGGGCGTGAATGCGGCGCTGGAGCTGGCCGCGCAGGAGCAATTCGATCTGCTGGTGAGCGATTTGGGCTTGCCGGATGGCTCGGGACTGGACCTGATGCGGCAGCTTGCGGGGCGTCAAATTAAGGGCATCGCCTTCAGCGGTTATGATGACGAGGAGCACATACGCGCGGCGCGCGCCGCGGGCTTTGCGGCCCATTTGAAGAAGCCGGTGGAGATGGAGGATTTGGCGGCGACTATAGAGCGTGTGCTAAGCCAATCGGAGTCGCCAAAACCGTAGCTGGTGACTTACTGGCATGCCTATCCTGGTTCAGAAGTTCGGCGGGACCAGCGTGGCGGATGCTTACCGCATCCACCTGGCGGCGCGGCGGGCGGTGCGGGCGCTGCTCGACGGCAATCAGGTCGTCATGGTCGTTTCCGCCATGGGTCACACGACCGATCACCTGGTCGGCCTGGCGCGGCAGGTCACGCGGCGCCCCTCCAAGCGCGAAATGGACATGCTGCTCTCGACCGGCGAGCAGGTCAGCATCGCCCTGGTTGCGATGGCCATCCACGAAGCCGGCTATGACGCGATCAGCCTCACCGGCGCCCAGATCGGCCTGCTTACCGACAGCCGGCATACCGAGGCCCGCATTCAGACCATCAATACGGAGCGTATCCGGCGGCAGCTCGACCAGGGGCGGATCGTCATTGTGGCCGGTTTTCAGGGCGTCGACCCGGATTTCAATATTACTACTCTTGGCCGCGGCGGCAGCGACACGACCGCGGTAGCGCTGGCGGCCGCGCTCGGGGCCGCGGCGTGCGAAATCTATACGGATGTTCCCGGCGTCTATTCGGCCGACCCGCACATAGTGCCGCGCGCCCGCAAGTTAGACCAGATCGGCTATGACGAAATGCTCGAACTGGCCGCGCTCGGGGCGGGCGTCATGCACCCGCGTTCGATCGAACTGGGCATGAAGTTCAGTGTTCCCATTCACGTACGCAGCAGTTTCAGCGAAGAACCCGGAACCATGATCATGAGCGAAACACGGGGCCTGGAAGAAATCGTCGTTCGCGGCTGCACTCTAAAGCCGGACATCGGGCGCGTGACGCTGACCGGATTGCCGAACGAGCCGGGCATTGAGAACACGTTGTTCGAGCCATTGGCGCGGCGGCACATCATCGTCGATGACATCATCCAGCTTGTGGCGCCGGGCGGTCAAACGGTGAGCCTGTCGTTCACCGTCTCCGGCAGCGACCTGGGCGAGGCCCAGGCTTTGGCCGAGACGATCGCGGGCCGCTACGCCGGCGTGCAGTTCGCGATCCAGAAGGACCTGGCCAAGCTCAGCGCGGTTGGAGCCGGCATGCGGTCGCACAGCGGCGTGGCGGCGACGATGTTTGCGGCGCTGGCGGCGGAACGGATCAACATCGAGAACATCTCCACGAGCGAAATCGTAATCAGCGTCCTGGTGCGCGCGGCGGATGCGGACCGGGCGCTGCTGACGGTGCACCGGGCCTTCGGGTTGGAAGCGTAAGGGTGCGTCCGCGAAGCGTTTGAGAGCACGTAGTGCGCTGGGCCCTCCCCCCTTGTCGGCGGCGCGCGTCGAGCTTACATTCACGTCACCTGCCGTGCGGTGAGCCGCGCCAGGGCCGAAAGTCGCGTAATGAATCTGCTTCGCCGCGCGTTTCTCCTGGCTGCGCCGCTGACGCTGGCGTTTGGCTGCGGGCGATTTCATGGCCTCGACCTGGGCCTGCTCACGCCTCTGGACAACTTTCACACGGTCGAAGCGGGGAAGCTGTATCGCTCAGCGCAGCTTGGTAAGCACACGCTGAAGGCCGTCTGCCAGAAGATGGGGATCCGTACGGTTGTGAACCTGCGCGGCCAAAACTCGGGATCGTCGTGGTACGATGACGAGATCGCCTGCTGCGCGGCGATCGGGGTCAAGCTCGTGAACATCCCCATGGAATCCGATGAGATGCCGACGCGCGAAGCTTTGCTCGAACTGTGGGACACCTTCGAGAATGGCGAATATCCCATGCTCGTACACTGCAAAGCCGGCGCGGACCGCACTGGTGGGGCCGTCGCCATCTGGCGCATGATGGAGGGAGAGAGCCGGCAGGCGGCCGCGCGCGAGCTGTCGGTCGCGTACGGGCACTCGCAAGCCATGTATCCGGAATGGGACCGGCTGCTGGGAATGTTTCGCCCGAGCCGGGAGTGGATCGAGCACGAGTACCCGGTGCAATAAGCAGGGAAGGGGAGCGACAGTCGTAGATTCATGCGCCCCGGCGGGACGCCGGCGCCGCAGCGGGGTATAAACTGGCCATGGCGATCGGACATGCTCAGGCGCGACAGTGGCCGGGAGTGGTTGCGCTGGTGATCTGTTGCGCGCTATGGAGCCTGAACGGGCCGTTGATCAAGCTGCTGAACGAGCAGCACGTGCCTGGGGTGACGGTAGCGTGCTTCCGGTCGTTGATCGGCGGGCTGGTATTTCTGCCGTTTGCGTGGGGCCAGCGGGGCCAGTTGCGGAAAGTATCGGCGGCCTGGCCAATCGGATCCGTGCTGATGTTCACGCTGATGACGGTTTCGTTCGTCATCTCGACGATGATGACGACCGCCGCCAACGCGATCATCCTGCAGAACACGTCAGCGATCTGGGTATTCCTGCTGGCACCGCTGCTGCTGAAGGAAAAGCCGGGGCGCGTGGAGGGACTGGTTCTGCTCCTGGCGATGGCGGGAATCGCGGTGATCTTCTTCGGCGGGCGCGAAACCGGCCTAACCGGACTGGTGATTGCGCTAATCAGCGGATTCGGATACGGAGCGCTGATTATCATGCTGCGCGGGCTGCGCAGCGTGAACGCGCTGGTCGTGACGGCCATGAACTCGCTGGGCTCCGGGCTGTTGCTGATCGTGCCGACGCTGATCTGGGGAACGGTTCTACTTTCGCCGCGCGGCTGGGCCCTTATCCTGACGCTCAGCTTGGTGCAGTTCACGCTGCCGTACATGCTGTTTTCGTGGGGTTTGCAGCGCGTCGAGGCCCACCGGGCTGCGCTGATCGTGCTGCTGGAGACGGTGTTAAATCCAATCTGGACGTTCTTGTTGGTGGGCGAACGAGTGGGAACGCCCACCTTGATCGGCGGACCGCTAATCCTGCTCGGCGTGGCCGGCTGGCTGCTATTGAGCGCCCGGCAACGATCTCCGGCACGTCGCCGTCAGGCTGATTGCATTAACGCCTAGTCCCAATAAAATGCGCGGTTCTGTTTGCCCGACCGGCGCCGTGAAGCGCGCCCGCCCGAGGGCCGCACGCACCGGCGCGGACAGCAGGTTCTTGGCCGAACGACTTGAACTCGAGATGGCCTGACGATTTGAGTTGGCCGATCGACTTGGCCGAACGACTGAACTCGAGCTAGCCTCCGGACCACTACAGCCAATTGGCCCGGGTTATGAGTCAGAATGGATAGAAACCAATTCAGAACCCTCGTTACAGGGCTCCTCCTCGCGCTAGGCGTATTCATCGCCTATCAATACGTGATCTCGTGGGTCTACCCGCCGCGAAAGCCGCCCGCCCCTGGCGAGCCGGCCGCGGTCGCGCCTGCCCCTCCCGGCGCAACCCAACCCGGGGCCGGCGAACCTAGTGGAACCCAGCCGAGCTTCGCCGAGGCCGCGCCTCCCGCGACGGCAACCGCGCCCACCGCTGAGCAGTTCCACTTCGTCCGCGGCAGCAGCCTGAACAACATTGTTCTGGGCGGCGCACCGCGCTACAACGTGCAACTGTCATTCACCTCGCGCGGGGCGGCGGTCGAATGGATCCGCCTCACGACGCGCAACGAGGAGGGAAAGTACGTCTACAACTCGGCCCCGGGCGTGAATGAGCCGTACCAACTCATCAAGCCCGTTCAAGACAGCGAGACTTACGATTCGTTTGCCACGGCGGAAATCCAGATTCGTGAGATGGGCGACCACACCTGGCGCCTGGCCGACCTGCCGTGGATCGTCTCGGCGCAGACCGACGAGTCGATCGCATTCACCACCACGCTGCAGCAAATTCAAGGCGACGAGCGGCTGGTCCGCCTGACGAAGACCTACACGCTGGTCCCAGAAAAGCCACTGGTGGACCTGAGCCTGACCGCCGAAAACCTCAGCACGCGCCCGCTGACCATCAAGCTCACGCAGGACGCCGCCGTCGGAATCCCGCGCGAGGGGCCGTCCACCGACATGCGCGCCGTCATGGCGGCGAAAATGGCAGACGGAGTCGTGCAGACGGCGAAAGTCGAGACCCGCAACAACCTGCGAACCGGGGCCGGCGAGCCGAACACGGTCACGTTGTTTACGGCCACCGCCGAGAGCGAATTCGCCTGGACCGCTCTGGTCGACCGCTTCTTCGGCGTCTTCGTGCGTCCCCTGCGACAGCCCGAAAGCCCGGAGCGCGTGGTGCAGGTCGAAACCACCGCCGTCGCACCGCAAATGGAAGAAAACCCGGGTGACATGCTGGCCCGCATGATCACGGCGCCGCTGACGCTGGTGCCGCAGCAGCAGGCGGTCTACAAGTTCGAGATTTACGCCGGGCCGAAGGCGCCCGATCGCCTGGCGGAGGTGAATCCGGCATTCACCGACAAGACGCAGGTGTACTACTCGCTCGCCCAGGCGGCCGCCGGCGGCGGGTGTGCCTGCACCTTCCAGCCGCTGCCGCAGATCATGGTCGGCCTGCTGCACGCGATTTACTACGTTGTGCCGAATTATGGCATCGCCATCATCATTCTGGTGCTCATCATCCGCACGCTGCTGCATCCGCTTACGGTATACCAGCAGAAGTCGATGTATCGCTTCCAGGAGAAGCAGGCCCGCCTGCAACCCAGGATCGAAGCGATCAAGGCCAAGTACCCCAACGACCGCGCCCGGCAGCAGCAGGAGATGATGAAGGTCTACAATGAGGAGGGCGTTAACCCAGCGGGCATGTTGGTGAACATGCTGCCCATGCTCATTCAACTGCCCATTCTGGTCGCGCTCTGGACCGGCCTGAACACCGACATCGCCCTGAGGCACGCGCCGTTCGACGGCTACTGGATCAAGGACCTGGCCGCCCCGGACGCCCTGATCAAGTTCTCGCCCCCAATCTCGATCCCCATTCTCGCCCAGCTTCCGTGGTTGGGGCGTATGTTCCAGAACATCCCGGCCCTGAACCTCTTGCCCATTCTCATGGGCGTGGCCATGTGGCTGCAGCAGAAGTACATGCCCAAGCCCGGCATGCAGGCCAAGGCCGACGCGGCCAAGCAGCGCCCGCCTGCTGAACGCCGCCCGGGGCAGATGTCGCCAGAGGACCAGTTGCGCCAGCAGCGGATAATGATGTACATGATGACGTTCATCTTTCCGCTGATGCTCTACTACATGCCCTCGGGTCTGAACCTCTACTGGATGGCCACCAACGTCTTCGGTGTTTTCGAATCGCTCGTCGTTCGCAAGCAGATCGAGGAAGAGAAGCAGCGCGCCCAGAGCGAAGGGCCGAAGCCGCCGCCCCGGCCGGGTTGGCTGGCACGGAAGTGGAAGGCGCTCGTGGAACAAGCGGCAGAAATCCAGAAACGGGCCGACCAACTGCAGCGCGAGCAGGGTAAGGGCCGCCGCGACAAGGGAGGCAAGAATCGTTAATGGCCAGTGCGAGCACGCGCTTCGACCCTGCCGACCAGGCCCTGCTCCGGCAGGTACGGGCTTTGGCCGAAGAAGCCGCTCAAATCGGTGGGGAGATAGCGCGGGCTGCGTTTTCCGGTAATTACACCGTTCGCCGCAAGGCGGACGGCACGGAAGTAACCAGCGCCGACGACGAAGCCCAAGCCGCCATCGTGGGGTTTCTTCGCGGCCGGCGGGCGGATGACGCGTTCATTACTGAAGAGGATGCAGCACCTGCCGGGCCGGGAACGCCGACGCCGGTCACAAATGACACCCTGTGCTGGGTGATCGACCCGCTCGATGGCACGCGCAATTTTGTTCACGGCGTCCCGCTGTACGCGGTCTCGGTGGCCGCGATGTTCGCCGGCTTTCCGGTAGTCGGGGCCGTATACTTGCCTGAACGAAAAGAGCTCTTTTCCTCCGGCGGTCCAGACGGCTTTCTCATCGACCGCCGACCGCCGCCCCCGCACCCGCCTCTGCCGCCGCGCTCCGGCGGCCGCCCGCCTAAACCGCTGGTCGGAATTCCCAGCTCGTTACAAGGCGGCACGAACGCCGTGATACAAAGCTGGACGGGGCGCGTCGTCATACGGAATACCGGTGCGACCGCTATGCACTTGGCGATGGTGGCGGCCGGGCAGCTCCAGGCCGCCCTGATATCCGATAGCCGGCTATGGGACATCGCCGCCGGCTGGTTGCTGGTGACGTCGACCGGCGGCGTCATGACCGCATTGGACGGGCGCGACCTGTTCCCCCTTGACGTCTCCCGCTACGCCGGCGAGGCACTGCCCTCGCTCGCCGCCGCCAGCCCCACGCTACACGCAGACCTGCTGCCGAAGCCGTAAAACGCTCACGGCCGTGCGGCCCCGCGCTGCTGATTCAAGATCGTCAGTCGCCGCTGGGCTTCGGGGTGGTCCGGCCGCAAGCGCAAGGCGGTGCCCAAGACACGGGCGGCCTCCT
>Ga0255347_1006821_pt1 | contig 12202 bp, 10 predicted proteins | sample wastewater_treat_2_FD_192479 | JGI IMG/M metagenome (GOLD analysis project Ga0255347, IMG submission 192479) | Wastewater microbial communities from Lulu Island WWTP, Vancouver, Canada - plant24 | ecosystem: Engineered > WWTP > Wastewater > Unclassified | place: Canada: Vancouver, British...
TCGCTATCGAGCACCACGCGCGCCGCTCCCCGTCGTTCCATCGCCCGCGCGTTCTTCTCCTGCACGTTGTCGGGAACATTGGGGTGTGGCACGAGCACCGCCGGCACTCCGCGAACAGCCAATTCCGCAAGGGTTATTGCTCCACTCCTGGTGAGCGCCAGGTCGGCGCAGGCCAGGGCATGCGGCATATTGTAAATGTATGGCATGATGATAATATCTCCCCGCTCCGACCTGGCTATTCCGTCTGAGGAAACCGCTACAGGCACTCCCGCATCCCGCGCAAGGGCGATCGATTCGCTGAACTTGTCCTTGCCCGTCGCCAGCACGAACTGAGCGTTGACCTGGGCCGCAAGCGTCGGAAGGGCCCCGATGAACGCGCGGTTCATGCTGGCTGAGCCCTGGCTGCCTCCGAACGCCAGCACCGTCGGTCGTGATCCGTCTAGGCCGAACGAGGTCAACCCATCCTCGCGCGTGGCGGTGATCACCTCTGGGCGCACCGGATTGCCGGTAAGCACGGCGATATCCGGACGCTTGAGATACTTGCGCGACTCCTCCCAGCTAATCGCCACGATGGTAGCACGGCCCGACAGCATCCTATTGGCGGCGCCGGGCACTACATTCTGCTCATGTATGAGCACCGGCACACCCAGCCACGACGCGGCCAGCATCGCCGGCCCCGATGCGTATCCCCCGGTGCCTATGGCCGCATCCGGGCGGAACCGCCATACGATAGCCAGCGATTGCGCTACGCCGAAACCGGCTCTGGCCGCAGTGGCCAGTGTGTCCAGTGATAGGCTGCGCTTGAAGCCCGATACGCTTATGGCCTTGAACGCGAAGCCCTCTCTGGGGATAAGTTCGCTCTCAAGGCCCCGCGTGCCTCCGATGAACAGAATCTCGGCGCCGGGATAGCGGGCTAGGAGCTCGCGGGCGATAGCGAGCGCCGGGTATATGTGGCCGCCCGTGCCGCCTCCGGCCAGCAAGAACCGCTTGCGTTCGCCGGCGGCGCCGCCGGCCTCACCGTACTTCAACTGATACAACTCCTGCCTATCTTTGCCCCGCGCGGCGTGTTATGTTGAGCAATATGCCTACTCCCGCAAGCATCGGCACCAGAGAAGAGCCGCCTGAGCTTATCAGGGGCAACGTGATGCCTGTTATGGGCATCGAGCCCGTGACGACCGCTATGTTCATCGCCGCCTGCAGAGCCACCATTATGGTGATGCCGGCGGCCAAGAGAGACCCGAAGGAATCCGGGGCATTTAGCGATGCCCGAAACCCCCGCCACGCAAAGATCGCATACAGAAACACAACCAGGGCCGCGCCCAGAAAACCAAGTTCCTCGCCGATTATGGCGAAAATGAAGTCCGTATGCTGTTCGGGCAGGTAGTAGAACTTCTGCCTTGACAGGCCGAGCCCCGTCCCGACGAGCCCGCCCGAGCCCAGAGCCAAGAGAGACTGGATGATGTGAAAGCCCGAGTCCAACGGGTCGGCCCATGGATCCAGAAACGAGGTAAGGCGTCTGATTCGTACAGGGTCATGCCGGGCGTACAAGTAGATCACAGGGGCTGTCATGGCCGCAAGGCCCACCAGCCAACCGGGACTTCCGCCTGCTATCAAGAGCATCAGCCAGGCCGTGGCGGCCATGCCTATGGACGTGCCCAGATCGGGCTCGCGCAGGACCAGAACAGCGCACATGCCCACGAGAATCAAAGGCACGAATATCCCACGGACGACGCTCTTGACGCGGTCAGGCGATGTCGATAGATATGCCGCAAGGAAGATGACCACCGACAGCTTGGCGAATTCCGATGGCTGCACGCGCACCGGGCCTGCCCCGAGCCACCGTCGCGAACCGGAGATGGTAATCCCGATGCCCGGCACGAGCACCGCTGTGAGAGCGATTATGGATAACACAATCAGCGGGCCGGCAAGCTTTGCCCACAGGTGGTAGTCGATGTTCATGCAGATCACCAGAGCTACAAGGCCGATCGCGGCCCAAAGCGATTGGCGCTTCAGGTAGTGGTACGCGTCGCCCAGCTCATGGTAGGCCGTCACTGAACTCGCGCTGAACACCATGACTATGCCCAGGCTAAGCAGCGCGAGCGTGATGATGAATATCATGAGGTCAGGAAGGCCCTTGTGCTCGCTCATACTGCACACGCCGGCGCGCCGGCGCACCTCCTCTCTACTCGCCTAGGAATCACTGCCTAAAGCCCGGCGCATCCTAAGGCGGCGAAGAACGCCGCCACAATCCAGAATCTCACCACGATCTTGGGCTCCGCTACGCCTGCCAGCTCGAAATGGTGATGAAGCGGCGCCATCCGGAATACGCGCCTGCGCGTCAGCTTGAACGAGATCACCTGGATAGCCACTGACAGAGTCTCGGCAACAAACACGCCTCCGATTACGATCAAGAGCAACTCCGTCTTGGTCATGACCGCCATGGACGCCAAAGCCGCGCCCAGCGCCAGAGACCCGGTATCGCCCATGATCACTGCCGCCGGATGCGCGTTCCACCACACGAAGCCCAGGCAAGCCCCGCCCAGGGCGCCCGCGAACACGCCCACTGCAGGCAACCGCAGTCGGGATGCGATGGCCACATAGGCAAAAGATGCAATCGCCACTGTGCCGCCTGCCAAGCCATCCAACCCGTCGGTGAGATTCACCGCGTTGGTCGCCGACACCAGCACCAGCGCCGCGAAGGGTATGTACCATACTCCCAGATCCAGCTGAGCGCCTCTTGTAAACGGGATAGCTATCGCCGACCCCAGCCCTGGCGTGATGTAGCCGTACGCTCCGAGCACCAGCCCCAGTACCAGCTGGAACAGGAGTTTCTGCCGCGCCCTTAGCCCTAGCGGGCGATGGGCGACGATCGAGATGTAGTCGTCGAGCATCCCTATGAGGCCGCATCCGGTGCTGACAAACAGAGCCCAGCCCAGATCGCGCACGTGCGATCCCGCCGCGACCAGGCTTCCGGCCAGCGTCGCGATGAGCATGATGACACCGCCCATGGTGGGCGTGCCCGTCTTGGCCAGATGCGACGCAGGACCATCGCCTCTGACGACTTGCCCGACCCTAAGACGGACAAGCGAACGTATAATGGGCGGCGCCGTGACCACTGCCGCCACAAGCGCTACGGCGGTTGCCATGAGCGAGCGTACAAGTACTGCAGACATTACCTATCACCACTATCGTCCGGGGACTCGGCAAGAGCCGATACTATCTGCTCCATGCGCATTCCCCTCGATCCCTTCACCAGTATCACGTCGTCGGCGTCCGCCATCTCAGTCGCCGCGCGCGCCGCGGAAACGTTGTCGTCGCATGCGCGGCAGCGGCGCGGATCCAGGCCGGCCCGAACCGCGCCTTGCGCAGCCAGCGCAGCCAGGGACCCCACAGTAACCAGGCCCGATACTCCGGCGCTGGCAGCATACTCCCCGAGTTCCGCGTGACCCGCGGCCGCGGAATCTCCCAACTCCAGCATGTCTCCGAGAATAGCTATGACGCGGCGCTGCCCCGCATGCTGCAAGGCTGCATCTATGGCGCACCTTACAGACGCCGGATTGGCGTTGTAGGTGTCGTCGATGAGCGTGAACCCGCCAGAGGCCTTCACAAAGTGCATTCTCATGGCGGACGGCCTGAATGAGGCGAGCCCGCGAGCCATTGCCTCGGGCTCGATTCCCAGGCGCCAGCCTACCGCCAGCGCCGCCAGGCCGTTCAGCACGTTGTGGCGCCCGGGCACAGGCACGGTGAACCTTACGTCAGGCACTGCCTGCCCGTCCAAGGCCACGGCGAAGGATGTGTCGTCTTCTGACAGAGCCACGTCCACGGCTCGGACGGAGCACTCGGGGGAAAGCCCATAGAGCAGCGAACGCCCGGGCGCGAATCGCTCGATGGCCCGCACGCGCGGGTCCTCCCCATTGAGCACGGCAAACCCATGAGCGGGCAACGCCCTGACGAGCTCGGCTTTGGCGTCAGCTATAGCGCTTTGCGATCCCAGCAGACCTATGTGGGCGTAACCCACGTTGGTTACAACGCCCACGTCCGGTCGCGCCGTTTCGGCAAGGGCGGCGATCTCGCCCGGGGCGCGCATCGCCATCTCCAGCACCGCCACGTCGTGACCGGGCTGCAGCCGGAGCAGCGTTAGCGGCAGCCCGATCTCGTTGTTCATGTTCCCTTCAGTTGCGAGCACCGAGAAGCTCTCGGCGAGCACCGCGGCAATCATGTCCTTGGTCGTGGTCTTGCCGGCGCTACCGGTTACCCCCACTACGCTGGCCTTCATGAGGCGCCTATGCCAGCCGGCCAGACGAGCCAGGGCCCGCGCGGGATCATCAACCATGATCAGGCCGAACGCTTCCGGCAGGTCGCCAAAGGAGTCCCGCGGTCGGGTTGTCGAGACTACAGCCCCGCTGGCTCCCGCGGTCACTGCTTGAGCCACGAACTCGTGGCCGTCGACGCGCTCGCCCGGCAGCGCAAAAAACAGAGCGCCGGCGTCCACGGCCCTGCTGTCGATGGCCGCCGACAACACTCGCGCATCGGCCGAGCCTGCCGCCAGCTCGCCCCGGACCGCGCTCGCTACTTCCGCGAGAGTGTAGTCAAGCACCCGGGACCAACTCCTTCAGGGCAGCCTCAGCCACCTGCACATCATCGAAATCGATGGTGTGATCGGCGAAGACCTGGTAGGTCTCATGGCCCTTGCCTGCTATCAGCACCAAGTCGCCGGAGCGCGCACGCCCGATCGCCTCGCGGATAGCCTCGGCTCGGTCCAGGATCACTGCCCACCGACCATTGTTCGCCCCCATCCCCGCCGAAACCTCCCGCGCGATAGACGCCGGATCTTCGCTGCGCGGATTGTCGGAGGTGACAATCGAGTAGTCCGCCATCTCAGCTGCGATCCCGCCCATCAGCGGGCGCTTGGTGCGGTCGCGATCGCCGCCGCAGCCAAATACGCATATCACTTGGCCGCGAGTGATCTGCCTTGCAGTGGCCAACACATTCGCCAGAGAGTCTGGGGAATGGGCATAGTCGACGATGACCGTGAACTCTTGGCCCAGATCGACCAATTGGAACCTGCCGGGGACTCCGGGGAAACTGGCAAGCGCAGCCGTCGACTGCTCCACGGACACTCCCAGCTCATACGAAGCGGCCAGAGCAGCCAGGGCATTGTACACGTTGAATGCGCCCGCAAGGCGCGACTTGACTGGGATGCGCGTGCCCGACGCCGAATGCCGCAGGATGAAGGATGTTCCGTCGCGGTCCATATGCACATCGTCGGCTGTCGCCAGATCGTCACAGTCGTCTCGCAATGACCCAGGCCTGGCCGAGAAGGCCGTCACGTGAGCTCCAGCCGCCCGCGATGCTTTCATCATCTTGATTGAGTATGGATCGTCGGCGTTGATCACCGCGGACTTAGGCCACGGCTTGCCTGCCCTTGAGCCGAACCGGCCGAGCCCTCGAAAGAGGTCGGCCTTGGCTTCGGCATACTGTTCGACGGTCCGGTGAAAGTCGAGATGGTCATGGCCGATGTTCGTGAACACTACCACGTCGAAGTCGATCAGAGCAGTGCGCCCAAGCGCCACAGCATGCGACGATACCTCCATCACCGCCTGATCCAGCCCGCTCTGGCGCATCTCGTAGAAGATCTCCTGCAGCTCTGCGGCTTCAGGCGTGGTGTTGGGCGCAGGACGCACGAAGCGCCCGGTTCTGTATCCGATTGTGCCGATCAGCCCTGCGGGTACGCCTGTCGATTCGAGGATATGGGCGATGATGTACGTGGTCGTGGTCTTGCCCTTGGTTCCTGTCACGCCGGTCACCGTCATCTGCCCCGACGGATCGCCGTAAAACTCGCAGGCGACGGCGCCCAGCGCGCGACGGGTGTCAGGCACGTGAACCACGGTGACACCTTCGGGCGCTTCGACGGCGCGCCCACGCGCAGCAAGCACTACACTCGCGCCGCGCCCAACCGCCTCGCCAATGAAGCGATGCCCGTCGAAATTCGCGCCTTCAAAGGCTGCGAAAAGTGCGCCGGGCCCGGCCACTTTGCGAGAGTCGTATGTGAGGCTCGTGACTACCACCTGCGCGTCTCCCGTGATCTCAGGCGCGTCGAGGCGTGCGAGCAACTGATCAAGGCGCTTTTCAGGCATACTACTCATTCCTCGAGGAATATTGTTACGGCCGAGCCCTTCGGGGCCGAGGCGCCGCCCAGAGGCTCTTGCCGCGCCACGACGCCGCGGCCCATAGGTTGCACCGTGAGCCCTCTGGCCCCCAGCAAGATCGCGGCCTCCTTAAGAGTCTTCCCAGTCACGTCCGGCACTTCCACAAAATCGTCCTCAAGATTATACAGCGGCTCAGGGCCAAAGTAAACGACGACGGTCGTTCCGGCCGCGACGCGCGAGCCCGCCTTGGGCACCTGGTTGGTCACAACGGCGCCGGCGCCCTGGGCCCTGCACACCAGCTCGGCGGCCTTAAGCGACGCCCTCGCCTCAGGCTGGGCCAGGCCGAACAGGTTAGGCACGACCCGAAGGCCCGAATCCGACTCGGGTGAAGGCACGCTCGCGGCATACGTCGGAGGAATCTCCATGTAGCGCATGACATCCGCTATCACTGCTGCAAAGGCGGGCGCAGCGAGCACGCCCCCGTACTTCACATCAGTTTTGGGTTCATCCAGCACGACCAGCACCGCGATGCGCGGATCGTTGGCCGGAGCGTATCCCATGAACGAAGCGATCCGCTTGTCGCCGTACCCTCCGCGCTCGGGCTTCTGCGCTGTCCCTGTCTTGCCGGCCACTGCGTATCCGGGAACCGCCGCGCGGGCGCCCGACCCATTGACCACCACCGACTGGAGTATCGTGGAGAGCTGGCGAGCGCTTCGTTCCGATATGACCTGCCTGATCCGGGTCGGCGCGATCTTTCGCACGGAGGCGCCGGACTCATCAATGACCTCGCGGACCAGCATCGGCTGCATGAGTGTGCCGCCGTTCGCCACGGCGCACAGGGCGTTCAGAAGTTGCAGAGGAGTGACTGAGATTCCCTGCCCGAACCCGCTCGTGGCCAGCTCCACCGGCCCCATCTTGGACGCTTTGTGCATCATGCCGACGGCCTCGCCCGGGAAATCGATGCCGGTCTTGTCGGCGAGGCCGAACGCACGCACGTAGCGGGCGAAGGTCTCGGGCCCGAGCCTGACGGCAAGAGTGGCGAACACGGGGTTGCACGAATTCTCCACGGCCTCGGTGAAGCTCTGGGATCCGTGACCCCCGGCTTTCCAGCACCGTATGGTTCTGTCCTCAACCTTGACGTAGCCGGGGTCGTAGAATCCGGTGTTGGGAGTGACTACTCCCTCCTCCAGCGCAGCGGCGGCCGTGACCACTTTGAACGTGGATCCGGGCTCGAACATGTCGCATACGGCGGTGTTCCGTCGCAGGCTTGAGGGGTAACGACTGTAGTCATTGGGGTTGAAAGTGGGACGAATGGCCATGGCCAGGACCTCTCCTGTCATTGGATCCATGGCCAGAATAATGCCCTTCTCGGATCGCGTGTCGGCCATAACGCGTTCCAGCTCGCGCTCGCATATGTACTGGACCACCTCATCGATGGTCAGCACTATGCTCTTCCCGTCCCTGGCCGGGGCGTAGGAGTGCTCACCTTCGGGTATCTCCTTGCCGGTGGCGTCGCGCTCGGCGACTATCTGGCCGCGCACTCCCCTGAGCTCGGAGTCGTATAGCTGTTCCAGGCCTTCAAGGCCTTGGTTATCTATTCCCGCAATGCCGATCACCTGCGCGGCCAGTGTATCCCGAGGGTAGAAACGTTGGCCGCTCTCCGCGACGCCCAGCCCTGGGGCTGCCAGTTCCTTTATGCGCGCTGCCGCATCGTGCTCGACCTTGCGTTTGAGCCATACGGTCTGCTGCCGAGCAGTGAGTCTCGCTAGAAGTGTGTCCTCCCCCATCTGAAGTAGCGGAGCAAGCATGCGCGCGACGGACGCGGGATCGCGAACTTCGGCCGGAATGGCATACACAGAATCGGCGCTGATGCTTACGGCCAGTTCTCGCATTTTTCTGTCGTAGATCGTGCCGCGCCTTGGGTCGACCGGAACAGGCCGCATTCTCTGCTCCAGAGCGCGGGCGTGAAGCTCGGGCCCCCTCACAATCTGCACCCAGACAAGACGGAGAACCAGCACAGCAAAGACGCCCGTCAGCAGAAGAAAGAGGATGTAGATTCTCTTCCTCGCTGTGACTTGCGGTGGAGTCCAGAATGCTGATCGAGGCGCATGTCGAACCGACACTACAGGAGCCCCCACATCATGTTTGGTTCACTCAAGCACCGACGGTAGCTCAACCGCAGGAACGACAAACCACGAAGCAATGAGGTTCGATACTGCCGCCACTGCCATCTGCTCGACGATGGCAGCCACGTTCGCGAGCACCGTGGGAGGTTGTGATACGTCCGCAGTCTCGTTGGGCGGGACTGCCTTGTCGGCCGCGCTCAGCATGGGCCGCGCATCGACGAGCACCACTCCCATCCGGGGCGGATCCACCATTCCCAGCTCGGCGCGGGCAACCTGGTCCACTCTGTCAAGCGACGTGATCCGCGCGAACTCCAGCGACATCCGCTCCCACTCATTCTTGAGCGCTTCTGCCCGCGCCCGGGCCCTATCGCGGCTGTCGCCTGCACGCACTGTCGCGACTCTCTCCGCAAGAACGACAACAGAAAGAGCGACAGCCAGCACGGCGACGATCCCGCACGCAGACATGAGCCGCATGGTTCGCGACGCTCTGCGCCTGGCCGAATCGCGCCCCAGCTCGCCTATCTTAGCGCAACTGCATTCCATCACTATTCATCCTCCCCCGAGCCTAGAACTTTGATTGCAGCCCTGAGCTTGGCGCTTCGTGCTCTGGGATTTGCTAGCACTTCGTCTTCCGACGGACGGACCGGCTTGCGAGTAATGACCTCAAGAGCCTTGCGGCGCCCGCACGCGCACTCCGGAAGCGACGGCGGACATAAACACGGGCGCTCTCTGGCTCGGAAAAGCTCCTTCACGATCCTATCTTCCAGGGAGTGGTACGACAGCGCCACTATGCGCGCCCCGAGCGTCGCCGCCCGCACCGCTCCTTCCGTTCCTCTTCGAACCGAGTCCAGCTCGTCGTTGACCGCTATTCTGAGCGCCTGGAACGTCCTGCGAGCCGGATGCTGCCCCTCGCGCGCCGCCGCTCCAGGCGGGATTGCCGCAAGTACCGCCTGCACAAGGCGTCCGGTAGTCAGTATGGGCGCTATTTGCCGCTCCTGGGTTATCCGGCGGGCAATCCGCCGCGCCCATCTTTCCTCGCCGTAGTCTGAGATGATCGTCTCCAGCTCTTGGGTCGACGCCGTGTTGACTATGTCGGCCGCGGAGAGCGCAACTCCCTGGTCCATCCGCATGTCGAGCGGACCGTCCTCCCTGTAGGTGAAGCCGCGTCGAGCCTCGTCTAGCTGGTGAGAACTGACTCCGAAATCAAACAACACGCCGTCCGGCGCCGGATGCCCGAGCTTTCCAAGAAGAGACTCCATGTCGCCGTAATCGCCGTGCACCAGGTTCACTCGGCACGGCGCGTCGGAAAGCGCCTCCGAGGCCGCCTGCAGCGCTTGCCGGTCACGATCTATGCCGATGAGCAGACCCTCGGGGCCGATCATCGCAGCAATCACCCTGGAGTGGCCTGCGCCGCCCAACGTGCAGTCAACGATCACATCGCCGGGAGTCGGCGCCAGGTAGCTCACGACCTCCCGAACCATTACCGGTTGGTGGCTGTAATCCATCAGTCCACTCCCGCTTGCTGAGTTCTGGCCGCCGCGGCGACCTCCGGCATCCTGAAGTCGCCATGATTAGCCCAGCGACACTAGTTTCTCCGCAATCGTCTCATAAGAGCTTGATACCTTCGATAGATACTCTCCCCACACTTCTTCAGCCCATATCTCGAATCTCGATGAGACGCCGATTACTACGATATCCCGTTCTATCCGAGCATACTGTCGCAGATGCGGAGGGATCAGGGCTCTTCCCTGGCGGTCAAGCTCGCACTCGCAGGCGCCGGAGAAGAACAGCCTGGAGAAAGCGCGCCCGTCGGCCATAGTCATAGGCAACGTGGTCAGCTTCTCTTCCTGATTGCGCCATTCGCGTTCCGTGAACCCGAACAGACACGTATCAAGGCCGCGAGTCAGGACGAACTTGCCATCAAGTTCCTCGCGGAATCTGGAGGGCACTATGATCCGACCTTTGTTGTCCAGAGAGTGCCTGAACTCTCCTATGAACACCGTGACCCACCACTTTGCTCCACTTTGCTCCACTTGCACAATCAATTCGAGACCGCGACACGTTCTCCTGCAACGTTGCACAAATATTTGGCCATCATTGCCGTTCTGGCGAAACCGGACAAAAAGAAAGAGGGCATAAGCCCTCTTCCGTCAGGCGCCCTCTGCCTGCCTAGGACGCAATCTCCATTCTGGCGAAGTCCGACCTCATGATGGTCATCAACACGACCTGGCGTGCTTCGCCGTTTGGGCCCAGCTTCCGGCGGACCACTCCCTCTCGGCGAAACCCGCACTTGAGGTAACACCTGATCGCCCTGCGGTTATCGGCGCAGACCCTCAGGTATACGCGGGCAAGGTTTAGCCGATCGAATGCCGCCCCCAGCATGGCACGGACAGCGCTGGCGCCCATGCCCATACCCCGGCAATCCGGATCGCCTATCCGCACCACCAACTCCGCATCGCCGCTGCGCCACGCTATCTCCGTCAGCTCGATATCTCCTATGAGCCGACCGTCCTGCGTGACAATGGCCATCGCCACACTGTTTCTGTCGCTGAGCAACTTGGAAAATCTAAGCCGCGATTCACTCTCGGTTCTGACGGTCTCCCCCATCAAGCTCGTGAGCTCGTGATCAGCATCCCACCTTGCCATCGTGCCAAGATCGCGCTCCGTCAGCTGGCGGAGCAGTACAGTCTCCCCGTCGCACATAGTAACCCTTCCTCTGCTACGACTCCACCTCCCAAGGTGGGTTGTGGATTCGCCCTGGAGGAGCGGTTTACCTCCAAGAAACTGTATCCAGAGTCGGTTCGCCACACCTGTTGCGGCGATGCCGGGCGCACGACGCCGAGTGCCGGGCGAAAGCCCGGCACAACGGTTAATTACTAATGGCTTACGATTGGAATATGACGGCTAGCGGGGTTGCACGATCAGCTTGATCGCGGTGCGCTCCTCGCCGTCGATGGTGACATCGACGAACGCCGGAACACATACAAGGTCGAGGCCGCTTGGCGCCACGAAGCCCCGTGCGATCGCCACAGCCTTGACCGCCTGGTTGATAGCTCCGGCGCCTATGGCCTGCACCTCAGCGCCGCCGCGTTCGCGGATAACCCCTGCCAAAGCTCCGGCTACCGAGTTTGGATTCGACTTTGCAGAAACCTTTAGGACCTCCATGCTCTTATCCTCCTGCCGGCTGATCGTATTGACGTTCCAGAGTAGTCTATTAGTCCTCTATTGGAAAACTCCTTCTACTGTTTGGCACATGACTCACCGAGGGTAATCGTAAAACATCTCGACGAATCGTTCTATGCCTCGCGCTCTGCCAGTAGAATGATCCGCTTCGATGATAGCCCCGGACACAACGACCGGACCTTTTGCGACGGCGAAACGCGACGGCAATGCCGTGATGAATCGGGGAATTACCGTGTCGGCATCCATCCCAATGACTGAATCGATCGGCCCGCACATTCCCAAATCAGTGATGAAAGCTGTCCCTCCCGGAAGCACTCTCTCGTCGGCGGTTTGGACATGCGTGTGTGTGCCGACCACTGCTGCCGCGTCGCCGTCTAGGTAGAGCCCGAGTGCCTGTTTCTCTGAAGTTGCTTCCGCGTGGAAGTCTACAACAACTATATCGGCAGACGACCCGATCTCGTCCACTGCCTGCCTGCCCCGAGCGAACGGGCAGTCAATAGGTTGCATGAACACTCGCCCCTGTAGGTTGAGAACTGCCAGACGGAGACTCCCGAAGGATACTACGGTCCACCCCCTGCCCGGTACGCCCGGCGGGTAGTTGGCCGGACGCAGCACCCGATCTTCCTTGCCCAGGTAGTCAGCCATCTCACGTTTGTTCCACACGTGGTTGCCCGTAGTTATCACGTCTACCCCGCCATCAAGCATCTCCCTCGCCACCTCAGGCGTGAGACCCATTCCTCCTGC
>Ga0255347_1006825_pt1 | contig 12194 bp, 14 predicted proteins | sample wastewater_treat_2_FD_192479 | JGI IMG/M metagenome (GOLD analysis project Ga0255347, IMG submission 192479) | Wastewater microbial communities from Lulu Island WWTP, Vancouver, Canada - plant24 | ecosystem: Engineered > WWTP > Wastewater > Unclassified | place: Canada: Vancouver, British...
CCAGTCTTACTGCATCAATTTTAAACTGCCTCGAATAACTCTTCCTTTGTGTTGTCATAGCTCACCTCAAATTTGTTAGTCTCTATATCATCCTTTTCAAGGTGTCCGCTATTACTATGCCACTTCGAATCGCTTATTTATTACCATAGCATCAGAGGTGGTTGCACCCATTTTATTTTTACGAATCCCTGTTGCCACATTAATAAATGTTACCGAAGCAAGAGTGAGTATTTAGAACGTTGCCTCGCAAAAGATGTTACCTGAAGCCTGATAATTTTTAAACAACGCAATATTCATTGATGATAACCGTCTTTTTTTTACGGCTGGCTACCTTATACCGCTTATAAACAACCTTAAAACACTCTTGCCTGGCTTGGGGACTCATAAATATACCCCCGTTTCCGAATCGTTCCTCGGTAACATTGATTTATGAGTCAAAGTATACTTTTCGTAACACCTTTCGGTAACATTTTATTTGAGGCAAATCGCTCTTAATCAGGGGGTGTTAGTAGCAAATAGAAAAGTCCTATTTTGTAGCACATGATTTGTCCGCTTTTAACGATGTTTAAAGAAAGGGGCGAAGGGCGTAGCCCGAAGCCCCTTTCTTTCAGTTTTGGCCGCGGCGGACCTACGCTGCCTTGTTCTTCTTCTTTTTCTTTAATTGTCCATTTCGATCATACTCTGCCAGTTTACGCGGGCCATGGAAGATCGCCAGAGATTTGTCCGTGTAGAGATGAACATTAACCTTTGCCCGAACATAATGACAACGATACCGATCCGGCGGTATCTGGAGTGTCAGCCCTTGAAAACTGACGCAGTTATCCGGCGTGACAGTACGCTCATAATGTTCACAGAGGATATCCTCTATGTGGGTACCAACCCAAGGGACAAAAGCGGATCCTGACTCCAGGGGTTTTTGCTTAAATTCCCTGTTAAAAGCCGGCAAATAGGTCTTTTCAACGTAAAGATTGGCCTCTTCCATCATGGTGATATTGTGCAGGGCCAGTTCCTTGACCAGCCTGTCCTGATGAGTACGGAACATTCTTTCACTTCGTCCTCTGGCTTCCGGAGAATAGGCAGGGATCATAGTGATCCCCAATTGCTGCATGGCACGGCCAAACTGTGTCAGGTGAGTCTTGCTCACTTTGCCCCCTTCTTCCGGAGTAAACCAGTAATGACTGCCGCGATCAGTATAGATGCTGCTGAACAACCCCTTCTTGAGGATAACGTCACGGACTCCCTGAAAACTGCTGGTCGTACCTTCTTCATAAACGAAAAAGGCACTGTAATGCTCATTGGTTGCATCATCCATCGTCACTATTAAATCCCACTTCTTCCCCGGAACCCATTCATGCGTGCTCCCGTCTTGATGGATCATCATACCAGGTAACGGGCTGCGATCTCTTTTTAGACGATGAACACCTTTTTTCTTTTGCTTCTTGACAGCACCATGACTCTGAAGGGTGTTCTTAACCCAGGTATAACTACGTTTACCTCCATCCCTTAAATACCAGGAATAAAAATGCTTCACGTTCCATCCCGGATAACGGCTTCGATACTCATTGGTAAGTCGGATTACCTCATCAACCGGGGCTCTCCGATGAGAGGCCTGAGTCAATCGCTTATCGCTTAAACCTTCCAAACCGTTCTCCTCATATCGGCATATCTGACGCCGAAATGTACGTGAACATACTCCCAATACTCTTGCCGCATCTTCCTGACTAAAACGACCTTCCTGCCACCCCCAATACATCTCTTCAAATCGCATCTTTAGAATCTCCTGTAGCATCTCCGTCCGATTCATTTATCACCTCCAAAAAGGCAATTTATAAACCGGACAGTTTATGTGCTACAAACCGGACAATTCATTTGCTACTTACAGCTCTTAATCAGGGGGTTTATGTAATCCAAACGTTATGATACAATATGAGTGATGTTCATGGCACTAAGCCCATTCTGAAACCTTTGGCATTCGATTATTTAAAACGGGCCGAACTTATGCTTCGCGCCCTCAAGGAGGTTGAACAATGGCAAAATATTCTGGATTTACTATATTGATACCCGCAACACGTAAAGCCCTTACACTCGTTTTGAGCGTTATCTTTCTGGTTATCCTTCCCTCCATAATCTTTGCCCAAACCGCTCAGGAAATTGCGAAGAAGGCATTCGACTCAACAGTCCTCCTCGTAATGGAAGACGCCAACGGCCAGCCTCTCTCCCTTGGTAGCGGCTTTTTCGTTCGTGACGGTGAGGTTGCCAGCAACCTCCATGTTGTCAAGGGTGCTGCGAGAGGGTATGCAAAAATAATCGGGCAAAAAACAAAATTTGATATCGAAGGCATTACTGCCGTCGATTCTGAACGGGATCTCGTGGTTCTCAAAATTTCTGGTGCTCATGCGAGAGCACTTGCCCTTGGCAATAGTGAATCCGTTCAGGTCGGGGAAACCGTTTACGCTGTTGGTAATCCTCAGGGGTTGGAAGGAACGTTTTCTCAAGGCATTGTTAGCAGCATCCGTGAGGTAGGCACTGACAAACTCCTCCAGATCACCGCTCCGATCTCGCCGGGTAGTAGCGGCGGCCCGGTGCTCAATGGCAAGGGCGAAGTAATCGGTGTTTCCGTAGCTACCTTCAGAGGAGGCCAGAACTTAAACTTCGCTATCCCTTCAATCTATCTGAATAACTTGCTTGGTCGGTCCGGGACTCTCAAACCATTGGCACAAGCGAAATCGGTAAAAGCTCAACGATCAATTTTTGCGGACTTGGGTGGGCAAAGCTCGAAAGGCGTCGTCGGGGGGCAGCTAACGTGGTATAATATTGACGATGAAATCGGCCGTGAAACCGGCTATTATAGTATGTCGCTTCGTAATCAACTCCGCGATAACATTAAAAACATCTATTGTCATGTGATTTTCTATGATGCGCAGGGTATCCCGATAGATTTCGATGTTGTTCGCTATAATGAAATAATTCCTGCGGGTCTGGCCAAGCGAGTGCATGGCCACGTTGATGGCAGCGTCCAGAAATTAACGACACCGAGGGGGTCAATGAGTCCACGAACAAAGGTCGAGTTTAGGATTCTCAACTTCGAGATCGTGAATTGAGCTTGATGTCGCCTGACAACCGCATCACCTCGGACTGGCAATTCCGTTTTGCTCCATGGCCAGCCGGTTATGCAGCCGTTGGATGATAAGATGAGATGAAAGCTTTTGTCGGAATTACTGACAGAGATTGGTTTGAGCTGCTTAGCAGTCTCCCGCAGCTCGACGAGGTGAATTTCTGGCAACCATCTGGAAAGCAGCAGTTTCGTGCACTTGCACCGGGCGAATTGTTTCTCTTCAAACTCCACAGTCCCGATAATTTCATCGTAGGTGGGGGGGATCTGGGGGATCTGGGGTCGAATCTTTATTCTGGGGGATCTGGGGTCGAATCTTTATTCTTGACATTTCGTTTTGCTGAATATGGATGTTGAGGCATGACGCGCCCTTGAAGGATTCAAGGTACCCCTGTTTGTACCCGCGCTGCTCGTACCCCAATATTGGCTACCGGAGTCATGTTCGCTTTCGTGAATATATGCATAAAAATAGCGGCATAAAATCGTGTAATGAATTTCGCGAAATATTCCGGTGAATTTCGGGTCGAATTCCATAGCTCCGTACCCCCGCCCCCCCCCAAAAACATTTTACAAAATGAATGAAGCGTCCTTAGAGTGGGTCGTTCAAAATATTATTCTCCTATTCTTTGCAGCGTCAGGGTTTTAAATGCTATTGGGGCTTCCCGGAAGGATCATTTTCACGAAGAGGATAAGACGGCATCGTTCTTTTGATCCGATACTTGAGCCATTGCCACCGGAATGTTCCCTTGAAGAGGCGGAAGAAGTTATCCGTGTTAATAACAGATATAATAGAAATTGTTTCCCAGAATTTGACCTGTCAGTTTATGTCAAGGCTTGTATTAACTTCTTCCTGTAAGCAACAAATCTCAACCTTTAAGAAAATGATTGATTTCAATCAGAAATAAATGTTTTTCTTCCATAGATTATGGTAAGTGATTTCACAGTGGATTTTTTATTTACATCGTAGGTAAAAAACATGAAAATTCTCATCACCGGTGGTTCCGGATTCCTCGGTATTAATCTCGTCCGCTATCTCTTGCAAAAGAATTATCGTGACATCGTTGTCCTTGATATCATGGATTTCGACTATCCGGACGTCGAATCTCAAATCACATTTGTAAAAGGTGACATTCGGGATAAAAAAAAGGTCTTTGATGTAATGAATGGCGTGAATCAGGTTATCCATACCGCTGCCGCCCTGCCGCTCTATAAAGAGGATGAAATTATTACAACGGATGTTAACGGAACAAGCATCCTTTTAGAAGCTGCGCACCAGTGTCACGTAGAGAGATTTATTCACATCTCATCTACGGCTGTGTATGGAATTCCCGACCATCATCCACTTTATGAGGATGACAAACTCTGTGGTGTTGGGCCATACGGTAAGGCCAAGATCATGGCGGAGGATGTCTGTATTGAATATCGCAGCAAGGGGATGTGTGTTCCCATTCTACGCCCAAAATCATTTATTGGGCCGGAAAGACTGGGTGTATTTGCCCTATTTTACGATTGGGCAAAAGACGGCCATGGTTTTCCTATGATAGGCAGCGGGAAAAATCGTTATCAGCTCCTTGATGTTGAGGATCTTTGCGAGGCAATCTACCTCTGTATGACATTGGCAAAAGAAAGGGTAAATGATACCTTCAATATCGGTGCCAAGGAATTCAAAACGATGGGAGAGGACTATCAAGCCGTCCTCGATGCTGCAGGATATGGAAAGAAAATAGTCCCTTTTCCTGCGGTACCTGTAATACTCGCCCTCAGATTTCTGGAAACCCTGAAACTATCACCCCTGTATGAATGGGTTTATGAGACGGCATCTAAAGATTCCTTCGTCTCTATAGAAAAAGCAGAAAAGATTCTTGGGTACAAGTCTAAATTCTCCAATCAGGATGCACTCATTCGCAATTTCAAGTGGTATCTTGAAAACATTGATAAAATAAAGGGACAATCTGGGATATCGCATCGCGTACCATGGAAACAAGGTATCCTAAAATTTGCCAAGATATTTTTTTAATCATGCGCAAGACAATAGCCGCCTTTGATTTCGATGGCACACTGACAAGATCTGATACTTTTTAATGTTCTTCATCTTTCAATATGGCTTCTCAGCCTGCCTGAAAAGTTTATGGTCAAACTTGGGAATGATGATGAAGTATGTTTTCCACAAGGTTCCAAATCACAAGGCCAGGCAGTTCATCTTTTCATATTTTTTCAAAGGGATGGAAATAAGCGACTTTGATGCCGCATGTCATAGGTTCGGTCTTTCCAAAATTCCTCGACAGATCAAGCGAAAAGCCTTTGAGAAATATGAGTGGCACATCCATTAAGGACCCCAAAGGCAACAGCAGGGGAGACCGTGAAATGATCAAGCTGGTAGAAATTGTTTATTACCGATGTTTTTGAAAAGGATTATCTTGTGCCAATAAAAGACTACATTGCCCTTCTGCGTATCCCCCAATACTCGAAGAATCTCTTTATCTTCCTTCCCCTGTTTTTTGCCCAGCAGATGCAAGAACCAGAACGATTATTCAAGGTATTTCTTGCCTTTCTTGGGTTCTGCTTATTGGCAAGCGCCGTATATATCTTAAACGATCTATGCGATATTGAGGAGGACAGACATCATCCCAAAAAGAAATACCGACCCCTCCCGGCGGGAAGGATAACCAAGGGATCAGCAATTGGGCTGATGGTATGCCTTCTCGCGCTTGGGCTATCCATAGCCTATATCCTTTCACTGCAAATGTTTTACTTGTGTCTGCTCTATATTATCCTGAATTTAGCATATAGCGTGAAGCTTAAACATATTCCTATCCTGGATATCATGATCATCGCTATTTGTTTTGTCATCCGCATTTTCGTGGGTGGCGCGGTGGGAGGGGTTCCCATTTACATGTGGATAGTGATCATGACTTTCCTGCTGGCATTGTTTATTGCGCTTGGAAAACGTCGAGATGATGTTATTATCTTTATAGAAACGAATAACATGCTCCGTAAATCCATTAATGGTTATAATCTGCGCTTTATTGATGCCTCCATGATGGTCATGGCAGCAGTGGTTGTGGTAGCTTACCTAATGTACACCGTTTCACCGGAGATCACGGCCAAATTCAAAACTGACAAGCTCTATATCACATCTATTTTCGTTCTCATGGGCGTTATGCGCTATCTGCAGATCACCATGCTGGAAGAGAATAGCGGCAGGCCCACAGAGATTCTCCTAAAGGACATTTTCATCCAAATGTCTATTATAGGGTGGATCTTATCATTTGCTATATTGATTTATGGAGTATGACGCTGCCGGGCAATTTCATCCTTATTTGCCATCATGTTAATACTCAATATAGAGTAAAATATTTGAACTTATACTAAGGTATGAAGTTAAAAGAATATTATTTCTCTTACATTACTACCACCCTGTGGTTTTCATTGACGCTGATTGTAATAACTACGTCCATTTTAATTTGCGACGGCCATCTGGTTTATTCATTAGACGATCCATACATCCACTTAGCAGTAGCAGAAAACATTATAAGAGGCGGCTACGGAATTAATCTTCACGAGTTTTCGTCTCCTTCATCATCGATACTTTATCCGCTAATGCTATCTATTACAGAGTTAATTGGATTAGGTGCACTCGGTCCAATTGTTCTAAACCTTTTAGCCGCTTTATGTGTTGTATTCCTCACCTCACGCTTTTTTGAACTGTATATTCTTCCCTTAGATATTAAAATCTCAGTTGTAAATTCCGTATTACTAGTCAGTTGGGGATTGGTGATAATATTTATAACAAACTCTATCGCTCTTCCCATGACTGGCATGGAACACATTTGGCATGTCTTGTTTGTGATTATAACATTGCATGGAATAGCCGGTCTCTTGCAGAACGGAACACGATGGTGGTTTTATGCTTCAATTATCTTGATGCCACTCATACGTTTTGAAGGACTTGCATTCTCTTGCGCATTAATAATTATTTTTTTCTTTATTAAACCTTACAGGATGGCCGCCATCAGCTTAATTGTCCTATTGACTTTAATATTGATTCATGAGTTTTTTATGAAAACTCTTGGACTACCTATTTTACCAAGTTCCGTTCTGATGAAATCGGAGATAGTAACCAGCGCTCTTGGCTATAGCGATACATTCCTAATTGAATCGGTTATTCGTAACTTTAAATACTCACTCTCTCAGCGTGCCGGGTTAATTATAACAGTTACTCTTGGTTTGATTTGGATCAGCTACTTATATGCTGAAAGAAAGACTAACCGTCAACAATACAAAATATTGGTTTTTTCGGTCACTGGAGCAATTATTGGACATATTTTTATGGGGCAATATGGTTGGTTTTTCCGCTACGAGGTGTATATATTAACCATGGCGATTTTTACCCTATTGTATCTATGCCGGGAAATGTTAAAAAAGAGATGGGTATCCGAAAAAAGATTAGCACACATATCGATATTATTGTGTTTATTAGCAGTTTCAGCGCCATATGTTTACGCGACAGTTATCACACCAAAAGCATGCCGGGGAATTTTTGAACAGCAATTTCAAATGCACAGATTTGTAGCCGATTTTTATCAACGACCGGTTGCTGTTAATGACATCGGCTTGGTGAGTTACATGAATGATGAATATGTATTAGATTTATATGGGCTTGGTTCCGAGGAAGTACGTCAGCTAAAAAGTGCTGGAAAGTTCGGTAAATCAGAAATGTCAAATATGATTTCAAAAAAGAAGATAGAATTGGTGATGATCTATGACACGTGGTTTGAAGAAATACCGGATAACTGGCGTAAAATTGCTGTATTAAAAACGCAAAAGATTACTGCTGCATCAGGTGAGGTATCCTTCTATATTACTCCATATGGAAACACCTCATCAGCAATGGAAGCACTTTTAAAGTTTAAAGCGACGATACCTTCGAGAGTGCAAATAGACATGTGTATGGATTGATTCTGGGGTGATTCTGGGGTCGAATCTTTATTCTTGACATTTTGTTTTGCTGAATATGGATGTTGAGGCATGGCACGCCCTTGAAGGATTCAAGGGCGCATAAAAATAGCGGCATAAAATCGTGTAATGGATTTCGCGAAAAATTCTGGTGCATTTCTGGTCGAATTGCATAGCTCCGTACCCCCCGATCCTCCCAAAAAACATTTGACAAAATTAATAAAGTCTCCTAAGAGTGAGGCGTTCAAAATATTATTCACCTATTATTTATTTTTTTGTAGCGTCAGGGTTTTAAATACTATTGTGGCTTCCCGGAAGGATCATTTTCATGAAGAGAATGATGAAGACGTCGGAGCGTATCAGTAATGTAAAAAGCGCCTTGTGGTTTGCTCAACGTAAGGTTCCGCGTTATGTGATGCAGGAAACAGGCATGGCCGTCTATGACGCGGTAAAGGCCATTATTCCCGCCTTGCTGGTATCGCTTGCATTTGTCACGTTAACCACTGTTGTCGGCGCGGGTGCAGGCGCAGCTGTCGGAAGTCTTGGCGCGGGAGTTGGCGCCGTGCCGTTGGGCGTTGCAGGCGGCAGTATCGGGTTCAAGGCAGGCCTTTGGATTTTAAATATCGTCGGCCTTGCTTTTTTGATAGAATACATGAGGGGCAGTTTATGGGAAGCGACCCGGCACATTGAGGCGGGGGTGCGCCGTGCCTGGGGCCCCACGGAAAAGTACCCTTATTATCCATATGATGGTGATGTATTCGGGGCATCGGAAGAAATTGCGCTGGGCGCTGCTATTGTCATCCGTTGTATTCTTGAAGGTATCGTTCTGTATTTGACAGTCAAAGGTGTCTCCAGGCTTCCGGAACTTATCGCCAATCTAAAGCGGAGCAAATTTGGAGAGACTTTTGCAGTATGGGTGGAACAGAATTACGAGCAAATGCTCAGCAATCCGAAGCTGACCAGACGAGTCGGAACGGGCACGGCCAAGGACCAACCGGCAAGAGTACTTACCGACCATGCCACGATGCAGGAGCAGCCTAGACCGGGCGCAAAAACAGATATAGAAAATAAACTAGACAAATCATATCATTATACAGAGGCAAAGTGGGCGGAATCGATTAAGAAACGTGGCCTTCGTGAAGGCAGCTACGCAACACCATCTGGTGAGTTAAGTCCGCTTCAGGCACAAATAGAACTTGCGTTGCCACCCAATAAAACGGCACCAAATACAAAGATTAAAATTGATTTAGATGGTTTACGTAAAGCTGGTTACGATATTCCTGAAATTACGCGGGTTTCAGGAACTGTTAAAGGCGCTGATGGTCGTGTTTACCAAATGCCGGGTGGTGGCTATGAAATGAAATTTCCGTATCAAATTCCACCAAAGTACTTGGAGGTTATATTACCAAAATGAAAAATAATGATATAAAAATATTATGGAATGAAAAACGCCAATATCTTGATGAACTGTCCGAAAAAATGAAAGATAGTATGTATGTAACTTTCTCGTTGCTAGAAATGTACGACAAATCACCGGAAGAAGAAAAACCAGGAATTAATGAAGTCCTTGCGGACTGGCTTCTTTCTGATGATGGCAAGGCTCGCTACGACGCGAGATTTATTATTGGTGAAAGAGTTATTAAGTCGTTAAAAAGTACCGTTGAAAAGGCAATTGCACTTGGAAAGCAAAGAAGTGGGCCTTCGGCAATTGATGAGGTTGAGGTGCTTGAGAATTTACTAAATGAGTTAAAATAAAAGCCGTACCCCGGCACTAAAGCCGATTTGTACGCTCATGCTGATTTTTTCGTTGGGTCATTGAAATAGGGGAGTATTTATGCTTGAGAGATTAGGCAGGAGCAGCCAAGGCCATCTAAAATAAAGGGACTTAAAGTTACTTCTACTGAAGAAATAGCGCAATCAGACCTTCAAGCATGGTATCAAAAGCAGAATGATGTTTTTTAAAATCCTGAATATTTAGATTCTCATTTACGAGGTTCTGATCTTTCTAAACCCATTTATAAAAAAATACTTCCTGAGGGTACAGAAATTATACAATATCAGGGTAAGCGCGGGCCGGGCATGTATGCTTCTTATCCCGGAGCTTCAATGGATTCTTTGGCAATAAACGGCGAAAGAACCCTTGTGACTTATAAAACAACTGCCCCAGTAGAAGTAATTGAAAGTACAGCAGCCAAATTTCCAGTCGGTAAGGTGCCAAATGTAGGTGGTGCTGGTGGAGGAAAACAAGTAATTTTGCCTTCAGGATGGCAGAAGGTTGCTAAAACTATTCCTAAATAAGGACGAATGTTATGAAAAATCAAAGGGAAATTCTTAATGAACTACAAAATGTAAAAAAAGCTACATCTCTATATTTGGCACAAGAACCAGAAGCGGAAGATTTAAAATGGGTTGCAGATGAATTAACACGCATAGAGAAACTCATTTTAAACAATTGGCCATTAAGCGCTGATAATAAAAAAACGATTGAAATTGGCGTGTATGGAGCACGCAATCTTCATGAATTAGAAAACGCAAAGCTAGCCGTCATGTTATCTAAATTAGATGCGCAACTGAAAAACTCTTAAGATCATAAATTCGTGCAATAAGATCGCTTAACCGGATAGCGCGCCCGTGGCGTGCTCCCGGTGAGCTTTTCGCGTGGCAGGGATGGTACGTAACTAATGAAGAGTAGGCCAACATACCAGGTGTTCGCAGGGCGGAAGGAGGAGAAGGCAGGCTCGTCATCGCGTGCCTTTTCCATCTCCCGATTGGGTGGAGAAAATCGATATGAACATACGTTGTATCTGCAACGACTCTGACATTGCCGCTGTCGCGGCAGTTTTTACTATGTTGGTACATGAACTTGGAGCGTCATATTACGATGCTACACAGAGGAATGCGTGGGCAGCTCGCCTGTCTGGCCTGCGGATTCTTCTGGCAATCGAGAAGAGTGCGATTGTCGGGTTCATTTGTTACGAGCCCAACGGTCACATCGAGTTTTTTTACACCGCCCCGGGTTTCGAGCGTCAAGGCGTCGCATCTGCTCTATATCGCGAGGTAGAGAAAGCGCTTCCAGGAGTTTCGCTTTTCACAGAAGCCAGTCTGGCTGCAAAGCCCTTCTTCATGCAGCACGGTTTTACCGTAGTCGAGTGGGTGGATGTGGTACTTTTGAAGCTTGCAAGGTGTTTGGATACTCAAAATACAGAACTCTTATCAAAGGAGCTTTAGGAGCGTAATTATGAAAAAAATAACAATTGTCCTTGTTTTGTTATTAACGGCGGCTTGCACAACAAACAACAATTTATGCACGGATTTTGAAAACTACAGATTCAATCCATTTCAATTTCCATATCCGGAATACTATATGAAAGCAAAAGTTATTGATATTGATAAACTACATTCACCTTCCCATGACGGTCAAACCAAAATAAATTTCTTTGGCCTTTCCGCAGTAATTTCAAAAGAATGGTTTAGCAATCAAGACATCTCCGCTGATGGCAAAACAATTACTTTTCTAATAGACAATGAAAAAAGTTTCTTTTTATATCAAGATAGCGAGCAATTAATGGGGTGCGCCCTGCCTGAATCAAGAGAAGCTAATAAAGACTTTTGCTCGGCATTTAATTCTACAAAGGAATATTACGAGAAGCTTTACATGCTCACGCCTGATGATCTACGCAAAAAAGAATACGCAGCTAAAGGTAATAGCTGGATAGTTCATCAAAAAGGTTCTTGGTTTGCAGCTCCCAGGCAAGTAACAGCTATTTATAAATACGAAGGTAATGATTTCGTAGCATATCGGCGAGATTTTAAAACAGACAAATCGGGAGACAAAACAGTGACTTCAGAAGTGGTAATATTTCATAAAATAAATGCACCGAATGCCATTGTCATTGGCTCGCTCGTTGAAAAGAACGATGAATTATTCCGTCAGCTACTAACAACGTTAAAATAGATGATAATATTATAACAAAAACGTTAATGGCGATCGACACCCCCAGGTATTTGTTGCAAGCAAAAAATGGAGAAAGTTGCAAAACAAAAATCCATAAAGTTGCAATTGGAAAATCCATAAAGTTGCAAACCCTGTTGCATGCATAAAGCGTCCCATCATAGGCCCTTGTAT
>Ga0255347_1006827_pt1 | contig 12194 bp, 9 predicted proteins | sample wastewater_treat_2_FD_192479 | JGI IMG/M metagenome (GOLD analysis project Ga0255347, IMG submission 192479) | Wastewater microbial communities from Lulu Island WWTP, Vancouver, Canada - plant24 | ecosystem: Engineered > WWTP > Wastewater > Unclassified | place: Canada: Vancouver, British...
CCGCCCTGATGGGACGAATCAGCGCCTATACAGGCCAGTTGGTCCGCTGGCAGGACTTGACCGACCCTCAGTCGAAGAGTCCCTGGTACAACCTGACTCTGTCGCCGACAGCAGAAGATTTTGAGAATGGCACCGTTCAGGCCCCGCCGGATGATGTCTTTCCAATTCCTGGAGTCAAGCCGTCAGACGCCTAAACGGTATGCTGCATTATTTTCATTTTCCTGCAAAAGGCGCTTTCTTGTCTGCCAAGCCGCGGGCAGCCGGCTGTTTTGGGCGGTTTGTTCGATGCTCTAAAGATTTTGGCCGGCTGGAAGAAGGGGGGCTTTTTGTCTTTTCTTGCCGTTTTCGAGGATAATCGCCTTGGCGGGAGGGCATTCTGCCCTTTTGCTGCCGGCTTTTTGTCATTTAAAAAATAAAAAAGGATTCAGTGTGGGCTCACTGAATCCTTTTTAAAAGCTTGTTTCGAATTTACTGTTTTCGACCCAGAAAGCCCAAGCCGCCAAGCCCCAGCAGGAGCATGGAAGCCGGTTCCGGGATGGCCAGCTGCGTCAAGCAGAACTTAAAGTTTCCAATTACAGGTACGTTCACGACAAGGGACATAGCCAGTGTCTCGCCCGGTTTCACTGTCCCGCCGCTGAAAAGAACGTAATTGGAACTTACGCTCGCATCCGGCAGCAAATTACTGGAAGCGGAAACAAAAGTGGCGTTTCCGCCAAGAGTCAGGGAATACGCTGTCCAGGTCTGTCCATTGTCATTCGTGACTGTCTTGAGTAACCCCAAATCCGGGTCTTCATCCGTTATTCCCGAAATACCGACCTCGTAAGGGGCGTCCTGGCTTTTGTATAATTCCACCAACTTTACCTGCTGCCCATCAATGACGATGCTTCCATTTTGCGGGCCAAAATCGCAGTTTATCTTCACAAAGCCCGCCTCCAATACTGGAGTTAAACAAAGAATTGCAACCAACAGAAATGCTTTTTTCATCTTTACCTCCCGCCAAATTCACTCATTGTTGTTAGCATAGGGCCCACGCTCCCTACCTCCACAAATTAACATAGACATAAAACAAGATAGTAGATTGTCTTCTTTTTGTCAAGGGAAAAACAAATTATTTTATATTTTTTCAATAGTGGACTATTTTGGTCTTGTGTTTTTTTGTTTTGCCGCAGTAGTGGATATGGCGTATCGCAATAGGCCGGCCGTTTGTTCATTGGCCGGATGGGTTTGCTTGTTTGTCTGGGCTGTTCGGAGGGCTTTTGCACGGGTCCCGGCCCGGCGTGTTGGGGGGGCTTTTTGTCTTTTCTTGCCGTTTTCGAGGATAATCGCCTTGGCGGGAGGGCATTCTGCCCTTTTGCTGCCGGCTTTTTGTCATTTAAAAAATAAAAAAGGATTCAATGAGGACTCACTGAATCCTTTAGAAAAACCTATTTTAAGTTAAAAAACGTGCGAGTTTACCGTCTTCGACCCAGGAAGCCCAAGCCGCCCAGCCCCAGCAGGAACAGAGAAGCCGGCTCCGGTGTCTGCGTCAGGCAGAAACGAAATGCACCCTCCTCAGGTGTCACGTTCACAGAAAAGGTCATCTCCAGTGTCTCGCCCGGTTCCACCGCCCCGCCGCTGAAACGAACGTAATTGGAACTTACGCTCGCATCCGGCAGCAAATTACTGGAAGCGGAAACAAAAGCGGCGTTTCCGCCAAGAGTGATGGAATAAACGGTCCAGACCACATCACTCTCATTCGTGACCTTCTTGATCATCCCCACAATAGGATCCTCATCGGCTTCTCCTGAAAACTCGACGACGTAAGGTTCGTTCAGGGTGCTGTATGTTTCCTGAATCACTATCTCCAGCGCATCCCCTTCATTAATGGTAACGATTGCATCTCCCTGAACGAGTTCTATCTTAGTAATACCTGCCTGCAATACTGGAGCCAAACAAAGAATGGTGACTAAAAGAAATGCTTTTTTCATTTTTACCTCCTCTCCAAATCCACTTTCCTCTCTCGGCATAGGGGCAACACTCCCTGCCTCCACAATCATCGCCTAAGTTAATAGTTTTGTTTCTTTTTGTCAAGAAAAAACAAAAAATATTTTATATTTTTTCGATACCGGACTATTTAGGTCCTGTGTTTTTTGGCTGGCACAATATTGGATGAAACATATCGTGATTGACCGAAAAAAGGTTCTTGTAGAAGAAAAAAACCGAAGTGTGCGGAAATGTCCTTCCCCTAAGCGGTTCGAGAGGGCAAGCCAGCCGTCTCTGCTTTCGATGGTTTCAAACCCTGCATCGGAGGGGGGACAGACAGGGGTCTGCTAAGGGGCCTCGTCCAATTGCCAGTTATAGGTGATCATTTTAAAGGTAACTGCTGTGGTTTCGAGAAATTGGACTTCTTCGGGACTGATATAGCAGGACAGAAAGTTCAGCCACGCCCGCTGCAAGTCTGGATAATCTCGAAACTTTCGGATTGCTGCATAGTCCGAGTCAAGAAAGGTTTCGTGTTTGGTCTGAAACAAAACGGACAGGTAGACAACCTTTTCTTCCCGGTCCAAACAATATCCGTAGGGGCTTTGAAGATATTTGCGAACCTGCTCATCCAGCTGCTGCTCAAGTTTGCTGCCTCGATAGGCCTCGTTGCGCTGCCGGCCGCCGCCCAGACTGGCATAGGAGAGAACAAAACAAATGCGAGGGTCGCGCGTCCGGCGAAGCAGAAATTCCTTTTCAATCTCCTCCAGATTGTATTGAAGCCCCTGAATCCAGAAGTAATGCTTTGTCCACGGATTGGGGATTTGCATAATGCTGCTGCTCGGGTATCGGAACATATACCATTTCGGCTGGATCGGATAATTGTCGATGATCAGCTGCAGCGTGCAGAGATTATAAACATTAATCCAAAACGCCGTTTTCTCTTCCTGCGGCAGGGCCATCAAATGCAGCGGATTGAGTTCCTTCAGCAGACGCCGCACCGGCAGCAGTTCCCCCCGGTTTCTCCGCAGGGCGGCATATCGGACCAGCCCGTCCTTCGTGACGTAGGTCGAGAAAATTTGATCACAAAGGTCAAAAAACTCCGGGATGCGGCTCTCCGCCTGTTCCTCAAATAATCCCCCATCGCTGTTGGGGTCCTCGCCGGCCCAGTCTGCGTTTGGTTCCGTGTTTGCAGAGGGAAGGGCAGAATGGCTTTCTCCCGCGGCTGGGAGAGAGTTAGGGTCCGGTGTTTTTTCCTCCCCGCCGGCAGGCATAGACCTGCTGAAAACCAAAACCGTCAGCAGCACCCATAAAAATGGACAAAAACGTGTCTTCTTCATTAACTTTAAGCCCGTATTTATGAATCTTTATAAAACAATATACGATTTTGGATTGATTTTTCAATTTTCTTTCAATCTTTTGCGGCTGCCGGGTTCGAAATTATTGGATTTACTCCGGCCGTTTGATTTGTCGGTTAAAAAAGTCCTTTGTTTGAGACCGTTTTGCTGTTTTGAGGATTTTTTTGTCTTATCGGACGTGAATTGTTAAAATCATATCTTGCCTGCCGCGTAAAGTTCTTGACAGAAACGGCTTGCCGGGCTATTCTTACTTTGCTCTTGTATATTGTAGATGCAATAATACTTGTTCTTCCAAAGGTATAGGCCGATGAAATGGTGCGTATTCTTCCTGATTCTTCTCATGCTGGCTCCGGTTGTTCCTGCGGTGGTTTCAACAGAAGAGATTGCGGCGGTTCGTGCAAGGGCCGAAACCGCCTCGGAACTGTCTGAGCAGGACAAGGCCGGCATTGATAAGTTTCTTTTGTCGGCGCTGAATGGGATTTTTCTGGCGGAAAAATCGGAGGAGATGGTCAAAACCCGCCGACAGATTGTCGAGCAGAAGGGCACCAAACCCCTTAGTCTCTATACGACGGCCTATTTAACCGTTCTTCGCGACCGGCTTGGCGCCTCGGTGCAGGTCATCGGGCGCATCGACGAGCCTGCACGCAGACAGATGGTTCACAGAAATCTGGCGATTCTGACGGCCGAACTTCAAAGTGTAATCCTGGTTGACTTTGGCGTCCAATGGGCACAAGACCCCGATCCGGTGGTCCGCTACTGGGCGGTCAAATCGATTGCAGACACGGCGATTGCCCAGCAGCTTGATTCAGAGGTAACGGCAAATCCCGAGGCAGCGCAGAAGATTTTTGAAACCCTTCAGACGGTGATTCAGAATGAGCCGCTGCAGGAAGTCCTTGCTCTGACGGCCGGTTTTTCCGCCGCCTGGCAGGATACCCGCTCTGCTCAACTTCTGGAGCGGCTCACGGCTCGGCGTCTGGAGGACTACAATCAGTGCAGGGAAAAGACTGCCTGGCTGGACAATCGGATTCTCCGTGCTCTGGCGGAAAAGTATGCGGCTCAGAAACTGGCCGAGGAAAAGACAGCCGCCGGCCGGCGTTTTGCATTGCTCCTGTCTGCCGTGATGCAGCGATGGATTCAGAATGAGGCCGCCGGCGGAAAGGGCCTTTCTGAGGAGGCCCGTTCGCATCTGATTACAACGCTGGTGGAGACAGAAGACCGTCTGCTGCCGAAACTGGAAGCACCCGCGCCGGGCATTCGCCGGGTCCTGGAACGCGGCGGGGGGCTGCAGCCGGTCTATGAAGACCTGATGGGGACAACCAGTCGGCGGGGGACCCTGGCAACGCGGCTGGGAATTGATTTCGGACGCGATTCGGAAGGCCGACCCTTGACTATTCCCCCGGTGCTGCCTGTCTGCTCTTCTGTGCCGCCTGCTGTGCCGGCGGGACAAGGGTAGTTTCCCTTCCCTGGACAGGCCTCCCAACGCAGAAAAGGAATGAGGCGGTGAATTGTTCGCAGTGGGTATATAAAACCGCAATTGTTTGCACGAAAGGATGTTTTTTTTTCAGTTTGGCGGCCATAGTTGCGGGGGCTTCATCCTGCCGGCCCAAAGAGCCCCCGCCGCATACCGAAGTTCTTTTTCAGCAGCGCTCCCGCTCGAAGATTCAGACGCTGGACCCTGCCCAAATCGGCGATGTCCCGACCGATGAAGTAGCCCGCGAGTTTCTCGAAACCCTTTATTATTATCACTATCTCAAACGTCCTTATCAGTTGGTTCCTCTGCTGGCCGCTGAAATGCCGGACATTTCTGAGGACGGCTGTGTCTATACCATTCGCATTCGGCCGGATGTCTTTTTTCATGACGACCCCTGTTTTCCGGACGGCAAAGGCCGAAACCTGACGGCGGAGGATTTTATTTATGCATGGAAGCGGATTGCCGATGTCAAAACGGCCAGCAAAAACTGGTGGCTTTTTGACGGGCGGATTGCAGGGTTGAATGAATTTCGGGAATACACCAAAACCTGCTCGCGCGGGCAGGTGGATTACCGCAGACCTGTCGAAGGGCTTGAAGCCCTTGAGCCCCATCTGCTTCGGATTCGCCTTTTGCGGCCGTGGCCTCAGCTGCTCTACTGTCTGGCGCATGCGCCCAGTGCTCCCATGGCCGAAGAAGCCGTCCGCTATTACGGCGAGGACATCCGCAATCGAGCGGTCGGCACAGGCCCGTTCATCTTGAAAAAGTGGGTCAAAGGCAGTTATATCGAAGCCGTCCGCAATCCTGCCTATCGGCCGGATTTTTATCCGACGGAGGGTATGCCCGAAGACCGGCAGGAGGGGCTTTTGGCCGATGCCGGCCTGCCGGTGCCTTTTGCTGACAGGATTATCTGGCGCATTATCGAAGAAGACCAGCCCCGCTGGCTGATGTTTATGCGGGGCCGGCTCGATATCAACTCCATCCCCAAGGACAACTTCGGACAGGCCGTCGCCTTCGGTAAAAACCTCACTGAGGAGATGACGCAAAAAGGGATTCGTCTGCAAACGTACATTGAGCCGAATGTGTTTTATCTCAGTTTTAATATGGCCGATCCGGTGCTGGGCACCAATAAACCCCTTCGGCTGGCAATCAATTACGCGATTGATCGGGAAAAATTCATCGACTTGCTGATGAACGGGCGGGGGATTGTCGCCCACGGCTTTATCTCACCGGCGATGGAAGAATATGACCCCAATATCTGTACCGTTTCCCGTTCTGTGCTGGATTTGGAGAAGGCCCGCTTCTATCTGCGGCAGGCCGAGCAGCTCCACGGCGGGCCGATACCTCGTCTGCGGCTGGCGGTAGGGGGGACGGATACAACCTATCGCCAGATTGCCCAGTTTTTTCAGCGCAATATCCAGGAATTGGGCCTTCAGGTACAGATTGAAGTCTTCGACTGGCCGACCTTTCTGGAAAAAATGCGTACCAACCAGCTCCAACTTATCGGGGGCACCGGCTGGATGGCCGATTATCCGGACACGGAAAGTTTTCTCCAGGTTTTTTACGGCCCGAATGCCTCCTGGCCCAACAGCAGCAATTATTCCAATCCTGAGTTTGACCGCCTGTATGAGCAGACCTCCGTTATGCCGCCCTCGCCCGAACGCACACGGCTTTATCGCAAGGCCGAGCGGATTGTCATCGAGGATATGCCCGTGGCGTTTGTCTATCATCGCATTGGCTATGTTCTTTATCACGATTGGGTCGGAAACTTCAAGGCCAATGCCTATAAGGCCGAATGTATGGGGGGCGGTTTTGCCAAGTATTATCGAATTGATGCGGCCAAACGAAGCCGTTACTGGATGCAGGAGAAATGAAGAAGGTCAATTCATTCATCGTGGTTTATGCGGCTCTTCCGGCCGCAATCGCCGTAGCGGTGTTTGTCGGCTGCCGCAAAGGCGGCACGCCCGCCCAGACAAACCGGATGCTCATCCGCCTGCCGCTGTTTACCAAAATCCAGACGCTGGACAGCGGCAATCTGACCGATATTTACTCCCTCGGCATTGCCTCGCAGATTTTTGAATCGCTCTATGAATATCATTACCTCAAACGACCCTGCGAGCTGGTGCCCCTCTTGGCCGAAGAGATGCCGCAAATCAGTGACGATCACCTTACCTATACCATCCGCATCAAAAAAGGGATTTTCTTTCACGATGATCCCTGTTTTCCGGACGGTAAAGGCCGGCAGGTTACCGCCGCTGATTTTGTCTATGCGCTCAAACGCATCGCCAATGTCAAGTATATGAGCCAGCGGTGGCCTGATTGGAACGGCCGCATCGTCGGGCTGGATGAGTTTCGCGAGTTTACCAAGGGGTTTCAGCGGGAATTGGATGTCGATTACAGCCGTCCGGTGGAGGGGCTTCAGGCCCTCGATGATTATACCCTCCAGTTTAAGCTGACCAAGCCCTGGCCTCAACTGGCCTGGTATTTGGCCTCCGCCGTTACCGCACCGGTGGCCCGCGAGGCCGCCGAATATTACGGCCGGGATATAATGTATCATCCGGTCGGAACCGGTCCCTTTCGCCTGAAAATCTGGCAGCGGAGTTTTTACATCGAACTGGTCCGAAACGAAACATGGCATGGCGGTTTTTACCCCGCTGAAGGCGAACCTTCGGATGCGGAAAACGGCTATCTGGCCGATGCCGGCAAGCCCCTTCCGTTTGCCGATGCGATTCTCTATCGTATTATTGAAGAGTTTCAGCCGGCCTGGCTGATGTTTCTGCGGGGCGATTTGGATATGATGCAGATTTTTAAGGACAATTTTTCGCAGGCCGTCAATCCCGATACCCTCACGGCCGCCCCTGAGATGAGCGAGCGGGGCATCCGCCTGCTGGTCTTTGATGACCCGTCCGTTTTCTGGGTCGGCTTTAATATGCAGGATGCCGTTTTAGGCCCGAATAAGCCCCTTCGCAAGGCCATCTGCCGGGCGATTGACCGTCAGGCGGCCAATCGGCTCTTCTTCAACGGCGTTCACAAAATAGCGTATGGATACCTGCCGCCCGGCTTGGAGGAATATGACCCCAATATTGTTCACACGGACTATGCCCGGTATGACCCGGCGGAAGCCCGCGCATTGATTCAGGAAGCGCAGGCCCTTTTCGGCGGGCCGATTCCCCCGCTGACCATAGCAATTCCGGGCACCAGCAACCTTGACCGGCAAATCGGACAATTTCTCCAGAAATATTTTGCCGATGTGGGCTTGCAGCTTCGCGTGGACTATATGGACTGGCCGACCTATCTGGATGGACTGAACAAAGGCAAACTCCAGATTTTCTTCAGCGGCGCCAGCCCCAGTATTCCCGATTCCCTCGATATGCTGATGGCCTTCTGCTCCTGGAATTGGGGCTACGGCGGCAATCATTTCTATTATTCCAATCCCCGGTTTGATGACCTTTACCGCCAGGTTGAGGGGATGTTTCCGGGGCCGGAGCGAACCCGCTTATGCCGCCGAATGGAGCGGATTATGCTCGATGACTATCCGGCAGCTTTTCTGGATCATCGGGTTTCGATTGCCATCATCCACGACTGGTATAAAAACGCCAAGCCCCATGTCTTTTCCTACAACACCGCCAAATACAGAAAGATTGACCTCGAGCAGCGAAGCCGCTATAAGAAACTGCTGAAAGAACTGAAAAAGACTCAAAAATGACTGTATATATTTTTCGAAGATTGCTCTATACCGTCCCCATCGTCGTGGGTGTGCTCCTGCTGACATTCTTTTTGTTTTCCGTGGTAGGGGGGGACATTTCCCCCCAAATTGCCGGCAAGAACGCCGATGCCCAGACCATTGCGGAAATCCGCCATGAATACGGCTTCGACAAGCCCCTGTTTTTGTCGTGGGACAGCCAGTTTGTCAATCATTTCCGCAAAGCCCTCACTTTTCAGTTCGGCCGGGCACTTGATCGCGAGAAAATCAGCGAAAAAATCCTTCGCGGCGTCGGGCCCTCTCTTTCCCTGACGATACCGATGTTTCTCGGAACGCTGGTGCTGTCCCTGACGCTGGCGCTGCTGGCGGCCTTTGTCCGCGGCAGCTGGCTCGATATGGTGGTTGTCATTCTCTGCGTGGCGGGAATGAGTATTCCTTATTTAAGTTTTATTATCTACGGCCAATACTTTTTTGCCTACAAACTCGGATGGTTTCCGATTCTGTATATGCCGGAAGAGTCCCTGCTCACCAGTCTGACGCTGCCGGTTCTGATCGGTATTATTGCCGGTCTTGGCGGCAATCTGCGCTTTTACCGCACCGTCGTTCTCGATGAGATGCGAAGCGACTATGTCCGCACCGCCTTTGCCAAGGGGCTTTCGACGCCCCAAGTCCTCTTCAAGCATGTTCTGAAAAATGCCCTCATTCCCATTATCACCAGTGTCGTTCTTTCGATTCCCTATCTGTTTTTGGGCTCTCTTCTGCTCGAACGTTTCTTCGGAATCCCGGGATTGGGCTCGCTGATGATTGAAGCCATCGCCTCGCGTGATTTTTTCATTATTAACGCAATGACCTTTATTTTCTCGCTTTTAATCGTTGTGTTTACCTTATTGACGGATATCTGCTATGCCTGGGCCGACCCGCGAATCAAACTCGAATGAGCATCCTGCTTTCGCAGGGCTGGAGGAACAAATCCCGCCGGGTCGTTCTCTGTGGGCGGACGGCCTTCGCCGTCTTCGCCGACAGCGGCTTGCCGTCGTTTGTTTCTGGATTGTGGTTTTGTATCTGGGGCTGGCCGGCTTTGAGTTTGCCGTCGAAATATTCGGGTGGGAAAAACCCGCCTTTGTTCGATGGAATGAAATCGTCGGGCCTTCCTACCAGAAGCCGATGGAGTCCTATGAATGGACGGATGAGCAGGGCCGGTCCTGCATTCGGCGGGCGTGGATGGGTACCGATTTTATGGGACGCTCGACCCTTCGGCGGACGTTGTATGGGGCCAAAACCTCCATCACCGTTGCCCTCTGTGCTTCCCTGATTAGTCTGGCCATCGGCGTGCCGCTGGGGGCGGCGGCCGGCTATTTTCGCGGCTGGATTGACGATCTGATTATCTGGCTGATTTCAACGCTGAGCACGATTCCTTATCTGCTTTTGCTGATGGCCTTTGCGGTCGTCCTGCGGGACAGAACCTTTTGGGGGATAGAGTTGCGGGGCATCACCAGTGTCTATCTGGCGATGGGGCTGACCTCCTGGGTGGGCATCTGCCGGCTGATTCGCGGCGAGTTCATCAAACGCAAGGAGAGCGAATATGTGTTGGCTGCCAAGGCAACCGGCTGTTCCAACGCCCGCATTATCTTTTCGCATCTGCTGCCCAACGTCTTTCACATCATTATCATTGATTTGTCCCTGCGGTTTGTTGACTTTATTCACGCTGAGGTGATTTTGAGTTTCCTCGGCTTGGGCGAGACAGACAAGCCGAGTTGGGGGGCGATGATTGATGCGGCACGGGCGGAACTGGCACGCGATGTCTGGTGGGAAATGACCGCCGCCACCGTGGCTATTTTCCTTTTGTCGCTGTCGCTGAACCTTCTCGGCGATGCCCTGCGGGATTGCCTGGATCCAAAGTTGCGGATGGATTGACCTATGTCGGAAACACTTTTGTCTATTCAGAATCTTTCAACCCAGTTCTCCACGGAGCAGGGTCTGGCGCGGGCTGTTCAGGAGGTCAGTTTCGATATTCCCCGCGGCCGCACGGTGGCTCTGGTCGGTGAAAGCGGCTGCGGCAAGAGCGTTACTGCTTTGTCGATTCTGCGGCTGATTCCTGTTCCGCCGGGACGCATCGTCAGCGGACGGATTCTGCTCGAAGGACGCGACCTGCTGACTCTGAGTGAATCTCAGATGCGCCGCATCCGCGGCAATGAAATCGCCATGATTTTTCAGGAGCCGATGACCAGTCTCAATCCGGTCTTCACCATCGGCAGCCAGATTGTTGAAGTGATTCACCTTCATCAGAAAAAGACAGCCCGTCAGGCCCGACAGCTGGCCGCCGAGATGCTCGGCAAGGTAGGGCTGGCCGACCCGCAGCGCCGGATGGATGAGTATCCTCACCAGCTCAGCGGCGGCATGCGCCAGCGCGTCATGATTGCTATGGCCCTGTCCTGCATGCCCAAACTCCTGATTGCCGATGAGCCGACAACCGCCCTGGATGTTACCATTCAGGCCCAGATTCTCGATTTGCTCCGCCATCTCCGGCAGGAGCAGAGGATGAGCATTCTTCTGATTACCCATGATTTGGGAGTGGTGGCGGAAAATGCCGACCAGGTGGCGGTGATGTATGCTTCCCGCCTCGTCGAATCCGCGCCGGTGGAGATGCTGTTCGCAAACCCGCTTCATCCCTACACGCGAGGGCTGCTGCGGTCGCTGCCTCGGCTCAACGAACGCCGCCGGCGTCTGGAAGTCATCCCCGGAGCGGTGCCCAACCCGGTCGATTTTCCCTCCGGCTGCAAGTTTCATCCCCGCTGTTCGCTCGGCTGCAAAGACAAACGCTGCCGAAGCCAGGAACCCCCGCTCAAAGAAGTCGTCCCAGGCCATCAGGTCGCCTGCTGGCAGGCCGAAGGATACGGAGGATAAACAGATATATGGTGTCCGCAGAAAACAACCCTCTCCTTGAGGTACACGATCTGAAGACGTATTTTCCGATTCGGGCCGGTTTCTTCGGCCGCATAGCCGGCTATGTAAAGGCGGTGGACGGCGTCAGTTTCCGGATTCATCCGGGAAAGACGCTGGGCTTGGTCGGCGAGAGCGGCTGCGGCAAAACGACGGTCGGCCGGACGATTCTTCGGCTGGTGCCCGCTGTTTCCGGACGAATCCTTTTTGACGGCTGCGATGTTCTTCAGATACCGCCCGCCCGTCTCAAACCTCTGCGCCGCCAGATGCAGATTATGTTTCAGGACCCCTACGGTTCGCTCAACCCCCGAATGAATGTAGAGACGATTGTCGGCGAACCGCTGAAGGTGCACGGCATTGCTTCCGGCTCCAGCCGGCGTCAGCGGGTGGTGGAATTGCTCGAACAGGTGGGACTGTCCCGCCGTTATCTGGACCGTTATCCCCATGAATTTTCCGGCGGTCAGCGGCAGCGTATCGGCATCGCCCGTGCCCTGGCCCTCGGCCCCAAATTCCTTGTCTGCGATGAGCCGGTCAGCGCCCTGGATGTCTCTATTCAGTCTCAGATTATCAACCTCCTGATGGATTTGCAGGCCTGCCTGGGGCTGACCTATCTGTTTATTGCCCACGACTTGGCCGTCGTCCGGCATATCAGCGATGAAGTGGCGGTGATGTATTTAGGGCGAATTGTGGAGCACGCACCTCGGGATATTCTCTTTGAACGTCCCCTTCATCCCTACACCCAGGCCCTGCTTAGTGCCATTCCCGA
>Ga0255347_1006831_pt1 | contig 12190 bp, 10 predicted proteins | sample wastewater_treat_2_FD_192479 | JGI IMG/M metagenome (GOLD analysis project Ga0255347, IMG submission 192479) | Wastewater microbial communities from Lulu Island WWTP, Vancouver, Canada - plant24 | ecosystem: Engineered > WWTP > Wastewater > Unclassified | place: Canada: Vancouver, British...
AAAATCAATTAATATTATAAGAAGGTAATTATTCGTTAAAAAATATTAAAAGGAGGGTTATTTATGAAAAGAAATAGATCAAGGTTGGTCTTGTATATTAGTATTGTTACAATTCTTGTCCTCAGTTTTTTCCTCTCAACAGGCATCTCTAATGCGCAAGATAAAAAACTCACATTTTACTATGTAGACCACGGAACACCTGGCAATCCTTTTTGGGCGGTTTATTATAAGGGAATTGAAGATGCTACCCAGTGGTTAGCCCAGTTTGGTGTAGAAGTGAAGCATCTTTCTGCCGAAGCCGATGTAAAAAAACAGATTGATATGTTAAAAATGGCTGTGGCGGCAAAACCCGATGGATTGGTTACTTCAATAATTGATCCAAAAACTTTCGATCCCATTCTTCGACCAGCTGTTGAAGCAGGAATGGCGTTAATGGCAGCTAATGTTGAGGATCCTCGTCCTCCCGAGGAAAGGATTCCCTATTTAGCCTATTATGGAGAAGACACTTGGAAATCTGGCGTTGAGTTAGGAGCAGCTTTAATTAAATTCATCAAAGAAACCAACGGTTTCCAACCCAAGCATATACTGCTGTGTAATCCCATGGCAGGCCATTACGTTTGGGAAGCGCGGCTCCAAATGTTAGGAGAAACCTTGGAAAAAGAATATGGAACCAAGCAAGATAAAGTTGTAGTTGGTGAAGATCCAACTAAAGCTATGGAAATTATTCGAGCCTTTTTGGTAAAGAATCCTGATGTTGATGTTATTTGTGCCCCAACTCACTTTACTCATGCTAATGTAAGTTTGGTAAAAGAATTAGGTAGAGAAGCCGGTAAAGATATTTATCTCTGTTGTTTCGATATGATGCCGGAAACGCTTCAGGATATTAAAGATGGAAAAGTGGTTTGTACTCATGACCAGCAACAATATTTACAAGGCTTTCTACCACTGATCGATCTCTATCTCTATAAAGCAAAATATAATGTTCATCCTTACGGAATTGTATCAACTGGACCAATTATTATTGATCGATATAACGTAGATACAGTAATTGAGGGAGCAAAAGCCGGATATCGGTAAATTTGTTGAGTAAAATCCTGCCCGTTTTTTTTAACGGGCAGGATGGGTCAATTCCCATTCTTTGAGAGGAGATAGGATTATGAACACTGAGACTGCATCGATTGAAAATGAAACCTCCCCACTTCTCAAAATTAAAGGATTAACCAAACGTTTTGGAGGAGTCATTGCCCTCAATAAAGTAGATTTTGATGTAAATTACAATGAAGTTGTTGGTCTACTCGGTGATAATGGAGCAGGAAAATCTACTATGGTAAAAACTATAATGGGAGTTTTTCCACCCGATCAAGGTGAAATGTTTTTCATGGGGAAAAAAATTTCTTTCCGTTCACCAGAAGAAGCAAGAGCAGCTGGTATTGAGATTGTCTATCAAGGAATGAACCTTATTGAAACTATGAACATCTGGAGAAATTTTTTTGTTGGTAAAGAAGAAGTGAAAAAGGATAGTTTTTTTAAATTTCTTGATGTTCAGACCATGAAACAACGAACCAGTGAAAATTTAGAAAAAGTACGGGTAAGCATGAGATCTCCTGATGAATACGTCAATATCCTGTCGGGAGGTCAGAAACAATCAATTGCTATAGGTCGAGCCCTTTACTTTGGTGCTAAGTTACTCATTCTCGATGAACCAACAACTGCTTTATCAGTACGAGAAACTGAAAAAGTGCTTGATTTTATCAAATCTCTCAAAAAGGAAGGCGTTTCGGTTATATTTATTACCCATAATATTTATCATGTATTTGATGTTGCTGATCGCTTTGAAATTTTAGACCACGGTATCAAAATTGGTTCTCTTTCTCGTCATGAAGCTGACGCTGGAACCTGCTCTCCAGAAATTATAATGGAAATTATCAGAAGGGGGAGAAAAGATGCCTGAGCAAACTCATCTGAAACCTCCAAAATCAGCAAAATCCATTCTAATGCGATCGGAAACAATAGTTGTTATTCTCCTCATGACTTTTTTTATTCTTTTTTCTCGGATATCAGCAGGTTTTTTTTCCTCAAGCATGCTAAATGTCATTTTTTTAACCGGTTCCGAATTAGGAATTATTGCCTTAGGTGTAACCTTATTAATTATCTCCGGTGAAATGGATCTTTCAGTTGCATCGGTTTTTGTTTTCAGTAATTACATAGTTTTAATTAGTAATCAATTTGGTTTGCCGATTCTGGTCAGTTTTATTCTTGGAATAATATTTGGAATTGGTGCTGGATTCTTAAATGGATTTTTCACTATGAAATTTAAAATTCCGTCATTTGTTGTTACCCTGGGATTTATGATTTTTTGGAGGGCAGTTTTAGCTGGATTAACCAATGGAGAACCTACTTATTATGAGGGAGTTCCTACTCGATTATTTAAGGTATTAGGTGGACAAATCGGATTCATACCGAATCAATTTATCTGGTTCTGTATTTTAGCAGTTGTATTCAGCATTGTCCTCAATCGAACCAAGTTTGGCAACTGGATTATGGCAACCGGAGGAAGTATTCAAACCGCTCGGGCTTTAGGGGTTAATATATTTCGCACCAAAATGATCTGTTTTATGATTTCATCATCTTTAGCCGCATTTGCTGGAGCATCGTTTTTGGTTCGTTCTAGTTACCTTGATCCTATTGTAGCTACAGGAATGGAATTAGAGGCAGTAGCAGCTGCTGTTATTGGAGGGACTGTTCTTACCGGCGGAATTGGGAGTATCATTGGAACATCGATATGTGCCTTCCTTCTTAAGGTAGTACAAGTAGGAATTGCAACCTATGGAATTCGAGTCGAATATTATAATGTTCTGGTTGGAATCTTGCTCATGATTGCTGCAGTAATCAATAGCGCCTTGATAAAAAAACTCCTAAAAACTTAAGACTTGAGGGTTAAAAGGACAAGGAGAGAACGTAGGAGGAGAGCGTGAAAAACATACCTAATCATTATCAGGACAATCAAGTAGCTATTCAGGATATACCATTTAAGAGAAAATTCACCTTACGTTACGAAATAACCGTTATCCTTGCCTTAGCGATTATTTTTGTATTTTTTTCAATATTATCTCCAAATTTTCTTGGGCCGCTTATCCTTCCTGGAATACTCCTGATCGGTGCAGAATTGGGAATATTAGCCTTGGGTCAAACTTTCGTTATTATTTCAGGAGAAATTGATCTCTCTATAGCATCGGTTTATGGTTGGGCGGCAGTTATTTCCACTCTTTTATCTAATTATGGTTTTCCTTATCCGGTCGGTTTAATTATTGCGATTGCTTTTGGATGCATGATCGGTTATTTGAACGGGTTAATAACTCAAAAATTTAAGATACCTGCTCTGATTGCTACCTTGGGTATGATGTGGATTCTAAGGGGAAATCTAATTGGACTCTTCGGTGGGAGTTTTATTTCTTATAAAGGGAAAGAATCAATCCTATTGCAATCACTTGGTGGCCGAATTGGCTATTTCCCTCGCCTTTTTTTCTGGTTTGTTGGAATTGCTTTGCTGCTTAATTATATTTTATATCATACTCGATTGGGGAATTGGATATTTGCTACCGGTGGAAATCGTGAAACGGCTCGAGCGTTGGGTGTGAACACCACCCGGAGTAAAATTGCTTCTTTCGTTATTTGTTCTGCTTTAGCAGCTTTTGCGGGTGGGGTTTATATTGGACGGATCGATTGGTTTTTAACTCGGATTGGTATGAGTAGTATGGGTTATGGTTTAGAAATAGAGGCGATTGCAGCATCAATTATGGGAGGAACGGCTTTCACTGGAGGGAAAGGAAGTATTATTGCAGTTTCAATTGCAGCATTTGCTTTTTCTTCTTTTAAAAGTGGTTTGATATTAATTGGAGCAACTGGATACTGGATTGATGCCGCAGTAGCAGTTCTTCTCATCCTTTTTTGCCTTCTCCAACGAATGGGACGCAGCAGCAATCATACTTGATGTATAGGAAATATATGGTAGAATTGAAAAAATTCTTTTTTGGGAAGGTGAGAACTTGATGCAGAAGGCCCACTATTCATTCGAGAGATCAGGTGTATTTAATCCCAAGCAAATATTTTATCATTTAAGCATACCTGAGTTGTTTGAACATGCTTTGCAAAAAAAAGAGGGCATATTATCATCTACAGGTGCATTCAGTGTTCTCACCGGAGCTTATACCGGTCGATCACCAGAAGATCGTTTTTTTGTCGATGATGAAACCACTCATGATTTGATTGACTGGGGAAAGGCAAATAAACCGATATCCCAGGAAATCTATGAGCATTTAAATGCCAAACTGGTCAGTTATCTCCAACAAAAAGATGTATACATCGATGACGCCTATGTAGGAACTGACCCAGAAAATCGCTTGGCAGTTCGTTTTATAAACGAATATGCATATTCTTCAATCTTTGTTAATAATATGTTTTTAGAACCCACTGCCCAAGAATTACAATCTTTTATTCCGGATTTTACCGTATTGTGTTTTCCACGTTTTAAAGCAATTCCTGAAATCGATGAAGTGCGATCGGAAGCCTTTGTTATTATCAATTTCAAAGAGAAAAAAGTGATCATCGGTGGCACCTCCTATGGTGGCGAGATAAAAAAAGCTATTTTTACTGTGATGAACTATCTTCTTCCACAAAAAGGAATTCTTCCTATGCATTGCTCGGCTAATATCGGAAAAGAAGGAGATGTGGCTATATTTTTTGGCTTATCAGGAACTGGTAAAACTTCGCTTTCAGCCGATATCGAAAGACGTTTGATTGGCGATGATGAACATGGTTGGTCAGATCAGGGAATCTTTAACTTTGAAGGAGGCTGCTATGCAAAGTGTATCAATCTTTCCAAAGATAAAGAACCACAAATCTGGGATGCTATCCGCTACGGAGCAATAATGGAAAATATTTATCTTGAACCAGATTCACGTCAACCAGACTATACTGACGACCGATATACCGAGAATACTCGGGTGAGCTATCCAATTGAATTTATTCCAAATGCTTTGATACCGGGAATTGCAAAACACCCACAAGTGGTCATATTTTTAACTGCCGATGCCTTCGGAGTTATGCCGCCAGTAGCGAAATTAACGACTGAAAAAGCAGTTTATAACTTCATTTTAGGGTATACCAGTAAATTGGCTGGAACTGAGAGAGGGATAGTAGAGCCACAAACTACCTTTTCGGTCTGCTTTGGAGCGCCCTTTATGCCTCTCAATCCAAAAACTTACGCCCAGATGTTGGGAAAGAAGATATCCCAGCATGGTTCCAGAGTTTATTTGATTAATACCGGTTGGATTGGAGGTCCTTACGGGATAGGGAAGAGAATCGATATTGATTATACTCGGAAGATGGTCAGGGCAGCGATTGATGGAACGATTGATCAGAATGGCTACCGTGAAGACCCAGTTTTCCGGCTTTTAATACCGAAGGAATTACCTGGTATTCCCAATGATATCTTGAATCCGGGAAATCTCTGGAACAATCACTCTAATTATACCAACGAGGCTCAAAAATTGAGAAATCGTTTTGATGAGGTCATGAAGAAATACTTGCCTCTATAAGAAATGGTGAAGAAATAAAAAGCGGCCGCCTTAAACGGCCACTTTTTTAATATCTGTAAATCTCTTCGTCAGTGAGGAGCTGAAAGTTGTTTCGCTCTAAAACACTTTGAGCTCTTGGCTGGCTTTCAACCTGAATAATGAGTATTGCCTTCTTGCCACTGGCCACAACAAATCCGTAGGCATCCTCGATGTTGATGCTGTTTTCCGATAGGACTTGGGCAACCCGGTGGAGACCACCTGGAATATCTTCCATAATGACTGCAATAACCTCTTGCAGATAAGAAGGGATTCCTTGGCTGCGAAGAATTTCAAAAGCTTTATGGGGTTGATCAACTAAAACTTTAATAACCCCAAATCCATTCGCGCTGGATATGGTTATCGCCCGAATATTAATCGAAGCTTCTGTGAACAAACGAGTTAACTTTTCTATTCTCCCCGGTTTATTTTCAGCAAAAATTGAAACCTGATGAGCCATATTGTGTGCGCACTCCTTTCAAGATAAGTTATAATTGTCGTTTATCAATCACCCGCACGGCTTTTCCCTCAGTTGTGGGAAGGGTCCCTGGTTCAACTAAGACGATTTCTGGAGTGACTAATGTTTCTGAACGAATTTCTGCCTGAATGCGTTCTCTCAACCTTTCCAGCTTGGGAAGGTCACCAATAAAGAGTTCGGGTTTAATTTCTATTTCGATTTTCATCGTATCGCGAAGGTCTTTTCTCTCTAAGGTGATGAGATAGTTTGAACCAACTTCAGGATTGTTCATCAATACTTTATCGATTTGTATCGGGAAAATGTTTACTCCGTGGTAAATAAACATGTCATCAGTCCGTCCTTGAATTCGAGATATCCGGTAATGGGTTCTCCCACAAGGACATGGTTCATCGATCCAATAAGCCAAATCTTTAGTACGGTAACGGAGTATAGGAGTTGCTTGTCGGCAAAGAGTAGTGAGAACCATTTCACCCAGTTCGCCAGCTGGGCATGGCTCGAGTGTTTTTGGATTAACAATTTCTAAAAAATAAGCGTCTTCCCAAACGTGTAATCCAGTCTGATAGGCGCATTCAAAGGCGACTCCAGGACCATTCATTTCGGATAAACCATAGGAATTGAATGCTTTTGCTTGATAAAGCTCCTCGATTCGGTGACGGGTTTCTTCGCTGTGGGGCTCAGCTCCAATCAGCATGATCTTTAAGTTTAAATCTCGAGACGAATCTAAGCCTTCACTTTTAATCAGGTTGGAAAGCAGGAGGGCATAGCTCGGAATAATATGTGTCACTGTCGTTTGAAAGTTTTTAAGAAACCAGATTTGACGTTTACTGTTTCCTGCTGCAATCGGTATCACCAAGGTACCGATTTTTTCAGCTCCATAATGCATGCCAAGACCTCCAGTAAAAAGGCCATAGCTCATCATATTTTGAAATATATCATTCTTCCGGACCCCCACCCCATAGAGTGAACGTGCCACCAAATTTGACCAAGAGTCAATATCAGCAGCAGTATGATAAATAACAGTTGGAACACCGGTCGTTCCAGATGACGAGTGAAGACGAACCACTTCTTCCAGTGGTTTGGCTAAAAAACCATAAGGAAACCCACTCCGCAAGTCTTCTTTGGACGTAGGAGGGATGTTTTGCAGATCCTTGGTGGTTAATATTTTTTCCGGTTGAATATGATTTTGTGTGAACAATTTCTTATAATAGGATGTTTTTGCTGCCCGCTGCATGGTTTCTTGCAACCGTTTTGATTGCAGTTGGACCAATTGATCTCGATCCAATGTTTCGATCTCCTTTTCCCAATACAATTGATATCACCTTCTTTTTTCTTTCTTCAAATGCTCATAATGATCAATTGGAAGAAATCATTTCCTACAATAACTAAAAAACTAAAAAATTAAAACTCATAGTATTTATATCACACTCAGGTTTAAATTTACCATGGAACATTCATATTTTTACGAAAAAGCTTTGTTATAATAGTAATAAACATCATCAACCTTATTCGGAAAGCTATTGGAAGTGAAGGTGCATATATGGATATTCAAATAAATGGATTAGTAAGTTTTTTGGCTGGTTTACTATCCTTTTTGTCTCCTTGTGTTTTAGGTATAGCTCCAGCTTATGTGAGTTATATCAGTGGGGTTGAATCACTGGAAAAAGAACGAAAGAAAGTTTTTCTCCACACCATTCTTTTTGTGGTTGGATTTTCTATGGTTTTTATATTCATGGGCGTCGGAGCTTCTTTTTTAGGAACATTTTTGATGAAATATAAAGTATGGTTTAACCGGATAGCTGGGTTTATCATTATAATTTTTGGTTTACAAATTTTGGGAATTTTAAAAATTAAGATGTTTTACGCCGAAAAGAGAATCCAACCTAAAAAAACCTGGGCAAAGATGAGAAGCTTGATATTGGGGGTTACTTTCGGATTAGGATGGACACCTTGTGTTGGTCCCATCTTAGGCTCGATTCTTCTCTATGTATCAACTTTAGGGAACGTATTACAGGGAGGTATTTATTTATCTTTTTATGCCCTTGGATTAGCCATACCTTTTATTTTATTGGGTTTAGGTTGGGGATATATGATGAGTGTTCTTCGGACGCTTCAAAAAAGAGGCCATATCATTGAAATAATTAGCGGAATTTTACTGATTTTTTTGGGAATTATATTAATGTTTGATCAAATGAATGCTTTCATCGCTTTCCTGGGATTGGAGAATATAGTTCCCGGTGAAAGCTGGTTTTTGAATCAATAACAGAAAGAATTGAGGGAGTTTATGGCAAGAAAGTCTCAACCAGTTAAAGGGTTTGGAGTTGTCTCAAAAAAATTAAGTTTATCTAACCGAGCCTATCGGGGAATTCACGCTATTAAGGTAAAGAATATTGTAGGAAGTGTAGGTCGAGTGCAAGACCTTTTGAGTGGTTTTAGACTAAAAAATCCTGATGTTCGCTACTATCGGTTAAGGAAAATTATGGAAAAAGGTGATGTTGTTCCTCCAATTATTGTTTATAAAGTTGGCAACGAGTATTATGTTTTAGATGGAAACCATCGAGTGGCAATTGCTAAAGAACTGGGAATAGAATTCATCGATGCTGAGGTAATCGAGTTTTTTCCCAGCGAAAGAAAAGAAAGTCGGACCCTTCGAAAAAAGAGAATTGAATTTGAAAACTTAACCGGATTAAAGGGAATCGATTTAACCGAACACCGTCATTATGATACTTTTTTCAATTATATCAATGACTATGCTCACCAAATGGAATTATTTCTTAAAAGAAAAGTTGATATAAAGGAAGCTGCTTTAAACTGGTTTCTTTCAGTCTATACTCCCGCGGTTCAATGTATTGTAGAAAAGGGTTTAGAGGATGTATATCAAGGGAAAACTTTAGGAGATATTTTTTGCTTTATTCTTGATTATAAATGGTACAAAAGTCAAAAAGAGGGTTATGATATCGGCTTTGACAATGCTATGCAAGGATTTATTGAAGAAATTCTTGGAAAAGAGGAACCTGAGGAGAAGAAAACCTTGATAGAAAAGTTCGAGGGTTTATTGGAGGAGGTTTTACCGTGGATCAAAAAGGAATGATCTGGCATGCCCTTTCATCTCAAGAAGTCATACAGCAACTGGAAACCGACTTAGAAAAAGGCATAAAAGGAGAAGAAGCAAAACAAAGACTTGCTGATAAAGGACGGAATGTTCTTCCTACTGGAAAAAGAAAAACCATTTTAGGTATGTTTATCGACCAATTTAAAGATTTCTTGATTCTCATCTTAGTTGCTGCCGCTGCCATTTCAGGTTTGTTGGGAGAAACCACCGATGCCACAGTTATCATCGCTATTTTAATCATTAATGCAGTTTTAGGAGTTAGCCAAGAAAGAAAAGCTAGCAAGGCGCTGGATGCCTTAAAAAAGATGTCGGTACCCGAGTGTGAAGTTATTCGCGATGGATTATTACAGAAAATTTCTTCAGAAGAATTGGTTCCTGGTGATGTTATTCTCCTCCACGAAGGAGATTACGTGCCGGCAGATTTACGTCTCATTGAAGTCTATAATCTGCGTATCGATGAAGCGAGCCTAACTGGCGAGTCAGTGCCAGTCGAAAAAATAACTGATTCAATGGCTGAAAACTTACCCATCTCCGATCGCCTTAATATGGCCTATTCAGGAACTATTGTTGCTTATGGTCGAGCCAAGGGGGTAGTTACTGAAACCGGTATAAATCGGGAAATAGGAAAAATTGCCCAATTATTGGAGAAAGAAGAAGAAGTTGTCACCCCCCTCCAGAAGCGATTGGCCGGTTTGGGCAAGCTGTTAGGATATTTAACTTTAATTGTTTGTGGAGTAGTTTTTGTGGTTGGAATCATCCGAGGCGAGCAAATTTTTGACATGTTTATGACAGCAGTTAGTTTAGCAGTAGCCGCTATCCCAGAGGGACTTCCAGCCATAGTAACCATTGTTCTTGCCTTAGGAGTCACCCGAATGAGCCAACACAATGCTATCGTTCGCAAACTACCTGCTGTTGAAACCCTGGGAAGTGCTACGGTGATTTGTACTGATAAAACCGGAACTTTGACACAGAACCAGATGACTGTTCAGGAAGTTTTTCAAATGAATGAAGAAGGGGAAGAGGTCCAATCACGGATCTTTATGCCCAGTGAGGCTCTCATCCAAATTGGAGTTCTTTGTAATGATAGTTCAATAGCTAATAATAATGGCAAAGTGCAACGCTTTGGTGATCCCACTGAATTGGCATTAATCGAATTAGCAGAAAAAAATGGTTATTCAGTGAAGAAGATTCGACAAGATTTTCCCCGTTTAGATGAAGTCCCTTTTGATTCGAAACGGAAAATGATGTCAACTCTGCATGAACTCAATGGGAAAAGGAAAATTTTAGTGAAGGGCGCCCCTGACATTTTAATTACCCGTTGCAACTCTTATCAATCAGGAGGTCAAATACTTCCCCTTGGCGAAAAGGATCGACTATTCATACTTAACACCATTGAAGAAATGGCCGGGAAGGCCTTACGCGTATTGGCTTTTGCTGATAAAGAGATACCGGATCAAAAGAAAATTAGCCAGGAAGATGAAAATGATCTGAATTTCCAAGGATTAGTTGGCATGATAGATCCTCCTCGACCAGAAGTAAAACAAGCTTTAGAAGAAGCCAATAGTGCGGGAATTGAAACTATTATGATCACCGGCGATAATCTACTTACAGCAAGAACCATTGCTCAAGATTTGGGACTGGTGCAATCTGGGGACGAAGCCATCACCGGACAAGAAATGGAAAAGCTTTCTCAAGAGACCTTAATGGAAAAGATCAAACATCTTCGAGTATTTGCTCGGGTTTGGCCAGAACAAAAATTAAACATCGTTGAGGCTCTTCAAAAAAACCAGGAAGTAGTGGCAATGACCGGTGATGGAGTAAATGATGCACCGGCTTTGAAAAAAGCTGATATTGGTGTAGCCATGGGAATCACCGGAACCGATGTTGCCAAGGAAGTAGCCGATGTCGTTTTAATGGATGATAATTTTGCTACTATCGTTAAAGCGATTGAAGAAGGGCGAGTCATTTTTGATAATATCAGGAAATTCGTCATGTATCTCTTGGCTTGTAATATCGGTGAAATCTTTGCAATTTTTATACCGATATTAATCGGTCTTCACCGTCCTCTGGTCCCAGTTCAAATATTACTTATTAATTTAGTAACCGATGGATTGCCAGCTATGGCTTTAGGAGTTGATAGCCCTGAACCAGATATTATGATGAGAAGGCCTCGTAATCCCAAAGAAGGAATTCTCAATCCCCAATCCATGAAAATAATCCTCTTTAATTCAGTGTTTATAGCTATCTCAGTTATCATTGCTTTTGTTGCTGGTACAAGGATCGGTGGGATTGAAACCGGCCGAACCATGGCTTTTGTTACTCTGGCGTTTTCAGAGCTGCTTCGAGCTTATAGTTTTCGATCAGAAAAAAGAAATTTTTGGCAAATTAATCTCCGATCAAATCTTTATCTTATTGAAGCTGCATTATTGTCGGCAGCAATTGTGTTGATTACAGTAATAGTTCCTTCTGCTGCTCAAGTTTTCTCTAATGTTCAACTGAATGGATTAGAATGGATGTATACTGTAGTCTTTTCTTTTATTTCATTTTTTGCTTACGAAATTTGGAAGCTCTGGGAAAGAAATCGTCATCAATAAAAAGAAGATCGGAATGAACCTTAGGGATTGATTAACTTTTTTTAAAAACGTCGTTTAGACAATATCATAATTCCCATCTTACACCAAGAATAGCTTGAAAGTGGAAGACACAGTACATTTATCTTCAGTTTTTGGTTATCTATTCCCAATATTACTGTAAAATATTAACATAAGTGGGAGTAAATAATTTACAGAATAATTATGACACAGTCTGATTGCGAGGAGAAAAGTGACATGGCAATCTCATCCACCCACTCCGTCATTCTGAGGAGTGTATTGTGCGACGTGAGAATCTCATTTTTTTATTCATTTTCTGTATGATTTTCTCAGGATATAGAGGAAAACCAAAAGGCATCCTACCCGCCGCGAAAGCGGCACCAGATGAAGATGAAAATGA
>Ga0255347_1006832_pt1 | contig 12189 bp, 8 predicted proteins | sample wastewater_treat_2_FD_192479 | JGI IMG/M metagenome (GOLD analysis project Ga0255347, IMG submission 192479) | Wastewater microbial communities from Lulu Island WWTP, Vancouver, Canada - plant24 | ecosystem: Engineered > WWTP > Wastewater > Unclassified | place: Canada: Vancouver, British...
GTATAGTACATAAATCCGAGGTTGTTCTGGGCCAATGCATACCCCTGTATGGCTGCCTTGGAATACCATTCAAGAGCTTTTTTATAATCCTGAGGGACGCCATGCCCTCGTTCGTACGCTACCCCGATATTGTTCTGGGCATCGGCATGCCCCTGTTCGGCTGCTTTGGTGAACCACTCAGCAGCTTTTTTATAGTCCTGCAGGACACCATAGCCTTTATAGTAAATGAGCCCGAGGTCGTACTGGGCATCATCAAATCCCTGTTTGGCTGCTTTGGTATACCACTGAAGAGCTTTTTTATAATCCTGAGGGACGCCTTCGCCGGTATGGTACATGAGCCCAAGGTAGGCTTGGGCCTCGGCATGTCCCTGCTCAGCGGCCTTGGTATACCACTCAAAAGCTTTTTTGTAGTCCTGCGCGACGTCAACGCCCCAAGTGTACCTAAGCCCGAGGCTGTACTGGGCTTCCCGGTCGCCAGCTTGTGCTTTTTTCAACGTTACGCTAAAATCCGAAGCATACGGAAGGCCGACAATTATCCCCAATAGCGTAAGAACCAGAAAGGTCTGAATTATCCTCTTCTGCATATCATTTCTCCTTTCGATGCCATTAATTGACCCGCGACCTGTTCGATTAACTTCTGATCAGCAATACCGGACATGTTGCTCTTTTTGTAATTTTGCTGGCAACACTGCCTATCAGGTTTTTTAAAATTCCTGTTTGTCCGTGCGAAGCGATGACGATCAGATCAATATTATTTTCTTCCTGCGCTTTCAGGATTTCCTCAGATGGAACACCGCGCCTTAATTCTTGTTCTATTTCTACATCATCATACCCGGTAATCTTTTGCACCTCTTGTTTGAGTTTAGTTGATGCGTTATTTATAATTTTATTCAGTGTGGTTTTGTAGGTTTCATCATCCATGCAGTATTCAGCGGTGCACTGCGTGAAACCATCGTCAAGGACATGCAGGAGAATAATCCGGGACTTATTTTGCTTTGCAATGTCCATTGCGTGTTTGAGAGCGTTTTCTGAAAAGGTTGAAAAATCGGTCGGCACTAAAATTCTTTGCGGCGCGAACATGGGTCCACCTTTAATCCTTTCATTTTAAAAGCCGTTTGTATCGGACATGCCCGTGGTTCATTAAATTGACCCCAGGCATCATCTGCATCACGTGACATACAAAACTTTAGCACCATGGTATTATTAAATCAAATATGGCCAAGCGACTAGTCAAGCAGGCAACAAATACTTTGTGCATATCTTGTGGTGTATCGGGAATAACTTATAGCTGGTAGTTCAAGGTTAGCCGTTCTGGTTCGACAGGCTCACCACGAACGGTCAGTAAAAGCTCAGCACGAACGGGCATTTAAGGGCTCACCACGAACGGTCAGTAAAAGCTCAGCACGAACGGGCATTTAAGGGCTCACCACGAACGGCAATAAAAGGTCAGCGCGAATGGGCATTTAAAGGCTCGGCACGAACCGCAATAAAAGGTCAGCGCAAATGGGCATTTAAGGGCTCGGCACGAACGGCAATAAAAGCTCAGCACGAACGGTCAATAAAGTGCGGCGCGCACCCACTAATGTCCCCCGTTCACCCTGAGCCTGTCGAAGGGCGGCGGAGGTGGCCTGCTTTAGCGGGCCGGAGGTGGAGAATAATATAGCAATTAGCTCACAACTCATGGCGATCAACTCCTCGTGGTGGAGCTTTGTTAAGGAGTAACTTGCTGATCACGTGACGATGTTGAAGTTAGTCGGAAGCTTATTTCTAAACTGGTCGGCAAGCGCCGGAACAACTTCGAACAGGTCTCCCACGATGCCGAAATCGGCAACATTGAAAATAGGTGCTTCGGGGTCTTTGTTGATGGCGACGATGACTTTGGATGTCTTCATGCCGGCCAGGTGCTGTATCTGTCCGGAGATGCCGCAGGCAATATACAGGTCGGGGCGCACCGTCCGGCCCGTCTGCCCCACCTGGTGTGCATAGGGAATCCAGCCCCTGTCCACAGCGGTGCGTGAGGCCCCCACCGCGCCGCCCAGTACATCAGCAAGCAGGCGGATTGTTTTGAAGCCCTCTGCTCCGCCGACACCGCCACCGCCGGATACGATGATACGGGCATCGGCCAGGCTGACTTCGCTTTGTTCCTCGATGAAATCAATCACTCTGGTTGCAATATCCGCCTCTGTAAGGACCGCCTTCACAGCGATTATCTGCCCCTGACGGTCAGGGTCGGAGACGGGCATCTGTGCCACATGCTGCCTCATGGTGGCCATCTGCGGCCGGTGATAAGGACAGACAATGGCCGCCATGATGTTTCCGCCAAAGGCCGGCCTGGTCTGTAAAAGCAACCCGGTTTTTGTATCGAATTCCAGCCCGGTGCAATCCGCCGTGAGGCCGGTGTGAAGCACTGAAGCGACGGATCCGGCAAGGTCGCGGCCCCGTGAGCTGGCGCCGAGGATGAGCGCCTCCGGTTTGTGCTCTTGCACCAGATCAACCAGCGCTCTTGAATAGGGAGCTGTCCTGTAAACCTCAAGTGTGGGGTCATCCACATGAAAGACACGATCCGCCCCGCAGGATATTGCTTCTGCTGCGATATGCTCCACTTTATGTCCCAGGACACATGCCGTCAGAGCAACGCCACGCTGGTCGGCAAGCATCCGCCCCTGCCCCAGCATCTCCAGGGAGATGCTGCACGCTTCCCGGCGAAATTGTTCGACCCAGACCCATACGCCGCTGCAGGCACTCAGGTCTATGGCGACCTCCGGTTCCTGTTCCTTCAGTAAATTCAAGGCATGCATGGGGCAGGAAAGGAGGCATGCGCCGCATGCCGTACAGGCCTCGCTTACTTGTATCTGGCCATCAACCATACTGAGAGCCCCGAACGGGCAGGCATCAATACAGGCCTCACAGCCGACACACTTGTCATGATCGATCTTTAAAAGGGCCAATTTTTGCTCCTCAGATAATTTTTTCGGCAATAATTTTGTCCGCCAGCAGGGCGGCTGATTCCTTCACTGTGTCTCCCTTGATAAGCTCTGCACCGCCTGTGCGCATGGGTGGTGTGAAGATCTGTATCACCTGTGTCGGACTGCCTGTAAGTCCCAGCATGGCCGGATCCGCTTCCGGCAGGTCGGCGGCGCTCCAGGTCGGTATGGTCTTTTTCGAAGCATCACGAATCTTGATAAATGATGCGGTGCGGGGCTGGTTGATGTCTTTCAATACTGTAAGGAGAGCAGGAAGTCCGGCCTCGACAATCTCCAGGCCCTCTTCCAGGAGACGCTCCACTGTGATCAGTCGCGCCTCCAAATCAAGGCTGACAATTCTGGATACATAGGTGAGTTGTGCGATGCCCAGTTGGCTGGCGATGCCCGGCCCAACCTGCCCGGTGTCGCCATCGATGGCCTGCTTCCCGCACAAAACCAGGTCGAATTCGCCCAGCTTCCTGATCGCCAACGCAAGAGTGTATGAAGTGGCCCAGGAATCCGATCCGGCAAAAGCACGGTCGGAAAGTTGAATGGCATCATCTGCGCCCATGGCCAGGGCTTCTGTAAGCGCCTTGAGGGATTGAGGAGGGCCAAGCGTCAGGGCTGTTACCTTGCCGCCGAACTTCTCCCTGAGGCGGATTGCCTCTTCGATGGCGTACATGTCAAATGGATTGATAATACTGGGGATGCCTTCGCGGATCAGAGTATGTGTTTCGGGGTCTATTTTAACATCAGACGTGTCCGGCACCTGCTTCAGGCAAACGATAATCTTCATCAGTCCCTCCGAATGATGTTTTGGCGCTACCGTTCGTTTATGGATTACCTCATTGATTTTCGAGCATAGGAGCAAAGCCTGTCACGGTCAAGAACTATTCCTCCGATCCGGTCAGCGCCGGATAATCACAACCTGAGGCCGGTACAGAAAGAGGTTTTTCCGCAAAAAACTCTGCGGATGGTCAGGGGTACCCGCCCAGTTGCAGACATAGGTGAAAACGAGATCTCTCTCCGATGAGAATTGCTGCTGTTCCTTGCCCGCATAGCAAAAGGTGTCCGCATCGTACAGAGGGCTTTGCGGATCGACCTCATCTATTGTTTTCCCGAAAGGTGCGGGCTTGCTCCAGGGCCCTTGCAGCCTATCCGCCGTGGAGAACAGAAAAACTTTGCCTTTGCCGTCGGGTGACAGGTAAGCGGCAAGCCATCTGCCTTCTTCGGGGCGATAGCGGACGCTCATTTCGGAAATTCCATCGGGGAAGATGATTCGCGCCTGACGGGGGTCTAGTTTATCCTGCCATGTTCCATCGTGGTAGAGATATTCAAACCGTCCGGCAGGCCGGGCCAGCGCCTCTGTGGGGATGCGCACCAGGATATTCCCGCGCTCGTAGGTTCCGTCAAAGGAGCTACGCAAAAGGGGAAAAAAATAAACATAACCTTCATGAACGACCGATGCGGGAGCGAGTGCCTCGATTTGGGGTGCCAGGTAGTCCGTCCAGTCAAGATACTCTATCGGCCACAGGTGGGGGTCGCGGGCGCTGAAGTTACAGATGCGGGCGATTTTATGTCCGGCAATGCGGAAATTAAAGGGGCCGGGGCTGTCGGGCAGCGCCTGTACCGAAAGCAATGGAATATACAAAACCCCTCCGGTGATGAAAGGGGCTTGAGGCCAGAGCCATTCGTCTTCGCAAAACGACGATACGAATTTTGTGCCCTTCTTTTTCAAAAAATATTCAATGGAAAAGGTTCCATCGGGAAGGCACACGGACACGGCAAGAGTGGTGCCCAAAATGACATCCATCCCGGCCCGGTCTTTACGCTGTGGTTGTGATGAGGCAAAGGTGTCGCCGAAGAGCCAGAGGGTGCGTCTCTCGTCTAAAGAGATGGAGTAGGCCCCGTCACCCCCGTACCAGCCGTTTTTATCGGGGAAGGAAGGCAGGCATTGCCGCGCTTGTGGTTGGAGAGGCTGCTCCACGGTCCACGGCGGTGGGCAGGAAACTAAAACGACACTTAGGCACAGTATTAAAAAAGCGGATATTGTTTTTTTCATAAAACACCATACCCGTCAGAGCGCCTTCACGCTATCATTCCCGGAGGCGGCTTGGTTTATTTCAGTGTAAAATCCACCCGGCTGTCTTTTGCCTTTTCCTTTTGCTGCGGTATCAATGATTGAGGCTTGACCAGAAAAATCCTGTCTGGCTCAACCTTGCCGCCGGCAAGCAATTTTTCACGCACCGCCTGTGCACGGCGGGCGGCAAGCTGGCTTAACGCTCCGTCGGGGATGACGATGTTTTCCAGCATGAGCTTTTCCATTTCCGGTACCGGCAATGTTTTGGCGATGCCCAGTTTGTTTCTCGGCTTGGGGAATTTTGCCGCCCTGTACGCCATGGTGAGGTATTTTTCATATTCGTTTTCTGCGACCACGACATTGTCCGTGTCCATTCCGGCCTGACTTTTGTCAATCATTTCCTTTAGCTTTTGCGCTTTGATCTGGCGGGAGAATCGCGCTTTTTGCAAAGCATCTTTATCCAGTGCAGAGTCTGCATAGCCGGCGATCTCCATCTTTAATTGCGGACGGTCGTAGAGGGCCTTTTCCAGCGCCGCAATTTTTTTGACTCCCTCGTTGGGAATTGCGTCGCTGCCGTATTCAAATTCAACAAAGCTCATCTCTTCGCCGCCGGTCATGCCGGCCAGGAGGGAAAAGGGCGAGGTCACTGCTTTGGTAATGATGTTCACCACGACCTGCCACACCAGCGGCCAGACCCTGAACTTGGGATCATCGAGACTGCCCGATAAAGGAATGTCCAGATTGATCCGCCCGTCGCGGTCGGTTAGAAGAGAGGCGGCGAGCGTTACCGGTGCCTTGATGGCCTCCGGGCTTTCCACCTGCTCGCCGAACGTGAGCTGGTCAAAGAAAAATTTATTTTCCGCAGTCAGTTGTCTGTGGTCCACCAGATAGGCCACGTCGAAATTGAGTTTGCCCTTGATGATGGGATAGCCCAGAAATTTTATGGCGTAGGGGGTGAGCTGCGCCATCTCCAGATCTTTAAAACTGATTTTGATGTCGGCAAAGAGATCCTGCTTGAGAGGGTTTATCGTACCGGAAATTTCGACAGGAGACCCGTAGCCGACATTGCCCCGGAGAGCTACATTTGCGCGTGAAATCTCCTGCGATGACAGGCCTGTGAGCCCGCCGCTGAGATTTTGCATGGTGACCGCGTAATTGGGCCTGATGTTGTAATCGGCAAAATCAATAATGCCACCCTGAAATCTCACCCGGCCGATTTTAATGTCCGGGGGACCTGCGGACGGGGCATTTTCCGACTGTGCCTTCTTTGTGTCAATGTCCTGCTGATCGCTGCCGCTTTCAGTTCGGGCGGCGCTGAAAATATTTTCGATATTGGTGGTGCCTCCTCTATGGATCACAATTTTTGCGAAAAAATCCTGCAGTGAGAGTTGTTGTATATTCACAAAAAGAGGATTGTAACCGGCGGCAAGCGATGACAGATGGAGTTTTTTCCATTTCAGAAAATCATGCGTACGAATCGTGTCGATGGTGGCCAGATCATCGATGGAGAGGTCGCCCTTATACCTCACGCTCGGCTCTTCTCCGGCGTCCGGCTCGATGGAGAGTTTTCCGGCCGTGGAAATGAATCCGCGTGTTACATCCAACTGCACGGACTCGGCAAAGTAGGGCTGGAATGGCCGGATAGCCAGTCGTTTCACCTCCAGCGCCAGATCCGCCGCCACAGGTGCGACGCCCAGGGAGCCTCTGGCGGTGATGTCGCAGTTTTTATTCAGAACCAGCGCCAGATCCATTTCGGCGCGTTCATCTTTTTTCAGGGAAAAATTTGACAAGCTGAGATTCAATGGAGAGATATTCATTTTGACCGCGCGGCCGGGCTTGGCGTCGATAAAGGTAAGATCGGCCTTATCTATTTCAAACTTGTCAATCAGAAGGTCTGTTTTCTGTTTGCTGTTTCGGTCTGCGTCAGGTTTGCCGGCTGAAGGCCTGCCCGCACCGTCTTTTTCGTTTGACGCGATCAGGCCGAGCAGATTTATGTTGCCGTCCGGGTCGCGGCGGATGATTAGTTCCGGCTCTTTAAGCGTAATGCGCGACAGGTGAATTTTTGAGGCCAGCGGCTCGGCTTTGCCGAGCTCCACGCGAAGGGCCGGCAGGCGCAGAATTTTATTTCCACGCAGATCGTCCATTGCTACATCTCTGAGCCCGGCCCGGCCCGTCAGGATGAAAGACGGCGGCCCGTCCCGGTGTGCGGTAAAGTGAAGTTCGATATCCGTGTCCAGGCGGGCCTCTACAAGTTTAAAGTTTATCTTCACCGGCACGTACTGGAGGTAGTGGGGGAGGTCTATATCCTTCAGGTCGATGGAGAAAATTGTGTCCCGTGATGCGGCAAAAGGTTTTGTTTTGCCGCCGATGGTTACCGCATCGCCGTTGACGACGGCCGAGAACATCGGCTCGGAGTAGTTTTTCATGTAGTAGTCGATATTGGAAAGAAACGGGACGCAGATATTCAGCTCGCGTACGGTGTGGTCGGTGCGGTAGGGCTCGTCATGAAAATCGATGCTTCCGTCGATAATCCGGATGTTGTTCAATGAAAAAAGAAAAGGTCTCGAGTCGCTGTCTTTGGCGGAATCATCCGGGGGAAGCAAATCAGAGAAGTTATATGAACCGTCCGCCCGGCGGGTCAGGTGGAGATACGGTTTTTGCAGGCGCACTTCGTCGAGGATGAAAGCCCTTCTTGCCAGCGAGGAAAGAGCGGCGACGTTTATATACAGCTCGTCGAACAAGACAAATGATTGGTCGTTGTCGCGTTCGGCCAGTTTAAAGTCCCTGATCGTGACGGAGAGGGCAAAGGGGTTGAACTTTATCTGCCCGATGGTCGCCTGCCGGTTCAGCGCCTCCGAAAGTTTATCGGTGAGTACGGGCTTTAGAACCCGTGGCAGAACCACAAATCCGGCCAGCCCCGCAAGTATGACGAGAAGGGCGATGACGATCAGAATTTTCTTTACTAGGTGCATATCGCCACTCACGAAGTGTTTTGAGGCGAGTACTTTTACATGGTTTGGGCTCTTTCCACAACACGATTTTGCCGCTTCGGGAAAAGCTGGGTGTGCCGGGACAGTCGGGCGACCGTTGAAAATTCTACTCGCCGTGCCATTGCCGGCTGCGGATATTTTGGAGCTGCCAGGGGCTCTGGACGTCGAGTTTTTCGGGAAAGTATCTGCCGCGTCCGTCAAGCGGTGTCCAGTCCGTGAACTCGCCGGTCAGTCGTCCCAGATAAGGCGCCGCCGTGGCGAGGCACTCCTCATAGTCGAGATCCTCCGGCTCGACGAGCCCCTTGCGGGGATTTTTTATCGCCCACATCACGGCGGCGATTGCCCCTGCCGTTACCTGCATGGTTGTGGCATTCGCGTAGGGCACATGACGCCGCGCCTCCGCGATGGTCAGTTGCGAGCCGAACCAGTAGGCGTTTTTCTCGTGACCGGCCAGCAGCACGCCGAGTTCATCCATCCCTTCCACAATGTCTGCACCAAGGCGGCGGCGCGAAGGCTGCATGATCCATCCGCTTCCTTCCAGCTCCAGAGCGGACAGCATGGCATCATCGCATGGATGATAAACGAACATCACGCTGGGCCTGTAGGCGAACCTGCCGTTCACGCGCACGGACAAATAGTCGGCAAGTGAAAATACTTCATCGTGGCTCACCAGCATTCCCTGAAATCCTCCGATGGAAGGAGTCCAGCTGCGCGCAAAAGTGCTGGCACCGGGGCGCTCCAGATACAGGGCGCCGCAGCCGGGGCGGTGCTCGCGCGCCCCACGGGGACGCCGCTTCTCGAAGGTGCCGAAGGACAGCTCTGCCGGCTGCATAAGCTCGTCGGCAAATCCGTCAACCGACCAGGTATTGACGAATTCGCGCTGGCGCTTCGGTTTGCTACTGGCCTGCGAATCCCGCTCGGATATCTGAATGGTGGAGATATTAAGGCTTTGCGCGAGCAGGCCCCATTCCTGCCGGGTGGCCGGCCGGTGGGCTTCATGATTAAGCATTTGCGACAAATCGAACAGGGCCTGTTTGACAAAGTGCGATACGATGCCAGGGTTCGCCCCGTGATCGACCACCGCAGTGGGCGAGTCAGGGCCTAATTTTCTGGCCAGCTCCAAGGCTTTGTTGCGGATGGCGAAGTTTGTCCGCTGGTGCATCTCCAGCATGGGATTGTCGAAGACACCCGGCCACGGCTCTATGGAGGTATCCACATACAGAGCATTGCGCTCCGCACAGAACCTGATCAAGTCCAGACTGTAAATGTCGACCGACAGATTCAGCAGCAGATCACCCGGGCGGATGTATTGTTTTAGAATACTGCGGTAATTGCCGGGTGAAAGATTGCAATGGATGAATTTTGCGCCGAAGCGTCCGGCAATACCCCGGCCGGCCTCATCCGCCGCCAAAATGGTTGTTCTTTCGTAGATCCCCTCCAGATGCCGGCCCAGAAGAGGCAAAGCCGCCTGGCCGATGCTCCCGCAGCCGATCATGATGAGATTGCCACGGAAATCCGGCGAGTGGGGTGTCTGGTTCAATGTAGTTGTCATTTATTGCTCCCTGGTTTTATTACGTGCAGCGCGCACTGATCAGGCTCCTCCGACATCCAGTTTCCCGCTGTGGTCAAAAAACGTCGTGGTCCGCTGGAAACGGACAGTGACGTATTCCGTGTGCCCTCAATGCAATTATGGCACAAAACAACACCGCCACGGTAATTGCTTTTTGTGACCTGCTTGATCGGTGATTGTTTTGGATGCCGGCGGAAAACCGCGCGCCGCGTGCGGCTTTCCGCCGTTTGGTTTCTTTTACTTGCGCCAGTAGTTATTGGCCGCGGCGACGGTTTGAAAATTGATGGCCACAACCTGAGAAGCGGCGATGAGCGAATCCGCGTCGTTGGAATACACGGGGCGAAGCTTCTCTCTGATTGCCGCGTCCGGCTGTGTGTACTTGACGGCGCGGCGGCTCATGGTGATCGCAAGCTCAAAGCCGGCCTGCGGCGTGTCTGTGATGAGTGTCGTAAGCCATGTATCTGCCATGATCAAAACCTCCTCGTGAATAGTGTTGTGATGATGTTGACCGTTCCTTCAGCCTCCGTATCTGTCTTTTAAATTTCAAACAGGTCTGTGAAGCCGATACTTCAGTTCGCGCCACTATAGGAATGATTGGTCTGTGTGTCAATGTTTTTTGAGAACAGTCCACGGCCGGGAGAGGAAAATACAGCTTTTACATCAGCTTGACGAAGCGTCGTTCCTGCAGGGTGTCTTTAGCGGTCGAACAGGCTCTGGTAAGTTTTCTTCTGGAAGCAGATTTTTTGCGTGGAATCCGTCCAGCGTTTTTTCCCGGCCAGCCTGAGAAGAAATTCGCGGCTATCGGCCACTACCCTGCCTCCTGCCACATCGACACCGCGCGCGAAAAGCGGGTCGGGGAAATAGCCTACCGTCGGCCCGACCACGGAAACAAACGTGCCGGGTGACAGATTTGCCAAAATATCATCCAGCGAATTGTTGAGCACAGTCGTGCCGGTGCACAGCACTTTATTGCATTTGGCAAGCTCTGCTGCATCCGCGCTCACCTGAAACGACCGACCCTGTCCGATGAGCGCCTCATCTTTTTCAATGACAATTAATTGCGCGCCGGTTTTTTTGATGCGGGCGGTCAATCCGCCAAAGAGTCCCACCATACCGATTATATCCCCCGGCCCGGGTGCGAGAAGGCCGAACGGATCCGTCACGTGATCAAGGGGAATGGACAACTCCGTCATTGCCTGCTGGCAGATGGCATTGATGCATGCCATGGCGATCATTTCTTCTACTGGCTTGCCGCCTCCGAATGCAGGGACGAATTCCTGCGGGTATTTTCCGGCAAAGTCGCCCGGAGCACGCGCCTGATAGTCCGGACGAGCTTCATCGGGTAAAAGAAGATAGCAGATCCCCGTGGCACCAGAGGTCAGGGAAACCGCCATGAACTGCTCGTCTTTGGGCTGGCCGCCTTCATAAAACGGAGGAAGGAAAATATTTTCAATCGGCGCAATATTACAAATTTTGTCCAAACGCTCGACCATCTGTACAAATTCATTTTTTAAGCTCATGACGTGACTCCTCGTAAAGAACAGGCGCACCGCGGCGCGAGTTAAAGCATTTTTCCCGTGGGTATCATATTGTCAGCCGGCGGCTTACCGGAAGCTTTTCGACATCGGCTGGTTTCAGTTAACCATATTGGTTCTTTCTTTTCAACACCAGCTCAACAGCCAGGCGAAGAGGATTTACGGCGGGAGTTTTTTCTTACATCATCAGTTGTGATTTGCTATAAGGGCCTCTGAAATAAAGTCCATTAGGGCGGTAAGGGGTTTTATGGGCAGCAGGCGATATCTCTATCTGGCAGTGTTTTTGTATGTGGTGATCATCGGCCATTCATTTTTATTCACTAAAATCGCGCTCAGGGCCGCCGGGCCGCTGGAGATTCTGGCACACCGCTTCTCGGCCGCTTTTGTCGGTATGCTCATTCCGCTGCTTGCAGGGTGGGTAAAGGTCAGCTACAGCGCTGAACGGATAAAAAAAATTATCCCCCTGGCTATCTTTTATCCTCTTTTGTTTTTCGGTTTTCAAACTTCCGGAATTCAGTATTCCAGCACCTCGGAGGCAGGCATCATCTCGGCTCTGTCACCTGTGTTCACGCTTGTCCTGGCTGCATATTTCCTGAAAGAGAAAAGCAGCATTTTGCAAAAACTGTCGATCACCCTTTCCGTCCTGGGAGTCATCTATATTGCGGTCATGAAAGGCGCTTCCCTTGATGCCCAAAACGCGCTGGGCATTACTTTCCTGCTTCTGGCATGCCTGGCCATTGCCGGCTACAATGTGCTGGGCAGAAAACTCACTCAGACCTTCTCCAATATCGAACTGAGTGTTATCATGATCACCATCAGTTTCATTGTTTTCAATGTTATCGCCGTCGTCAAAAATCTACTGGCGGGAAACATCCGGGCCTTTTTCGCTCCTTTGAGCGACATGAGTTTTGTCATTTCCATCGTCTATCTGGGCGTGCTTTCCTCTTTGGTCACTTCGCTTATGACCAACTATGTACTGTCGAAAATGGAAGCCTCCCGGGTGGGAGTCTTTGTCAATCTGGGAACGGTGGTGACCATCATCGCGGGTATT